>Ga0105047_10008964_pt1 | contig 16559 bp, 10 predicted proteins | sample MAT04_FD_78384 | JGI IMG/M metagenome (GOLD analysis project Ga0105047, IMG submission 78384) | Freshwater microbial communities from Lake Fryxell liftoff mats and glacier meltwater in Antarctica - MAT-04 (megahit assembly) | ecosystem: Environmental > Aquatic > Freshwater > Ice > Liftoff...
GATGCGACGTTGAGCATCCAGTATGGCTTGCTGTACATCGAGTTCAGCCGCGCATCCCCTTCACTTGAAGAAGCAATGATTTCAGCGATCAACGCTGTTCGAAATGCTGGAATTGGCGCGGAGGTTTTGCGAGTTGACGAATGTAATCTGGTGACGATGTCTGAAATCGCACGGCGAATTGGTCGTAGTCGTCAACTTGTGCATCAGTACATGATTGGCAAACGTGGTCCCGGTGGGTTCCCTCCGCCAGAGTGTCACTTGACTGATCATGCGCCGCTTTGGGCGTGGTGTGCCGTCAGTTTCTGGCTTGTTCAAAACAACCTTCTGCGGCCCGAAGAAGGCTGGAACGCAGAAGTTGTGGAAGCAATCAACAACTATCTCGAATGGGAGCGACAACGTCAGCGACACCCGGAATTGCTGGATGAAATCAAGCGAGGGCTTCAGCCGAACTGACAGATCGTCTCTGAGTTGTTTGATTATCGTATAATTGAATCGAAGCGGATTAGCTTGGGGCAGCGGCGGATCGGCTGAGTTACTGACCGGGCATCCCCTCCACTTCCTTCCAGAACTCTGCTGCTGGTTTGTCGTTGATCGTTTCCAGAGTCTTGATGGAGCGGAGCAGTTCGGTGTCACGTGCGGGTTTGAAGTCGCACCGGAGATGCTTCAGGGGCATCTGCTTCAACGGACTTAAGTCGGTTACGGATGTAGCATCGCAATGCAATTGCAATAAAGGCATCCCTCGAAGCGGCGACAGGTCAGAAACCTTCGAATTATCAATACGCAGTTCCGACAACATCATTCCCTTCAAGGGTGTCAGGTCGGCCACCGGTGTCTGGCCACACCACAACTCCTTTAAAGGCATGCCTTTTAGCGGCGTTAAGTCGGCCACGTTCGAACCACCGCAGACCAGCAGTTCCAAAGGCATCCCCTGTAGCGGAGACAAATCAGACACTGTTGGCATGTAACCACAAGTAAATCGGATCAACTTCATATCTTTCAGTGGCGACAGATCGGACACTTTGTTTTTCCAGAATGACAGATCCGTTAGTTTTATGTCCTTCAAGGGCGACAAATCGCTGAGCTGTCCCTCGCCTCCATCGCTACATTGAAATTCGAAAACATTCAGCGATTTCAATGCCCGCACCGGCGAAATGTCGGTCACGTAGTCAGTAAGGACCGCGATAGCCGTGACCCGACCATTTTGGATTGTGGGGGTGCCCGCTCCGTAGGCTCCCGTAAACTTCCCATCAAACCCCGGATTCAGCTCGACGAGCTTTTTACTGACCGCTTCCACCTGCTGTTCAGCAGGCATCGCTTGAACCTGCTTCACCCACATCTCCTCCGTTTCCTTCCAGAAGTCGGCTGTCGGTTTGCCGTTGATCGTTTCCAGAGTCTTGATGGAGCGGAGAAGTGCGGTATCCCGTTCTGGTTTGAAGTCGAGAGCGAGTTGCTTGAGGGGTATATCTTTGATTGGCGACAGGTCGGAGACCTTAGTTTCATAGCAAACTAAATGCGTCAGTGGCATCCCCTGCAACGGCGAGATGTCTGATACCTGCGTTGAGCTGCACTGCAACTTCGTCAGCAGCATCCCCTTCAGGGGCGACAAATCAGACACCTGCGTAGAATCGAAGGTCAATTCTGTCAATGGCATCCCCTTTAGCGGTAACAGGTCGGCCACAGTCGTGTACTGCATGTGCAAAGAGGCTAGCGGCATACCTTTAAGTGTTGACAGATCAGACACCTGCGTCCAACTGCAATTGAAGTAATTCAGTATCATTACTTTCAGCGGCGACAAATCGGACACTTCGTTGAACGAAAGATCAAGATTGATTAGTGACATTCCTTTTAGTGGTGCGAGTTCACTCAATTTGCCTTTCCCCGGCTCGCTGCCAGTACAAACCAGAGTCTTCAACCCCACTAACGCTCGCACCGGAGAAATGTCCGTCACTGTGTCGGTGCGGAAGTTCAAATCAATGACCACGCCGCTTTGAATTGTAGGCTCACCCTGCCCATTCCAACCGTTCACTTTCCCATCAAACCCCGGATTCAACTCCATCAGCTTCTTGCTGACGGCTTCCACCTGCTGCTCGGCAGGCATAGTGGCAACGTCGGCCATCCATTTGTCGAATGACTCCTTTCGAGCATCCACTTCCTTCCAGAACTCCGCTGCCGGTTTATCGTTGATCGTCTCCAGCGTCTTGATGGAGCGAAGGAGTTCCGTGTCACGTTCGGATTTGAAGTCGTACCGGAGTTGCTTGAGTGGCATCCCTCGTAGCGGGGACAGGTCAGAGACTTTTGTTTTCCCACAATCCAAATCAGTCAGCGGCATCCCCTTTAGCGGCGACAAATCAGATAATTGCGTGTCGGTGAGTTCAAAATATATTAGAGGCATCCCTTTCACCGGCGACAGGTCAGACAATTCTCCCTTTCCTCCAAATTCGCCGCTGCAATCCAGATGCTGCAACCCCACCAATACCCGCACTGGTGAAATGTCAGTCACGTTTTCGGTCGTAAACTGCAAGCCTGTCACCGCACCACCATCAATGGTCGGCGTAACCTTCCCATCAAAACCCGGATTCAACTCCACCAACTTCTGATTGACCGCTTCCGCCTGCTGCTCGGCAGGCATAGCGGCAACCTTCTCTACCCACTCGTCAAAGCCCGGCAACTGGAATGCCAGCCGCTTTTTCTCTCCAGCAACAGGAAGCGTCATCGGAGCAACCGGAGCAGTCGTGGTTTCCACCATCGCTGGCTTTTCTTCCAATGGCACCAACTTCGCCGTGATCTCAGTCTTCCCACCCTTTTTCATCACGAACTCTTGCCCAAAGACCGTGTAACCATCTTTTTCAACACGCAATCTGTGCTTGCCGGGATCGACCGAAATCACGATCTTGTCGTCAACACCCTTCTGGCTGATCTCGACTTTGCCTTCGGCGTCCAAAACCTGCACTATCGCATCAGACTGATCAACTTCGACAATTAGTTTGCCGTCTTTGGTTTGCAGCGAGACGATAATCCCTGATATGAGCAACACTCCGAGGAACGCTGCACCGATAAAAATCTGGGGATTCTTCCACGGAGGAGGTCCAGCTTTGCCCTGCGTAGCAGTTGTAGCTTTCGGCTTTTGGATGAACGTGGCACTGTTGTCTGCGATTGTGTTCGTCGAAGGAGGAATACTGGCAGGCTTCGGGATGATGACTGTGGCTTCCTGCCCGAATTCCCATGGTTCCAGATCGGAAATCACTTCCATCATCGTCTGGTAACGGTCTTCGACTCTTTTGGCGAGCATCTTGTTGTATACGGCTTCAAGCTCTGCTGGCACTTCAGGTCTAGCCGCATGCAACGATGGAATGGGCTGTTCCCGATGAGCCAGCAGTTTCTTCATGAGTGTGTCACCTTCGTAAGTCGCTTTGCCGGTCAGCAGGTAATGCAGCGAACACCCCAAGGCATAGATGTCTGCACGGGCGTCGGCAGTTTTGGTATCCAACGCCTGTTCCGGGGCCATGTAATCCACGGTTCCCATGATCGTGCCGGTGGATGTCAGGTCGGCTTGCGGAGCATCGTCGCCGACGCCACCTAAGCGAGCCAAACCCATGTCGAGAATTTTGACGGTACCCTCTGTGTCTAACAGAAGGTTCGCTGGTTTGATGTCTCGATGGACGATGCCTTTCTTGTGGGCCGCTTCCAGACCTTTGGCTGCTTGCAAAACGTAATTCACAGCCTTCTCGACAGAGATCGGGCCGTTCTTCTTAACGAGTGCAGACAGGTCTTTACCCTCCACTAACTCCATCACGAGAAAGTGGACGCCGTTGGCACAGTCGGCATCATGTGCCGCAACGATGTTCGGGTGGCTGATCTTCGCTGCGGCGGTGACTTCCCGCTCAAACCGGGCGATGGCGGCTTTGTCGTTAGTCATGGCCGAAGGCAGGAGCTTGATCGCCACAATACGGTGCATCCGGCGATGTTCGGCCTTGTAAACCTCACCCATGCCGCCTGCCCCGATTTTCTCCATCAGGACATAATTGCCGAGGACAAGTGATTTGCCCTTGCCCCGGTAGACCTCTTCGGCCTGAAACTTAGTCAGCTTCTTCTGCTTTACCAATTCACGGGCGAGTTCTTCGGCATCTTTGGGAGTTGCCTTAGGCGGGATATAGTTCTTCAGCGTGTCGCCAGCGAGAATACCGCTGTCTTCCAGATGTTTGACGAATTGTTCGAGGGCGACGGCCATAATTCGAGATCTGCCGCAGGTGCTGTTCGGTTAAGGGCAATGGCGAGTTTCGAATTCTTCCAAAGTTGGCGTCCATTCACCAGCAGAGAAGGTCTGTTTTGCACACAAACATGGGCTTTTTCCGCTCTGGGTATCACAGCTGACGACGTTCCTAAGGTCGCCAGACACCCGCTTGCTCTTTGGAATTACTTATCGCCAATCCAAGGAGCAAGCTATGTCGGATAGAGCCAGCAGGCGGAGTGTCCATTTTCCATAGCAATCTGGCCGAAGCCGTTCCAGAACTTGCGATCGACGCGGGAAACGGAATTGATGGAAATCGACCCGGCTCACGTTGTGTGTGGCTGGATCGGTAATTCTGAAGCCGTGGCGCTAAAACACTATCTTCAAGTGACAGATGCCCACTTCGAAAAAGCGGTGTTCTCAACCTCGACAATGCCGGTGGCCCAGAACATCGGCGAACCAGAGGGAATAGAGACGATCGCCTGTGATGACACCATTGAGGAAACGCAGTCTTTTTCCGCTTCATCCATCGATATTCGCGACGATTCATGCGAAGAGAATAACCCGACCAGGGCTCGAACCTGGAACGACAGAACCAAAATCTGTTGTGTTACCATTACACCATCGGGTTATGGATTTCTTTAAGTTGAAGAATCCTAGTCGTTGCGAAGTCGGATGCCGACTTCTCCGAGCTTCAATCGAATTTCGTTCAGCGATGTGACACCGAAATTGCGACTGGAGAGCAGTTCGTCCGGGGTGCGTGACACCAATTGTCCGATTGTCTGGATATTCAGACGAGACATGCACTTCCGGGATCGTACGGACAGATTCAGATCGACGACAAGCTTGTTCATCATCGCCTGTTCTTCCGGCGTCATGCTCTGATCGACAATGTGCTCGCGTGAATGAATCTTGTGCAGATTTTGCCCAATCCGAAGACTGTGTGCTGTCAGCAGCTCGCGAATCTCCATGAGGGATGTTTCGCCGAAGTTCTTTCCGGCCAGCAACTCCTGTTCACTGACTTCTGTTAGATCGCCAAGAGAGTTGATGTCCATGGCCTGCAGACAGTTGCGACTTCGGACAGAAAGTTCAAAGTCGGTGACCGGCCGGCTGAGCAACTGCTTCATACGAGCTTCTGTTCGGACCTGATCTTCGTCAATAATCTGGTCCTGGGCTGCATCGATGTCCCGCAGGTACAAGTTTGCAAACTCATTTGTTGGATCATACTCACGCACGCGGCGGAAGCAGAATGCCGCCGCCTTGTAGTTCTCACGGTCTTCGTACAGCAATCCAAGATTCAGCATTGCCCCGACAAAGAAGGGCGGGCGAGACAACGAGCGTTCGTAAAGCCGAATTGCTTCGTCATCGTTGCCTCGTAGTGAATTCTCTGCCGCGAGCCAGAAGAGCGCACGCGAATGATGAGGATCCATGTCCACGGCACGTTCGAAGTATTCGACAGCCGTCAGAGCGTCGCCGCGGTCAGCCCAGATGCAACCCATCTGAAACGAGTATTCAGCTCGACTTGCCGCTGATGCCGCCACGCTGCGGAGTAGTTTTTCAGCGTCATCGATTTTCCCTGAAGCGCGAATCGCGCCAGCTCGACGCAGAGCACATCCGACGGGATCGTATCCCACTTTACCTGCCTGGTCGAAACGATCTGCGGCATCCGCAGCACGATTCAGAGATGTCAGGCACTGGCCATGAATAAACATGGCGATTCCGTCGCGGGTCACACCAGACAGCATACGGTCGGCGGTTGTCTGCCGAGCCAGCAGGTAGGCTCCTACGCCACCACGAGCCATCAGACTTTCGGTTCTTTCGCCAGCGTCGAAACGACGAGACAACTCACCAACAACCTGACGCACGTCGGTCAGTTGAGAGCCAGCCACTGCGTTTTCGAGCTGAGTGATCTGATCCGCCGTCAGCAGACCATCCGATTCAAGAATTTCTTTCACACTGAACATTGTCGCTGAATGCACGTCGTTTATATCCTGTGAAAACATCCAAACTCGCCAGAGCTACTGCCACCAGCGTCATCTACGCACTTGATTCACCCTGAGTCGCCAAAATCAGAAACCGCCCATTCGGACATTGCGTTCAAACGTGACACAAATCCTGAAAGTGGGTTCTGTAGCTCAGGCTTTCGTTTTAGAAAACGCGGTAGTTTAACGCAATCGCTGACTTGACACAAACGTTAGCGGCGTTTTCGCACAGACGGCACACAATCCTCGTTCTTTGTGCTGCAAATCATTGGGATAACACGTGTTGCAGCGACAGAGTGCCAAATAAATCGAGGTGAAAGTACCCAACCTGAGGAGAGGTCGGGCTACGGCGCAAAATCTGTATTTTGTTCAGTCCCCGGCTCCGGTTCTGCTGGAATGGATGACTCAGCAGTGCCCGGAACTTCATGGATTGTCGAAGTCGAGGATGTGGAACTGCTTGCTGGAGGTGCTACATCCACGGTTCTGGAGCATCCGATGAGGACGTTGGAAAACAACAGAACGCAGAATAAAAGTTGTCGCATAACATAAAGCCCCACTGCAGAATTGAGGATTTCTCGAACTACGCTTCGTCGAGCAATTCCACAGCGGCGAATTTTTTGCCTTCCAGCATCGACAGGCTGGCACCACCGCCGGTGCTGACATGAGAAACCTTATCCGCAAAGCCAAGTTGCTGAATCGCAGCAGCGCTGTCACCACCACCGATGATGCTGGTTGCCGAACTGTTGGCGATGGCTTCGGCAACAATTCGCGTTCCCGCATCAAACGGCGGCATTTCGAAGACGCCCATCGGTCCGTTCCAAACCACTGTCTTTGAATTCTTCAGTTCCTGGGCGTACTGCGATGCAGTGGCAGGTCCGATATCAAAGCCCTCAAACGTATCAGGGATTTCACCAGCGTTCACAACGACTTTGTTGCAGTCTCCGCGGAATGCATCGCCACAGTGAGTATCAACAGGCAGCACCAGCTTGCTTCCACCAGCCTGAATAAGTTCCTTTGCAAGTTCCACTTTGTCCAGTTCCACGCGGCTCTTGCCAACCTTGCCGCCCTTGGCGAGTGAAAACGTGTAAGCCATCGCTCCGCCGATCAGCACTTTATCACAGATGTTCAACAGATTTTTGATGACGTTAATTTTGTCGGAAACTTTCGCTCCGCCAAGAATTGCGATAAACGGTCGTTGCGGATTCGCGATCGCATCGGACAGATATTGAATTTCCTTCTGCACCAGAAACCCAACGACGCGCGGCTTGCCTGACATGGCCTGCGGGACAGCAACCATTGAAGCATCGGTACGGTGACAGGTTCCGAACGCATCATTGCAGTAGATGTCCGCAAATCCCGCGAGCTTCGCGGCAAATGCGGCATCACCTTTTTTCTCACCCTCATAGAAGCGGAGATTCTCCAGCACCAGCACGTCGCCATTTCTTTGCGCGGCGACTTTGGCGGAGGCATCAGCATCGACAGCATCTGTGGCGAATGCGACAGGTTTGCCAAGCAGCCCGGCGAGTACGACTGCGGCGGGTTTGAGGCTTTCTTTCGAATTGTCCTGTCCGGGTTCTGGTCGTCCCAGATGACTGCATAAAATGACTTTTCCTCCACGATCGATCACGGATCTGATGGAAGGTATCGCCATCCGAACGCGTCGATCGTCGGTCACGTTGCAATGGTCATCCAGTGGCACATTGAAATCGACTCGCATCAGCACAGTCTTGCCAGCCACGTTCACATCAGCAATCGATTTCTTTGCCATGATACCGTTTCTCGTCGTCCAAATACCCACGCTCGTTCACCCTGCATCATCCACCCGGATGACGCGACTTCAAGCAGGATTTTAGCGAACAATGGCCGACTGTCACATCAATCGCTAAAATCCCTGATGTCGAGCGGTATAATCCTCCACGCAGCTTGAAATGACCGACGGCGAGCGGAGCGGCATAATCCCTCCGAGTCACGTGTGTGCAACTCGTTGGGCTGACACCCACCGCTCGCCAAGACACCTCAACAATGACCGCGCAAAGTAATCAGTGCTTTGTCACAGGCGAATTCAGGAGTTGCCATGACCGACTTGCCAAAAACCTGCCCGCAGAATCGGGAGCAGGTGATCAATATGTATTTTCTTGAGCATCGAGCAAAACTGCTGGATATTGCTGCGTTTCTGGATCGAATTGATCGCGCTCAACCGGGTGCTGTCGATGGTGATTTTCGCGAAGTGGCCATCAGGGAGGCTATCGGCACGCTGATCGACGGCCATCCGCATCGCGCACAGAGGGTACTTGAATTGCTCAGTGATTCGACGTCCGAGATACCACAGTCGGCACACGGCATGAAGGGGGCTGCCGGAGCGGTAAAGCGACAAGTCGCAGGTGCGAAATGAGGTACATCGATCCACACATTCACATGGTGTCACGCACGACCGACGACTATCAGCGTATGGCGCAGTCTGGCTGTATCGCGGTGACGGAACCGGCATTCTGGGCGGGGTTCGATCGTTCGAGTGCTCAGGGCTTTGCCGATTATTTTCGCCAGTTGACCGAATACGAACCTCGGCGTGCCGCGTTGTTCGGTATCAAACATTTTACATGGCTGTGTATCAATCCCAAGGAAGCCGATGATCCGGGATTCGCGCGGGAAGTCGTTTCCCTGATTCCCGAGTTTCTGAAGTGCGATACCGTGCTGGGAATTGGCGAAATCGGACTGAACAAGAACACCAAGAACGAACTCATCATTCTGGAAGAACAAATTGCGTTGGCGGAGACTCACAACCAGTTGGTTCTGGTACATACGCCGCATCTGGAAGACAAACGCAAAGGGACGCGCATCATCATGGATGCCCTGAGCGCCAGTCACATCGACGCGGGACGAATCCTGATTGACCATGTGGAAGAACACACCGTCGGCGAAGTTCTGGATCGTGGCTTTTGGGCTGGCATGACGTTGTATCCAGACACGAAAATGACGCCTCAGCGAGCCACTGATGTTATTGAAATGTACGGATCCGAACGCATCTGGATGAATTCCGCCGGCGACTGGGGCTGCAGTGATCCGCTGGCCGTTCCGAAAGCTCGCGTCGAAATGTCACGTCGCGGTCATGCGATGTCACTCATTGATAAAGTGACGCTGAACAATCCCATTGCGTTTTTGAGTCAGTCACCAAATTTCAAAGTTCAGGCGTAGAGGAATTCACGACGATGCCAATATTTGAATTTCAATGTGAAGCGTGTTCATGCCATTCGGAATTACTCGTCGGACGCACCGAGAAGCCAGCGTGTCCGAAGTGTGGTTCGAAGAAGATGGAGAAGCTCATGAGCGCCGCCGCGGGCCGTGTGTCATCCGGCAACGCTTTGCCGATGGCCTCATCGTGCCCACCGCCAGAAGCCGGTCCATGCAGTCCACGCTGCTGCCGCCTGCCAATGGGGTAGTGCTAATTACCGGGAATTGAAAACAACCCTCACGGCGGAGCGTGAGGAGCACAATGTACTCATCACGCTCCGCCGTTATGGGAATACCCTTCTCTGAACTCGGACGAGCGACAGTCAAGCAATGTCATTACCCTCCACTCCGGAATCCATCGACAACACGTCAACTCAGACATTCGATCAACTCGCCGCTGCCAGGCGGGAGTGGATTGATCAAGTCCTGCGTTCGTGGTGTCAGCGGGCTTCGTTGAAAGAGCTTCGCAAAGCTGAACTGGAATGGTTCGATATCGCCGGTCGAGCCGATGCTAACGCCACGCTCTGGACATGGGCATGGGAACGATTTCCGGCAATTGTGCATCCGGATCTGCCTGGCGTGCATGAAACACATTGCATGCACGTTGTACTGCACGACGGCGTCCAGATCACCGGCTTCCCCGACGCTCGCCAAAGTCTGCGCGGCATGTTGGTTCTGGTCGGGACAGCCTCTGATGGTACAACCGTCACCCACAACGCTGTATCCATCGATCAGATTCTGGAAGTGCGGCGAGCGGAACTGTAATCACGGCACCGCGTTGTTGATTTCACTAGGTCCTGCCTGCCGGGCAAGACTTCGCAGCTTGCTGCGACTGCGACCAGATTTGCTGCCACTTCAAACTCAAGTCGCCGAAGATCACGGCGACGCTTGTTGCTTTCGCCGAACTGGTTCCCGCTCACGCTTCGCCTTCTGGCGAAAGTCCCGCTCGGCAAGCGTGACCTACCTTAGTTGCCACATATCGGATTCAGGTCACTGAAGTCCCGTGTTCGATCGTGATGTCAGGACAATTCGGGACAGGACGATAAAAAGCAGCAAATGTGGTTCATATCGTCCTGAAAAAAAATTGTCCTGTCGAATGCGTGGATGACACCGAAATCGTATGCTGCACGTGGGCTAAAAGTCATTCGGGCCGAGCCGATACTTTGGCCGTACTTCGCCAGTCGCCAACAGTTCCTGCACCTCTTCGGGCGAGAGTCGATTCCAAAAGCGGTTCGTTCCGCCAAAATATTCGGAGTAACCAAAGCTTCGCAAGATTTGATGTGGTCTATCAACATGCCTGAGCAGCATGAGGCAGATCAGGTACGCTGCTATTGGAAAAATCGTTACCCAAAACAACTTCGGGTACTTGCCAATCAGCCATGAACCTGCAATGCATCCGCTGACTGATCCAAACAATGCGACAGGCAGCGCAAGAATCCACGCTACCGCCCAAAAACCTTGCCCGAAACACAGCGCACCGCTCAGAACCAGAGTATAGCTAGCCACTATGCCAGCGAGCGTGCCGAGTACGCCACCGAGGATTTCCTTTGCCATTTTCATGGAATCGACATCCACAGTGGTCTTTTGGCATAACGAATTGCGAGCGATGCTGCAATCGACTGGCCTTGGAATCGATCGTGCGTTGGACTCTTCCGCTTCGTGAGTTTCCGGTGACGTATGCGGAAACAATGAGGTCCACTCGGCGGACGGTGAGATTCTATCGAGGGATGTGCGGCTTGTCACCTGGATTCGGGACAGTGCGATCGTTCCACTCGAACTGCGGCACTGGCAGAGCCCGTGACACACAAATCTCAACACATTGCATCCGACTTAGCTCAGTGCCACACTGACGTTATTGGCCGAGGACGACGTTGATACCTGCGAGAACGGCAGCCAACTGATTTCTGGGCAGTTTGCCAGTACGTTCAGTGAGTTGTCCTTTATCGATGGCGATGATCAACGAAACATTCGCTTTGATGAATCACCATTCAACCTGCCGGACAATTCGACCGCCGAATGCCTTGTGGTCGATAGCATTGATTGAGGTAAAAACACAGAATGCTGTTTCCTCGCGTGAAGTCGGTCGCGGCAGCAGTGGCTCCGCGAACTGCGATTCACTTGACACAACGTGAAATCTTGTAAAACGGTGATTAATGGCAGCAACAACACAGAGCTGGTTTCGTATGATCGCAGACACAATTGCCAGTCGGGCGAGCGGCATGGCTGATCGAGTGCAGGCCATCGCCTTTGTCGCAATTCTGAGTGTGATTTATTCATTCGTCCTGATGACGTCAGTGTCAGCAGGCGATAATGCCGACGTCCTGCGGCGGGAGAACCTTGTGGCATGGTGCATTGTTCCGTTCGATGCCTCAAAACGTGGCCCTGCCGAACGAGCGACGATGCTGAAGGAACTGGGCATTCTGCGATGCGCTTACGACTGGCGTCAGGAACATGTGGCGACGTTTGAACAGGAGATTCTGGAATACAAAAAACAGGGCATCGAGTATTTCGCGTTCTGGAGCGTTCACGACGACGCCTTCAAGCTGTTCGAGAAATACAACCTGCATCCGCAGATCTGGCAAATGATGGGGCAACCGGAAGGCGAGACGCAGCAGGCGAAAGTCGAAGCGGCAGTGCAACAGATGTTGCCGTTGGCAAAACGCACGAAGAGCATGGGCTGTAAGCTGGGGCTCTACAATCACGGTGGCTGGAGCGGTGAACCGGCGAATCTGGTGGCTGTCTGCCTGCGACTCCGTGAACTTGGGCAGGATCATGTCGGCATCGTCTACAATTTTCACCATGGTCACGGGCATATTGATGACTGGGCTAAATCATTTGCCGCAATGAAGCCGTATCTGTACTGTCTGAATCTAAATGGCATGAATGCGCACGAGCAGCCAAAGATTCTGGGTATCGGAAAGGGTGACCACGAACTGGACATGATTCGTACGGTAGTTGAAAGCGGTTACGACGGGCCGATCGGGATTCTCGACCATCGCGAGCAACTGGATGCACGCGAATCGTTGCTGGAGAATCGGGATGGACTGGAATGGGTTCGTAAGGAGATCCAGAAGCCCGGCAGCGGTGGGCCTAAGCCGGTGACTCCAGTCAATCCGAAATCCGAAGCTGTTTCGGGCCACGTCTATCCGGGGGCAGAGGCGTATCGACATCCGCCAATTACCGTGGAGGTCCGTGCCAGAATTCCACGTCGTGATCAGTACAACATACTGGTTGCCAGCGATACGAAACAGTCCGTCGATCACTGGGAATTGTTTTCCATGAATGGCAGCGGAATGTTGACGGCTTATCTTCCCGGAATGCAACCGGATCATGTCCACAGCGACGCGATGATCTGCGACGGGAAAAGTCACCTTCTGGCAATGATCTACGAACCCAATCGTGTGCGACTGTTCGTTGATAACAAACCGGTCGCCGATCAAGCCATCACTCGTCGCGAAGGAGGAACCAGTGTTCCCGGTGCATTTGCAATCGGTCAACTCGTTGAACAGACATTTGGAATCTCCGGAACGATTGATTGGGCTCGTGTTTCAAGGGGAGCAAGAGAGTTCCCGACGGTGCCTCTTGAAAACGTGTCGCGCGATGAATCCACCATTGGGATGTGGACGTATGACAATCCGGAGCAGCAAGGTGGTGCGACGAAAGCCGATCCGCAAAGCCGAGTGCTGCCGGAGATTCCTTACGACGCGAATCTTGTCGCAAAACTTGTCGCGGAAGCTGGTGAACATGGTGACGCACTTCGTGGAGCCGCGGTCTTTGCAGACGTTAAGATTGCCTGTGTTTCGTGTCACAAGATGGGTCAGGCCGGCGGCAGCGTCGGGCCTGATTTGTCCGCCGTCGCGAAAGATCGCAAGCTCGACCATATCGTCGAGTCTGTGCTGTGGCCGAAGCGTGACGTTAAGCCGGAATTCATCAACTGGCAAATCCTGACCGTCGAAGGCAGAGTTTTCACCGGCTACAAACATGCCAGTGATGAAAAACAAGTGACGTTGCGCGATCCGGCTTCTGGTAAGTTGAATGTGATCAAGCGAGAGAATATCGACGAAGAAATATCCGGCGGCACCGTGATGCCTGCTGGACTGACAGCAGCGATGACGCATCGGCAGGAACTGGATCTGATTCGGTTCCTGAGCGAACCTGGTCGCGATGGCAAGCCACTGTCGGATGATTTGCAGCAGGCGATCGCTCACAGTCAGATGCACGGACCTGCCGAGTTTCCATTGACAAAGACACCTCTCGCACTGGATCGCTGGCCAAATGCATTGCAACCGGTTAACCGCGATAGGCTCTACGATTTCTATACGAAACAAGCCGACTACTTTCGCCAGCAGCACCATATTCCAATGCTGCTCGCACAGTTTCCGGGACTTGATGGCGGCAAGCAGGGGCACTGGGGTAACCAAAACGAAGCCGTCTGGGCGGACGGCCGATGGAATGACGCAGAACTGGGTTCAGTGCAATCAGGAGTGTTTCACGCAAACGGCATGACCGTGGCCCGTGGCGTGTGCGTGCGGCTCGGCGACCACGGTGAATTATCAGCCTGCTTCAATCCCGACACAATCACGTACGATGCGGTCTGGTCAGGCGGATTCGTCGATTTTGATTCCATCCGTCACGGGTTTGTGAGTGGCCTGCGAATGGTCGGGCAATTGATGCCTGATGTCAAAACTCGCCCGCCCGGCGAACTGTCATTCAAGTATCACGGCTACTATCGTCACGGCAATCGGGTCGTGTTTGCGTATCGCATCGGGGACGTCGAGTATCTTGATTCACCGTGGGCGACGGCTGATGGCAAGTTCGTGCACGATAAGGCACCAGCCGATGAGCATCCTCTGCGAAAGTTGACCACAGGTGGTCCCTCACAATGGCCGCAGATAGTGGACACAGGGATCATTCCTGGCAACGGACGCCCGTATGCCGTCGATACGATTGAACTTCCGTACAACAATCCGTGGAAGGCACTTCTGTTTTGTGGCGACCATGATTTTCTTCCCGATGGAAGTGCGTTGGTCTGCACAATCCAGGGCGACGTCTGGCACGTGACTGGTCTGGATTCTGGCACTGCCACAACCGGCGTGGCGCATTGGCGGCGATTTGCGTCTGGCCTGCATCACGCATTGGGGCTGGTGGTTTCCGACGGAAAGGTCTACGTACAATGTCGCGACCAATTGATGCGTCTCACAGATTTGAATGACGACGGAGAAGCAGACTTTTACGAATGCTTCAACAATGCGTTTGTGACATCTCCTGCAGGACACGATTTTATTTGTGGTTTACAACGCGACGCGCACGGAAACTTTTACATGGCGTCTGGCAACCAGGGGCTGGTTCGCATTTCGCCGGATGGTGAAACAGCGGAAGTCATTGCGACCGGTTTTCGCAATCCTGACGGTCTTGGCATGATGCCGGACGGCACTGTGACGGTGCCAGTTTCTGAAGGAGAATGGACTCCCGGTTCCATGATCCACGTCGTGCGAAATGCACCGACGCAGACGGCGGATGCTCCACCGCATTTTGGATATCGCGGCCCGAAAAATGGCAAACCGCCGGAATTGCCATACGCGTATTTGCCTCGCGGACTGGACAACTCGGCTGGCGGTCAGGTCTACGTTGACAGCGATGCATTCGGACCGCTCAAAGGACAGATGTTGCACTTTTCGTTCGGCGCGGGAACATGGTTTACGATCCTGCGAGACGAAGTTGACGGCCAGATGCAGGGTGCAGTCGTTCCGATGTCCGGCGACTTTCTTTCAGGTGTCCATCGAGGCCGATTCAATCCCATTGACGGGCAACTGTATGTTTCCGGAATGTCGGGCTGGGGTTCTTACACGCCTGACGACGGCTGCTTTCAGCGGGTACGTTATACGGGCGATCCAGTGCAGACGCCTGTCGGCTTCCACATTTACGAAAACGGAGTCCGTGTGACGTTTGCGCGACCGATTGAAAAGTCGGTGGCCGCAGTGCCTCATCGTCAGTTCGCTCAATGCTGGAACTATCGCTACAGCGGTGCGTATGGATCACCCGAGTTCTCAACAACACATCCCGGAATCACGGGACACGATCCACTGGCGATTATGTCAGCTCACGTGCTGACGGACGGACGTTCCGTGTTTCTGGAGATACCAGAACTGCAGCCTGTGAATCAGCTCCATTTGCGAATGCACGTGAACGAAGATGATACGCAGACGTGTTCACCCGCAGGCACTGGTCACGATCTGTTTGTCACGGTCCATAAACTGGATCGAGCGTTTGAAGAATTTCCCGGCTATGAACCGCAGGACAAAATCATCGCCGCCCATCCGATGCTCACAGATCTCGCCCTCAACACGGTGCAGATTCTGAACCCCTGGCGACGGAAGATTCCCGGTGTTCGAGAAATTGAAATTGAAACCGGAAAAAACCTGTCGTATGTCATCAGGGAATTTATAGTCAAATCCAATGAGCCCCTGGCGTTCACGCTATCCAACCCGGATGTCGTTCCTCACAACTGGGTTCTCGTGCAGCCCAACGGATTGCAAGTTGTTGGTCAGCTCGGTAATCAAATGATTGCCAATCCGGAAGCTTTCGCGCGTCAGTACATCCCTGAATCCGATCAGATCATTGTTCATACCGACATTGTGCCGCCTGGCGAAAAGCAGACCATCTATTTCCAGGCACCCGCGTCTCCGGGCCAGTATCCGTTTCTTTGCACCTTTCCTGGGCACTGGATGGTGATGAACGGAGTGATGGTCGTGGAGTAATAGAACAATAACTGTCAGATCTGCCGCCCGACGTTCGCAATCAACCTCCCCCAATCGCAGCGTCCGGGGGAGGTCGGACAAGCGAAGCGATGTCCGGGAGGGGGCTTACACTTTGGTTTGCAGCGAAGGCAGCGAGTAGAAGTCTTCGGGTAGATTTCGGCAAGCCACGGCCATTGCGATTCTCCATTCGGTCACTGACGCCCGAGACAAAATTCATGACTCGCGGACGTCCCCCCCGGTCTGGTCTGACGATTTTCTTTAAGTCAATACCAATTAGGTTGTTGCGCCTTTGTTGCCTTGCGGTGTTGGGCGTAGGCGGCACGGCGTTTTGAGATCAGAGTGCGTCCCACGTTCGTTGTCACC
>Ga0105047_10008965_pt1 | contig 16557 bp, 14 predicted proteins | sample MAT04_FD_78384 | JGI IMG/M metagenome (GOLD analysis project Ga0105047, IMG submission 78384) | Freshwater microbial communities from Lake Fryxell liftoff mats and glacier meltwater in Antarctica - MAT-04 (megahit assembly) | ecosystem: Environmental > Aquatic > Freshwater > Ice > Liftoff...
AACGAACCCGAGCAGACCGCCGCGTTCTACAAGTTTCCCGACCGGTTGCCGGGCTGGGGCTTCACCGGCGATGTCGGCACCATCGACGCCGACGGATTCGTCACGCTGGTCGACCGGGCCAAGGACATGCTGATCTCCGGTGGCGAGAATGTCTACCCCAAGGAGATAGAAGACGTGCTGTACCAGTTGCCGGAGATCGCGGAGTGCGCGGTATTCGGCGTGCCTGATGCAAAGTTTGGCGAACTACCGGCCGCTTATCTGCTGCTCAAGCCCGGCGCGAGCCTGGACGAAGCGCGGGTGCTGGCACATGTCGAGTCGCATCTGGCGCGGCTGAAACGTCCGCGTTTGATCCGGTTCGTCACCGAGTTTCCCAAGACGCCGATCGGCAAGATCCAGAAAAACCTGCTGAAGGAGCCCTTCTGGCAAGGGCATGAAAGAAAGTTATGAGCCGCTACGACCACTACCGCACGCTGACCATCACCCGCCATGCCGTCGACGACAGACGCGGCATCCTGGAGGTGGTGATGGGCGGGGCCGGCAAGCTGGCCACTGCCGACCACTCCGGCCACAAGGAGCTGTCGACCATCTGGCGCGACATCGGCGACGACCCCGATATCCATGCCGTGGTGCTGCGTGGCGAAGGCAAGGGGTTTTCTGCCGGCGGCGACTTTGCACTGGTGGAAGACATGGCAAGCGATTTCAAGGTGCGGACCCGGGTCTGGAAGGAAGCGCGCGACCTGGTCTACAACGTCATCAATTGCGACAAGCCCATCGTCTCGGCAATGCACGGTCCGGCGGTGGGCGCGGGCCTGGTGGCCGGCCTGCTGGCTGACATTCCGATTGCCGCGCGCACGGCCAAGATCGTCGATGGGCATACCCGACTCGGCGTTGCGGCGGGTGACCATGCAGCCGTCATCTGGCCGCTGTTGTGCGGCATGGCCAAGTCCAAGTACTACCTGTTGCTGTGTGAGCCCATGAGCGGCGAGGAGGCCGAGCGCCTCGGCCTGGTCGCGCTGGCAGTCGACGAGGCCGATCTGCGCGACAAGGCGTTCGAGATCGCGACGCGGTTGACCATGGGTTCGCAGACCGCGATCCGCTGGACCAAATACGCGCTCAACAACTGGTTGCGCATGATGGGGCCAACCTTCGACAGCTCGCTGGCGCTGGAGTTCATGGGGTTTGCCGGGCCGGACGTGCACGAAGGAGTGGCCAGCCACCGCGAACGCCGCAAGCCCGACTTCGACCCGGATTGCAGCCTGTGACGCATTGGCAGCGACTGGGTTCGCGTGGGGTCGTTCGTGGTCGCCCTGAAGCTTCGTTGTTCCGGCTGGGCGACCGATGAGCGGCGCCATGCTGGGGTTGGCCGGCTTCGGCGCTGTCATTGTGCTGATCATGCTGCGCATGCCGGTGGCGGTGGCCATGGGCATGGTCGGTGTGCTCGGTGTGACCTATACGACCGGCTGGAATGCCGCGGGTTTCATGCTCGGGCGCTCCGCGTTCGAGGCCGCGTTTCCCTATTCGTTGTCGATCGTGCCGCTGTTCGTGGCCATGGGTGTGTTCGCCGCCCATGCCGGTCTGTCGCGGTCCCTGTACAGCTTCGTGGCGTCGCTGATCGGCCAGGTGCGAGGCGGCATGGCCATGGCCACGATTGGCGCCTGCACCATCTTCGGCGCGATCTGCGGCTCCGGTATTGCCACGGCGGCGACCATGGGCCGGGTGGCCTTGCCAGAGATGAAGCGGCTGGGGTATTCGGACGCGCTGGCGTCGGCCTCGGTGGCCGCCGGCGGCACGCTGGGGGTGATGATCCCACCGTCCATCCTGTTCCTGATCTATGGCTTGATGACCGAACAATCGATCGGAAAATTGTTCCTCTCCGGCATCCTGCCAGGCATCCTCGGCATGCTGTTGTACCTGGCAGCAGTGCGCTACTCCGTGGGCCGCGACCCCAAGGCCGGGCCGGCCGGGCCACACCATACTTGGTCCGAGCGGCTCAGTGCGCTGGCCGGCATCTGGAAGGTGCTGCTGTTGTTCGCCGTCGTGCTGGGCGGCATGTATACCGGCCTGTTCTCGCCCACCGAGGCGGCGGCGGTCGGCGCGTTCGGCGCACTGCTGGTGTCGTGGTTGTCCGGCAGCCTGACGCTGGCCAACTTCAAGTTGTCGTTGTCCGAGACCGCCACCACCACCGGCATGATCTTCATGATCCTGATCGGCGCGGGCATCTTCAACTTCTTCATCGAGACCACCGGCTTGACCGATGCTCTGCTCGACTGGATCAACCACCTGGGCCTGAACCGCTGGACGGTGATGTTCATCCTGATGGTGTTCTACATCATCCTGGGTGCGTTGATGGACGAGATCTCGATGATCCTGCTGACGGTGGCGCCGGTGTTCCAGCTCGTCACCAGCCTGGGCTTCGACCCGATCTGGTTCGGCGTGATGTTGGTGACGGTGTGCGAGATCGGCATGATCGTGCCCCCGGTGGGTATCAATCTATTCGTGATCCAGGGCGTGGGCAATCTGCCGATGGCCACCGTGGTGCGCGGCATCGTGCCGTTCGCCGTGGCCGATTGTTTTCGCCTGTTGCTGATCGCGCTTTTTCCGTGGCTGGCAACCTGGTTACCGAACCTGATCATTCAGTGACCCCGCACACGGCAGTCAGACGCGCACGCGGCCTGTCTGTCTGGCCCTTCAGGCCCCATTGCCGCCAGCCTTTTTCTTGAGTGCATACAGCACCTCCAGCGCTTCGCGCGGACTGAGCATATCCGGGTCGATACGGGCGAGTTCGGCTTCCACCGCGCTGGTTTGCGGCAGCCCGGCATGGGTTGGCGCTGCGAACAGGTCCACCTGCGCCCGGCTGGCGCTCGCGTTGTCCTCCAGTGCGTCCAGCGCATGTTGCGCCTGGTTCAGCACCGGTGCCGGCATGCCCGCCAGGCGCGCGACCTGGATGCCATAGCTTCGGCTGGCCGGACCCGCCTGCACTTCGTGCAGGAACACGATGTCGCGCCCCGACTCGGCCGCGCTGACATGCACGTTGACAGCATGTTTGTGCTCCAGCGGAAACGCGGTCAGCTCGAAATAGTGGGTGGCGAACAACGTGAACGCCTGCGACTTGCCATGCAGGTGGCTGGCGATTGCCGATGCCAGAGCCAGGCCGTCGAAGGTCGAGGTGCCGCGGCCGATCTCGTCCATCAGTACCAGCGAGTGTTTCGTTGCGCCGTGCAGGATCTGCGCCGCCTCGGTCATCCCGAGCATGAAAGTCGACTGCGCGTTGGCCAGGTCGTCGGCGGCGCCGATGCGGGTGTGGATCGCGTCGATCGGGCCGAGCCGGCAACTGCTGGCCGGTACATAACTGCCGATACACGCGAGCAGCACGATGACGGCGATCTGGCGCATGTAGGTCGACTTGCCACCCATGTTCGGGCCGGTGACGATCTGCATCCGGGTGCGGCTGTTCAGGCTGGTGTTGTTGGCGATGAAGCTGCCGCTGCTGCTCTCCGCCAGCCGGGCCTGCACCACGGGATGTCGTCCGCCCTGGATCTCGATGCAGGGCTCGCTGGCGAATTGCGGCGCGCACCATTCCAGCGTCAAGGAGCGTTCGCACAAGGCGCTCAGCGCGTCGAGCGAGGCCAGCGCTTGCGCGACGGCAGTCAGTGTCGGCACATGCGCCTGCAACTGGTCGAGAACCTGCTCATACAGGAACTTCTCGCGCGTCAGTGCGCGGTCCTGCGCGCTGAGCGCCTTGTCTTCGAATGCCTTGAGTTCGGGCGTGATGAAGCGCTCTGCGTTCTTGAGCGTCTGGCGGCGCCGGTAGTCGGCTGGTACCTTGTCGGCCTGGCCTTGCGTGACCTCGATGTAGAAGCCGTGCACCTTGTTGAACTGCACGCGCAGGTTGCCGATGCCGGTGCGGGTGCGCTCGCGTTGCTCCAGCGCGAGCAGGAATGCGTCGCAGTTGCCCTGGATCGCGCGCAGCTCGTCGAGTTCGGCGTCAAAACCGGTGGCGATGACGCCGCCGTCACGCACCAGTGCCGATGGCGTCTCCTGGATTGCAGCGCGCAGCAGCTCGGCGCAGCCGGCCGGAGGCGTCAAAGCCTGACCTAACTGCACCAGCCAGCCGGGCTGGCGCAGCACCAGCGGTGCCAGCCGCGCGGTCTTGTCCAGTGTCACCTGCAAGGCCACCAGCTCGCGCGGGCGCACCTGGCGCAAAGCGATGCGCGCGCTGATACGTTCGATGTCGGTGCTGCCCTTGATCGCGGCTCGCAGCTCTTGCCAGGGTCCCTCGCGCAGCAGTGTGATGGCTTCCAGCCGCTGGCGCGCAGCGTCGCGCTCGCGCCGGGGTTCGAGCAACCAGCGCCTTAGCAGGCGACTGCCCATGCCGGTCAGGCAGGTGTCGAGCAACGAGAACAGGGTGGGTGCCGGCTCGCCGCGCAACGTCTGTGTCAGCTCCAGGTTGCGGCGGGTCGCCAGCGGTAGCTGTACCAGGTCGTCGTCGCGATGTACCGCGATGCCCTGCACATGGGTCAGTGGCCGGCCCTGTGTGTGTTCGGCGTACCCGAGCAGGGCAGCTGCCGCAGCGTGTGCCAGTGGCAGTTCTTGCGCGTCCCAGGCTGCCAGGCTGGCGACCTGGAACAACTCCTGCAACTTGCGCAGCCCCAGGGCTGGATCGAACTGCCAGTGCGCGCGGGTCGTTGCCGTCAGACCATGGGTTGCACACCAGCCCTTGAGCCGGCCTTCGAATGCGGGTGTGACACCGGCGCCGTAGAGCAGCTCGCTCGGACCCACGCGCGCAATCCAGTCGCCGACCTCGTCCGGCGCGCATTGGGCGAACTGCAACTGCGCCTGCGTCACGCTGAACCAGGCCAGGCCGCACTGGTTGCGCGACCCCTGGTGCACCGCCATCAGCACCGACTCGGACTTGTCGGACAGCAACTCGGCATCGGTCAAGGTGCCGGGCGTGATCACCCGCACCACCTTGCGCTCGACCGGCCCCTTGGCCGTGGCCACGTCGCCCACCTGCTCGCAGATCGCCACTGACTCGCCAAGCTTGATCAGCCGCGACAGGTAGGAGTCGACCGAATGGAACGGCACACCCGCCATCACCACCGGCTCACCAGCCGACTGACCGCGCCGGGTCAGCGTGATGTCAAGCAGCCGGGCCGCTTTTTGCGCGTCGGCGAAGAACAACTCGTAGAAGTCGCCCATGCGGTAGAGCACCAGCGTGTCGGGATGCTCGGCCTTGATGCGCAGGTACTGCTGCATCATGGGGGTGTGGGCGGAGAGGTCGGTGGCGGTTGCTACGGGTGACGGGTTGTTTTCTTGCATCGATGATTCAGTTGCGTACAGGACGTACACAAAACGGTCGGTCGTCTGGAATCTCGGAATTATCGGCGCCTGGCCCGTCCGGTTCGGCAGATCTCGCGTATTCGGACAACCGTCAATTGCCCGACATGTGCTTGGTTGGGATCCGCGGATTCCGACTTGCCACTTCTGCCAGAGTTCGCAATATTGCTAGTGTCCTCTGGCGCCCTTTGGTGCGCGCTGGCGCGAGATGGCTTTTGGCGCCTGTGTCTCAAGCTGCTGCGCTGCCTTGGACAAGCCGGAAAACACAGAATCGACCACCCTTTGTGAGAACCCGGCAGGTATTTGCCGTTGTACCTGCTCTATGGCCGAGGGTGTCTTCTCAATGAGTTCGCGCACAAGTTCCTCGGCATCCACGCCGTAACCCACCAGCTTTGCGGTGCTACTGAAGTGCCGGCGCAATACGGTGTGCATCAGATAGTGCCGATTCGTGCCTTGCAGTGCCATGGCCAGCTTGATTTCCTGGTCGGCCCATTGGTTGGGCCCCCACCCCATGACAGGATAGGCCGACATCACGTCGTATGCGGGCGCGAGGTGAAATCGGCTCGCCGCGTCAGCTAGCAACTGGATGGAAAAATTCTTGGCATGTCCGTCAGGCGCGCGCAGCATCCAGAACAGGATTTGAGAAGCCATGACGGTCCGCATGTCCTCCTGTGCTTTGGCCGATTGCCGCAGGATCGGGAAAATCTGCTTGAGCCCAGGGCCGCCGTCGCTTTCGTACTTGAGCATGGGAGATGTTCCCGTTGCCTGGCAGAAGTCCTCTTGCACCAGGCGCAGCAGAGTCTTGCCCGAGGCCGAGAGCCGCCGGTCAAAGCGTTCGACATTGAGCACGCGTTGTTGTCCGAAGGTGACGATTTCCACATTCGCCGTCGGCAGCCCGTAGGCGCGCAGTAGTTTCATGCACAGCCACTCGTTGTCCACCGAGGTGCTGAAGTCCGCGCGACGCCCTCCCACCATGCCAATGGGCAGCTTGAAAATATGAGTGGTCGGTGTTGTGCCCCGAGGCTTGTGCCACTTGCCCTCCCACCACAGGTACGCATCTTTTTCCTGGGCTCCGGCGAGAGAGATGCGGAAGTCGTCTGCAGGGTCCGGGCCGGCGCCAAGGTACCCAGGCGATGCAACCTCCAGCAAGTGGCGCTCGATGTCCTCATCTGTCAGCTCGACTCCGTCTATCGTGTCCCAACCCGTTGGGTCCTCGTCTTCTGCGAGCAACTGAATAGCGCCTGCGCAGTCGCGCCCGATAGCGCGCAGCAAATCGAACGGCTCGAGCGAGCCCGTCTTGAAGCGCAGGGCTACTCGCTTTCTGATGTCAGTGCTATCTGGCAGCAAATTGTCAAAGTAGTTGGCAACGCTGTCGCCCTTGATGGGTTCGCCATGCATGTTGAAGGGAAGGGACAGCGATAGCGGGCGGCCCAGCGCAGAGTCCTGCCAGGCGCGCTGGTACTGCAGTTCCATATTCCCTGCTCGCGGGAGTCGTCCAGCGGCCTACGCACTGGCCGTTGGCCCAAAGAACCAGTGTTTGACCCTGCGACTTGCGCCTCATGTCACCACTCGACTTTCGTGTCGGAGTCAGTCAATGTGCTGCGCTCACCGAGATGCAGTTCCATGCCGACCACCGAGCACCAGGCTAGAAGCTGCTTGAAACTTATCTCATCGGGGTGCAGTTCCAGGTACGAGATCCGGTTTTGGCTGAGCCCCAGCCGACTGGCCACGGACGCCTGGCTCAGCTTGCGCCTGTTCCGGGCGGCCTTGAGCAACTGGCCCAGTTGCAATGCGGTGACCAAGGGTTGCGCTGCAGGCTGATCCCGTGACTGCGCGCCCGGGCGGGCGCCGGATGGGACTTTTGGCACGGAAGTCATGGAAGCGGGTCAAAAATTAGCTGATATTCAGCTAATTGAAATTTAGCTGTAATGCAGATATATGTCGATCATCCGGTATTCAGCTAACGGCTGATTAGCTGACATGCCAGTAACCGGAGCTGTATGTGCCAAGCGTTCTGACACGTTCTTTGCTTGCCTGCGGCGTAGTCCTGATACTGGCGCCGCAATCGCACGCACTCTTGCCACAGCGACATAGCGTCGGTGGGTTTGTCTGGCGGCGTCATCGGCAAGCGGTATGTAGAGCATTTCACCGTTCTATTTTTACATTGCACGGTGAATCTATATATATCAACATGTGAGTAGCAATTTCCGGTGATCGATTGGTGAATGAGTAGCACAACTGGCTGCAAAAAATATCACTCGGCAGCTTTGTTCCAGGGATTTAGAAGCAACACACCGGTATCGACGAAATCCTGCGTGTTGCGCGTAACCACTGTGAATCCATGCTCGATAGCCGTGGCGGCGATCATGGCGTCGCGTTCTGAACGTGGATCAGGTACATGAAGTGCAGCGCATATCGTCGCAGCGTGGTCTGTAAAAGGCAGAATTCGCCCGTTGAATGCGGCCCGAACCCCTGCCAGCCAGCTGCGCAGTGCACTGCCTTGCGACGGTGTGCGTCGCTCCAGCGACAGGATGCCTTTTTCCAACTCAAGGACCGTGATGGCCGACAGGAAAAGCCTGCCGGTGGACTGCTCTGCGGCCCATCTGCGCACTTCGGGCGACTGGTTGGGCTTGCCATGGCGCAATTCTGAAATCACATTCGTATCGAGAATGAACATCCGGCGCCTTTAGTCAAATTCTGCGGGCCGGATCGAGATGTTCATTCGCGGCGGGTTGAACTCGATGCCGCCTCCACCAGGAATGCCATCCATGACGCTCAGGAACGTTGGCTCGCCTTGACCAACGATGCGGTAGTAGTCCTCGATCTTGAGTAGTACAAAGGCAGGGCGTCCCCGATCAGTGATGAACACTGGCCCCTCGACGGCAACCCGTTTGGCCGCAGATACGTCGCGGGTGAAGTCTCGACTGGAAAACGTGTGGACTGACATGATAATTTTCTTCCAAGGGAGAAATGTTTGTATGTTACGACAACTATGTCGATCCGTCCATCTTACCGAGTGAAGGGCACTGAATTGGGACTGGACCGCTGACTATTCAGCCGGCTCCTCACATGGGTCCCCGCCAAACTACGTCATCAAGCGCCGGCCCGTCGAGGTGATGGAGGCCTTCAACCAGCACTCAGGTCGCATGGCGATCTCGGCCATCACGCTGTCCGAGCTGTATCACGGTGCACAGAAGAGTGCCAAAGTGGCGCAAAACCTGGCCGTGGTTGAAGAGTTCGCCAGCCTGCTCGCGGTGTTGCCTTACACCGCCAAGGCGTCGTTCCACCGCGGCGCCATCCGTAGCGCGCTGGAGAAGGCGGGTCGGCCCATCGGTGTGAACGACCTGCACATCGCCGCCCACGCCCGAAGCGAAGGACTGACCCTGGTCACCAATAAGGTTGGCGAGTTCGTGCGAGTGCCAGGTCTATTGGTGGAGAACTGGGTCGCGTCGTTGAACTGATCCTCCATTCGCTCCCTGAATCGACGCCTCAAACAGGCGTTGTCCCCCGAAAGCTGATTCCAAATGGCTTTGCTGACCTCGCCGAGACAGGGAGGAGGGCGTTGCTTCGCCGTATTCCTGCCCGGCAATTGAGGGCACTGGATGGGGAATGGACGGCCGACGTTACAAATCGACCAATGAAAAGCCGCTAGCAATAAGTCACCCTTCGATAGTGCTGCATCATCGGCGTGTCGGCGTGTCGGCGTGTCGGCGTGTCGGCGTGTCGGCGGAGCGGTCGGTCGTCACGTCAAATGCCACTCATCATTGCATCTATCGCGGCAACAATTTCGCTGGCAAACCGTTTCAACGATTGCACGTCGGTCTTCAACAAGCTTTTTGGCAGGGGTGCGGCTTCGAACGGAAGCAGCATCAGCTGCAGCCCCTGCACCTGAAACATCGGGCACAGGCTGCGCGGCACGTCACTCGACGCCAATGGTGAAATGGCCAGTGGAACCACCATCCTGGTTGCAAGGCTGCCCAGCAAGTCACTCTGTATATCGACAACGAAAGGGTATTGCTCGCGCATTCTCGGGCTGGGGTTGGGGTAGACGTCGAACTGCATTTACCAGACCCGCAGGTCGTCGCACCAGAGGCCGTGTTTCTCGAATCGCGCGTTTTGTTCTTCGATCCAGGCTTTGTGATTCTGATCGAACACCTTCTTTTGCTGTTTCAGAGACTTGCCCTGGCTGCTCAAACTCAGCGCGTCGAATTGGTCTGCCGACAGAATGACCGTGTCAATTCGCCCGTCCTTCTCGACGAACACGGGCTCGGTCTTGGCGTGGGTGCACATGGCACCGAAACGATTCTTGGCTTGTGTGGCGGATACGCGCATGGTCGTACTCCTTTGGGACGTAATGGCCATTTTAGCCATCGGTCGGTTCGCCGCTGATCTGGCATGAAAGGCCGCGTCGAATTGGCGTAGCCGGTACCAAGGCCTAAACGGCTTGGCGAATCAGGCTTTCAGCCGGAATTCCCAAGCCCGTGTGCTGGCACCAGACCATGGCCACGGTCAACGGATGTTTTCGGTTGAGTAGCTCGTACACCCTGTTGAATTGGCCAATTATGGGCTGCAGTTCTTTCGGCTTGAGCCCTTGTTGATCCAACCGGAATTGGATGGCCTCGCCCGGATCGCGCATATCCACCGGGCTTGAACCGCCTCAGCCCCGTCAGGCTGCCTTGCGCAACGGCTGCGCTGCCATCGCTTCGAGTTGCTTGCGGATCTTGTAGGCGTGCGTTGACGTATCCATCGCCACGTCGGCCCAGCTCAAGCTCTGGCCCTTCTTCACCGGGCGCAAGACCTTGACGTCGTGGGCCAACCCCAGCGGCAACCCGCCGGCGCTAACCGATGCCTCGGCCGGCAGCAACTTGCCCCAGACGGTGTAACCGCCCTCGCCGTCGAGCAGTTCGCCCGGTGCCAGGTCGCGCTTGGCCGTGGCAACGACGTCCGCGTTCCAGCAGGTCGCCACACCGGTCGCCTCGCCGCGCAGGGCAACCGATGCGACCGACATGCCCACCTCCAGGCCGATCAGATGCCATCGCTTGTACAGCGTGAAGTAGCGCCCGCTCGGGTCAGTGTGCGCGTTGTACTCCTCGAAGCAATTCTTGATGTAGTCGGTCTCTGCCTCGACCGTGACCCACACGCCCATGCGGATGTCATAGGGAATCGCACGGCCGTTGGCCTCCAGCGAGGAAATCACCTCGACCATGCCCTTGCGCTCGAGCACACCACCTTCGGCGATCGGGCGGGTGACGAAAGGAATGTCTTCGACGCTGGCTGGCGGGTACAACAGCCCGTTGGACGGTACCGTCAAGCCCGTGGCGTTGGCAACGGCCGTGCATTCGATGGCCGGCTTGGAGCCGTCCAGGAAGCTGTTGAACATCTTGGGGTTGAGCCCACCGCGTGTTGCCTGTTCGGGGCTCAACCCGTAGTTGCCCCAGACCGTCTCGGGAGTGGACTCGCAGAAATGCGGCAGCCATTTGTGCCCGCGACCGGCTGCCACCACCGGAAACCCGCAGGTCCGGGCCCAATCAACCAGATCGCAGATCAGCGCGGGCTGATCGCCGAAGGCCAGCGAGTAAACCACGTTCGCTTCCTGCGCCTTGCGCGCCAGCAAGGGCCCGCAAAAAGCGTCTGCCTCAACCGTCACGTTGACAACATGTTTTGCGTACGCAAACGCCTCCAGGCAGTGGTCGACCGCGGCAATCGGGTGGCCGGTGCATTCGACGATGACGTCAATCGCCGGATGGCGCACCAGCGCCTGCCAGTCGTCGGCTATGTGTGTGCCACCGGTCTTGAGTGCTTCGTCGAGGGTCTTTGCCTGTGTGCGCTTCGTGTCCCATCCCACGCGTGCCAGATTGGCGCGTGCCGCGTCGGGTGAAAGGTCGGCAATGCCCACCAGATGCACACCCGGGGTGCGCGGAATCTGCGCCAGGTACATGGAGCCGAACTTGCCGGCGCCTATCAGTCCGATGCGGATCGAATTGCCCTGGGCCGCGCGCCGCTGCAGTTGCGCAAAAAGACTCATTGGAATTCCCTCCGTCCGGCGCACTGCGCAGCCGAGCGGCTTGGGAGCGGCCCGGCGGCACTCATGCCGCCTCCTTCATGTCGGCAAATGGCACTGACGAGGTCTGCAGCGCGCTGGCCGGCATGCCGCTTTTCCATGGCACGGCTACCGGGTAGTCCTTGCGCAGGCAGTCGTCCGGCAGGCAGTCAATGGGCGTGAAATCGCGGTGCGCGATATATTCCGGCCGCTTGTAGCGCCGGATATGGTTGCTCACCGCGCACAAACTCAGGTAGACGCTGACGCGATTCCACGGCGACAAATTGCTGCTCGACGCATGCACCAGGCAGCTGTGGAACAGGATCATCGAGCCGGCCGGGCCTTTGGGCGAGACGATACCGCCGTTCTTGCCGCCGGCACGTTCGACCAACTGGCGGATCAACGCGTTGTCGACAGTCCACAAGGGGTAGCTGGTGGTCGTCAGGTCATGCCGTGCGTCAACGACACCCTTCCTGTGGCTGCCGGGGATGAACATCAGCGGCCCGTTGAAGTCGTTGACGTCGTCCAGAAAAATGGCCACGTTCATCGCCCGTTCAGTCGGCATCATGTCATCGTTCAGCCAGGTTCCGTAGTCCTGGTGCCACTGCCATACGTCGCCCTCGAACGCCATCTTGCCGTTGATCTTGAACTGGTGCATGTACAGCTTCTCGCCGAACAGTGCTTCGACCGGTTCGACCATGCGTGGATGCCGTGCCAGCCGCGCGAACGGTTCACTGACGAGGTGCGCGGCAAAATTCGTGCGTACCGCGTCCTTGTCCTTCTCGCGCACGTTATACACCTCGCGCCGGCTGTACAGCTCGGGTACGGCAGCGTTCAGGGTATCGATCTCCTCGGGCTTGAATAACCCGGGAAAGAAAAGGTAACCATCGCGCTCGAATTGCTGCAGTTGTTCGGTGGTCAGTGTCATCGGGTCTCTCCGGGTATGTTGGCCATTACGCCGGCCAACAGGTGGCTCATGCGGGTTCCGGGGTTGGCGCTTTCAGCGTGATCGGCGATCAGGCCTGCCGGGTGTTCGCCGTTGCGGATCCGCGCATCGCCAGTCTCCTTGGATGCCGACTGGCCATTCTAGTCAGCGGCGGAACAGTCTGCCTTCGGCCGTATCGAGCGGAGCGTCGGCGCCATGGCGCCGTGGCGCACTGACGCATGACGCGCAACCATGGCAAGACACGTCATCCTCCTACAGAGTCTGACGGCCCTGGACGGCAGCAGGGCCTGTCTGAGCGGTGTACTTTGTGGCTGAACATGTTTCAACTTTTTGCAATAACGCGCATCGCACCCAGCCGAGCTCAAGTTCAAGGAGTTTTACTATGACCAGTTCCGCCAATCCATCCAAGTTGTACGACGCCGAACCCAATCGGGACCCGATCACGGGAGCGCCGGGCGCGCACCCGGTTGGCACCGGCCTGGGTGCGGTGGTCGGCGGCGCACTGGCGGGGGCGCTGACCGGTTCCACCGCCGGGCCGGCCGGTACCATTATTGGAACCGCGCTAGGCGCCATCGTCGGCGGATTGGCGGGCAAGAGCGTTGCCGAGTCCGTCGACCCCACCATCGAGGTCGACTACTGGCGGGAGAATTTCAACGAACGATCGTATGCGCCGCAATCGCCCGGTTTCGACGTTTACGCGCCGGCCTACCACTACGGGGTCACGTCCTATCTCCAGCACGAAGGCCGGCGATTCGACGATATGGAGGTGGAACTGGGGCAAGGCTGGGTGCAGGCGCGGGGTACGTCAGATCTGGAATGGGCGCATGCACGCCTGGCCGCACGCGATGCGTGGCAGCGGCTGGCAGAACGGTCCGAGCCCGCCTAGCGCCACCGAACCCATCCTGCAGCGACACCTGCATGAAACGCAACGGTCATCTGATAACAACCGACATCACGTCCAGCCCATCAGCCCAGGCTACCGACCAATCGTATTGGTCATACGTTGGTTGCGGCGCGCCGCACCAGCGCCATGGCACCGCTGAAATTCAGCATGGGCGCTTCGATGTGCCAGGCAATGGCCGACGGGTTGAGCCCCTCGGTAGTCAATTGATCGGCGAATCCATTGCATTTCAGACAAATATTCTGTTGGCAGGCGAAGATACTCGGAATCGGTTCAACGATATCGCCAAGCCATGAACAAGTTGTCTGCCCTGCCGACTCCCCTCACCACGCCGACCCCGCTGCGCGCCGCGATCACCGCCACCGCCCGCACGCCCGAACCCGAACTGCTGCCTGGCCTGCTGGCCGCAGCCACCCTGGCGCCGCCCCAGGCCGAGGCCGCGCAGGCGCTGGCCTTGCGTATAGCCCGCGGTGTGCGCGAACGCGCCCGCGCCAATGGCCGCGCGGGACTGGTGCAGGGCCTGCTGCAGGAGTTCGCGCTCAGCTCGCAGGAGGGCGTTGCGCTGATGTGCCTGGCCGAGGCGCTGCTGCGTATCCCCGATGCGGCTACGCGTGATGCGCTGATCCGCGACAAGATTGGCGACGGCGACTGGCAGAGCCACCTGGGCCGCAGCTCGTCGCTGTTCGTCAATGCCGCTTCCTGGGGCCTGCTGCTGACCGGCAAGCTGGTGTCGACGCACAGCGACAACCGCTTGTCGAGCACCTTGCGACAGGTGGTTGCGCGTGGCGGGGAGCCGCTGATCCGCCGTGGCGTGGACATGGCGATGCGCATGATGGGCGAGCAGTTCGTCACTGGCGAGACGATCACACAGGCGCTGCAGAATGCGCAGCCACGCGAGGCGCAGGGTTTTCGCTATTCCTACGACATGCTGGGCGAGGCGGCGATGACGGCCGACGATGCCCGGCATTACCAGGCGGCCTACGCGAACGCGATCGACGCCATTGGCACCGCTGCCGCCGGGCGGGGCGTTATCGACGGCCCCGGCATCTCGATCAAGCTATCGGCCTTGCACCCGCGGTACGCGCGCGCGAAGGTGGCACGGGTCATGAATGAGCTCTATCCGCGGTTGCTGGCCCTCGCGCGGCAGGCCCGCGACCTGGACATCGGCATGAACATCGACGCCGAGGAGGCCGATCGGCTCGAGATTTCGCTCGACCTGCTCGAGCGCCTGGCTTTCGAGCCTTCACTTGCCGGTTGGAACGGCCTGGGTTTCGTGATCCAGGCCTACCAGAAGCGATGCCCGGCCGTGGTCGACTTTGTCGTCGACCTGGCACGGCGCAGCGGGCACCGGCTGATGATCCGCCTGGTCAAGGGCGCTTATTGGGACAGCGAGATCAAACGGGCTCAGCTCGATGGCCAGTCCGGCTACCCGGTCTACACCCGCAAGCCGTATACCGATGTGGCTTACATCGTCTGCGCGAAAAGGCTGCTGGCCGCTACCGACGCCGTGTTCCCGCAGTTCGCCACGCACAACGCACAGACGCTGGCATCGATCCTGGCCATCGCCGGCGACGACTTCGAAAGCGGGCAATACGAGTTCCAGTGCCTGCACGGCATGGGCGAGCCGCTGTACGAGCAGGTCGTGGGGCCGGTGGCCGCCGGCAAGCTGGGTCGGCCCTGTCGCATCTACGCGCCGGTCGGTCTGCACGACACCCTGCTGGCCTATCTGGTGCGGCGTCTGCTGGAGAACGGGGCCAACTCGTCGTTCGTGAACCGCATTGCGGATGAGAACGTGCCTCTGGCCGAACTCGCGCAGGACCCGGTGCTGACAGTGCAGGCCATGGCCGAACAGGACGGCGTAGTGGGGTTGCCGCATCCAGCCATCCCGTTGCCGCGCCAACTGTATGGCGCGGTCCGGCCCAATTCGCAGGGCGTCGACCTCGCTGACGAGAACACCTTGGCCGAACTGACGCAGATCTTTGCCGAGGATCGCAGACGATGCTGGGATGCGGCGCCGCTGTTGGCACTGGATGTGCCGGCGGGCGGCGCAGCGTTGCCGGTCCGCAATCCGGCCGATTCCAGCGACGTCGTCGGCCAGGTGCGCGAGACCACACTGGAGGAAGTCGGGCTTGCGCTGGACGCTGCGACACAGGCTGCGCCCGGCTGGGCTTCGCTTGCGCCCGGCGCACGCGCGGCCGTGCTCGATACGGCCGCCGACCGGCTCGAGTCCGACACCCTCGCGCTGTTGCCACTGCTGGTGCGCGAGGCCGGCAAGACCAGCGCCAACGCAGTGGCCGAGGTGCGTGAGGCGACGGACTTCCTGCGCTATTACGCATCCGAGATCCGGCGCGATTTCGACAACAACACGCACAAGCCACTGGGCCCGGTGGTGTGTATCAGTCCGTGGAATTTTCCGCTCGCGATCTTTACCGGCCAGGTGGCTGCGGCACTGGCCGCGGGCAACGTCGTGCTGGCCAAGCCGGCCGAACAGACACCACTGGTGGCGGCAGCGGCTGTGCGTGCGCTGCACGCAGCCGGCGTGCCGCGCGGTGCGCTGCAATTGTTGCCCGGCCGCGGCGAGACCGTGGGCGCTGCTCTGGTGGGCGACGCCCGGGTGCACGGCGTGTTGTTCACCGGTTCGACCGAAGTCGCGCGGCTGTTGCAGCGCGAACTGGCCGGCCGTTTGACGGCCCACGGCCAGGTCGTGCCGCTGATTGCCGAGACCGGGGGCCAGAATGCGATGGTGGTCGACTCGTCGGCGCTGGCCGAGCAGGCCGTGGCCGACATCGTAGCCTCGGCCTTCGACAGCAGCGGCCAGCGCTGTTCGGCGCTGCGTCTGCTGTGTGTGCAGGACGATGGTGCCGACCGGCTGCTCGAAATGCTGCAGGGCGCAGTACAGGAACTGGAGGTCGGCGATCCGCGTTATCTGGCGACCGACATCGGCCCGGTGATCGACGCCGACGCCAAGAGCATCATCGAGCGCCATGTGGCGGCGATGCAGGACCAGGGTTGCCGCGTCTGGCGTTTGCCGATGCCCACAGATGCGCCGGTTGGCCACTTCGTCGCACCGACGGTGATTGAAATCGACCGCGTGGCCGATCTCGGGCGCGAGGTGTTCGGCCCGGTGCTGCATGTGCTGCGGTATCGACGTGAGCGGCTCGACGACCTGCTGGACGCCATCAACGGTACCGGTTACGGCTTGACGCAGGGCGTACACACGCGTATCGATGAGACAGTGGCGCAGGTGGTGTCGGCCGCGCGTGCCGGCAACATCTATGTCAACCGCAACGTCGTCGGTGCGGTGGTCGGCGTGCAGCCGTTCGGTGGCGAGGG
>Ga0105047_10008966_pt1 | contig 16555 bp, 13 predicted proteins | sample MAT04_FD_78384 | JGI IMG/M metagenome (GOLD analysis project Ga0105047, IMG submission 78384) | Freshwater microbial communities from Lake Fryxell liftoff mats and glacier meltwater in Antarctica - MAT-04 (megahit assembly) | ecosystem: Environmental > Aquatic > Freshwater > Ice > Liftoff...
CCGGGTGGAGCGGGACCAGACCCATCGTCGGCTTGACCCCGACCAGTCCACAGAAGCTCGCCGGCCCCCTGATCGAGCCACCGCCGTCACTGCCGAGCGAGAACGGCCCGAGCCCGCTCGCGACCGCCGCCGCGGACCCCGCGCTGGACCCGCCGGAGGTGCGCCCCAGGTCCCAGGGGTTGCTCGTCGCCGGCCCCAAGGGGTTCTGCCCGGTTCCGCCGTAGCCGAGCTCCGGCACGGTCGTCTTGCCGACGATCACGGCTCCGGCCGCCCGGAGCCGCGCGACCGCGATGTCGTCCTCCTCCGGGACAAGATCCCGGTAGGCGTAGCACCCGGAGGCCGTCCGGACCCCTGCTGTGAAGATCAGGTCCTTGATGCTCACCGGGACGCCCCCGAGCGGTCCCACGTCCTCACCGGCCGCCAGTCGCGCGTCGACCCGCCGCGCCTGCTCGCGCGCCTGCTCCGGCACGACGGTGACGAAAGCGGCAAGCGCTGGGTCCAGGCGCTCGATCCGGTCGAGGATCGCCTCGGCGACCTCCAGGGCCGACACCTGGCGGTCGGCGATCGCCCCGGCCAGGGTTCGCACGTCGAGCCGCCACAGGTCGCTCTGGTCCGCCCGTGTCATGCCGTCATCCCCTCAGCAGGCTGCCTGGGCTCCCTCCCCGCTGGAAGACTGAGCACTCCCACGGCGCCGACCAAGAACGACGCCGAGGTAGCCATGCGGGCGTTCCTGACGACCATCGACACCGGGCAGGTGGCCCTGCTCACGCGGGTCACCGTCGCCGACTACCGGATCATCGTTCGCTGGCAGGTGTTCCCCACCTCGGGACGCGCGAGATGACGACGCTGCGAGTCGACCACCTGATCACAACCCACCGGGCCCTGCTCGCCGGTGGCGGCCGCCGCGGACGCCCGGAGTCCGCGGCGACCGAACGTACGGCCACCGGATCCCGTCCTGGGCCCTTGGCGACGCAGTCCGAGACGGCGTCTTGACCTGCAATCGCGCGGCCAATGTCCGGCTACCCAAGGCGGTCAAGCCCGAGCTGCCGGTCTGGAACCGCGCGCAGGTGGCGACGTTCCTGCCCTGCGCCGCTGCGGCGCAGTCACCTGCGGCGCGCACGCCCGGTCCCTCAGACCCATACTGGCGGGCGCTTCTCCAGGAACGCCGCCACGCCCTCGCGAGCCGCCGGGAGCTGGCTGCTCGCGGCCATGACCTGCATCGCGTGGTCGTACGCCGGGCGCTCGGCCAGGTCCATCTGCGTGTAGAGCGTCTGCTTGCCCAGGCCCTTGCTCAGCGCGCTGCCCCGGGTGACCCGGTGGACCAGCGCGGCGACCGCCTCGTCGAGGCGGTCGTCGGGCACCACCTCGTTGACAAGACCCCAGTCGCGCGCGGTTGTCGCGTCGATGACGTCGCCCGACAATGCCAGCTCCATCGCGCGCTTGCGGCCGACGTTGCGGGCGATGGCCACCATCGGGGTGTGGCAGAACCAGCCGCCCTTGCCCCCCGGCGCCGCGAAGCCGGCGCTCTCCGCGGCTACGGCGAGGTCGGCGCTGGCGACCAGCTGGCAGCCCGCGGCCGTGGCGAGCCCGTGGACACGTGCCACGACCGGTTGCGGCACCTCGTGCATGAGCAGCATCAAGCGGGTGCAGGTGTCGAGCATCCGGCGCACCTGCTGCTCATCGGCGCCGGCCACGTCGGCGAAGTCGTGGCCGGCGCAGAAGACCTTGCCCTCACCCGCCAGCACGATCGCCAGCGCGTCGCTGTCGCCCGCGGCGGTGAAGGCGTCGATGAGCTCGCTCAGGTGGGCCGTCGACAGCGCGTTACGCCGCTCGGGGCGGTTCATGGTGATCGTGACGACGTCACCGGAGCGGGCCACACGAACGTCCTGGTAGGTCATGCCGCATCGTGCACCGCCGACGGCGGAGCGGCAAGAACGGCGATGACCGCAGCGAAGGCGGCGACCCCCGTGGTGCCGTCGATGATCAGGCTCACAGCCACGGTGGTCATGAGGGCCGCCCACCAGCACCAGGACGACCCCGACGACGTTTCCTGTCACGCGCAAGGCGACGCCATGCCGGGAACGGGTCAGTCCAGCAACGGCGCCAACGCCGTGGCGCACGCCCGGGCGGCGTCCAGGTAGTCCACCGGGACGACACCGCGAGCCGAGGCCACGGCGACCCCGGCTACCAGCCTCCCGGCATCCCCCCGCACCGGGACCGCCAGGCAGCCCACGCCCTCGTGCAGCTGGCCGGCCTGACCAGCCCAGCCCCGCCCACGCACCTGCGCCATGCATGCCTCGACGTCGGCCGGCCGGACCGGGGTGGCCTCGGTCAGCGCCACCAGCCGGCCGGGGTGGTGCACCGCCTCCCGCCAGTCGGGCTGCTCGGCCAGCAGCAGGTGCCCGGCGGCCGAGGCGTGCAGGTGGCCCTCCAGCAGTTCGGGCGAGCCCAGGGGCAGGTCGGGGTCGACATCAACGCAGCGCAGCGTGGTCCCGGCGTAGAGCACCAGGTGCACCCCGGCACGCACCTGCCCGCGCAGCCTCCCGAGCTCGTGCCGGGCCGCCGTCGGCACCCGCGCCGGGGCGATGGCACCGACTAGGCCGGCCACCTTCGCGCCGAGCGCGAAGCCGTGCAGGTCGGGCAGCCGGACCAGGTACTCCTCCCCCACCAACAGGTTCAGCAGCCGGTAGGTGGTGGCCGGGGGCAGTCCGAGGGCCTCGGCGACCTCCTTGGCGTTCACCCCGGCGCCGGCCCGGGCGACCTCCTCCAGCACCGCTAGCGCGGAGCGGACCGCTTGAGGCTGCCGGCCGGTGACGCCTCGATCGACCCCGGGGCTCATCACCGGCGGGTCACCTGGCCGGGCAGCACCGACCCTGCCGTGGGCTGGTCGTAGACCCCTACCTGGGCCAGCCGGTCCGGGGCCCGGCGGCGCAGCACCGCCCACAGCAGCGGGCCGGGCAGCCAGGCCAGGGCGAAGACCAGCGTCATCGCCCCGCTCCCGGACCAGGACACCCCAGCCAGCGCCAGCGAGAGCACTGCGGCGGCGAGCCCGGCAGCAGTGGCCCCACCCAGCAGGGCCGGCGTGGTCAGCTCGCCGATCCGACTCAGGAACAGCGGCATCGCCGCGCACGCGAGCAGGTAGGCCAGCACGTAGCCCAGCGCGGAGACGGTCAACGACCCGACCAGCACGTCCCGGCCGCGCACCCCGCTCGCCAGCGCGACCGCGGGGACCCCGACGACCACCGGGAGCACGGCCGCCAGCGCGACCACCGGGGTGTGGAACCGGGGGTGGGTGCGGCCCAGGCCGGCCGGCAGCACGCCCTCCCGGGCCATCGAGAACAGGACCCGGGACAGCGCGTTGGTCGAGCCGGTCACGCAGGCGAAGAAAGAGGCGGCAATCCCGGCGTCCAGCGTCCGGGACAGTACGCCCAAGCCCTCGCCGTCGGCGAGGAGGGCCACCGGCACGTCGCTCATCAGCACCTCGACCGGCGCCGAGCGAAGCAGCAGCACCTGGGCGAGTCCGGCGAGCAGGAAGAGCACCCCGACGACAACCGGCGTCCACAGCACCGCCCGCGGGACGGCGACCAGCGGCCGCCGGGCCTCCACGCCCAGCGTCGCCGAGCTCTCGAAGCCCATGAACCCGGCGACGGCCAGCACCACCCCGATCGCCACACCCCCGATGGTGACCGGGCCGTCCACGACCGCGGCTCCGGTGCCCGTGCCGCCGGGTGCGCGCAGCACCAGCACGGTGAGGACGGCGACGACGATCAGCACCGACGCCACCTCCAGGGCCAGCGCAACCCGCGCGGATAGCTGGATGCCGCGCACCGTGGTGAGCGTGGCGAGCGCACCCAGCGCGACGACCATCACCGCCAGCACCCAGCCCGAGGTCTGCACCCCGGTGAGAGAGGCCAGGTAGACCACACACCCCACCAGCGCCGCCACCGCCACCGCCACGTAGCCGACCACCAGCGCCCAACCGGCCAGCAGCGCGCCGCCGGGCCCGAGGCCCTTGGCGGTGTAGCTGTAGAGCCCGCCGACCGCGGCCATCCGGCGGGCGAACTGGGTCAGGCACCAGCCGACCAGCACGATCAGGCACGTGGCGGCCAGCAGCACCGGCAGGGTCGCGGACCCCGCCCGGACCATCACGATCGGGGGCACGACCACGATCGCCGCGGACGGCGCGAGCGCGCTCACCGACTGGGCCAGCACCTCAGCAAAACTCAGCTTCCGGCGCCGCAGACCTTCGACGGGCGACCGTGCTGGAAGGCCGCCCAGGGTGGCACGCTGGGTCATGGGCCTCCCGTCAACGCCTCGTCCGGACCGCCGTCGGGCCCGGGGGTCGCGGGCGGAGCGTAGCCAGCGCCAGCGACGAACAGGTGCCTTCCGGCGCATCGACGAATGAGAATCGGCGGGGGCCGTCTTCCCGTTCGGTGTTACGGCGATGTTGCGTGCAGGCAACGGGCGTGTAACCCGCATCTCCGGGATGTGGGCCAGTCTCGGCAACGACCACCCGCCGATCCCCAGGAGCCCCTGTGGCCACCGTTTCCGATCTCGCCCCACCGACCTCAGCACCGGAGGGCCACCGACTGTCCGGGAAACTCGGTGTCGGCGCCATCGTGTTCATGGTCGTGGCGGCCGCCGCGCCGCTGACCGTCGTCGCCGGCACCGTGCCGATCGGCATCGCCGCCGGCAACGGACCAGGATACCCGGCCACCTACCTGGTCTCGGCGATCGTTTTGGCGTTCTTCGCGGTCGGGTTCACCGCGATGACCCGGCATGTGCCGAACGGCGGGGCCTTCTACTCCTACATTGGCGTCGGACTCGGCCGGGGTTGGGGCCTGGGCAGCGCGCTTGTCGCACTGGTCAGCTATGTGGCCGTGCAGGGCGCCGTCTACGGCTACCTCGGCTTCGCCCTCGGCGGGCTGGTCGAGTCCTACGGCGGCCCGTCGCTGCCCTGGTGGCTGTGGACCTTCTTTGTCCTGGGCCTCACCGCGCTGCTTGGATTCCGGCACATCGAGCTGTCCTCCAAGGTGCTCGGGGTGCTGCTGGTCGCAGAGGTCGCCATCGTCCTGGTGCTCGACGCGGTCGTCATCGGCAAGGGCGGCACCGACGAGGGCCTGTCCACGGCGTTCATGAACCCGGCAGAGGTGCTGTCCGGGGCCCCGGGCTTGGGGCTGATGTTCGCCATTGCCGGGTTCATCGGGTTCGAGGCCACTGCGATCTTCCGGGACGAGGCTCGTGACCCTGACCGGACCATCCCACGGGCCACCTACGCGGCGCTGGCGATCATCGGGGTCTTCTACACCGTCAGCGCCTGGGCCGTGGTCAGCGCCTGGGGCGACAGCCAGGTCGTCGCCGTCGCCGCGGCCGACCCCGGCAACATGCTGGTGATCACGGCCCAGGAGTACCTGGGCACCACGGCCGGTGACGTGATGCAGGTCCTGTTCGTCAGTAGCCTGTTCGCCGCGGTGCTGAGCTTCCACAACGTGCTCAGCCGATACTTTTTCTCCCTGGGCAACACCGGCGTCGTGCCGGCCGCCTGCGGGCGGAGCCACGCGAAGCACTGCTCCCCGCACGTGGCCTCGCTGGTAACCAGCGTTGTGGGCGCCGTCCTCATCGCGGTCAGCGCGATCGCCGGGCTGGACCCGGTGTTACAGGTCTTCACCTGGCTGGCCGGCATCGCCAGCGTCGGCATTGTCGCCCTGATGCTGCTGGCCTGCGTCGCCGTACTGGTCTTCTTCCGGCGCACCCGGGTCGACCGTCGGCCCTGGCAGACCGTCGTCGCGCCAGTCCTCGGCGTGCTCGGGCTGACGGCGATCCTTGTCCTGCTGGTGCAGAACCTGCCCCTGTTGATGGGCGGCTCCACCGCGCTGGGCATCGGCGCCGGGGTGTTGCTGCTGCTGGCGCTGGCTTGTGGCTTCGTGCTGGCCAAGGCCCGCCCGTCCGCCGCTCGCGACCTCGTCCGGGCCACCCGCGCCGACGCCGCCCCCCAGATCTGAGAGGACCACCATGACCACCGGCTACCTTTGGGACGAGCTCTTCGGCTGGCACGACACCGGCAGCGGCAGCCTCTTTCCCGCTGATCCCGACGCCGGCCACCAGCCCCTTGGCCACCACGTCGCCCACCCCGACACCAAGCGACGCATGCACGAGCTGATCTGCGTGTCGGGCCTGGTCGACCACCTCACACGGATCACCCCCCGCACGGCTACGGACGAGGAACTGCTGCGGGTCCACACGCCGGCGTACGTCGACCGGATCCGACACGAGAGCACGTTGCCCAAAGGGGGGGACGCCGGCGACGGGATCTCCCCCTTCGGCAAGGGCGCCTTCCGCATCGCCGCCCTCGGGGCCGGTAGCGCGATCGCCATGACCGAGGCCGTCGGCGCCGGCACGGTGGACAACGGCTACGCACTGGTCAACCCGGCCGGCCACCACGCGCTTCCCGACACTGGACTCGGCTTCTGCATCTTCAACAACGTCGCCATCGCCGCACGGCACGCCCAGCAGGCCCTCGGCATCGAGCGGGTGGCGATCGTTGACTGGGATGTCCACCACGGCAACGGCGCCCAAGCGGTCTTCGCCGACGACCCCTCGGTGCTGACGCTCTCGATCCACCAGGACAACTGCTTCCCACCGAACTCGGGACTGCTCGAGCAGCGTGGAACCGGTGACGGGTGGGGAGCCGACGTCAACGTGCCGATGCCGGTGGGCAGCGGCGACGGTGCCTACCAGTACGCCGCCCGCACCGTGATCGGCCCGGCCCTGGAGGCGTTCGCCCCCGACCTGATCCTTGTCGCCTCGGGCTTCGACCCCAACGCGATGGACCCGCTGGCCCGGCAACTGGTCACGACCCGGGGGTTCACCACCCTCACCCAGACCGTCATGCAGGCCGCCGACCGCTCGGCCGGCGGACGGCTGGTCATGGTGCAGGAAGGCGGATACAGCCCGGTGTACGTGCCCTTCTGCGGTCTGGCGACGATCGAAACGCTGGCGGGGGTGCACGTGATGGAAGACGGCATCCTGCCCGTCGTCGGCGGCATGGGCGGACACGCCCTCGAGCCGCACCAACAGGCCCTCGTCGACCGGGTCGCCACCTTCCTCCCCGACATCCCCCGGCGCACCGTCGCCGCGAGCCACTGACCCGACAGGAGCACCGACCATGACGATGACCGAGCCCAACCCCACCAGCACCGCCACCCACCCGCTGTCCCGGATGACCGCCGCAGAGATCGACACGGCCCGCGCCGTCGTCGCCGACGCCGGGCTCCTCGCCCCCAGCACCGTGTTCGTCTACGTCGGACTGGAGGAGCCGCACAAGCGCGACCTCCGGGAGTTCACCCCCGGCCAGCCCGTCGAGCGACGGCTCCGGCTGCTGATGCTGGACCGCGCGACCGGGGCCGGGCGCGACGTCCTGGTCTCGGTCACCGCCGGCACCGTCGTCCAGGACACCGAGATCGACGGCGTCGCCGACGGCCAGGTGCCGATCACCGACGCCGAGTTCGAGGCCATCGAGCCGATCCTGGCCGTCGACGAGGGCTGGATCGCCGCGATGGGCAAGCGCGGCCTGGACGTCGCCGAGGTCCGCGCGGTACCTCTGTCGGCAGGCTCCTACTTCCCCGACGAGCACGGCCATCGCGTCGTGCGGGTGCTCGGCTTCCACCAGGCCGACCCCGAGGACCTGCCGTGGGCGCATCCGGTGGACGGTGTCGTCGCCTACGTCGACATCACCCGCGGAGTCACCACGGCGGTCCACGACCATTTCGATCTCCCGGTGCCCGCCGAGCGGGTCTGCCTGGAGGGCACCCCGCGCGACCTGAAGCCCATCGAGATCACTCAGCCCGAGGGCCGGTCGTTCACCGTGGAGGACGACGTCGTCCGCTGGGCCGGGTGGGAGTTCCGGATCGGCTTCGACGTGCGCGAGGGCCTGACCCTCAACCAGCTGTCCATCGACGGCCGGTCGGTGGTGCACCGCGCCTCGATCGCCGAGATGGTCGTGCCCTACGCCGACCCCTCACCGGTCCGGTTCTGGCAGAACTACTTCGACACCGGCGAGTACCTCTTCGCCCGCTACACCAACTCCTTGGAGCTGGGCTGCGACTGCCTGGGCGAGATCCACTACTTCGACGCCACGATCGCCGACGAGACCGGCGCCCCCCGGGTGATGCGAAACGCCATCTGCCTGCACGAGGAGGACTACGGGGTTGGCTGGAAGCACACCGACATGTTCAACGGCATGGCCGAGACCCGGCGCTCGCGCCGGCTGGTGATCAGCTTCTTCACCACGATCGGCAACTACGACTACGGCTTCTACTGGTACCTCTACACCGACGGCACGATCCAGCTGGAGTCCAAGGCCACCGGCATCGTCTTCACCTCGGCCTACCGGGGTGAGGAGCACCCTTACGCCACCGAGATCGCCCCCGGCCTGGGTGCCCCGTTCCACCAGCACCTGTTCTCGGCCCGACTGGACATGGCGGTGGACAGCGGGGACGGCTCGGGCAACACCGTGCACGAGGTGGACGCTGTCCGGGTGCCGGTCAGCGAGACCAACCCCTACGGCAACGCCTTCACCCGCAGCCTCACTCCGATCACCCGGGAGTCCGAGGGCGGTCGGCTCACCGACGCCACGGTGGGGCGCACCTGGCACGTGGTGAATCCGTCGAAGACCAATCGGCTGGGCCAGCCGGTCGGCTACTCCCTGCACCCGGAGAACGGGCCGTTGCTGCTGGCCGACGACAGCTCCTCGATCCACCAGCGGGCCATGTTCGCCACGAAGTCACTGTGGGTCACCGGTTACGACCCGGCCGAGCGCTATCCCGCGGGCGACTTCGTCAACCAGCACCCCGGGGCGGCGGGGATCCCGGCGTTCATCGAGGGAGACGCGCCGCTGGAGGACGCCGACGTGGTGCTGTGGCATACCTTCGGGCTCACCCACTTCCCGCGACCGGAGGACTGGCCGGTCATGCCGACCGACTACGCCGGGTTCACCCTCAAGCCGGTCGGGTTCTTCGACCGCAACCCCGCCCTGGGGGTGCCTGCGTCCACGTCCTCGCATTGCTCGGGCGGTAAGTAGCGACGGCGCTGGCGGCGCCTCCCCTGGTGGCGTCGCTGGGCCGGGGTCGCCGCGGGCTTGGCGGTGGGCTCGGCTGCGGTACGCCTGCTGCTGGCCACGTCCGGTGAGCTCGCGCCGGCCATGAACGGTTATGCACGTCCTGCGTCCCCGTGCGGCTCATTGCACGACTACTGCCGGGAGCGCCCTCTCATGGCTCCCCTCCGTATCAAGACGCGGCTATTGGCAGGGTCGTAGCTCCGCGGTGGCCGGTCGCGCTGGACTGCGTAGCCGCTTCCGGTTGTCCTCCCGGGCCCGTCATCGCGCGGACAGCGTCGTTGACCATTGCCGGTAGCCGATGTGGGACAGCCGTCGCCTCAGGCAGCGCATCGCTTCCCTCACGTCGTGCCGGACAAGTTCTTCCGGTCGTAGTAGGCGCGTCCTTCGTCGGGCTGCGCAGGCTGAACGGTCGCCATGACGTGCAGCGTCCGGTTGATCTGTCGGTTGCCGGCGTGCGAGCGCCTGTCGCGGATCGGGTCGCCGGAGGGAGGCGTCGAGCGGAGCGGTGCCGTTCTCACGTGACGCGAGGTGGCCTTCGGTGGGCAACCGGGTGATGTCACCGACGTCGATCAGCAGCCGCGCCGCCCCGGACGGGCAGATGCCGTTCAACATCAGCAGCGAGGTGCCGGTCGCCGCGATGAGCTTGCGCAACTCCTTGTCGGCGGCCTACTCGCGCGCGTAGATCCGCTCGAGGTCGGCGATGAGCTCGACGGCCACGCGGCGGCGGGCTTTGCCGGCGGCGTCCGGCGACCGGACCTGGTGGTGCAGCTGCGCGACGATAGGGGTGTGGTCCTCGCCAAGCGCCCGGCGCCGGCGGCCAGGACCCGCAACACCAGGAGCTGCTGGTCGTCAACGACCGGTCGCAAGCCGGCCATCCGGGTCCCGACAAGCGCCATCGAGTGCGCGTTGTTGGCGTCGGTCTTGCGGCCCTGCCCGGTGGAGAACAGCCGCAGCCGTGCCGACAGTTTCGGCGGCCCGTCCACCACCTGCTCGCCGACCGCGAGCAGTCGCGTGGCGATGTGCCGCCGATCCCGCTGCACCCCTCGACCGCCCAGACGCGCTCGGGCCGGACAGTGAAGATCCCGAGGGTCCGGGCCGGGTGTCTTCCCGGCGCTGCTGGTCCCTCGCCGGCGCATCGAGGTGGCGCTGCACGCGGTCGCCTTGCAGGCCTACGTCGAGGGCGTCAGCACCCGCCGCGTCGATGACCTGGTCATCGCGATGGGCGGCACCGGGATCAGCACAAGCGAGGTGAGGTCTGAACACGGCACGTCGATTCGGAATCCGACGCATACCGACGGGACGGTTCGCGGAGCCCCGGAACAGGTGCGACAGCCTGGGCGGGCGTCGGCCGGGGCCGCCACCATCGTCGGGTGCTTCCTCCCCGTCTGCGCTCACTGGTCACCTTCGCAGCGGTGACGGCCCTTGTCGGCTGCGGCGGCCCCGCTCCCAACGCGTCACCGGCCGAGCCCACCACCCGGCCGGCCGCAACACCAGGTCACGACGACCGCGGCGGCGGGGCCTGAGGTGACCACCCCCACTGGTCACGACGGTCGACCTCAACGCGCTGGAGGACCGGTTCGATGCGCGACTGCGTGTCGTCGCGCTGGACACCGGCACCGGCCGGACGCTCGGCTGGCGGCCCAACGAGCGGTTCGCCTTCGCGTCCACGATCAAGGCGCCGCTGGCGGCAGCGGTGCTGGACCGCACGAGCGACGCCGAGCTCGAGGAGGTCGTCCGCTACACGGCCGCTCACCTCGTGGACTTCTCGCCCGTCACCGGGCAGCACGTCGACGACGGCCTGACCCTGCGCGAGCTCGCCGACGCCGCGGTCCGCGTGAGCGACAACACCACCGCGAATCTGCTGTCCGCCGAGATCGGGGGGCCTGCCGGGCTGGAGGCGGCCCTGAAGGGGTTCGGCGACGACGTCACCCGCGTCGACCGGGTCGAGCCCGTGCTCAACAGCGCTGTCCCCGGCGATCCCAGGGACACCAGCACGCCGGCGGCGATGGCGGCGACCCTGCGCGCCCTCGCGGTGGACGACGCCCTTGAGCCCGGCGACCGCGCCCAGCTCGTCGAGTGGCTTCGGGGCAACACCACCGGCGACCACGTCATCCTCGCCGGCGTCCCTGAAGGCTGGGTCGTCGGCGACAAGACCGGCACCGCGAGCTTCGGCACCAGGAACGACCTTGCGGTCCTCTGACCCCCCGACGACGCCCCTGCCGTGGTTCTCGCCGTGCTGTCGAGCCGAGACATCGCGGGCGCCGAGACCGACGACGCCCTGCTCGCAGAGGCAGCCCGCCAGACGGTCGCTGCCCTGACGTAGCCCATCAGCGGGATCGGCCCGGTCCCTCGCCCGGATAAGGACATACTGCGCTCGCTGTCGAGCAGTGCGGTGCCGGGGCCGGTCCCGGATGGTGCCGGTCAGTCCGTGGTCGACGTACACCCGACGGGGATCTGCGCCGAGGCCGAGCAGGCCTTCGTGCTGGGCGGAGCAGACCCTGTCGTCCAGCGTCGAGGTGACGTTCTGACGGCGAAGTCCTGCCGGGTCTCAGACGGGCAGGTGACCTGCTCCTGAGTCGTCGTTGTCGATGGCAGCCAGACACCGTGACGGCGTCAGAGCTGCATTCGCGGCGTACTTGCCGGCGAGGATCGGTACCGGCAGGACGAACCAGATCGAGGCCACGACGCAGACAACGCTCGCGGCGACGGTGAGTCCCCCGGTGACGCGACCTGCGCTATGCGCGGGGAACACAAGACGCCCCCGCTCTCCTCCGCGAAGCCGGCCCGGCGGGCCGACCTCGCAGCGACCATGCTGCGGTTGGTCGTTGACGGCGGGCACGAGCGCAACGCACCGTTCGTCGTCCGGTAGGTGTCACCAGGCGTGAGGGATCAACTTCTGCGCCGAGTCTACGACCCGGTCAGGCGCACCTGCTCATGCCCCAGGCGCGACAAGCCCGCTCTCGTAGGCGATCACGACGATCTGGGCGCGGTCGCGCAGGCCCAGCTTGGTCAGCACGCTCGACACGTGCGACTTCACCGTCGCCGGCCCGATGAAAAGCTCCGCAGCGATCTCCGCGTTGCTGAGCCCTCGCGCGACCGCAACGACAACGTCGCGCTCCCTGGCGGTGAGCTGCCCCAGCTGTGCTGCGAGGCCGGTGTCGACGGTGCGCTGCGCGGCGAACTGCCCGATCAGGCGCCGGGTGATGGACGGCGCCAGCAGCGCCCCTCCCGACGCGACGGTGCGGACGGCCACGACCAGCTGCTCCGGGGGGATGTCCTTGAGCACGAAGCCGCTTGCCCCTGCGCGCAGCGCCCGGTAGACGTACTCGTCCGGCTCGAACGTCGTCAGGATCAGCACCCGGACGGCGCCGCCGAGGTCCTCGACGATCCGCGCCGTCGCCTGCAGCCCGTCCATCTGCGGCATGCGGATGTCCATCAGCACGACGTCCGGGCGGTGCTGGCGCACGACGGACACCGCCTCGACCCCGTTGCCCGCTTCCGCCACGACCTCGATGTCGGACTGGTGGTCCAGGACCATCGCGAACCCCCCGCGTACGAGGGCCTGGTCGTCGACGACCACGACGCGGATCACGCCGTCACCCGGTCCAGCGGAAGACGCGCGCGCACCCCGAACCCGCCGTCGGCACCTGGTCCCACGTCGAGGCTCCCGCCGAGCAGCAGGGCGCGCTCGCGCATGCCGACGATGCCGTGCCCCGCCCCCGGCAGCACCGTCGCGCCGGTGCCGTCGTCGGTCACCTCCACCAGCAGGCAGCTCCCCTCGTTGCTCAGCCGCACGCGGGTGCGGGCGCCCGGCCCGGCGTGCTTGACGACGTTGGTCAGCGACTCCTGCACGATCCGGTACGCCGAAAGCTGGACGCGCGCCGACAGGCCGGTGAGCGCGCCCTCGGTCGTGAGCAAGACGTCGAGCCCGGCCCTCCGGGTCTGCTCCACCAGCGGGTCGAGCTCGGCCAGCCCGGGCTGCGGCTGGATGGCGTCGGGGACCGAGGTCGGCCGCAGCACCCCGAGCAGGTGCCGCAGCTCGCCAAGGGCCTGCCGGCCCTCCTCCTCGACCGCAGCCATGGCGCGGACGGCGGCCGCAGGGTCGCTCGCCGCGACGGTCTTGGCCGCGCCGGCCTGCACGGTCATCAGGCTGACCCGGTGCGCGACAACGTCGTGCAGCTCGCGCGCGATGCGCGCCCGCTCCTCGGCGACGATGCGGTCGGTCTCCACCTGCTTCTCGCGGAGCTGCCGGATGCCGCGTTCGGAGCGCAGCCGCAGCCGGCGTCCGGCGTACCAGGCGGCGAAGAAGACGACGACGCCGACGGCGACCTCACCCCACGGAAGGTCGGCGGTGACGCCGTCCAGCACGAGCACGACGATCGCGACGTCGACGCCGACGTGCCCCCAGCGATCGGCGTTGCCATACCGGCCGAGCCCGTAGACGGCGATGAGCGCCTGCCCGCCGAGGTCGGAGAACCCGCTGCCGAGCGTCAGCGCCCAGGCGGCCAGGACCACGGCGAGGACGATGACCGGGGCCTGCCGGCGCCAGTACATGGCCCCGCTGCCGATGGCGAACAGCAGCAGGACCCACACCGGGACGTCACCGGCGCTGCGCAGCAGCAGCGTGTCGCCCGGCCCGTCCGTGATCGAGACGGCGAGCACGAGCAGCACCACGGCGAGGGTGGCATCAGCCGCTCGCGGCCAGCGCGTGAAGGGCCCTCGGTGCACGGCGTCACCGTAGGCGCGGGCGGGCGCTGCCGTCGCCGTTCCGCAGGCGGAGGTGCAGCTCCCCCGCGAGGCGGAGGGAGGGCCGTCGCGATCCCGTCCCGCGCCGGGCGACACGCCCCCCGCCGCCGCCCAGAGTCGAGGCACCCCCGCACTCGCCTCCTGAGGAGCACCTGTGAAAACCCTTGTCGGTCGCCTCGGCGACGCCAGCGCGCGACGCCCGAAGCGGACGATCGGCGCCTGGGCGCTGCTCGCCGCCCTGGTCGTCGCGCTGTCCGGCGCGTACGGGAGCGCCTTCCTCGACGACTTCACCGCACCAGGCAGTGACAGCGCAGCGGCCGGCGAGCTGCTCGCGCAGCGATTCCCGGCAGCGACGGGCGGCAACGCCATCGCGGTCTTCGCGGTGGGCGATGGCGAACGGCTCGAGAGCTTCCGCGGTGACGTCGAGGCGACGCTGTCTCGGCTGGCCGAGGTGGAGCACGTCGCAGCGGTGACCGACCCGTTCGCCACCGGCCGGGTCTCGCCCGACGGGCGCATCGGGTTCGCCGAGATCACCATGGATTCGCCGTCGGCCGAGCTCGGCCCCGAGCCGGCAAAGGCGCTCGCAGGGGCTCTCGCACCGGCTCGTGCGGCCGGGCTGTCCGCCGAGGTCGGTGGCGAGGCGGTGTTCCTCAACACCGAGACCGAGCCGTCCGGCGCCGAGGCGGTCGGCGTCGTCGTCGCGCTCGTCGTGCTCGTCGTCGCCTTCGGCACGATCATGGCCGCACTGGTGCCGATCGCGCTCGCGTTGGTTGCCGTGGCGGCCGGGCTCAGCGCCGTCACCCTGTTGGCCGGGTCGATGGACGTCTCCACCGCCGCCCCGACGATCGCCGCCATGGTCGGGCTCGGTGTCGGCATCGACTACGCCCTGTTCATCGTGTCCCGTTACCGGGAGAACCGCGCCGGTGGTCAGGAGAACGCGGCTGCCCTGTCGAGCGCGATGAGCTCGTCCGGCACGGCGGTGCTGTTTGCCGGCGTCACGGTGGTGCTCGCGATGGCGGCGCTCGTGCTCACCGGCACGGGCGTGCTGGCGTCCATCGGTCTGGCGACGTCGCTGGTCGTGCTGTTCGCCGTCGCGACGGCGCTCACCCTGCTGCCCGCACTGCTGTCGCTGCTGGGCGACCGCATCGACGCTGGGCGGCTGGTCGGCCGACGTCGCGCGCCTCGTCCGGCCGAGGCGACCGTCTGGTGGCGGCTGGCGCACCGCATCTCCGCCCGCCCGTGGCCCTACCTCGTTGCCGCCTCGGTGCTGCTGCTGACCCTGGCGGCGCCGGTGCTGTCCCTGCAGACCGGCTTTCCGGACGCCGGTGACGAGCCGGCGAGCACGACGCACCGACAGGCGCACGACCTGCTGGCCGAGGGCTTCGGGCCGGGCTTCAACGCCCCGCTGCTCGTCGTTGCCGACCTGCAGGGCACCGGCCTGAACGCCGATGACGTTCCCTCGATGGCCTCGCGCATCGCGGCAGACGGCGGCATCGCTGAGGTCGGCGAGCCGCGGCTGACGGCGAACGGCGACACCGTCGTCATACCGGCGATCCCCACGACCGCCCCCGCCGACGACGTCACCGCGCGGACCCTCGAGCGGCTACGGGCGCAGGCGCCGGACGGCGTGCACGTGACCGGCCAGGCCGCCGCCGCGATCGACCTGGACGAACAGCTCAGCGACACGCTGCCGCTGCTGCTGGGCGCCGTGCTGGCCGCGTCGTTCCTGCTGCTGCTGGTGGTTTTCCGCTCTGTCACCGTGGCGCTGAAGGCCGTCGTGATGAACCTGCTGTCCATCGGCGCCGCGTACGGCGTGGTCGTGGCGGTGTTCCAGTGGGGCTGGCTCGGCGGACTGATCGGCCTGCAGGAGACCTACCTCATCGCCTCGCCGCTCCCGGCGATCTTCTTCGCGGTGCTGTTCGGCCTGTCGATGGACTACGAGGTCTTCCTCGTCTCCCGCATCAGGGAGGCCTACGCGGCCACCGGCGACAACGCCGAGGCCGTCGCCCGCGGGCTGGCGGCGACGGGGCGCGTCATCAGCTGCGGCGCGCTGATCATGATGGCCGTCTTCCTGTCCTTCGTGGCCAACCCGTCGCCGTTCGTGAAGATGATCGGCCTGGGGCTGGCTGTCGCGATCGCTCTGGACGCCACGGTGGTGCGGATGGTGCTGGTGCCGGCGACGATGGCCCTGCTCGGACGCGCGAACTGGTGGCTGCCGGATTGGCTCGACCGGCTGCTCCCGCAGCTGCGCGTCGAGGGCGAGGGCGCAGAGGTCCCCGCGGCGGCGGTGGCGCCGATGCCGGTAGGGGCTGCCTCCGGCTGAGGCGCTGCCGGCGTCCTGGCTCGTCGACCAGATGCGTCGTCGCGCAGCGCCCCGCCTTCAGCAGCGTGATGCCGTGTGGCACCAGCAGCGCCATGACTAGGGCCAGGTCGCCACCGCCTCGGCCCTGTTCGCGGTCGAGCGGGTACCCGGCAGCACCGCGCCTCGACATCGACCTTGGTGATCGCGGGCTCCGGACATGAGGCGTGCGAGCGGGCAGGGCCGGGCACGCCGACCCCATGACCGTCGCACCCGCCACCCCGTCCACCGCCGACGTCGTCGTGGTCGGCAGCGGCATCAACGGCCTGGTGGCCGGCGCGGTCCTTGCCCGGGCCGGCCGCTGCGTCGTCGTCCTGGAGCGCGAGGACCGGCTC
>Ga0105047_10008968_pt1 | contig 16550 bp, 16 predicted proteins | sample MAT04_FD_78384 | JGI IMG/M metagenome (GOLD analysis project Ga0105047, IMG submission 78384) | Freshwater microbial communities from Lake Fryxell liftoff mats and glacier meltwater in Antarctica - MAT-04 (megahit assembly) | ecosystem: Environmental > Aquatic > Freshwater > Ice > Liftoff...
AAAGCCGACGATCTGTTCATCCGAAAATCGCTTCTTCATCACAGGCCTTTCAGGCCTGAAATCCTAATCTCCGGATCGGGGACATTTTAGGGGGTCAGGACAATAGACGCTTTAAGGATTGCATGGAAATCATTGCGATTGATCGGAGAGGGTTGCAAAATACGCTCATCTTTGGGGGCTTTCAATACGCTCAAAAGACTCAAGCATGAATCAAGTTGTTGATTGTCCAACCCCTCGGACTTCGCAAAGCGGATGATATTCTTGATACGTCCGAAATACGCCCCGACGGTGCTCGGCGAATTGACCGTCGCATGAATATGAACCCGATACGCAATGAGTTTTTCAGTCGTCAAATCAGCAAGCGTTTTTGCCGTTGTATGCTCAAGGAAATCGTTAAAGATGTTTGACGCTTGTTGTTTGGTTCCCTTGCCTGAATGGTTATGCTTTTGGTAGGACTCTAAAATAGCAGACAGTTTTAGAGACTGCTTGGGCATGGGAAAATCAGCAAGGCTTGCCAGTTGCGGTATTCCCACCATTTCCGCCACGAACTTCGGTCGTTCAATGAGAAGTTCCCGAAGGGTATTCCAAAATGCATTGGTAGGGGCGATATGATTTATGTTTGCCGATTGGGGTTTAAGTGAACCATCAGATTGCTGAATTACACGGAGCGTCATTTCGGCGGATTTATCTTCCAACGCTTTTAATACCCCCTCGACGGAAGAGATAGGGTATTGCAATGAGATGGTTCCGCCCAACTTCCGCTCGACCATTTTCTTGAACCTTACAACCGCAAGTCGCTCGTCCGTTTCGACGAAGGTTTTTCGGCTTGCGACGATTCGCCATTGCCCATTTGACTCTCTCCGAAGACCCTCGATTGCCTCTCCCCAACTCGTTCGGTAGGGCTTCGCTGGACGACCTCGTTTTCCTTGAGTTTTCATACCCCAGAGCATAGCAGAAAAGAGGGGAATAAAGCCTATAATTTAGCCTACAAGTGCGATTTATTTGTCAGAATGTAGACTTTTGAATTGCTACCACTGAATTACGCCCGCGAGATGCGACACAAACGCGTGTCTCTGCCAATGCAAATGTAGCCCAACAGCGGATGGGGGGCAAATGCGGCGCGGTAGGATTAACTGCGGATGAAGCATGTGCTTCACCAGCACAGCGATACGCGTCGCTTATTCGGGCCTGACGCTTAACGGCATGGAACCGGAGATGCGTGTCTTGAGCCACGGGCAGGGCTTGTCCGAAGCCGAGGCGTAGCTGACGTTGCCGGGGATTCGGCGGGACTCGACGTGTCCGTCGTTGTAGAGCATGTTGCGATCGTATGCGGAGGTCGTTGTCGCGGCCGCGCCGAACCACCAGGTGTTGGCTTCCTGCCGGCCGTGCGGTTCGCGAAAGATTCCGCCTTGCGTTCCCCAGGGGGTGATCATCAGCGTCGGACAAATCGCGAGCGAGCGCACTCCTTTGGTGGCCTTGCGCACGTTGCTGTCGGGCATGATGCTGTTGGCCTGTGGTTGATACCCCGAGCCGGCGGGCCACCATTGCTGCTTTTGATTTTCGATCAGGAGAAAGTTTCCCGGCGTCGTTTCGTATACACTCGCGCCACCTGAAAGCGTTCCGGCGTAGTAATAGTGATTGTCGAGTTGATCGTCCCCTGCATGCCATCCCTCAAAAACGTATCCGGGAGAATCGGCCGGGCAACCGACGGCCGGGCCGGAGATATAGCGACCTTCCTTGAGCAGTTGCGTCCAGTAGTGACCTTGGCCATAAAACGTAAACCAATTCCCACGGATCGGATCCCCGTCGACGATCTGATTCACCTTCACAGGCAGATAGGCAAGCGGATACTCGTTGTATTGCACGGCATAAAGATTGACTGCCACGCCCACCTGCCGCAGGTTAGATGCGCACTTCACGCGCTCGGCCTGCATGCGTGCCCGGGTCAGCGAGGGCAGGAGCATCGACACCAGTAAGGCAATAATTGCAACAACAACCAAAAGCTCAATCAGAGTAAAACCGCGCTTTGATGATGTGAGAGGCATGACATAATCCGATCTGCTAAGTTCTGATTTCTTCTAGAAGTCTATCCCCCCGAAACGAGTAAGCAAGCAATTTCCGCCTAAAGTTTGTCGAGCATTGCCCCGGCACCGTTCTGCAGGGGTCTTGCCATCGCTCGGTGATCGGGAGTATCGTCCAAACTTACTGACAGCGACTCTTACGCAGTCCTTTCCCCAAGCCTTTTAACGATGTGACGATGGCTACCGATCAAAAACTCATCCTCACCGAGCCGGGCAAGACTGCTCTTATCCCGGTGAATCTCCCCGCCGCCGGGTCACAGCAGATCATAGTGCGTACGGTCGTCTCAGGCATCAGTCACGGGACGGAGATGACGGCGTTCCTGGGGACGTCCCCGTTCATCGCCCAGACATTCCGCGAGCACCGTACCTTCGGCGAGCGACAGGCAAGCGATGCGCCTTTCTATCCATTTCAATATCTCGGATATGACAACGTTGGTATTGTCGAAATGATCGGCAGCGACGTAAGAAGCGTCGCAGTGGGTGATCGCGTCTGGTCAGGCTCGCATCATCAAACGCGTGTCGTTTTGACGGAAGGCGCGTCGGAATTTTACAAGCTACCCGCCGCCGTCCCCAACGAGGCCGCCATCATCACGAACCTGGTCGCGGTTGCATTGACGGCGATCCACGATGCGCAGATCAAGCTGGGCGATGTGGTGGCGGTGTTTGGCGGGGGTGCGGTTGGGCAAATCGTGACGCAACTAGCGATGCTGAGTGGCGCGTCACGCGTCTTTCTGATTGATCCGTTGGAATCTCGCCGAGCCCTTGCGGGCAAAACCTGCGGCGCCGACACGCTTTCTCTGGATGAGGCGCCAGCCATCTCCCTCCGCAAAGCCAACGACAGCGCGGGACCCGATGCGATCATCGAATGCTCCGGCAGCGTGAAAGGCCTGCGGTCGGCGGTGCAGTTGGCGAACGTCGGGGGCACGGTGATCGCAGCGCGTTTCTATGCGGGGAGCACCGGGGATTTCAGTTTCGCCCAGGAATTTCTGCATAATCGTGTCACGCTCAAGGCGTCGATGGGCGTGTGGGGATGCCCGATGCGCGCTCCCTTCTGGGACCGCCCGCGCATGCTGAAACAGGCGGGCGCAATGCTTGCCCCGGGGAAGCTAGACATCACGGGTTGGCCGTCGGCAACCGTGCCGTTCGAACAAGCCCAACGAGCCTACGAGATGATCCGCGATCAGCCCCAATCCCACCTGAAGGTGATGCTGAGTTATCCGGCGCCTTGACGCTACACCTGAGAGATCAACATGATTGGCAACTTTCATCCCGTGACGATCCCGACTTTTCCTGAGCGATCCGACATGGGCATTGGCATCATCGGCTGTGGCGCGGTCGTGCAACATGGGCACATGCCCGCCTATCGGAATTCGGGTTTCAACGTCGTCGGGATCGCATCACGCACGCGCGGCAATGTTGAGGCATTCGCGCGCCAGTGGAAGATCGATGTCGCTTTTGACGATTGGCGGCGTCTGATCGAAATGCCAGAGGTTCGGATCATCTGCCTGACCTATCCGTTTGACGACGATCGCCTGAACATACTTCGCTTCGCTGCTGATCACGGTAAGCACGTTCTCATCGAAAAGCCGATGGCCCATTCGCGCGAGGCGGCCGACGAAATGGTGCGAATCGCTCGCGATGGAAGAATCCACCTGTCGGTCAATCAAAACGCTCGCTGGTGCCCGCAATACTGGGCGGCCTATCAAGCCATTCAGCAGGGATTGCTCGGGGACATTTATTTCGTCTCGCACGATATGCAGAACAATCAGGAGTCGCAGGATTTTTTTCATGCCGGCTACTATGCAAAACAGAAGCAGTTTCAACTGGTGGAGTACGCGGTGCATCACATCGATCTCGTTCGCTATTGGACAGGTGTCGAGCCGACGGCCGTTCGAGCCACGATCGGAAAGAAGCCCGGCCAGCGCGCCGCCGGCGAGATGATCGCCGCCGTGCAAATGCAGCTGCCCAACGGGGGCGTGGCCACCGTGGTCGACGACAACGTTTCGCACAAGGACTCGCCGACGCTCTCACGTTTTCGGATCGAGGGAACGCGCGGGATGATCGAAGGTACGACTATCAGCCAGAATCGCTTCGCCATCCGATCCGACCTTTTCCCTTCCGGCTTGCATGAGTTGGACCTCACCGGCAACTGGTGGCCAAACAGTTTCGCGGGGACGATGGGCGAGTTGATGCGCGCGATCGAGACAAATACCGAGTCAACACTTTCAGCGCGGGATCATCTCAACACCCTGAGGGTGATCTTCGACGGATATGCGGACGTGGATCGAGGATGAAACGCGTGAAGCGTTTCCCGGGATTCCACAAGTTGATCGGCGGCTCACGCCGCGGCGTGAGCCGCAAATAGACGTTGGGTGGCAGAGACACGAGCAGTCAGGCGCCGTCCTTGTTTAGACTCAACAGCTGCTCGATGTATTCGCGTTGGCTGTCTTGCTCGGGATGTTGTTGCAGCCAGGCGTCGAACAGGTCGCGGGCCCTCTTCGTTTCTATATTCCCGATAATTTCCGGAAACTGTGATTCAGCGCTTTCCGGAGCGCGGACCCGATCAGTACCCCCATCTGCGGGGGCGCGCATCGCGTAGATGACCGTACTGACGCCACTGAGGATCGCTGCCCCCAGGCACATGATGCATGGCTCCAGGGTGCAGACGAGGATTAAATCCTCCGTATCTAACGGGTAGCGCCCCGCAGCATCGCGGAACGCGGACATCTCCGCGTGGGCGGTGCGGTCGCGCTTGGCGACGAGTTCATTCCAGCCCCACCCGACAACTTTACCATCCGGCAGCGCGATCACGCAGGCGATGGGTGCTTCGCCAAGTTTGATCGCCTGGGCAGCGAGGTCGAGTGCTTCACGCATGAGCGTATCCATTAGAGTTCGTGGGGGCATGGAAGGAATTGTGATCGCTCATCGGTCGATCCGTAACGGTAAATCTTCCGACAAATTCGACGGGCTTTTACTGCCTTCGTATGGATCTCCTGCATACTGCGTCTGTGCCATCAAGGCGCAGAGCTGTCAGTGATACGACACCGGTAGAGCATTTCTGCGTCATCTATTCATCGCGCCAAGATCCGTCATGGAATCAATGGAAGCATTTTCGCCTCTGTCCCGGGTTCCCACTTCAAACCCCAGTCCCGGATCCCGTCTAGAATCGGTTTCAATGCCTTGCCTTTTTTGGTGAGGCGGTACGCGAGGTGCTTTGATCCATCGGTCGGGGTCATCGTTTCGATAATGCCGTGGCGTTGCAGCCGGGCGAGGCGTTCGCTCAGGAGGTTCGTCGCGATCCCTTCCGGCGAAGCTGCCAACTCCTTAAATCTCGATCTGCCGTACATGAAGTCTCGGATGATTAGCAGCGTCCAACGGTCGCCAAAAATGTCCAGGCTGCACGCCACCGGGCATGGCGAGCGCTTTGACTCTGACGGTTTCTGATTTCTCTTGGTTGGCATGCTGCGATTATGTCCAACAAGTTGCTTGCATTCCACAAGTAATTTACTTTAATATTGCAAGTATGTTGACACCAAACGATGTAGCTGCTTCTCTCGATGCTCCCGGCAAGGGCCTTCCCAAAACTGAGTTGTGGATCGCACGCATCATTGTGGGTTGGCGTGCCAGGCGCGCATCGCGTGAGGAGTCTGTGTCGCTGTTCGCGAGGGAACGCCAGGAAATTGTCAGACTGGCACGAATTGAAAGCGATGAGGAAGGCAGTCGACGAGTCCTCATCAAGCGACTACGTGGAATGGAAGACAGCAGTCGCTTTTGGTCGGTTTTCATGACGCTGGATCACCTTCGCATCGTGAATGAAGGCACTGCCGGCCTGATCGGCCAACTGGCGCGCGGCGAGACGCCCGCGCGTGTCGTGGGCACCGCGGATGTCAAACCTAGTCCGTCGGCGGACATCAGCGTCATCGAGCAGTTCGAGCACTCGTGCGAGCATTTCGAGAAAACGGTCGCGGCGATTGCGGATTTACGGACCAACCTTCGTTGGCCGCACCCTTGGTTCGGTCCGCTGGACGCCGCAAAGTGGCACTTCTTCACCGCGTTTCACATGGGACTCCACCGGACGCAGATCGAGGCGATACGTGCGACGCGCAAGGGTGCGTCGTAAAGCCGAACAGGCGGCCGAGCGTCAAATTCGCCAGCCAGTGTTTGAACTGGAAGCTCGATGAGGTAAATTTTATCAATGCTGCGGCGACTCGTTGTCCGTTCGGACGGGTTTGGATTGCACGAACAGGTCCTCGCTGTTGCCGGTGCGACCGCGCTGGTGGGGAAGGGTCACAACCAGATACTAGCGCACGAAGCGATAGCCCGCTAGGCGTTTGGCGATTTCTCCTTCAACGTTTCGCGACGATTCACTTTCGCCGATCGCGACCATGTACGTCCAGCAGTCGAAGTTGGGCGTGTTGCCCGCCCCGCCGCTTACCCGGGCTACTCCCGGCATGCGTGTCCACCCGCCATATTCCCGGTCGAGCCAGGTATTGAGGTTCTCAAGCTCGTCGCTCATTTGTGTGGCGTTGACAGCAGCAGGATCAGGCTGGGCGATGCGAAAGAGAATCGACCGCGCGACGCGAATCCCCTGCTGATCGGTTGTTGATTGCTTCGCAGGAACAGCGTTCACCGGTTCGCTGGAAGATTCCAGAGTATCGAGCAGTCGCGTCCGAAGCATCTGCACGTCGTAGGACACCGCTGCCAAATCCGTGGTCGCCCGGCGAACCTCTCCCAGGGACAGCCCAGCCACCACGCACGCAACGACGGCTGGCACCGTGACGGCCCACAGCCACATCGATTTCGAAGATGGATTGATTGATGTTTTATCCACATGCCCCACAGGAAGCGAACGGCAAAGTCGCCGTTCTTCAAACGCTTGTCAAATTTTAGCAGACGGCGCATCGCGAGTTTACAAACCCGCCTCATGTTGCTTTTCAATCTTTCCGATAGAATCCGACCGCCTCCATTTTTGCGAGAAACTTATGATTCATCCATGGCACGACGTTACTCCCGGCGAAGACCTGCCTCAGGAATTTCATGCGGTCATCGAAATCCCCTTTGGATCGAGCGTAAAATATGAGCTCGACAAGCAGTCGGGACTCATCAAGCTTGATCGCGTACTCTTCAGTGCGGTCTACTACCCTGCCAACTACGGCTTCATCCCGCAGACACTGGCGGAGGATGATGACCCGTTGGACGTCATGGTGTTTTGCCAGGAAACGGTGGTGCCGCTGACCCTAATGCAGGCACGCACCATCGGGATCATGACCATGATCGACGGCGGGAAGAAGGATCACAAGATCATCGCCATCGCGCTGGACGATCCAGAGTTCAACAGCTATCGCGAGGCACAGGAAATGCCGCCGCACCGCATGACGATGCTTCGTCGATTCTTTCAGGACTATAAACAGCTTGAAGGAAAAGCAGTGGAGGTCGATGAGATCGAACCGGCCGCGGCGGCGTACCCGGTGATCGAAGAGGCGTTGGCTCGGTATTCGAAGCAGCGTCGTAAAGGCTTCACGAAGTGAAGGCGATTGGACCACAGATCAACTCAGGTGCACTCAGATCAATTGTCTCTGTTGAATCTCGCCCGTGACACGGGAGGTCATATCAACCAAGCCTGTTTATCCGACTCCGACACGTACACTCGAGTCGTGTTCGTCTATGGTTGATAATTGGTCCGGGTAAACTGAGTTGCCCATCATCGCCCAACAGGCTGCGTTGCGGGCGCCGTGGTTGTGCGGGTGGTTGCGGGCTTGGTGGCAGCGATTTTGGGCGCGGGGACTTTCGCGGTGATTTCATAGATCACCATTGTTTGAAAGCGCTGCGGTTCGCGTTGCCCGGGACGGAGGCGTGGCGAGCGCCAGCGCGGGGCATTGGGACGCGCCGGTTCGGACTCGTCCCAACTGCCGACTTGTTTCACTTCAAACTCCCGCGGATTGAAGAATCGCCTACGTAACGGATCGATCACACGCTTCTGGCCAACAATGAATGTGCGATGCCCCTGCTGCCATGCTTGTCGCACGATGTCGTTTTGCCGGCGAACCAGGTCTGCATCGGATGCGGATTTCAGCAGGTCATGAATGGCTTTGGCGCGTTGCGGCTGAAGGCCTTGGGCGGCATCGGGATCGACGTCGGCAAGTCGCTGGATCGCCTGTCTGGAGAAAAGCTCCCCGCTATACAACTGATAATCGGTGGCGAATTGCAGGAAGTTCAAGGTGCGCTCGTCCCCGAACACCACCGCCTGCGCGGGCACGACGGTGGCGAGTTGTCGAGCAGTCTCGGCGACTTGTGCGCTGCCCCGCTGTTCGCCCGCAAGTGTGGTTTCACCCGCCTGCGCGTTGAGCAGTAAGGCCAGCGCGACCACCCCGCCGGTGCCTGCGGTTATCATGTTGGGTCGACGTGAGAATGATTTCCCCACCGTGATCCAACTTAAGGCAGCCAACAGCAAGGCAGGCATAATCGTCAGGAAAAAACGCATGTATCCCAGGCCGTTTTCCGGAGCCCAGTAGTAGCAGGTATAGACCAGGACACTGGGAACGGCCCAGCCACACACGACGCTTGCCAGCCGCCAATTCCACGACCACAGAGCCAGCAACCCCGCGACGGCGAGCGGGAAAACCAGCACCAAGGCAGTGCCCGACAAGCCACGTAGCATGGTCTCCCAGTTGTTTTGAAAATGGATGAAAGCAAACCCCGCCCGCGCATCCGGATCGAAGAAGTTCGCGAAGGAAACCGAGCTTTCGTTGGTAGGATCGTAGCCGGTGACCGATCCAAAAGCCTTGAGATTGAACGCAATCAGCAAGCCTACCGGCAGCGCCCAGCAGGCCAGCATGACCGCTGACTGCCGGAACCTTTTGCCGGGAGTGTCACTTGCGCCACGTTGGGCATCGCAACACAAACGCAGGCCACACACCAGTAGCATTGGGAGGAGCATCACCCCTTCCGTATAGCGAATGGTGACCGCATATCCGAGTAACAACCCCGCGCTCGCAGCGTTGAAAAGTCCGCCTTGTCGATGCCAGCGCAAAAGACAGAGCATCCCAAAAATCACACGTGCAAGTGAACTTGCGTGACTGTTGGGATTGTTGGCGCACCAGAGCATCACCGGACTACTGGCCAGTAGGATCATCCCAACCAAGGCAGCAAAGTTGCCGAAGATCGGACGCACCAGCAGGAACATTCCCAGGACGCTGACAGTTGCACAGATCGGACTCAGCAAGAAGCACATCCACGCGGGTGCCACTTTCAAAATGCCTGCGTACACCAGCGGCAATCCGGCGGGGTATTTTGGATAGAACGCAGTGAGATCCGGGTTGCCGATCCACATTCGCCCGACAAAGCCGAACGGATCACCTGGCTGAACGCGCGGCGAGCCGGCCTGGGCGATCATCTTTCCACCGACGAGATAGCCGTTCTGGTCCGTTCCCGGATGGGCAGGTACCCAGAACTGAAACGTGTAGTAGAAAAACCCGATCGTGACAGCAAGGGCAAGGATGCATGTCAGGATGTAGACAGCGCGACTGCTTTGCGACTCTTCGAATATCGGGCCATCCGCAATGCGAGGATCTGAAGACGCGTCTGGTGCCATGTCAATGTGCTTCAGTGACGAGCCGACGTGAGATGCAGTCCAAAGCGTACATGACATAACCTCCGTGTAACGTCTCTTGCAGGTCGTTTATTCCAGAGAGCAAGCGGGCGCTTGTCCAGACCGGTTTACCAAGGTCCGAACTGCGTTTAGCGACCGCTTGAAGAACAGTGCTTTGATCGACCGACCGAGATCGTCGAAGATTGAAAGATCCATCACCGCTTCCAAGCACTTCTCACTTGGAAAGAATGCTCACCGATCCTCGCGGTCACTTATCCCCCAGCCCCAGCGCTGATCGGATGACACGAGGGACTCTTGCCGTTCCGATCTCCTTCTTCCCGAAACCTGGCACGGCACCCGCTCGCTCGGCAGACTGTTGCGCGTCGGGGTGGTTGCTGACGAGCATCATCTTTATGCCGGGATATTTTGATGCGAACTTCCGGATTACATCCACGCCGAGCTGGTCATCAAACTCGTAGGGAAGCTCTCGATTCAGCAATAGCAGATCTGCACCGCCATCGAGCGCGCGCTGCAAGGTGACAGGATCGTCAGCACTGCTGACACGGATGGATTTGTCGACATTTCCGACGGCCATCCGAAGATAACTGCTGTCCGGACCACAGTGTCCGATCAATACAACTTTTTTTTCCATGATAAATCTCAATCTCAAGCCAACTGATTTACGTCTTGCGATGGGTACGACACCCGCCGACAAAAAGTTCCACCGACCAACCTCCCACGGCAGCTTCTATGATGCGCACTTGACGCGTCCAATGACGATCTGTCCAGCGCTGCCCGGCAACTGTATCGCGCTCTCGGGAGCATTGTCGAGCAGGGGAAAAAACCGGTCCTGTGTATGCAGCATGTGGATAACCTGAGCGTCAACGGAATAGGAAATATTATTGTTCGCAATCCATGCTACGGTAAACATCTGGTGTGAAGTGTGTTAAGAACGGGTAAGTGAGAGTTGGCCCCCACAAATAGTAAAGTGGCGATTGCCATACACCAGATATGGTGTATATTTCGACTTGCGACTTGGCCAAGGCTGAGCCTGGTAGGGGGCGGGGAAAGTTTTCAAAAGTGCCCGTCGGCACTCGTCTTGCTGAGGCTTGAGAGACATGGGAATTCTCGCAGATACACAGATTCGCGAACTTATCGGTATTGAGCCGTTTGAAGAGAACATCAAACGACCCGGGAAGATAAGTTACGGCGTATCTAGCTATGGTTACGACTTACGCGTCGGGGCGGTTTTTAAGATCTTCACGAACGTCAATTCGGAAATTGTCGACCCGAAGCGCTTCAGCGAGCGATCATTTGTGACCATCGATTGCGACGAAGAGCGGCGAGATTATGTGTTGATCCCGCCCAACAGTTTTGCGTTGTGTGAGACGGTCGAAACCGTCTCCATGCCGCGTGAGTTTCTGGCGATCTGTGTCGGCAAGAGCACCTATGCGCGATGTGGAATCATCGTGAATGTAACCCCGATTGAACCGGAGTGGCGCGGGCGCATTACACTTGAGATCAGCAACACCACGCCCCTCCCCGCAAAAATATATGCCAACGAGGGCATCGCGCAGTTGATCTTTCTCAAAGGCGAACGAGTATGTGCCAAGAGCTACGCCGACAAGGCCGGAAAGTATCAGGACCAGCTTGGACTGACGCTTCCGCGTGTCGACTGAGGCTGTTTACGACCTTTCACTAACAACCCTTCAAAGGGAGATCCGAAAATGGCTGGACGCGCTCATATGCTTGCCTTGATCATCACCACCGCATCTCTGCTGCCCACAATGGGCTGTCGTCAGGAGATGCACGAACCGGGCACGATCTTCGTGGCCGACCGGAATCTCGTCCCCGACGGTGCAAAGTCCGTCGCGCAGGGGACAGGCGTTCTCCGATATACGCCAGCGGTGTATGGCAAAATCTACGTCCGTGATCTCGTGAAGCAAAAGACCCTGAGCTTCATCGTTGATAAGCGACAGGAGTTTGTCCTTGATGCAACTGCCGGAACGGTGTCGGTCAACGGCGATGTCACGTTGATGCAGCTTTCGCCGGAGAACTCCTTCGAACTTTTCTTTGTCCCTGTGAAACGTGATAAGCCCGAACCCGACTGAGGCAATCGCGCCTGTGCGGGATGAGATTGGTCTACGCGCACGCAAGTATAAATCCCATGTTTCAGCTCGTTTGGCGCATCTCGATTAGTTTGGTTGCATTTGGTGGGATTGCAATGAACATGACGGCTTGCAAACAACCGGCCCGCATCGACCCGAACGCCCCGCCAGTCCTGCATCGAGATTATCGCGCCTCATCGACGAGACCGGCAGTCCACATACCCGCACCCCAGGCTCTTCATCGACCAGACGGCGTGGAAGCGGTCGAAACGCCCGCGCCGGCCGCGACGGTTCGACCCTCGATCCACCCGGTAAAGGAAGGCACGCTTCCGTTGGTTTATCTTGTCGAAACAGAATCGCCTGTGCGTGTCGTTGATCTGAAGACGGGTCGCCCGCTCGCGAGTGGGACCATCCCCAGGAGATCAATCGTCCGTATCGACAGCGTCGGCGGCGTGCATTTTGGCAGCGCGCATGTGCTTGCGGGTCCGCTGTCACCTGATCACCGATATGCTATTTTCATTGACCCTCCTGAAGGGTCGACCTCTCGAACTAGAACAACCGAACGACTGAAAGAATAATCAATGCGCGCAGGGCCTTTGAGACTTGTCTCAAGGCACTCCGTGTCCTCAATCAACGCTTCTGCCAAGGATGATGCCATGAAAATCTCACGACGCTTCACCAAGCCCGGACAAGACCCGTTTACGACTGTGGAATATGAAAAGCGCACCAGCCGCATCAGCAACCCCGACGGGTCGGTCGTCTTTGAAATGAACGATGCGGAGATACCTAAACAATGGAGCCAGCTCGCCACCGACATCATGGTCAGCAAGTACTTCCGTAAAGCCGGCATCCCGCAAACGGACGAGCGTGGACAGGTGCTGCGCGATGCACAGGGAAGTGCCGTCACCGGTCCGGAAAAAAGCGCCAAGCAGGTGATCCATCGCCTGGCGGGCTGCTGGCGATTCTGGGGCGAGTCGCACGGTTATTTTGAATCTGCCGAGGATGCCAAGGCATTTTACGATGAACTTGTCTACATGCTGCTGCACCAGATGTGCGCGCCCAACTCGCCTCAGTGGTTCAACACCGGTCTGCACTATGCATATGGCATCACCGGTCCGGCCCAGGGTCATTTTTATTGCGATCCTAAGACCGGCGATCTCCTGAAATCCAAGGATGCCTATTCGCACCCGCAACCTCATGCGTGTTTTATCCAGTCGGTCTCCGACGACCTGGTGAACCCCGGCGGGATCATGGACCTCTGGACGCGCGAGGCACGCCTTTTCAAATATGGCTCGGGCACGGGGTCGAACTTCTCCCGCCTGCGCGGTGACGGTGAGAAACTGTCGGGTGGCGGGAGGTCATCTGGTTTAATGAGCTTCCTCAAGATCGGCGACCGCGCTGCTGGCGCGATCAAGTCCGGGGGCACCACCCGGCGGGCGGCCAAGATGGTCTGCCTTGATCTCGATCACCCGGATGTTGAAGATTTCGTCAACTGGAAGGTGCGCGAAGAGCTGAAGGTCGCGGCCTTGGCCGAGGGAATGAAGGTCCTTCCCAAGGCCTCACAAGACCTTGCTAAGAAACTCGGGCTGAAACTCGACTATGACTTTAACGGCGAAGCGTACATCACCGTATCCGGGCAGAACTCCAACAACTCGGTGCGCATTCCCAACCGATTCTTCAAGGCTATTGAGGAAGATGGCGAATGGCATCTGACCAATCGCACGAACGGCAAAATCGCCAAGACCGTCAAAGCCCGCGAACTGTGGGAGCAAATCAGCTTCGCGGCCTGGAGGTGCGCGGACCCGGGCGTGCAGTATGACGACACGATCAACCAGTGGCATACCTGCCCGAAATCCGGTCGCATCAACGCATCCAACCCGTGTGTCACCGGCGACACACGCGTGCTCACGCCCGGTGGAATCTGGCGACGCATCGACCAGATGATCCACCTGCCCACGCGCATCGTCACCAATCTGGACGGCCAGGAAATCCACACGACCGAAGGTGCGTTTCCGACGGGCACGAAGGAAGTATTTCAACTGCGCACGCAAAGTGGGTATACGGTCAAACTCACTGCCGACCACAAAGTTTTCAGCCGCACGGGCGGATGGATCGAAGCACAACACCTTACCCCCGGCGACGACGTGCGCCTCCCGGGCAAGCCCGCATGCGTGCAGGAGATTGGCGAGCCGCAGGACGCCCGATTCTTTCAGACGCTCGGGTTGTTCCTGTCCGACGCGAATGGAAGTCTGAACGCTCTTCACCTCGATCAAACGCTCGAATCGTCCGATCTTACTGAGCAATACGCCCGATACATCGCCGAAAACTGGGGCGACGCCCGCCAGGCGGAGATCAACCTCTCAGGCAACGACGTAACCGCCGATGACGATGATGCGGATCAGTCCGAAGGCAACATGCTGGTGGCGACATCCACCAATCGCCGGTTGATCAGCCGGCTGCGCGCGTATGTGCGCACCGATCATGGCCAGACACGCTTGTCCGACGACGCCTTCACCGCCGGCCTGGCTGCCCAGAAGCACCTGCTCCGCGCCCTCTTTTCTGCCGACGCGACAATCGTCGATGGCTCAGTCGAATTAGAAAATCCCAGCTTTGGCCTGCTTGAAGACATCCAGCTGATTTTGCTGGGCTTTGGCATCAAATCTTCTCTTTCACAACAACCATCAACGAAGAGCCAACAGCCAAAATTCAACCCATACACCAGCGGAAGGCTGTCCGACCCCATGGATGGGACCGCACGCGCAGACACCAGTCGCCACGGCCTGCGCGTCGATCCGGGCAGCCTCCGCTCTTTTGGTAAATACGTCGCCCTTCTCCCGGGCGATAAGCTGGCATCACTAGCAGAGGCAATCGAACACAATCGTGGAACCTCCGCAGCCTTCGGGGCGAATCATGATCGCGTGCAATCGCTCACATCGCTTGGTCGGCAGCAGGTGTTCGATCTCACCGAACCACACACGCACAGTTTCATTGCCAACGGGATCACCGTTCACAACTGCTCTGAATACATGTTCCTGGATGACACGGCATGCAATCTGGCGTCGCTGAATGTGCTGACGTTCTTCGATGCCGAGTCCCGTCGATTCGACATTGAGAGCTACAAGCATGGTACGCGCATCTGGACCATCGTGCTCGAAATCTCCGTGCTGATGGCCAGCTTCCCATCCGAGGAAATTGCCCGGCTCAGTTACAAATATCGAACGCTCGGTCTCGGATATGCGAACCTCGGCGCGATGCTGATGCAGGCGGGCATTCCGTATGACAGCGAGAAGGGTCGAGCGATTTGTGCTGCCCTGAGCGCGATTCTCACCGGCGAGAGCTACTCCACCAGCGCGGAGATGGCCGGCGAGCTTGGCGCGTTTGCGGGATACGACGAGAACAAATCCGAGATGCTGCGCGTCGTCCGTAACCATCGTCGCGCCTCCCACGGGGTGGGCGCAACCAGCACAAGCAGTGCAGACCTCGGTGACTACGAATCGCTCGATATTCCGCCTGTGCCCATCGACGCATCGCAATTCACCAACACCGATCCTCTGGCGTCCACAGCGCTTCTGGAGTCCGCCCGTGAGACTTGGGATCGCGCGCTCGCGTGGGGCGAACGTCACGGATATCGCAACGCCCAGACGACCGTCATCGCCCCCACTGGGACGATCGGTCTGCTCATGGATTGTGACACCACCGGTGTCGAACCCGACTTTGCCCTCGTCAAGTTTAAGAAACTTTCAGGCGGCGGCTATTTTAAGATCGCCAACCAATCGCTTCGACCGGCCTTGGTGAATCTTGGTTACGCACCGACGCAGATTCACGACATCCTTCGATATGTCATGGGCTCGCTCTCGCTGCACGGGTCGCCGTTCATCAATCATTCAAAGCTACACTCACTCGGATTTACCGATGCGGATTTGCAGAAGATCGAAGACGCCCTGCCCGGCACATTCGAGCTGTCGTTCGCGTTCAGCCCATGGAGTATCGGTGCGGATATGTTCAAGCGTCTGGAGATTCCCGAATCAGAATGGCAAAGCCCGAAGTTCAACCTGCTTCGTCGGCTCGGCTTCACCAAAAAGCAAATCGATCAGGCCAACGACGTCATCTGCGGAAAGGGAACCGTCGAGGGCGCACCGCATCTAAAGGTCGAGCACTATGCAGTCTTCGACTGTGCGAACAAGTGCGGCAAAACCGGTCAGCGTTTCATCGCGGTAGAAGGACACATCCGCATGATGGCCGCTGCCCAACCGTTCATCACCGGCGCGATTTCCAAGACGATCAATTTGCCCAATGAGGCGACTGTTGAGGAGATCAAGGCTGCGTATAAACTTTCCTGGGAATTGGGCCTGAAGGCCAACGCGCTCTATCGCGATGGGTCGAAGTTGTCGCAGCCGCTCAATTCCAAGAGCGACGAGGATCTCGACGATAAGACTGACGCCGAGACGGAAGAGGAGGTCATCGCCGCACGCGAGGAAGTCTCGCGTGAGGTAGTCGCTGCGACCAAGACGGTGGTCGAAGGTCGAACGTCGAACGTCGAAGGTCGGTTGACCAGATCGGCCGACCGCAACGTCGCCAACGACGGCCAACAATCCACCCTGGACAGTCGCGCTGTCTCGTCGGACAACCTTTCCCCCGCGCCGGAGCACACCCGCGTGATCGAGAAAATTGTCGAGCGGATCGTCGAGCGCCCGCTGCGTCGTCGCCTGCCCGATACTCGCAATGCCATCACGCACAAGTTCGATGTTTCTGTTCACGATGGGTACACCACCG
>Ga0105047_10008969_pt1 | contig 16549 bp, 13 predicted proteins | sample MAT04_FD_78384 | JGI IMG/M metagenome (GOLD analysis project Ga0105047, IMG submission 78384) | Freshwater microbial communities from Lake Fryxell liftoff mats and glacier meltwater in Antarctica - MAT-04 (megahit assembly) | ecosystem: Environmental > Aquatic > Freshwater > Ice > Liftoff...
CCGCCGTAGCTGAGCGAGTGGCGCACGGTGTTGCGGAAGTCGAGCGGACCCTTGCGACCGTGACGGCGCTTGCGGGCCAGACGTGCTGCGAGCTTGCGCGTCAGCGGGCCGAGCGCCTTCTTGAGGTTCTGCATCTCCTCGCGAGATGCGTGCATGAACTCGACGTCTTCTGGAAGCGGCTTGCGGAGCGTCTTGGCCATCGCCTCGGCACCACGGTCGGCCACGAGCCGACGACGGATCTCGGCCTCGATCTCCTTCTTGAACTGCTCGATGCGATCGTTGTACTCGTCCTTCTCGAGGCGCTCCTCGAGCGGGGTCAGCTCGCCGCCGACCTGCTCCCTGCTCGCCTCCATCAGCTTGTCGAGCATGCCGTCGAGATCGAGGTTCCGCAGGGTGCGGTACAGGTAGTAGGTGCCGCCCACGGGACGTCCCGGTTCCATGCCGGCAAAGCGCTGCACCGACTGCTTGGCGAGTGCCCGCATCATCGCCTGATCGCCGTTCATGAGGGCGCTCATCAGCATCTGGGCGATCTCTTCGGGCGTCAACGAGTCCATCGACCCGCCGGCGGCGCCCTTGCCCTCGCCCTCGCGCATCTGCTCCTGCATCTCGCGCCACATCTCATCGATGTCGCTCTCGTCGCCCTCTTTGAGCTTGTACTCCGGCCCACGCAGGCTGAAGTACACCTCGAACACGGTTTCGAACGCGCGCCAGTGACTGTTGTTCTTCACCATCGTCGCACCGAGGGCGTACTTGAACGCCTCACGGTCTTCGATGGGGATGTGCTGCACCGCCTCCATCGCATCGAGGTTCTCGGTGAGCGAAACGGGCAGGCCTGCGTTGCGGAGCTCGTTGACGAAGCCGGCGAGGAGGTCGAGCATGACGTGATGCGAGCAGTCGACCTACTTGTCGACGCTCAGCTCCTTGGCAGCCTTGGCGATGTCGGTCTGGTACTTCAGCAGGACGTGGAGGGTCTCCTTGGCCTGCTGGGCATCGATGTTGGTGATGCCGAGCAGCACGAGCGTGCGTGCCCAGTCGATCGTCTCGCTGACCGATGGCGCCTTCTTCAAGTCGAGCTGGCGGATGCTGCGCACGATACGGGCGATCTGGTCGGCCAGGTTCTCGGTGACCCCGGGGACCTTGGTGAGCACGATCTCCTTCTCACGAGCCATGTCGGGGTAGTCGACGTGGAGGTAGAGGCAGCGGCGCTTCAGCGCCTCGCTGAGCTCGCGGGTGTTGTTCGACGTGAGGAACACCATCGGGATCTGCTTGGCCGTGATCGTTCCCAGCTCGGGGATCGACACCTGGTACTCGGAGAGGATCTCGAGCAGCAGCGCCTCGGTCTCGACCTCGACGCGGTCGACCTCGTCGATGAGCAGCACCACCGGGTCTTCGGCCGTGATGGCCTCGAGCAGTGGGCGGGTGAGCAGGAAGTCGTCACCGAAGATGTCGTCGTGGATGTCGCTCCACGAGTCGGAGTTGCGGTCGGCCTGGATGCGCAGCAGCTGCTTCTTGTAGTTCCACTCGTAGAGCGCCTTGCTCTCGTCGAGGCCCTCGTAGCACTGCAGGCGGATCAGCCGCGAGCCGGTCACCTCGGCGATCGACTTGGCGAGCTGGGTCTTGCCCGTGCCCGCCGGCCCTTCGACCAGGATCGGCTTGCCGAGCCGGTCGGCCAGGAAGGCCACCCCGGCGATGCCATCGTCTGCCAGATAGTTCACGGCCTTCAGGCCGTCGCGAACCTGCTGGACGCTTTCGAAACGCTCACCCATGCGCAGCACCCTAACCGGCGGCTTGACCGCCGGGTCAACTGTGTTGCGCGACGTTCGCTGGCTCAGTTGCCCGTGGCGCGAGCGCTTCTGCGGCGAGGTGCACGGTGTAGGCGGTGACCGCCGAGCAGGCCGGGCGGCAGCAAGTCGGGCGGCAGCCGCGCCACGGCGCCGAGCAACGCGGTGACCGGGAGTCCGAGCGCAGTCACCATCGCTGCGCAGATCCCGACCGATACGGCCACGACCACAGGCAACGACGGGATCAACTCGTGCAGCAGCAACCCGACGGCGCCGCCGACGAAGGCAACCGGAAAGATCTTGCCGCCCCGGTAGCCGACGGCCAGGCACCACGCGGACGCCAGGATCTTGACCAACACCACGACGAGGACCGTGCCGGCATCGGGTTCGTCGGCCATCAGGCGGACGAGTTCTGGGAAGCCCGGCAAGCGTGTCTGTTCACCACCGACCGCGTAGAGGATGCCGAGCACCAGCCCACCGACGGTGGTGGTGAGCACGATGTGACGTGCGTCGAGCCGCTTCGTCACTCGACGCATGGCCACCATCGACCGGTCGATCATCAGCCCCGCCGCGCCGGCAACCACACCCACGACGACGGCCCACACGGGGTGGATGGGCCGGAAAACGTGGTACTCGAACGGCAAGCGCGCCAACGGATGCGCGGTCATGACCTGCAACACGAGCACAGCGAACGCCGACGAGGTGAGCGTCGGCAGGATCACCATGATCGCCGGCACGCCCGCTGTCGCAGGCAAGACCTCGAGCAACACCACCGCGCCGGAGATCGGATGTTGGAACATCGCCGCGAGGAGTGCGCCAAGCCCGGCAGCGAGCAGCAGTTGCTCCTCCGGCCCCTCCATGCCACAGCGTCGGGCCGCCAGCACGGATACGCGTCCCGCACCGGCCAGCAGCGCCCCTTCGGGTCCGAGTGAGGCACCGGCAGCAAGACCGCCGAGGCCGATCACGAGCGAGGCTCCCACCACGACCGGCCGCAACGATGGATCCGGTGGACCGATGATTCCGTGGTGCTCCGCTGGATGCTCGCGCCCATGGCCGGGCAGCTGCCAGAGCGAGACACCGAGCAGCAGTCCACCCGCAGTGGCGAGCGCGATCGTCGCCCACGCAGCGGGCTGATCCCCCGATGAGATCGACCCACAGCAGACGTTGCAGGTGCTGGAGCACCTCTTCGAAACCGTGGAACAACGGGCCGGCTGTGATGCCGATCAACGCAGCCACGCCGAGGAGCCTGGCCAAGGCAAGTGGTGGCTTCGGAGTCGGTGTGGTCGTCACGAAGTCCTGTCCGTCGCTACTACTGGCACCGACCTGCGACGTTCCACCCTCCTGGAGACCGGACCGTGCCGAATGGAGGCGACACCTACGATGCAGTCCATGACCTCACTGGTGGCCGACGTGACCGCGTTCGTGGACGACCTGGCCGAGGCCGTCGGGCGGCTCAGCGGCAAGGGCGCAGACGCACATCGACAGGAGGTCCTCATCGAGGCGTCGAACCTCGTCGGTTCGATCATCGACAGCGATGGCCGCCAGGCCGACACCGAACTCGACCCGTTCCTCGATGCGATCGGGCCAGGACTGCAGCCACCGTTGATCGTCACTGCGAGCCGCTTGCGAGAGGGGGGCATGCTCGACGGTCGGCGCACCTGGCTGCAGTCGCCCAGCGTGCTGTTCGACCTGCTGCTGCGCGCCGACGTCCGCGACGGCGAGCGCCGAAGCCACCGCTACTACGTCGGAGCGCTGCGGCTCGCGCACCTCACAGCAGCCCTCGACCTCGTCCCGTCGGCCGACGAGATCGCCGCCATCGACCGCTTCCGCACCATGCTCCTCAAGGCGATGGACACAGCCGGCATCAACCGACCCGGGCAACCGCAGCTGCCACGTACGCCACCATCGGCTCCGGGCGCACCCCCGGCCGCCGCAGCGGCAGGCGACTCGGAAGCACCCCGGGTCGATGTGCAGCTCCCTCCCGAACGCTCGATCGACGAATTGATGGCCGAACTCGACGAGCTCGTCGGTCTCGATCGCGTGAAGGCCGAAGTGCGTCGTCTCACCAGTTTGTTGCATGTGCAACAGCTCCGACACGAACGGGGACTGCCCACCATCGAGACGAGCAAGCACCTCGTCTTCAGTGGCAACCCGGGCACCGGCAAGACGACGGTCGCACGGCTGCTCAGCCAGATCTACCGCGCCGTCGGGGTGGTGTCGCAGGGTCATCTGGTCGAGACCGACCGTTCGAAGCTCGTGGCCGGCTACGTGGGCCAGACCGCCCTCAAGACCCAGCAGACGCTCGAGGCGGCGCTCGGCGGGATGCTGCTGATCGACGAGGCCTACGCACTCGCGCGTGGTGGTGAGAACGACTTCGGCCGAGAGGCGATCGACACCCTCGTGAAGTTCATGGAGGACCATCGCGACGACCTGGCGATCGTGGCCGCCGGATACACCGAGGAGATGAACGGCTTCATCGACACCAACCCCGGCCTGAAGAGCCGCTTCACCCGCACGGTGCACTTCGCCGACTACACCGCCGACGAATTGGTGGCGATCTTCCTGAAACTCGGCGAGAAGCACCGCTACCACTGCTCCGACGATGCCCTCGCCCAGGTGCGTCACCTGATCGACGCCGAGCCGCGCACACGGGGCTTCGGCAACGCCCGCTTCGTGCGCAACCTGTTCGAGACCGCCGTGTCGCATCAGGCGATGCGCGTCGCCCCGCTGACAGACCCGAGCGACGAGCAGCTCACCACCTTCACCGCCGCCGACATCGTCCCCGTCGACAGCTGACGCAAGGGTCCCACCAGTTCGCCCGAGTCCCACCGGTTCGCCCGAGTCCCACCGGGACCCCCGGGGTGGCCGCTACCACTCGGGTGGTCACGGTTGCCCCGGTTCGACAACGTGGTCGCAATAGGCTCCACGATGTGGAGTTCGTCGCAGCGCTGATCGGGATCACCGTGCTCGCGGGAACTCTCTACGCAGCGCTGAAGCTGCGCCCATCGCAACAGGGTGCACCAGCCACAGACCGGCGGCCTCGCCGCACGCCCACACGCGACCCGTTCGCGATCGGTGATCCGTGGCGGCGTCACGTGGTCGCCGCCCAGTCGGCGCAGAAGCGGTTCACCGCCATCGTCAAGACGATGCAGGAGGGCCCGCTGCGCAGCCGCATGGCCGAGATCGGGCGACAGGTCGATCGCGGGGTGGAGGAGTGCTGGGAGATCGCCAAGCACGGCGATCAGCTCGACGACACCATCCGCAGCCTCGACGGCGCCGGCCTCCGAGCACGCCTCGAACGGGCACCCGACGACGGCACTCGGTCGTCGGTTCAGTCGCAGCTCGACTCGCTCGATCGCATCCGCAGTACACGACAGCAGACCGAGCAGCGCCTCCACTCGCTGCAGACCAGGTTGGGCGGACTGGTCAGCCAGGCAGCCCAGGTGTCGATCGGTCGCGACAACACGGCCGAGCTCGGTTCGGCCGTCGACGACGTGGTCGTGCAGCTCGATGCCTTGCTGCAGGCCATCGACGAGGTGAACACCACCGGCCGGTCGCGTGGCTTCGAGGCGGGCGGTCCGGGCACCGCGTCGCCCGCCACGTGAGCAACCTGCTCCGCAGCAATCTCGTCGTCGCCATCGGAACGGCGCTCTCGCGCGTCACCGGGCTGCTTCGCGTCGCGGTCTTCGCGATCGTGATGGGACAGACCGCGCTGTCGGATGCCTACAACGGCGCCAACAACTCGCCCAATGCCATCTACGAGCTGCTGCTCGGCGGTGTGCTGTCGGCCGCGCTGGTGCCGATGTTCACCCGCCAGGCGGAAGACGACGACGAAGATGCGACGTCGGCAGTGCTGAGCGTCGCGGTGCTCGTACTGACGGCGCTCACGGCACTCGCCGTGGTGTGTGCGCCGCTGATCTTCCGGCTCTTCTCGCTCGATGTGGCCGACGGTGTCGATCCCGACGAATACCGGCAGGCGGGCACACTGCTCGCCCGCATCTTTCTCATCCAGATCTTCTTCTACGGGATCAGTGCGCTCGCCACTGCGTTGCTGCAGGCACGACGCCGGTTCTTCGCCGCGTCGTGGGCGCCGGTGCTGTCGAACCTGGTGATCATCGCCTCGCTGTTGATGGTGCCCGGCACGGTCGACGGCCGCGAACCCGAACTGATCGAGCTGCTCACCAACGATCGCCTGCGATGGACCCTCGGCCTCGGCGCCACGATCGGCATCGCGGTGATGGCGATCGCCGTCATCCCCGCGCTCACCCGGGCGAACGTGCCGCTGCACTTCAACCCGCAGTTCGGCCACCCCGCTGTGCGCCAGCTGGTGAAGCTCTCGGGCTGGACGTTCGGCTACGTGGTCGCGAACCAGATCTCGATCATCGTGGTGCAGAACCTGGCCCAGCCGGGCAGCGGCAACCTCGACGCCTACATGAAGGCCTACATCTTCTTCGTGCTCCCACACGGTCTGCTGGCGATGTCGATCGTCACCACGTTCACGCCCGAGATGGCACGGGCGGTGGTGCACAAGGACCGCGAGGCATTCGTCGAGCGCACCTCGATGGGTATCCGCCTGGTCGCGCTCGCCACGTTCCCGGCAGCAGCGGGCATGTTCGTGTTGCGCCGACCGCTGATCGGGATGTCGCTCGAACACGGCAACTTCGACCCGGCCGACACCATCGACACCAGTCGCGCACTCGCCGGTTTCGCGCTCGGCCTGGTCGGCTTCTCGGTGTACCTGTTCGTGCTGCGTGCGTTCTACACCCACGCCGATGCACGCACGCCGTTCGTGATCAACGTGATCGAGAACGTGGTCAACATCGTGTTGGCCGTGGTCCTGGCAGGCCGCTTCGGTGTGCTGGGCCTGGGTGCCGCATTTGCCATCGCCTACACGATCTCGTCGGTGTGGGCGCTGCAGGTGCTGTCGTACAAGGTGCGCGGCTTCCAGTTGCGCCCGATCCTCGCCAGCCTCGCCCGGATGGCGCTCGCCGCCCTGGTGATGATGGAGGTGATGTGGATCGTCGCCCGTTCGCTCGGTGGCGATGCCGGCCTCGCCGCACTGGTTCGTGTCGCGGCCGCAGGCATCGCCGGGGTCGCGACCTATCTGGTGCTTCTGACCCTGCTCGGTGTGCAGGAGCTCACCCAACTCCGGGAACGCATCGCAGCTCGATTCGCCTAGGCTGCCGGCCATGTTCAAGGCATTCAAGAAGTGGTGGAAGTACGTCGGCGCGAAGTTCAACCGCAGCTTCGAGAAGAACGCTGATCCGGCCGTGCAACTCGAGCAGGCCCTCACCGAGGCCCAGCAGCAGCACCGCCGCCTCAAGGAGCAGGCCGCCAACGTGATCGCCAGCCAGAAGCAGGCCGAGATCCGTCTCAACGGCAAGATGACCGAGCTCGAGAAGCTGAATGCCAATGCGCGTCAGGCACTGATGATGGCCGCCGACGCCGAGAAGGCCGGCGACCCCGGCAAGGCCCACCAGTACACCACCGCCGCCGAGACCATCGCCAACGCGCTGATCCAGGTCGAAAAGGACGTCGAGAGCCTCAAGTCGATGGTGATGGACTCCACCCAGGCCTCTGATCAGGCCAAGGCCGCCGTCGCCCAGAACAGCCGTCTGCTGCAGGAGAAGCTCGCCGAGAAGAACAAGCTCCTCAGCCAGCTCGAGCAGGCGCGGATGCAGGAAGAGATGAACTCCGCGATGGCGCAGCTCAACGAGACCGTCGGCGACGATGTGCCAACGTTGAAAGAGGTGCAGGAGAAGATCGAGGCGCGCTACGCCAAGGCGAAGGCCACCGCCGAGCTGGGCGAGACCTCGGTGCAGAGTCGCATTCTCGAGGTCGAGCAGGCGACCGCGAACATCGAGGCGCAGAGCCGCCTCAGCCAGCTGCGTGCCGAGCTCGGTCTCGACGCCGTAGCGGCGCCCGCAGCGGTCGAGCAGCCCAAGCCCGCCGGGGGCTGATCAGCCCAGCAGCACGAGGTCGTCACGGTGGACGACCTCGTGGGCCATCTCGGCCGGCAGATCCACCGTTCGCTTGCCCTTGATCGCGCGCAGGGTGTCGGCATCACACAGCACCATGCCCCGGGCGAGCACTGTGCCGTCGAGCGCGCGCAGCTCGACGATCGACTCCTCGTCGAAGGCGCCACGCACGTCGACCACACCGGCGGGCAGGAGCGAGGTACCGCGTTCCACCAGTGCCCGCCGAGCGCCGTCATCGACGGTGACCGTGCCCTCCACCAGGCTGGCGAATCCGATCCACAACTTCCGTGCCGAGAGCTTGCGATCGTTCGGCATGAACGTCGTGCCGACGTCGAGGTCGTTCGTCGCCTCGACGAGCACGTTGGGTCGCGACGATGCGGCGATCACGGCACGCACTCCACTGAACGAGGCGGTGCGGGCCGCAGCCAACTTCGACGCCATGCCACCACTCCCCCGGTTCGAACCCGTCTGGCCGGCGCTCACCGACAGCAGCGGATCGTCGGCCGCGACGCGAGCGATGAGCGACGCCTGCGGATCGGTGCGCGGGTCGGCGGTGAAGAGGCCGGCGGTGTCGGTGAGCAACACCAGAAGATCGGCTGCGAGGTTGTGCGACACGAGTGCAGCGATGCGGTCGTTGTCGCCGTAGCGGATCTCGTCGCTCGCGATCGCGTCGTTCTCGTTGATGATCGGCACGCACCCCAGTTCGAGCAGTCGGAGCAGGGTCTGACGAGCGTGCAGGTACTGGCGCCGGTCGACGAAGTCGTGTGGCACGAGCAGCACCTGCGCAGCCACCACGCCTCGCGACCCGAGGTGACGGTTGTACACGTCCATCAGCCGGCTCTGCCCGGCGGCCGACAGCGCCTGGAGCGTGGGCATGTCGGTGGGGCGAGCCAGCAGCCCGAGCGCCGCCACGCCTGCCGACACGGCGCCCGAACTGACGACCACGACCTCGTGACCGAGCGATCGCACGCTCACCAGCTGCTCGCACAGGGATTCGATCACCCCTTCGTCGATCGCGCCGAGCTCGTCGGTGAGCGACGACGTGCCGATCTTGACGACGATCCGCACGACTCAGCTGCCCTGCTGGTACTCGAAGCTGAAGTCGGCGATCCAGACGATGTCGCCGTCGTTCGCACCGGCCTTCGCCAGGAGCTTGGGCACGTTGAGACGCTCGAGCTGGTGGTCGATGTACATCATCGCGTCGGGTGTGGTGACGTCGTTCAGCGCCACCACCCGTTCGACCTGACGGCCGACCAGACGGAACTCGTGATCGCCCAGTCGTTCGACCATCGCACCCTCGGCCTGCGGGCGGATGATGACGATGCCCTCGTTGTCGGGCTGGGCCTGGCGTGCCTGGTGCACGAGTGCCGCCAATCGGCCGACCAACTCGCGGATGCCCTGGTGGGTGATCGCCGAGATCGACTCGCCGTCCCATTCCTCAGTGGCCATGTCGGCCTTGGTGCCGATGACCAGCCGGGGTCGGTCGAGCAGTTCGGGTTGGTAGTCGCCCAGCTCGCGAAGCAGGATCTGCTCCTGTTCGCTCGGGCCGATGCCATCGACCGGCGCGAGGTCGACCATCACGCACAGCACCCGCGAGCGCTCGATGTGGCGGAGGAACTCGTGGCCGAGTCCCTTGCCCTCGCTCGCACCCTCGATCAGACCGGGGATGTCGGCGACGACGAAGTTGGTGTCGTTGTCGACGCGCACCACACCGAGGTTGGGCTCTAGCGTGGTGAAGGGATAGTTGGCGATCTTCGGCCGTGCTGCGCTGATGACGCTGATCAGCGTGCTCTTACCCACGTTCGGGAATCCCACCAGTGCGACATCGGCCATCAGCTTCAGCTCGAGACGGAGCCAGCGGTCCTCGCCGTGCTCACCCTGTTCGGCGAACGTTGGCGCTCGGCGCTTGTTCGACCAGAACTTGGCGTTGCCACGGCCGCCCCGTCCACCGTGCGCCGCGAGCCAGCGGTCGCCGTGGTTCGGCAGATCGGCGAGCAGTTCGCCGGTGTACATGTCGTAGGCGATCGTGCCCTCGGGGACGTGGATCTCGAGCGGCACACCGCGCTTGCCGTGCTGGTCCTTGCCCTTACCGTGCACGCCGTTGACGGCTCGGCGGTGCGGGTGGTCCTTGAACGCGATCAGCGACGAGGTGTTGCGGTCGGCGACCAACCAGACGTCGCCGCCATCGCCACCGTCGCCACCATTCGGGCCGCCGAACGCGACCGGTCCCTCACGACGGAACGACACACAGCCGGCACCGCCGTCGCCCCCACGTACGTTCAGTTGGACGTCATCGACGAAATTGCTCATCAGTCACCACTCGCAGACACGCCCGGAAGGACGACGTCCCAGGCTACCGGCACCCGTCACGCCCCCGCCGGGGCCGTTCGACACGCCGCCACCGATCCATCGCCCCCAAACGGGCGCCATGTCGCAAACGGGTGCCATGTCGCAAACGGGTGCCATGTCGCAAACGGGTGCCATGTCGCAAACGGACCACCGAGCGATGCCATGACCCATCGGACTCCCCGGACGATCGAAGGTCATCGAGACGTGTCGCACCGGTTGGATACCCTGAAGGCACCATGACCGATCAGCCCCTCACCGCCCGGGTGGCTGCCGAGGCATCCGCCCCGCCCAGCACCGACCTCGCCGAGCGCGCCTCGAAGTGGGCATCCACGATGGCAGGCCACAGTGCCGAGCACGGTGTCCGCCTCGCGCACGCCGACTCGTGGGCCGGCAGTGGGTCGACCACCATCTTCCGGCGTGCCGAGCGCGAGATTCGAGAGGCCGAGCACCTCAGCACCCTCGCGACCCGTGCCCATGGCGCCGGCGAGCGGACCGTCGAGGAAGAGCCCGACACCTGGCGCACCTGCTTCGAACGCGATCGCGATCGCATCCTCCACGCCAGCGCGTTCCGCCGACTCGCCGGCAAGACCCAGGTCTTCGTGTTTCCCGACGACCATCAACGCACGCGCCTCACCCATGCGCTCGAAGTCGCTCAGGTGGCCACCTCGGTCGCGCAGGTGCTCGGGCTCAACGTGCCCCTCACCGAGGCGATCGCGTTGGGTCACGACTGCGGCCACGGCCCGGGCGGACACGCCAGCGAAGATGCCCTCAGCCCGTACCTCGAGGGCGGCTTCGACCATGCGGTCTGGGGTGCCGACGTCACCCTCACGTCGCTCAACCTCTGCGTCGAGACGATCGACGGCATCCGCAACCACTCGTGGAGCCGCCCGGCCCCGATGACAGCCGAGGGCGAGGTGGTCAGCTGGGCCGACCGGATCGCCTACGTGTGCCACGACTTCGAAGACGCGGTGGCCGCTGGCATCGTCAGCGTCGACATGCTCCCGTCGCTCGTGCGCGACCGGTGCGGCGTGCAGCGACGTGAGCAACTCGGCGCGTTCATCGGGTCGATGATCGACGCTGCAGCACGGTCGGGTCGGATCGGCATGACCGCCCGGTACGCCGAGGCGCTGGCGGCGTTCCGCACGTTCAACTACGAGCAGATCTACCTCCGCCCGGCCTCGACCGCCCAGGCGCAGAGCGTGGTGTCACTCCTGCGGGCGCTGGTCGAGCACTACGCCGACCGACCGAACGGATTGCCCGGTGTCGACGGCGTCGAAGCCGGCAGCACCGAAGCGCTACACGCCGCGGTCGCATACGTCGGGGGTATGACCGACCGGTTCGCGTGCCGCCAGGCAGTCATCCTGCTCGGCTGGTCGATCGATCGCCTCCCGCAGGGCATCGGCACCTCGGCCTGACCGGCCTGACCGGCCTGACCGACCCGCCCGTCAGACCGGGGCGGCGATGCGCTCGCGCACCGGCGATGCCACCACTGGTGCCGCTCGGCCGATGGTGTACGCGGCGCGCACCATGTCGGCGGCTGCCCGAGCCGTTGCCTCGGTTCGAGCGTGCACCGTGCAGAGCGCACCATCGGTGTCCACCGTGTCGCCCAGACCGACGAGACCGGTGAGGCCGACCGCGTGGTCGACGGTGTCCTGCGGCCGCGTGCGGCCCCCGCCGAGCACGACGACGGCGAGGCCGGCGGAGCGGGTGTCGATCTTCGTCACGACTCCGGCCTTCACGGGCAGGACCGGGATCGAGATCGGAGCACGTTCGAGGTGCTTCCACGGTCGGGTGAGCAGGTCACCCGGCCCACCGAGGGCCTTCACCATCTTCGAGAACCGTTCGGCCGCCTCGCCGCTGTCGAGCACGACCTGCAACCGCTTGCGAGCCGCAGGCAGGGTGCGGGCGATCTTGCCGAGGACGAGCATCTCGGCACACAACGCCATCACCACCTCGTGCATGCGGGCCTCACGGCGTACACCGGTGAGATAGTCGATCGCATACGCCATCTCGAGCGCATTGCCCGCGGCGCTCCCGAGTGGCTGGTCCATGGCGGTCAGCACGGCGTTCGTGGGCATGCCCGCGCCGATGGCCACCCCGGTGATGCTCCGTGCGAGGGCTCGTGCCAAGGGCACTGTCGACATGAAGGCACCGTTGCCGAACTTCACGTCCATCGCCAGTCCGTCGAGGCCGGCTGCCAGCTTCTTCGACAGGATCGACGCGGTGATCAACGGGATGCTCTCCACCGTCGCCGTCACGTCACGGACACCGTAGAGGCGCTTGTCAGCGGGTGCCAGGTCCGCGGTCTGGCCGATGATCGCGACGCCGACCTTCGCCACGACCTTGCGGAACTCCGCCATCGTCGGGGTCGCCCGATACCCGGGTATCGATTCGAACTTGTCATAGGTGCCACCGGTGTGCCCGAGGCCTCGCCCGGAGATCATCGGCACGTACCCGCCGCAGGCCGCAACCATCGGTCCGAGCATCAGGCTGACGGTGTCACCCACGCCGCCGGTGGAGTGCTTGTCGACCACCGGGCCATCGAGGTCCCACCGGAGCTGCGTGCCGCTGGCCGTCATCGCGCGGGTGAGGGCCACGCATTCCTCGGTGTCCATGCCCTGCAGGAACACTGCCATGGCGAAGGCGCCCGCCTGGGAGTCTGCGACCGCCCCGCTGGCGATGCCGGCCACGAATTCACCGATCTGGTCGCTCGTCAAGCGCTTGCCGTCACGCTTCGTTCGAATGATCTCTTGGGGCAGCATCGAGGATTCCGTCCGTGGTCGTGGAGGTCGGGAGAGGGTGTGAGACGGACCGGGCCGTCAGTAGGTGTGATCGGTGGGGGCGGGCAGCTCACCATCGATCGTGGCCTCCAGCGCATCGAGCAGGCCACTCGCCCCGAAACGGAAGGTGTCGGGGCTCGCCCAACTGGCTCCCATGATCTCGTCGGCCAGCGCAAGATAGGCGGTGGCGTCGGCGAGGGTGCGGATGCCACCGCTCGGCTTGATGCCGACCGGCCACCCGCTCGCTCGGATTTCGGTCAGCATGGTGCGCACGGCCTCGAGCGACGCTGACGACGCCGTCTTGCCGGTCGAGGTCTTCACGAAGTCCGCGCCCTGATCGATCGCGAGCCGAACGGCGCGGCGCACCGCGTCCTGGTGCGGGTAGCCGCCGGTCTCGAGGATCACCTTCAGTCGGGCAGGCGCCACCACCGCTGCACGCACCGCCGACACCATCGCCTCGGCGCTCGCGATGTCACCGGCGAGCAACGCCTGATACGGCAGCACCAGGTCGATCTCGTCGGCCCCGTCGGCCAGCGCCTGCGTCGTCTCGGCGACAGTGGCCGCCACGTCGGTGCCGCCGTGCGGGAAGTTCACCACGGTGGCCACCAGTACGGGCGATCCGGCCAGCAGGGTGGTCGCCTGGCGCACGAAGCGCGGCCACACACAGACCGCTGCCGTGTGCCCCCGACGTCCTGACGCTCGACGGCACAGTCGATCGATCGCTTCGGGTGTGCAGTGGTCGTCGAGGTCGGTGAGATCGACGAGCGCCACTGCACGTCGTGCCGACGCCACGACGGCTGTTGCTCCGTCGACCCTGCCATCTTCTGGGGCTCCAGCGGTCGCGTGAGGGTCGGTCATGTCCCGAGCCTAACGAACCCCGAAACCGACGAACCCCGAAACCGACGAACCCGAAAACGAGCAAACCCGGCCGAACGGCCGGGTTGCTGGCGGACACGGTCCCTCGGGACCGATGAGACGTGGATCAGAGGTGGATCAGACGGTCGGAACGACGTCGACGACCTTGCGGCCCTTGCGCTCGCCGAACTGGACCGAGCCGTCGACGAGTGCGAACAGTGTGTCGTCGCCGCCGATGCCGACGTTCTTGCCCGGGTGGAACTTGGTGCCACGCTGGCGGATGATGATGGTGCCAGCGGTCAACTGTGAACCGCCGAACACCTTCACGCCGAGGCGCTGGGCGTTGGAATCGCGGCCGTTGCGGGTTGAGCCGCCACCTTTGGTCTTCGACATGTTGGTCAGCCCTTCGTGATGGAGGTGATCTCGACGACGGTGTACTTCTGGCGGTGACCGTACCGGCGGCGTTGGTTCGTGCGACGCTTGTAGGTGAAGCCGTCGATCTTCGGACCCTTGGCGAAGCCAACGACCCTAGCGGTGACGGCCGAGCCCTTGAGCTGGTCGGGGGTGGCCAGGACCGTGTCACCGTCGACCAGCAGAACGGGGGTGAGCGACACGTCGCTGCCCTGCTCGGCTTGGAGCAGATCGACATGGATCTGCTGGCCTTCGGTCACGCGTTCCTGCTTGTTGCCGGATTCGATCACTGCGTACATAGCGGTCGCCCACTCTATCGTTCGGGGGTCCGGCGGCCAACGCCGCGACCCGTTGCTTGTGAGGTTGTGTGCCGGCGCCACAAGGCCCCGGCTCGGGTGTCTGCCCGAGGTTGCGGGCAGGAGACGTGAGGCCAGAACGGGTTCAGGCCAGGACGGGTTCAGGCGAGCAGGGCGTGGTCGATGACGACCCCGCGACCCTCGCAGTTCGGGCACTGATCTGCAAAATTGGTGAGCAGTCCCTCGCCGATCCGCTTGCGGGTCATCTCCACCAGGCCCAGCTCGGAGATGTCGAACACCTGTGTGCGCGTCTTGTCGCGCGCGAGGGCGTTGCGGAAGTTCTCGACCACCTTCTTGCGGTTGTCGCGGATCTCCATGTCGATGAAGTCGATGACGACGATGCCGCCGATGTCGCGCAGTCGGAGCTGCTTGGCGACCTCCTCTGCTGCTTCGAGGTTGTTGCGGAACACCGTCTCTTCGAGATTGGTCGTGCCCACGTTCTTGCCGGTGTTCACGTCGATCACCGTGAGCGCCTCGGTGTGCTCGATGATCAACGACCCACCACTCGGCAGCCAGACCTTGCGGTCGAGCGCCTTGTGGAGCTGCTCGTGCACGTGGTGACGCTCGTAGAGCGGCAGGCCGTCGACAGCCTGGTCGTGGAACTCGATGCGGTCGGCGAGCTCGGGGTTGAACGCGCTCACATAGTCCTTGACGTCCTCGTAGAGGCGCTGGTCGTCGATGATCACACCGCGGTACTCGGCGTTGAACTCTTCGCGGATGACCCGCACCGCCAGTTCGGGCTCGCGGTACAGCAGGGTGGGGCCATTCGCCTTCTTCGCCTTCGCTTCGATCGCGTTCCACTGGTCGAGGAGGCGAGTCATGTCGGCGCGCAACTCGTGTTCGGTGGCGTTCTCGGCAGCCGTCCGCACGATGAGGCCGTGCTCGGCGGGCTTCACCCGGTCGAGGATGTTGCGGAGTCGCTTGCGCGTGTCGTCGGGCAGGCGCTTGGAGATGCCGTAGGTCTTGGAGTTCGGGATCAGCACCACGAATCGGCCGGGCAGCGAGACCTCCTGGGTGAGGCGGGCGCCCTTCGCTCCGATCGGGTTCTTCGTGACCTGGGAGATGATGAGCTGCTTGGCCTTCAGCATCTGCTCGATGCGGAGGTTGTTCGACTTCTCGACGATGTCCTCGGCGTCGTACTGCACGTCACCGCGGTAGAGCACTGCGTTCTTCGGGGTCCCGATGTCGACGAAAGCGGCCTCCATGCCTGGCAGGACGTTCTGCACCTTGCCGAGGTAGATGTTGCCGTGGATCTGGCTGACGTCGTCGGCCGGACGGCTCACGTAGTGTTCGATCAGGTTCCGACCTTCGAGCACCGCCACCTGGGTGAGCGTCGGGCGAACCTGCACGCACATGAAATAGCGACCGACGGGGCGACCGTTGCGCTCGCGGCCCTTGCGCTTCTCGAGCACGTCGGCGCCCACCTCGACCACCGTGGGACGCGTCGATGTGACCACTCCCCCGCTGTCGTTGCCGCCACCACCGACACCGCCGACACCGCGGCCCTTGCCTCCGCGACGGCGCTTCTTGCCACCCACACGGTCACCGGCATCACCGGCATCACCGGCATCGGACATCGCCACAACCCCGGCCTGCGATCCGGCCTGCGATCCGGCCGTGGCGGCATCACCCTTGGTGCGACCAGCGTTGCGGCCGCCCTGCCGCCCGCCCGGTGCGGTTGGGGCAGCTGCAACCGGCGCGGCGCCGGCAGCCGGAGCCGGACGAGTGTCGCCGATGCGGGGCTTGCGCACGAGTGCTGCATCAGCGGCGGCGGCAGACGGACGTCCCTCGCCGATGCGGTCAGGGAGTTCGGGATGGTGGGCGTGTGACGTGCCGGTGATCGGCTCCGACCCAGTGGACGACCCTGGCACGCCTGCGGGGGTCGTATTCGCGCCGTCGACGACCGAGCGTGGCGCGCGCGGCGAGCGCTGGCGCGGTGCACGTACGGTCACCTCGGCTGGATCCGGCGCGTCGTCGACGGGGCCGTCGATCACACCTCGGGCATCGGCCCAGTCGTCGGGCCTGTCGTCGGGCCTGTC
>Ga0105047_10008970_pt1 | contig 16547 bp, 13 predicted proteins | sample MAT04_FD_78384 | JGI IMG/M metagenome (GOLD analysis project Ga0105047, IMG submission 78384) | Freshwater microbial communities from Lake Fryxell liftoff mats and glacier meltwater in Antarctica - MAT-04 (megahit assembly) | ecosystem: Environmental > Aquatic > Freshwater > Ice > Liftoff...
GCAAAACGGATGGGACGCATCCGTGAACGATAACGTAGCGCCTCTGCCAACGCCGTAAGGCGACGGTAAGCGCAAGCGTCGTTCAGAAGCCCCTGCCTTTAGGCATGGGAGCGTCACGTTAGGGCAATTTAACATGAGCGTAGGTTGCAACCTATTCATTTGGGTGGGATAATAGAACAAGTATTCTGTTACGACGAAAGCTGTCACGCCATGATTGTCAAAGTAGGTACCGTATCAATCTTCGTCAGCGACCAACAACGTGCGAAAAAGTTTTACACCGAAATGCTTGGTATGGAAATCCGCAAAGAAGCGCCGTTGTTTCCTGGCTCGGATGTGATGTGGCTCGAAGTCGCGCCAGAAGGGGCTGCCACGTCGGTTGTGCTGTATCCCATCGATGAAAATTGGGAGCATTATCGCGGCGTTGTTGGCAAATCACAGGCGGTCACGCTCGATGTCACCGATCTTCAAGCGTTGGTTGACGATTTACGCGCCAAAGGTGTCGAATTCGCCACCGAACCAGCCCTGAATCCGTGGGGATCGAACGCTTTTATCCACGACAGCGAAGGCAACGAAATTTTGTTGGTCGAAGTCTCAAAAATGGCGTAAGCGCACCAAATAAAGCACAACGGGCGGCGTGTGCGCCGCCCAAACAAATTTTTACAATCCTCTATCGTCACACCTCAGCAAGTGTTCATCATCAAGCAGTACGATCCATCTGTTTTGATGCATCAATAGATCGTATAATCGAACACTTGTACATCCTCTGAGTGCGGACAAACATAACGCATGACTGCTGATAAGATCATCGTGCGCGGTGCGCGCGAACACAATCTCAAGAATATCAACGTGGAAATTCCGCGCAATCAACTTGTCATCATTACGGGTCTGTCCGGGTCGGGCAAATCATCGTTGGCATTCGACACGATTTTTGCCGAAGGTCAGCGCCGCTATGTCGAAAGTCTGAGCGCGTATGCACGCCAGTTCTTGGGACTGATGGAAAAACCGGATGTCGATCAGATCGAAGGTTTAAGTCCGGCTGTCAGCATCGATCAAAGAGGCGGCAGCCATAACCCGCGCTCGACCGTCGGCACGGTGACAGAAATTTATGACTATATGCGCCTTTTGTATGCGCGCGTCGGCGTGCCACACTGCCCGGTTTGCGGCGCAGAAGTCGTCGCGCAAAGCGCGCAGCAAATCGTCGATGAGGTTAAGGCGCTGGCAAACGGATTGCCAGAAGCACAGGGTGTGCGCGTGCAAATCCTCGCGCCTATCGTGCGTCGTCGTAAAGGGACACACGAAAAAGTCCTCGAAGAAGTGCGTAAATCTGGCTTTCAGCGCGTCCGCATCGATGGTGATGTGCGCGATCTCGATGATGACATCAAGATGACCCGCTATGGAATACATGATATCGAAATTGTGGTTGACCGTCTGGTCATCCGCGAATATGCCGATAAAACGAGCGAGGACGCGCAAAGTGCCGATACGCGCTTGACCGATGCCGTCGAGCAGGCGCTCAAAATGGGCGATGGATTGCTCATCCTCAACAATGTGAACGACAACATCGATACGCTGTTCAGCGAGCATCTGGCGTGCATCAATGGTCATGGCAGCTTGCCAGAGATTGAACCTGCGACGTTTAGCTTCAATACGCCGCGCGGCGCGTGCCCCGATTGTCAGGGTTTGGGCTTTCGTATGGAGTTCGATCGCGAATTGATCGTCCCCAATGGCGAACTAACCGTTCGACAAGGCGCGATCAAGGCGAACGGCTGGAATTTTGATGATAACGATAGCTGGGCGTGGAATATGTCACGCGCGCTCGAAGAAACATTCGGCGCGCCGCTTGATATACCATGGAAAGATATGACGCGTGAGCAGCAGGATTTGTTCATGCTCGGTACCAACGGGCGCAAGATACGGATGCGTTACGTCAATAATCAAGGGCAGTCGCGTGAATATATGACCGCTTTTGAGGGCATCGTCAATAATTTGTCGCGCCGCTACCGCGAGACCGAAAGCGACGGGATGCGCGATGTCATTCAGGAAGTCATGGCGCAAGTGCCCTGTACGACTTGCGGCGGTAAACGGCTGCGCCCCGAAGCATTGGCGGTCACAGTCATCGAACGCAGCATCTGGGATATTTGTGAACTTCCGGTCTCGCAGTTAGATGGGTGGGTCAAATCGCTGCGCGGACGCGGTGGACAGCCCGCGCTCTTGAACGACCGTGATCAACAAATTGGTGTGCAAATTCTCAATGAGATCGAATCGCGCGTCAACTTTTTGTACAACGTCGGTTTGGGGTACTTGACTCTGGCACGATCCGCGACGACCTTGAGCGGTGGTGAAGCACAGCGCATTCGTTTGGCGACGCAAATCGGCAGTCGCTTAACCGGCGTGCTCTATGTGCTGGACGAGCCATCGATTGGACTGCATCAGCGCGACAATGCCAAGCTGATTCGTACCCTGATGGATCTGCGCGATCTGGGCAATACCGTGTTGGTTGTCGAACACGACGAAGAGACCATGCGTACCGCTGATTATCTGATCGACCTGGGTCCTGGCGCTGGCGAACACGGCGGATATGTCATCGCCGCTGGCACGCCAGAAGAAGTGATGCTGGTTGAAGAAAGTTTGACGGGCGCATATTTGAGCGGGCGTTTGCGGATCGAAATACCCGATCATCGTCGAGCGGGCAACGGTAAAATGATCACTGTGCGCGGCGCGCGCGAGAACAATTTACGCAATGTCGATGTCGATTTTCCGCTTGGCAAACTGGTGTGCATCACAGGGGTGAGTGGAAGCGGCAAATCGTCGTTGATGATCGATGTCCTTTACAAACGTCTTGCACAAGTCGTCAACGGCGCCCGTGAACGCGCTGGACGGCACGCGATCATTGAAGGCATTGAAAATATCGATAAGGTCATCAATATCGATCAAAGCCCGATTGGACGCACCCCACGCAGCAATCCCGGCACGTATACCAAGATGTTCGATGCCATCCGTACGTTGTTCTCAGAACTGCCCGAAAGCAAAATGCGTGGGTACACAGCAGGACGCTACAGCTTCAATGTGAAGGGCGGGCGCTGCGAAAAATGCGAAGGTCAAGGCGTGCTGCAAATCGAAATGCAATTCTTGCCCGATGTCTATGTGCCGTGTGATGTCTGTCACGGTGCGCGTTACAACCGCGAAACGCTGCAAGTCAAGTACAAGGGCAAGAGCATCGCAGAAGTCCTCAATATGACCATCAGCGAAGGCTTAGCGTTCTTCACCAACATCCCATCGATCAATACGAAACTGAAAACGCTCAATGAAGTCGGCTTGAGTTATATCCGCATCGGACAGCCTGCGAACACATTGAGTGGCGGTGAAGCACAGCGCATTAAATTAAGCAAGGAACTTTCGCGCCGTGCCACCGGTCAGACGTTGTACATTTTGGATGAACCTTCAACTGGGCTGCACGCGGCGGATGTCAAGCGTTTGATCGCTGTGCTGCAAACCCTGGTCGATCAAGGCAATACGGTGCTGGTCATCGAACATAACCTCGATATCATCAAAGTGTCTGATTGGTTGATCGATATGGGACCCGAAGGCGGCGACGGCGGCGGGCAGGTGATCGCCACAGGCACACCCGAACAGGTCGCTTGTGTGCCAGAAAGCTTCACCGGACAGTTCCTCAAGCCCTATTTTTCCACGAACGGCAAACACTAAACAGCCATTCTTCAGTATGGGTGGCAATAGGCTACATATACTGATTTCATTCTAGTGGGTCAAGTGGCATGAGCAGCGCCATTATTTAAGCGCCTCGCCACCGGGTGTCTTGTGCAAGCGCCAGAACTACCCAGCCGATGCAGACGGCGTTGCCGTGCTGACCGCCGCCGCTGGGAGCGTTTGCCACTCCAGATGAACGGGGTCGGGCAGATATTCCAACCGCGGACGGTGGCTTCCAACCAGTCGATGATCGTCGCCACAGCCTGAGGGTAGTGCCCATCCAGCGCTCGCCGCTTGAGGATGCGTTGTACGGATTCCGCCATATTCAGCCAGCTACCAGCCACGCCGGGTTTTTGTGTCCGACCAAGATTATCCTAACCGCGATTTTTTCGGTGGGGATAAACTGCTAACGACCAACTTGTTACCTGGTTTTTTGGTGAAAGTCAGCGATTTGTTTAATGGAATTTAACCCCTACGATTCGATACACATTGATCCAGATCGATCAGATCAATTCCCAAACGCTATATCCCAAATTTGGGATAAAACGATCAAGATCACCACTAGGGCAGGGGGCTATCTTGATCGTTCCTTGATCGATCCACAATGATCATGACTCGCTCAAACTGATCTGAAACCACTCGCAAATGATGCGGCAGGGGAGTCGGTTTTTATCCCAAACGAACCTGGCTCGATTTGGGATAAAAGTGTGGAGATCGCGTGCCGCCGTCGATTTAACATTGCCTTAATGAGTCGATCCGCAATATCCAGAAGCGGGCAGCATTGATACGTAGGTGTGACCCGCCACGTCGCCCATCGCTATCCCGACTAAACCATCTCGTCTTGCACGACGGTCGTGAACGTCAACCCATTGCCTTCGGCGTTGACATCCGCGACGATCACATCGCCATCGACGATTTCACCCGCCAGCAGCCGCACTGCCAGCGCATCACCCAGTTCACGCTGGATCGCGCGCTTGAGGGGGCGCGCACCGTACACCGGGTCATAGCCCTTTTCCGCCAGATACAGCTTGGCATCGGCAGTCAGTTGCAGCGTCAAACGACGTGCCGCCAACAGTTTTTCCAGCCGCTTCATCTGCACGCTGACAATCCGCATGATGTCGTCGCGCGTCAGGTTTTGGAAGATGATGATGTCATCGAGCCGATTCAAAAACTCTGGTCGCAGATAGTTATCCAGTTCATCGATCACCGCCTCGCGCACCGCCTTGATATCCGCCCCCGCTCCCATGCTCTTGATGTGCTGGCTGCCGATGTTGCTCGTCATAATGATAATCGTGTTGGTAAAATCGACCGTGCGCCCCTGACCATCCGTCAGGCGTCCATCATCGAACACCTGTAAGAAGATATTGAACACATCAACATGCGCCTTTTCGATCTCGTCGAGCAGCACCACGCAGTACGGGCGGCGGCGCACCGCTTCGGTCAGTTGACCGCCTTCGTCATAGCCGACATAGCCGGGCGGCGCACCGATCAAGCGAGCGACCGTGTGGCGTTCGCTGAACTCGCTCATGTCGATGCGGATCATGGCATTGTCGTCGTCGAACAAAAAGTCCGCCAATGATCGCGCCAGTTCCGTTTTGCCGACGCCCGTCGGACCCAAAAACAGGAATACCCCGACAGGACGATTGGGGTCTTGCAACCCCGCGCGGCTGCGACGAACCGCAGCGCTGACCGCGCCCACCGCATCTTCCTGACCGATCACGCGCTCATGCAGCCGATCTTCCATGCGCAGTAATTTCTCAACTTCGCCTTCGAGCAGCCGCGAGACCGGCACGCCCGTCCAACGCGAGACAACGTCGGCGATGCTATCGGCGTCCACTTCTTCGCGCAGCATCGCCCCTTCGCGCTGAATTTCCTGCACGGTGATTTCGCTGGCTTGGAGCGCGCGTTCCAATTCGGGCAGTTCGCCATAACGCAGCCGCGCCGCACCTTCTAAATCCGCGCGTCGTTCAGCCTGATCAAGTTTGATGCGCTTGTCATCGATTTGTGCTTTGATGGTGCGGATCGCCTCGATAGCGTCTTTTTCACGCCGCCACCGCAGAGTCATACCGCCGAGTTCTTCATTGAGCTGTGCCAGTTCATGTTCGAGCGTATCCAACCGTTCGAGCGACGCGCGGTCACGTTCTTTTCTCAACGCCTCGCGTTCGATCTCCAACTGCATGATCTGGCGTTCGACGTTTTCCAGCACGGCAGGTTTGCTGTCGATCTCCATCTTCAAGCGCGCCGCCGATTCGTCGATCAGGTCGATGGCTTTATCCGGCAGCCGTCGATCCGGCAGATAGCGGTCGCTCAACGTCGCCGCCGCGATCACAGCGCTGTCCTGAATGCGTACCCCATGATGCACTTCGTAGCGTTCTTTCAAGCCGCGCAGAATACTGATCGTATCTTCGACGCTTGGTTCTTCGACCAACACTGGTTGAAAACGCCGCTCCAACGCCGCGTCTTTTTCGATGTACTTGCGATATTCATCCAGCGTGGTCGCGCCGATACAGCGCAGTTCGCCGCGTGCCAGCATCGGCTTGAGCATATTGCTCGCATCGACCGCACCTTCTGCCGCGCCCGCACCGACGATCGTATGCAGTTCGTCCAAAAACAAAATCACGCGCCCGTTGCTATCAACGACTTCTTTGAGCACGGCTTTCAGACGCTCTTCAAATTCACCGCGAAATTTCGCGCCCGCCAGCAGCGACCCCATATCGAGCGAGATCACCTGTTTATCGCGCAAGCCTTCCGGCACATCACCGTTGACAATGCGCTGCGCCAACCCTTCGACAATCGCTGTCTTGCCGACGCCCGCTTCACCGATCAAGACCGGGTTGTTTTTGGTGCGGCGGCTGATCACCTGAATCACACGGCGCACTTCTTCGTCGCGCCCGATTACAGGGTCAAGCTTGCCACGCCGCGCGGCGGCGGTCAGGTCGCGTCCATATTTCTCCAAACTCTTGAACGTGCCCTCTGGGTCTTGACTGGTCACGCGCTGACCGCCCCGAATCGATGTGAGTGCGGTCAAAATCGCGTCGCGCGTTACCCCATGTTTTGCGAGAAATTCGCTCGTCTCGCGCGTACGCGTATCCGCCAGTGCGATCAACATATGCTCGGTGCTGACATATTCGTCCGTCATCGTCTCAGCTTCGGTTTCAGCGCGCGTCAACGCCTCGACCGATGAACGGCTCAGATTGGCTTTGGCATTGCTGCCAAAACTGCGCGGACGATTTTTCAGCATGGTATCCAATTCAGTCAGCACCTGCGCCGGACGCGCGCCGATCTTGGCGATCACTTCTGGCACAACACCATCTTTTTGCCCGATTAACGCGGTCAGCACATGAATCGGCTCAATCGCCGTATGACCATATTCGTTTGCGGTCGTCTGCGCTTTGAGGATCGCGTCTTGTGCTTTATTGGTATAACGATCTAAGTTGAATGCCATGTGTTCGTATTGCCCCCATCAACGTCGGTGCGACCCGGTGGGTCGCCCTTATCGATTACCATCGTTTTGGTTGTGATCAACTTAAACGTTATCATCAGACGATAAAAAGTGCATCAGAAAAAGAGAGGATTTTCATATGCCCGTCTTTACACCCGAACGTGCGATTATGTATTTGAAAAAAACGCCGACGATTCTCGCCGCGATTCTGAATGGAGTCGATCAAACGCGTGCGACCGCCACCCGCGATGGAGTCGATGGTTGGAACGTGCTGCAAATCATCGCCCATTTGAACGACTACGAAGAAATTTTTGGGCAGCGCATGACCGCCGTTTTGAACGAGCAAAACCCGGCATTCGCAGCCTATAATCCGGATCAGCTTGCCGTCGAAAACAAATATGAAGATAAGGATTTCGTGGCGGTATTTGCAGAATGGAATACGCGTCGTCAAGAACACATCGCCCGTGTCAGCGCGCTCAGCCCCGATGACTGGAACAGAACGGGTGTTCACCCAACGTCTGGCATGACATCAGTCTTGGAAATCTGGCTCAACGCTGCCCTGCACGATGTTAACCACACCGAGCAGATCATTCGCGTGTTAGGGATGAACGCCTAAAACGGTCAACCAACGTGACGACTGTCAGCACGCACAAAAGCGCCAACATCGGTTCGAGCATGGATCGTTCTCGCGTATCCATGCCCGCGCTTTTGACGATTAATGTCCCGGCGGTGTAATAGGCGATGGGTAAAACTGTCGCCCAGAACAAACGCCATGCGCGCTGCTGAAGCGCCAGTCCCGCGCCGATCACCGCCATGAGCGTGAACAGCGCGTTGAAAACGATCAGTGCGGCGCTGATCGGCGTCACCCTATCAGGAAACAACCCGTACATACGCGCGAAACCGATCGGAAATGTTGCCAGCGTAATCAAGGGATTCGCCGTGAAAATCTCGATTGCGACGCGGTTAAGTGCTGCTTGTACATCGGGCGTCGCGGCGAGAAAGCCGTGCCGTGTGCCTTCGTCGATGACATCGATTTGCAATCCGGCATATTCAACGACACGCCGATTGATCGATACATATACGTCCTCAATCGGTTGTTCAGTCGCGATTCGTTCGACCGATGCGGCGTGGTAATACACCATCGTATACGGCGCGACCGTCGAAAAACTTGGCGTATTAAACACGCGCGCATTGTGCGCCGTCCATGCCGCGACGCCGATCACGCTCAACACGGCGAAAACCAATATGGCTCGCCATTGGCGGCGGCTGATAACCCACCAGATCACGAGCGGTATCCAGAACAGATACGTCGATGGGCGCGTATATGCCGATGCCATCAACGCCAGTCCCGCCACCGCGCTCCATGACACGCTGTTTGTTGTCATCGCGCGCAATAAGGCGATGATGCCGATGAGCAGCAGCAGATTCGCCAGCGGTTCGGGGCCCAAAAATGCCGTAAACTGCACGCCTGTCGGGTCGAGCGCGAGCAGCACGCCGACACCCATAATCACGCGTCGATCTGTCACCAAGTGGCGCGCGAAGATCATGCCCAACGGCGCGATCAACGCACCGAACACAATGTTGGCGATCAATACCAACGCGCTTTGAGCCCCCAACAGCCCGATCCATAACGAAAACAAGGGCGGGCGCACCAAAAACAGGCTGTTGCTAAAATCACCGTACTGCGCGATATGTTCCGCACCGATGCGATACAGGATGTAATCGCCGCTTTCATACGATAGAAAATCGGGCGTATAGATGACAAGCGCGTAGGCGATGCGAGCGAACAGCGCCAGCATAAAAACGCTCACAAGCACACGCTGCTGTTTAGAAGAATCAATCATGGATGAGTCAAAATATACGTTACACAGGTTTGCTACACGAAAAATGCGACGACATCAGCGTGAACTGTTCACACATTCGAACCGCTTCAGTTCAAGCTAATTGCAGGAGATTGTAACATGATTGACCGTATTTATTGGCATATACTCGGTCGCATCCTCGTCGCGGTGTACACAGGGCACATCACGTCGACCGAGAGGTGGTATCGCTATTATCCGAGCCAACGACGACCGGTATAAACCGATTCTCATCTGAACCCTATTGACCCATCAGAAAAGCGTGCTACACTTCTTTTTATCGTCTACATAACCAAAGAGGAGGTGATTTGTGGGTAGTCGCAGTCTTATGGGGGTGAACCTCCTTTAAGGTCCCCGCACCTTCGGTGAGTGTTCCTTCAGGTTCACTCCCCTATGAAGACCGCTTTGAATTGACCGTCGCTTGTCTCTACAAGCGGCGGTCTCTTTTTACGTGCACCCCGTCTGCATCATGCGTCAAGGAGCAGTTCGCCATGCCGACGATTGCTATCCATCGCCTTTACAGCCATCAACTTGAACAACCGCTTTATCATACGCCTGCCGACATCGTCGCTCATCTCGGCGCAGTACAGGCACAGGAATACGCCGTGACCAAATGGTCGCTGGCACTGCGTTCGCACGGTTTGACCGACGACGCCATCGAAGCCGCGATGACCGACGGCTCGATTATCCGCACCCATCTTTTGCGCCCGACATGGCATTTTGTCGCCGCCACCGATATTCGATGGATGCTGGCACTAACCGCCCCACGTGTCGATGCAATCAACGGGACGATGTACCGTAAGCTCGAACTTGACGATGCGTTATTTGCGCGCGCCAATGCAGTGATCGAAGCCGCGTTACAAGGTGGCGTTCAGCTCACCCGCGAAGCACTAGGCGCGGCGCTCAAGCTAAACGGCATCAGCGCCGATGGAATGCGCCTCAGTTACATCGTCATGCGCGCCGAACTCGACGCCGTTGTGTGCAGCGGTGCGCGGCACGGCAAACACTTCACTTATGCACTGCTCGAAACACGCGCGCCACAGGGTACACCGATCAGCCGCGATCAGGCGTTGGCGACCTTGACCCTGCGCTATTTCACCAGTCATGGTCCTGCCACCGTTCATGATTATGCGGGCTGGTCAGGCTTGACGATTGCCGACTGTACCTTGGGCATCGAAATGAACAAGTCTCAGCTTGAACACACCGACAGCGACGAGAAAACTTACTGGTGGAATCCCGCGCAAGTCGTTCCAGACTCACCACCGCGTCGGGCGTATTTGCTGCCTGTTTACGATGAATATTTACTCGCGTATCGGGATCGGCGTGCATCGCTCGACCCGGCTTACGCTGATTATTGGATGCGATTCGGTGAGATGTTCACCTCGACGATCGTGATCGCGGGGCGCGTGGTCGGCTTGTGGCGGCGAGACCTCAAAGGGCGCTCAGTCGTCGTCATCACCCTCAAACGATTTACCTCGTTCACCGATGAAGAGCAAATACTAGTCAATGACGCCGCGCAGCGTTTCGCGGACTTTTTGAACTTGAAGCTGATGCTGACGTGGGCGGATTAATGCTTAGCTGAAAAGCGCGTCGAGCGACTGTGCCCCTTCATCCAACAGCGCCAAATTGCCACTCGCGCCGTTCTCCATCACGTATAACTGCCGCCCCTGTTCCAACGCACGCCGCCCCGCGTGCATCGCCCCACCGGATAGGCTGGTTTCTATGACGATCACCGCATCGGACATGCCGCTTAATAAGCGGTTGCGTGCGACCAGATACGGCGGCTTCGGGCTTGCTGTCGGTGCGTTCTCCGAAATCAGCGCGCCGCGATTGCGTACCGCCTGCGCCAGCCTGCGGTTGGCAGGCGGATAAATATTGAGCACCCCGCCGCCCAACACCGCCATCGTCACCCCATCCGGCGTCGCCAGTGTGCCGATATGCGCCGCCGCGTCGATTCCCAACGCCAGCCCGCTCACGATCACCCAGCCCGCCGCCGCTAATTGAAACGCCAGCGTTTGCGCCATCTCGGATGACTGTGGCGTCGGCTGACGTGTGCCAACAATTGCCGCGTGCCGTCGTTGATCGAGATCGATAAGGCGCATCGTGCCGACCATGAACAATGTCGGTGGTGCGTCGTGGATCAGTTTGAGCCGTGATGGATACGCGGCATCATTCCATGTTAAGACGCTGACATCTTGTGTGTACCATGCCGCGAGATCAGCGCGCGTTTTGGCAAGATCGATGCGCTGAATCGATTCTGCCAGCACCGCCCCAATGCCGTGTACGCGCTTGAGCGTTGCCACATCGGCGCGCAAAATCGCATCGATATCGCCGCCAAAATAATCGAGCAGCGCGCGAAAACGCACACCACCCAATTGATCGACCACGCTTAACGCGACCCATTCGGGCGCAGGGCTCATCGGTTAGTCCACTTCATAAAATTCGATGATCGACAGCAGCATCGCGTTGATAAAGGTATTGACCTGTCGCAGCAGCGTCGCCCATTCGTTGGCGCTGTGCGGCGGCGTGATCTCTGACCACGTCAGCACTGCATTGCTGACAAAATCGCTGAAATACAAAAAGCCGCGCACCGCTTGCGGCAGCGTCAACCCGTCCTCGTCCAACAGCGCCGCGTATTCCTGTCCAAGCCGGATGGCGTTGGTCAGCCGTTCGTCCGGCGCACCCTGTCCCAAATACTCGCGCAGGGCTTCTAATACGGATCGCCCTTTCGAGCGCAATGTCTCGCGGGTGCTTTCGCGCATCGACGAATACCACGCTTGATCCGCCAACGTGCCGCCACCGACCTGCATCCGCGTTTGACCGAGCGCATTCTGAATGATCACCTGCACTTCAATCGGTTCCAGTGCGCCCTGTTTTTCGGCATATTGCAGCAGGTCGCCCTTGCGAAACCGTCGATGCCCGCCCGCTGTCCGGCGCGACTTGATCACGCCTTCATCAGCCCAGTTGCGTACCGTCGCTGGGTGCACACCCAGCAAATCCGCCGCCTGGCGTAAACTCACCCATTCTGATTGATTGTCCGTCATCGCTCATCCCCCTCGTCGCGTTGAACGCTCACATTATAATGCGCGCCGCGCGCCGCAGAACAGCGAATCAAAAAAGGCATGATTTCTCATGCCCTTTACCCTCTTACGCCTAATGTGAACTAGGCGATTGCCCTACGATTGAGGATGGTTAGCGATTGTGGCGATAAAAAGGGGTGTGTCTGAGGTTGCATTCCTACGGATTATCAGGCACAGGTGACAGACGGCTCAAGACCTGCCCCACCCTATAAGCGCGGGTTTGGTATAATGCGAGTGCTTGTGAAAAAAGATGAGTGCTAACAATCGATTGAAGAATCGTCGTTTTGGTCTGTGGGTGGTGTACGCGCTGGTGATGGCGCTGTGTGTGCCGTCGGTTGCGGCACAGGATGAAGTCTCCGACTTGATCGGTCGCATCAATGCGCTGCGGTCGTCTGTCGGGCGCGCGGGTTATGCACTCAATGGTGCGTTGAGCGCCGCGGCGCAATCACAGGCGCAGTGGATGGTCGATGCGGGGACGATTGCGCACGCGCGTCCTGATGGTTCAAATCCGCGTTCGCGCGCGATGAACGCTGGTTATTCGTCGGCGATGGTGAGCGAGAATATCTACGGCGGCACGAACGCAAACGCGGGCGTGGCATGGAGTTTCTGGATCAATTCGGCAATCCATTATGCGGGGTTGACCAGCCCTAACTACAGTGAGGTCGGCATCGGCATCGCCGGCGGTGGATGGGGGCGGGGGTACGTGCTGGTGTTTGGCAATCCGGGTGGCAGCTATCCAGCGGCAGCAGCAGCTAGCAGCGGCGGCGGATCAAGCAGTCAGCGCGCCGAACCGCAGCGGATTTATGCGATTGGCATCGACGCGGCGGGCAATATTCAGCATTTGATCGCAACAGGGGATACGTTGGGCGACATCGCCTTGATCTACGGCTACACGTGGGATGATATTCCCGGCATGATGAACCTGAACAGTATGAGTGACCCGCGCGTGCTGCTGCCGGGTGAAATTTTCCTGGTGCCGTCGCAATCAGGGACGTATACACCGACTCCCGGCGGTCCAACCGAGACACCAATCCCGACTGCAACGGGATTGCCAGCGACGATCACGCCGTTTGTGGCGGCAACCGTGACAGCGATGATCCCGACGGCGAATGTTCCGGCGGTGGCGACGGTGGGCGGCGCGGGTGATATCTCTGAATCGATGTTGGCGACGATGCGGGTGAGCGAACTGCCTGTCATGCCTACGGTATCGCCAATATTGGAAAGCACGCCGACGAATATGCCGGGCGCGCTGGCGATTGCAGCGGTCAGTACGCCGATCACGAGTGCCCCAATCGCAGCGTCATCGGCGGTTGCGCCGCGCAGCAATACATCGATGTGGATCGGCGTTGCATTGGTCGTGCAAATCGGCATTGTCGCGTTAGCGGGCTTCGAGTTCACACGGCGCAAACTGAGTCAACGTGCCAGCCGCGAAATTGGACACCCGATCAAGCGGGGGCGCAAATAAATGAACATCGGTCGCGTGCTGCGCGCGTTTGTCACGGCGGTTCGTATGACAGTACGCGGCGAGAAAATTCCGTCCGCCGATGCACAAATCGCAGCGCATTACCCCAAACTAGATGCGTGGCGGCGCGAAACACTGGTACTGGTCGATCAAATCGAGGCGGCGGCGGCGCGTGAGCTGCTCGATTTAACGACGGTGATACTGACGGTCGATAAGCGCGCTGTCAGCGCCAAAACGATTGTAGAGACCGTGCGTTATCATGCGGCGCAGGAGTATGCGTTTTTGCTGCGTCAAGCGTCGCCGCATACGCTGTTAGGCATCTTCGCCACGAACCTGAACGATCAACATCTGATCGCACAGTGGCAAACGATAGCGCCGACTTTATCGGACATGTTGACGGCGTTGGCGACCCATTTGCGAAATATTCCGCAAGAAAAGCGTTCGCAAAGCGATTAACTACCAATAATGAAGAATTTTTCACAAAATCTTTACGCTTTAGATGTTGTGTCGGCATAAATCTATGTTATTCTGATGGTGGTAGATTGATATCTACCCTTTGTAAAGCGTGTTCATTTGTGGAGAAGTCATCATGATTTATATGCCCCGTGAAGAAGGTCAAGGTCTCGTCGAATATGCGTTGATCCTCGTCCTCGTCGCTGTCGTCGTCATCGTCATCTTGGCGCTGCTCGGCCCGGCGATCGGTAACATCTTCTCGAACATCGTCAACACGCTCTAATTGGTTTGGTCTCCAAGCCCGAAACGCCTCGCAAATGCGAGGCGTTTTGATTTTTAGCCTCTGAACGCATTGCGATACCCCCTATTAGCGCTATACTCGAATAGAATCTGAGCCTCATTTATCCATTTAAGGCGGGCGTGATGGACATTTTCATCTGTTATCGTCGTGCGGATACGCAGCATATATCACGTCTGATCGCTGAACGCCTTGAGAATGCTTTTGGAGCGGACAGTGTTTTCATCGACTATAAAATTCCTGCGGGTGAAGATTTTGTCGAGTTTATCGACAACCGGCTGAAATCGACGGATATTTTCATCGTCGTAATCGGTGCGAAATGGCTCGATATTGTCGATAAGCACGGCAACTTGCGGTTGTACAATGCGGGCGATCATGTTCGCAAAGAAGTTGCTACTGCCCTCAGTCGCGAAGGGGTGCGGGTTGTGCCAGTCCGCGTGGACGGGGCGCAGCATCCATCACAAGAACAACTGCCGCAAGATTTAGAGAAATTGGCGACGCGCAATTCGCTGGAACTGTTGGACGATAATTACTTCGATATGTCGATTCAGACCTTGATCGATGGGCTGAATAAGTGGAAAACCAAAGTTGAAGGCTCGACAACGCCTGCTCAACCGGATCGGCTGCCCGGTTCACCGAATATGACGCCATATGTGGCGCCCCTTGATGGAGCTGCACCCCCCAGCGTAAGTCGCGAAAATCCCGGATCGCGACGCGAAAGACGCGAGCGGTCGACCAGCATCGCGGCGCTGGTGGTCACTTTGGTACTCATCGTGGCGATTATCGGGTTTAGCCCGCAAATTTTTTCCACATTCGGGGTTGGAGCAACGCCGACCCCCACCTCAACACCGACCAGTACGCCGACGCCAACAGCAACTTTTTCGCCCGTGCCGACTGAGACAGCGACGGCTACACCTGAATCGAGTGTGACGCCGACCACAACTGAAACTGCGACAAGTACAGCGAGCGCGACGGTGACGCCGACGCGCACAACAGCCCCATTTATTCTACAGGTACCGACTGTAATTCCGACGACGGCAGCGGCAGTTTCGACTCCGTTCCCGTGTGCTGCTAACGATGAGGTCTGTAATCCGTCGTGCGGTGTGGATCAGTCATTGGACACAAGTTTAGATTGTCGTTGATAAAGGAAATAGGCAAGAAGGCAACAAAATGTCGCCTTCAAGTCATCACGGAAGAAATGGGGTTGGCGGACAGGGTGCAGCCGAGTTGATCATGGGGCATTCAAGGGATAATTTGAAAGGCGTCTTCGAGTCAGGATCAGGAAAAAACCGCAAGATGTGATTGTCGTACCCGGCAGGACTTATCGCCACCTCACAGAATTCGGCGCGATCTTGTGTGAAAAATCGAACTGCTGTTGGCGTCGCCTTTTGATGGTCAACTGCTGCGTTTGGGAGTGCGACAAACTCCACTATTGGCAGACCGGTCAAGTTATAGGTACTCACGTTCACTTTCCAAGAGGGAACATTTCTGTCTTGATCATTGAGGACGAGTAGAGTTTGTACATGAAAACGCAGCCGCCGATAAACAATGGTGATCCTAGGATGCGGAAACGTTGGGTCTATATCAAGAGGTTGGATTTGTGGCAATGAAATATCGAGCCTATCGATAATTTCACTTGTTATAGGTAAACAGTATTCGATTTGTGATAATAGCACCTCGCCATTTTCCACTTCGGTTTTCAAGCGGATAAACATTTCCCCGTTGAAATCTGCCACACGCAAAAATATCAAATCAATGCTTGTACGGGCTGAAACCTTATAAATCGCACTGCTTGTAGGGGGAATGGCATTTTCTCCGAACAATTTTTTTGTGAAGGTAAGACCTTGCGCCGAAAGCATTTCTTCAAAGTTTGCAAGTGTGTCGATTTCCACCGTTGTGCTTCGAACTAAAATCATTGGGGGCTATCCTCTGGTTGAGAAATAACGCACTTCCATCCTATCATGATATTGTTCTATTGAATCATTTCATTTCGTGTTAATGGCGTCACCAACTTACTCCATCGCCGCTTGCATAATTTTGACGAGGCGTTCTGCCATGCCCGCCGGGTCGGGATGAATACCATCCTGCAGAAGCGCGTTTTCAAATACCTGTTCGATGATCGCCATGACCATCTCGTCGCCGCTGTTCGTCGCTAGCCGCTCGCTGACGCGATACAACAGGGGGTGACGCGGGTTGAGTTCGAGAATCTTGACCGGTAGTTCGTACTCTTTTTCGAGCAAGCGGTTGA
>Ga0105047_10008971_pt1 | contig 16546 bp, 16 predicted proteins | sample MAT04_FD_78384 | JGI IMG/M metagenome (GOLD analysis project Ga0105047, IMG submission 78384) | Freshwater microbial communities from Lake Fryxell liftoff mats and glacier meltwater in Antarctica - MAT-04 (megahit assembly) | ecosystem: Environmental > Aquatic > Freshwater > Ice > Liftoff...
ATTATTTATTTCATCAACTATTTTTTTATCAAATATATCTATAGAACTTTTTATATTCCCAAGTACAGCAAAAGAAAAGCCCTCTTGCTCCGATATATAATCTAACCTTTGTATGTTTTTAATATTAGTTGATGCAAAGTCAGATTCAAAAACAAATAAATAACTCTTATAAAAAATAAAAATAAATAATAATGCTATGTCTATAAACAATAGAATTTTTAAACTTTTTTTACCTTTCATAAAATTACTTTCTAACCTCCTGAATATTAACTTATCACTGGTGGCTCAAATGTGGCTAAATGCCTTTTGATGCAAGCTTGTTTTTGGCTATTTCCACATAAAAAATTATCAGTCCTATTAACATACCTAAATACATGGTGAAAAATCGCCATGAAAATGTTAAGGATACTATATCATTTTTTCCGACAAAATCAGAAAACATTAAGGTAAACCCGCCCTCAGCAACCCCTGTAGCTCCAGGCGTAGGTGCAAAATATGTTATGAAAGTTAATAAAATTTGCAATGAAATAATTTGATTTGTAGAAATACTAGAGTTAAGTCCTCTAATAAGAATAACAGGAAAAATGAATAAGGCAAAAAGATATAAAATTGTATAAATTATTGATAAAAATATATATTTTTTCTTACCCTTTAGAAATCTTTTAATGTTTATCGCAAATATATCTATTTCTAAAAATATATTATTTCTAAATTTTGCAACTTTGTTTTTTGATATTATTTTTCTAGTTTCCAATAAATATAATATTATAGATAAGTTATTTTTTATTATATTAGTGTTTTTTATAACCTTATAAAATCCATAAATAGCTAAAATATATAATGAAACTAAGGATAAAATATAGATCAAATTGTTACCACTTTGAATAATCCTAAAAAGACTTTTATCAGTTATTAAAATTATTGGCGTCGTAATAAAGAAAAAAATGATAGGGAGTAAAGTTTTTATAGTAGTCGCTGCAGTAGCGTCACCAATTGGAATCTTTTTTTTATTCAAAAAATATATTTGAGCAAAGGCACCTCCAGTAGCAAAGGGAGTTATATTTGATAAAAACATATTAATAAATGACAATTTTACAAGATATCCAAGAGAAACCTCAATTTGTAGTGTTCTTAAAACATATAAAAATCTTAAAGCATCTAAAAGGAAATAAAAAATTAGCAAACAGCAAAGTGCTAATAATATAATGGGAGACAAGGCTTCAAATGTAAAAAATGATGTTTTGGAACTAAAGTGTTTTCCTATAAATAATACAGATAAATACGATGTGACGATAAATATAAGTGTAAATATTGAGTAGGCTAATACTTTGGTTTTTAAAATTAAATCATTATTGTCTAAATTAAAGTTAGGTTCTGTGTTGCCCTTAATTTCCCTCATACATTTTCTCCTTGATGATCAATAATAAGTTTCTAATTTTAATTACTCATCTTTAAATCTTATGGCTTATTTGTTAAATTTATGTGTAAATTTAATAGCCCCAAAATATACTAATATATTTTGGGGCTATCATTTTTATATTGATTCAAAATTAATTTATGTAGACTTTCTTTCTATTAAACTTATAGGCAAAATATTTTCTAATTTTACATCCAAATGTTCTATTTGATCTATTAGTATTTTCACTGTTAGTTCTGCCATTTCTTTAATTGGTTGTTTTATAGTGGTTAACGGTGGGACAATCATATGGGCAATATTTATATCATCATAGCCTATAATTTTTATATCCCTTGGAATTTCTTTCCCAATTTCATTTGCTACATGAATTATAGACGCTGCAATCATATCACTACTTGCAAAAACTCCATCTATATCCGGTTGTTCCTTAAACAACTTATAGGCTAGCTTTTCATAGCTTTCAAATATATCTAATTTTGTCTGTAATATAACATACTGCACATTTCTGTTTTTAACTACATCCATAAAGGCTTTACAACGATTATTTGCTGGAGTATTTAACTCTAAAGGTCCACTAATATGAACTAGTTTTTTACATCCTTTATCTATTAAAAGATTAGTAGCCAGTACTCCACCATTATAGTTATCTGATGTAACATAGGGTATGTCATGAGAAAGATTTCTATCTATAGCTACTATGGGAAGTGTGGGAACTAGATACTCAGAAGTTTCTAATGTATGGCTCCCCATAATTATCCCATCCACTTGGTTTCTCTTTAGCATTTCCACATATTCTTTTTCTTTTACTGTATCTTGATAGGAATTGCATATTAAAATCTTGTATCCCTGTTTATAAGCATAATGCTCTATAAAGCTTGTAAGCTCAGCAAAAAAAGGATGGGCTACATTAGGGATAATAAGCCCTATAAAATTAGACTTTTTTCTAAATAATGATCTTGCTAGTTCATTGGGCTGATAATTCAGCTCCGCCATAGCAGCATAAACCTTTTTCCTTGTAATCTCACTTATATACCCTCTATTATTTAATACCCTTGATACTGTAGTAACTGTAACCCCTACTAACTTAGCTACGTCCTTTATAGTTGCCATAATCTCCTCCTATGCTCATCTAAAATTGATAAACTTACCTTTTCTGCTTTTATATAATCTTAAAAAGGTTAAAATTGCTCCAATCATGCAAATAGTAGCGGCAGTTATATATACAGCTTTCATGCCATAAATAAATGCATCATTCCGTCCTGTTACATAATCAGTTACATGATAACCAATTTTATAACTCATCCTATTATACAAAATAGTAGTAGCTAAAGCTATTCCGCATACCATGCCTATATTTCTTACAAGTGCATTTACGCTTCCTGCAATACCTAACTTATCCTTTGGCACTGTTGACATTACCAAGGAATTATTAGGTGATTGAAATAAACCATTTCCTATAGACATAATAGCTATAAAAATCACCATGCTTATTATTGAAGACTGCTCATTTAATGTTGACATTAATAGTAACCCCAAACTTGTAACCATAAGCCCTATAAAAGTCAAAATTTCAGAGCCTATTTTATCTGACAAATACCCACTAATTGGAGCCACTATAGATAAAATCAAGGGGAATGTCATAAGTATAAATCCAGTGGTTGTAGGTGAAAACTTAAGTACATCTTGAAGATAAAAAGGTTGAATAATAATCGAACAAAATATTGCTACAAAGGATACAAATGCACAAAAGATGCTGAGTGAAAATAATTTATTTCTAAAAATTTTCAACTGTAATAGTGGGTTTTTAAGCTTCTTTTCCACAATAATAAATGCTATAAAAGAAATAATTGATATCAAAAATGCTGACAAAATTATTGGCTGTGTAAATCCAATCTCTTGCCCCTTTCCTAGTGCTACAAATAGAGGAACTATAGCAAACATAAACAATAATGCTCCCAGTCCATCCAATTTCCCCTTTGCTGTTTTGCGTCCTTTTGGAAGTATCTTGAAAGCGTAAAACAATGTTATTATACCTATTGGTACATTTATTAAAAATATATATTCCCAACTGGAAGCACCTACTATAAATCCTCCCAGTGGTGGTCCTGCCAGTGACCCCAGAGCCACGAAGGTTCCTGTGATTCCTAGCGCCTTTCCTCTTTCGTTTGCTGGAAACACTTCTGTTATAATCCCTTGATTGTTTGCCATAGTACCTGCTGCTCCTATTCCCTGCACTACTCTAGCTAAAACTAAAACGCTGAATGAACTTGTTATTCCACAAAATAGTGAACCCAGTGTAAATAGTGCTATTCCAAACCTAAATACCTTTGTTTTCCCAACTATGTCACCTAATCTTCCAAAAACTAATATAGTTGCTGAGATTATAATTAAATAACTTGTTACTACCAATTGAATACTCCCTGATGATACATTTAAAGATTTTGCTATCACAGGTAAAGCTACGTTTACAATACTACTATCTAGAGTACACATGAACGTTACCATTACTACTATAAATAAAATTATCCATCTGTTTTTACTGTTGGTGTTATTACCCAAATCCATTTTTATTCTCCCTTACACTTGTATTTATCTTAAAAATCATTATTATTTTTATTTACTTGTTAGCTTTATTATAATTAAATTTAGTCGAATTGTCGACTATTTGACCCATTATTAAATCAAATAATAGTTTTAAGGAGGGATATAGATAAAAATAGGGAATAATAAAAATATATTTAATTATAAATTTGTGTTAATGTAAAATCATAGTCTTCGAAATAAATAAAATAAAGATAGTGGTCACTAAGGGAGTGAATTTATGAAGAAAGTACTTACCACCTGTGGTTATTGTGGATGTGGGTGTAATTATTACTTAAATGTTGAAAATGATGAAATAGTAGGAGTTACTCCTAAAAATAATGATATTGTTAGTAAAGGAAAACTATGCGTTAAAGGTTGGCAAGGATATAGTTTTGTTAATCATAATGATAGATTAAAGCAGCCTTTAATCAAAAATAAAGATGGGAATTTTGAAGAAGTTACTTGGAAAGTTGCATTTGAATTTATAAGTAATTCATTAAAAAACATTATTAAAATGAATGGTCCTGGCGCTGTTGGAATACTGTCCTCTGCAAGGTGTACTAATGAAGAGAATTATCTTATGGTAAAGCTAGCAAGGTCCGTTTTGCGCACAAATAATATAGATCACTGTGCTCGTCTTTGACATAGCCCTACAGTGGCTAGTTTAGCTACCGCATTTGGAAGTGGAGCCATGACTAATTCAATAGATGAACTTGAAAATGCAGAAGTTATCTTTGTAATTGGCTCTAATACCACCCAACAGCATCCGCTCATAGGTATGAGAATAATAAATGCAGTTAGAAATAAGGGTGCAAAATTAATTGTAGCGGATCCAAGAAAAATACCACTAGCTGAAAATGCAGCTATTTATGCCCCTATTGCACCTGGAAGTAATTTAGCATTCATAAATGGAATATTAAATGTGATTGTAAGTGAAAATTTAATGGATAGTGATTTTATAAAAAACAGAACTGAAGGCTTTGAAACCTTTAGTGCTTCCATTAAAAAATATACGCCAGAATTAGTTTCAGTTATTACCGGAATCCCTGGAAATACTATTAAAGAAATAGCAAGACTATATGCTAGTGCAAAAACAGCTTCCATAGTATATGCTATGGGAATAACGCAGCATATTAGTGGCACAAAAAATGTAGCGGCCCTTGCAAATCTCGCACTATTAACTGGCCAAATAGGACGAGAATCCACAGGAGTAAATCCACTTAGAGGGCAAAACAATGTTCAAGGTGCCTGTGACATGGGAGCACTACCCGATGTACTTCCCGGCTATCAAAGCTTAAAAGATGAAGAGATAAGCGTGAAGTTTTCCAAGGTTTTTGGTGAAGACTATGCAAGTGAAGTTGGAATGACATTAGGCGAAATGATGGACGGTGCCTTTAACGGAAGTGTTAAATCTCTTTTTATAATGGCTGAAAATCCAATGCTATCAGACCCAAATCTTAAGCATGCAAAAGAGGCCTTAGAAAACTTAGAACTTCTTGTAGTACAGGACATTTTCATGACAGAAACCGCAAAGCTTGCTCATGTAATATTACCGGGAGCTAGTTTTATCGAAAAAGATGGAACCTTTACAAATACAGAGAGAAGAGTTCAAAGGGTAAGAAAAGCAATAGAACCTATTACCAATAGTAAAGCAGATTGGAATATATTATGCGAATTAATAAAAGCCCTTGGCTCTTCTGCTGATTATTCCTCCCCTTCAGAAATAATGGAAGAGATAAGATCCTTAGTACCTAGCTACGGAGGAATAACTTATGAAAGATTAGATAATGAGAGCCTTCAATGGCCCTGCACAGATATTAACCATCTAGGAACAAAATTTTTGCACAAGGAAAAATTTGCTCGTGGACTAGGTAAATTTAGTGTAAACGAATATGAAAAGTCCAATGAAGTATCCACCAGTGAATACCCCTTCATTTTAACAACGGGACGAATAAATCATCATTATCATACTGGAACCATGACTAGACGATCTTGGGCTTTAGACAGAGAATTTCCCCATGGATTTATGGAGATTAATCCACTGGATGCTGAAAGGCTTGGATTAAAGGAACGTAGTAAGGTAAGAGTAACTTCTAAAACTGGCGAGGTAACAACAGAGGTTCACATCACAGATAAAATAATAGTTGGAGTTGTATTTATGACTTTTCATTTTAGTGAGGAAGCAGTAAATAAGCTTATTGGCAAAAATTCAGATCCAATTGTTCAAATACCAGAGTTTAAAGTTTGTGCTGTAAAAATAGAGGGGGTGAAATAAGTGTATATTCTAAAAAAAGAAAATTTAAATAAGTTATTAAATGCTTGGTCTAAAGAATTTGAAGTCTATGCTCCCCAAAAAAATGAAGGGCAGGTTATGCTCCTTCCTTATAATAGTAATGAATTATGCTTAGACTATATTAACTTCCCCTTTCCCGTAAAAGAATTTCTTTTTAAACAAAAGGAGAAACTTTTCAATTGGAATAAAAACAATAGTTCTATAGATATTCAGGCTGCTGATATCTCTCCTAAAAATAAAAGTATACTTTTTGGAATTAGATCCTGTGATGCATATGGCATTGCATACATGGATAAATTTTTTCTAGATGGGTACAAGGATGAGATATATGAAAAATATAGAGAAGCAACTTGGATTGTTGCTGTAAATTGCCTGGTGCCCGGAGAAGATTGTTTGTGTAGTTCAATGGATATTGGTCTTTTTGCTAGTGTTGGATATGATATTCTTTTTACTCCATTAGACAATGAATACTTAGTAGAAGTTGCAAGCATTAAAGGAGAAACACTAATTCACCACTCTGAAAATTTATTTACTGAAGCTAATAATAAGCTACTAAAGAAGAAAAATGCAATGAAAATTGCTGCTACAAATAAATTTAAAACAGTAATTAAAGTAAATAATATTGCAAAGGTTCTTGACGATAATTTTAATGACCCACTATGGGAGCAACTTTCAAAAGATTGTGTTTCATGTACCGGCTGCACAAACCTTTGTCCTACCTGCACCTGCTTTAATGTGTTAGAAGAAAATAAAAATTGTAACAGTGGATGTAGAGTTAGATGCTATGATTCTTGTCAAAGCGATTCCTTTACTAGAAATGCAGGAGAGCATAATCCAAGAAACAATATATCTAGGGTAAGATATAGAATATATGATAAATTCAAATACATTGAAGAAAAATTTAATATGAAGGGCTGTAGCGGCTGTGGAAGATGTATAAATGTTTGCCCCGCATCAATTAATGTGGTTAATGTAATTAATAAATTAGGTGAAAAAAGTGGCTTAACTCAAAAAAATACTTCAGCTGAGGATAATAACTTAAATGAAACAAACAGCTCACCAATTCACCAGAGTAAAAACATTCACAATTCTTACCATATTCAAAATTGTGAAAGCAGTTACACTCCTCAGTTAGCAATAATTAAAGATATTACACAGGAAACAAAAAATATTAAACGATTTTTTATGCAATATGAAAATAAATCTCTCCATAATAACTTTAAATTTTCTGGGCAATTTTTCGAAATAACAGTATTTGGTGTGGGAGAGATAGCTGTATCCATTCCTTTTTCCCCAAGCCAAACAGATATTTTTGATTTTTGTATAAAAAAAGCTGGAAAAGTAACTAATGCCCTACACGAAATGGTGGTGGGAGATAGAGTTGCCTTAAGAGGGCCTTTTGGAAAAGGATTCCCTTATGAAGAACTTAAGGGTAGAGATATACTTATTATTGGAAGTGGTGTTGGTGTGGCACCAGTAAGAACCATAATAACACGTATACTTGAAAACATTGGCGAGTTTGGTAAAATTGTTATTATAGGTAGTGCAATATCTTATGAGGACCTAATATACAAGGAAGACTTAATATCATGGAGTGATATGTTAGGTGTGAAGGTTTTGTATGCCCTAAGTAAGCCTACCACTATAGTTAATGCACATTTAGGTTATATAAATGATCTATTACCTGATTTAGAGTTAGATTTTAAAAATACTTCAGCAATTATCTGTGCCTCCCCAAGAAGAATAAAAGCCCTTGCAGTGGATTTATTAAAACTTAGAATGAAGGGTACTGATATATACACCTCCCTAGAAACCCATATGCGCTGTGGAATAGGTAAATGTGGACATTGCAAGGTAGGAAACAAATATATGTGCATTGATGGGCCTGTATTTAATTATGAGGAAATGCTTACATTACCGCCAGAATTTTAGAGAGGTGAAACTATTGAAGGACTTTGGGTCTGCAGTTATTTTATGTGGTGGAAAAAGTATTAGAATGGGCTTTGATAAGTGCACAATTAAAGTAAAAAATAAATTTTTAATTAATATCATTGCAGAGAAATTAGGACAGGTTTTTGAAAATATAATTTTAGTATCAAATGAACTAAACAAATTCAATGATACTAAATATATGGTGGTAGAGGATATAATAGCAAATAGAGGCCCCATAGGAGCTATATATACAGCACTAAAAGAGTCCTCCTCTAAATACGTTTTTATAACTGCTTGCGATATGCCCGTAATAAATCTAGATTATATAAAGTATATGATGGAACTTATAAAAAATGAAAATGTTGAAGGAGTGGTCTCTTATAACTCTAAATATATAGAACCACTTTACGCTTTTTATTCTACAGATATGATTGATGCCTTTGAAAAGGAGATAATGAAAAATAACTACAGGCTTCATGATGTAATTAAAAACAGTAGGATGTATTATATAGAAGAAAAAAAATGGAAAGAATATTGTAATGGTATGGATATTTTCACTAATATGAATTATGAATCCGATCTTACCGCTTTAAAAAATATTTTTATGGAGGATTCTGAAATATAATGAATATAACAAAAGAAATAAACATTAGAAAAATAAATAAGGATAAGCAAGAGGATGCTACAGATTTAATAATAGAAGAAGTACCCTTAGAGCTATTTGTAAATTATAAATTTTATGCAGCCCTTATGTGTACCCCCATTGAAGTAAAGGAGTTAGCCATAGGATTTCTTTTTTCAGAAAGTATAATTTCATCTATTAATTCTATTAAAAGCATAGAAGAAAAGTATGAAAATAGACTATGTATAATTTTAGATCATGAGATAATTATGGATGCTAGTAATGTAAGTGCCCTAACTTCTGGCTGTGGTAGCGGTAGTGTCCATATAAAATCTCTTGAAGAAGGTAGCATTAAATCTATAGAGAGCAATTGTACATTTGCTATTAAAGATATTTTAAGCACAATGAGTGAATTTAATAATAAATCAGAGCTTTTCAGACAAACTGGCGGCGTTCATAGCTCTTGCATTTGTAATGATAATAGTATTCTTCTGTTCTCCGAGGATATAGGACGACATAATGCTTTAGATAAGGTTATAGGTAAAGCACTCATGAGCAATATGGATCTTAGGAACAAGCTTGTAATGACCACCGGTAGGATTTCTTCAGATATAGTTATAAAAGTAGCAAAAGCAAGCATACAACTTATAGTCTCTCATTCAGCACCAACCTCTTTGGCTATTAGCATTGCTAAAGCTGCAAACATAACTATAATAGGTTTTGTACGTGGTAACAAAATGAACATTTATTGCAATGAATATAGAATATTTTAATGCACACAATTTGTACTTTTTTTAGGATATAAACAGGCTATAATTATAATGTATCCATAAATTCAATATCATATTAGTTAAATATGTATTAATTTTCATGAATAAGTCTTGTAAAATTGCCATAAAGGGAGCATGCTATATATTAGATGACGCACAAGCATTAAATATTTACATGAAGGAGATTTGCGCATGTTTAGTTATATCATTATCTTTTTCGCTAAAATAATTGAGGTTTCCTTATCTACAGTAAGAGTAGTACTCATAACTAGAGGCGAAAAGTTTTATGGAGCTGTTATTGGTTTTTTTGAAGTACTTATATGGTTGTATGTAATTAGTTCAGTGCTTGTTGGAATAAGTAAAGAACCATTTAAAATGGTTGTTTATGCATTAGGGTTTGGTTGTGGAAATTATATTGGTTGTATTTTAGAAGATAAACTAGCACTGGGACTCATGACCATAAATGCAATAGTATCTGAAAAAGATGGCGATGCACTGGCTGAAATATTGAGAGCAGAAAAAGTAGGGGTTACTCTTATCGAAGCAGAAGGTTTAAAAGAAGATAAGAAAATGCTTATCTTACATGTTAAAAGAAAAAGGAAATCTCAAATATTAAAAGTAATAAAAAATTCTAATATAAAGGCTGTAGTATCTCTAATGGATACTAACACTATATATGGTGGTTATGGTATTAGAAAATAAAAGTTTAAATAAAACCCACAAATAGCAGTAACCTGAATGGTTACTGCTATTCTTTATTTAGTGACAGGCTAGAGGTAAAAATATAATTTTAATTGTACCTTGTTGTTCGAAACTTAACATATTCTTGGAAGTTGAATTCCAGATGGCATATCTACTAGTCTTTTTCCACCCACCACTGTGTTTAAATAAACCTTTTGTCCTAGTTCCCCAGTAACTTTCCCTATAATTGCTGCTTCGAGGCCAAGTGGGTGATCACGCATTACACTCAGTACCTTTTCAGCGTAGGCTTCTGGCACAAAAACACAAAGTTTTCCTTCGTTAGCAATATATAATAGATCCAGTCCAAGCATTTCAGTGGCACCTTTTACCTTTTCATTTACTGGCAAACTATTTTCTTCAAGAGCTATAGTTACATTGCTAAACTCACTGATTTCATTAAGCACCGCCGCTATTCCACCTCTTGTAGCATCACGAATAACATGGATTCCATCATACGCTTCAAGCATTGTATCTACTAAGGAATTCAAACAGGCACAATCACTTTTTAGATTTCCTTCCAGGCCAAGTTTATTTCTTTCACACATTATGGTCATTCCGTGGTCTCCTAAAGTACCATTTATTATTATTACATCTCCAGGTCTTGCATTGGCACAATTAATATTAACATTTTCATATATCCTACCAATGCCAGAAGTGTTAATATAAATCCCATCCACATTGCCTTTTTCCACAACTTTTGTGTCTCCAGCCACTATTTTTACACCTGCAATCCTTGCTTCTTCTGCCATAGACTTCACAATTTCTTCTAATTTCACAATAGGAAAGCCCTCTTCTATAATAAAAGCACTTGTTAGATAAAGTGGTTTTGCTCCACTTACGGCTAGGTCATTTACAGTACCACAAACTGCCAATTTACCAATGTTACCACCATTAAAAAATATTGGATTTACTACAAAAGAATCAGTGGTAAAAGCAAGTTTTTTAAAATCTATATCCACTTGTGCTGCATCATTCATCTGATTTAAAATATCATTATCAAAATGTTTAAAAAATACTTCATTAATCAATTTATTTGTTTGTGTACCGCCACTTCCGTGACTTAGTGTTATCTTATCATTCATATGCCCCTCCTGTATTCCTTATAAGTACATAACAATTATCAATTGTTATGCCTCCTGTATTCCTTATAAGTACATAACAATTATCAATTGTTATGCCTCCTGTATTCCTTATAAGTACATAACAATTATCAATTGTTATGCCTCCTGCATTCCTTATAATCACATAGCAATTATCAATTGTTATGCCTCCGCTTATTTAGTATCTTTGTGATATCTATAATATGCAGCGCAGGTACCTTCTGATGAAACCATGCAGGAACCAACTGGGTTTTCTGGAGTGCAGAGTTTCTTAAAGAGCGGACAATCCGTTGGCACAATTTTCCCTTTAAGTATTTCTCCACATTTGCAACCAGGACTGCCATCATATTCTTCATATTTTATTTTAAAATGCTTTAGAGCATCAAAATCTTCATATTCGCTATTAAATTCCAGACCACTACTAGGTATTATACCAATCCCTCTCCAACTACTATCAACAATATTAAAAACACTATTTAAATATTGAGAAGCAATGGGGTTACCCTCAGTTTTGACTATTCTTTTATACTCATTCTCAATTCTATAATCCTTTTTGCTTATTAAACTTACTAATGTATTCAAACCTTGAAGTATATCTATTGGTTCAAACCCTGTAACTACTCCGGGAATATTATAATCACTGCTCAAAAATTCATAGGGCTTCGTACCGGTGATTGCACAAACATGCCCTGGCAATAAAAATCCATCTATTTTTAATTCCCTATCTTGAACTAGTGCTTCCATAGCCGGCGGAACTATTTTATGGGCCGTAAAGAAAAATAAATTGCTTATATTGCTTTTTTTAGCCTCCATAACAGTAACAGCAGCCATTGGAGCAGTAGTTTCAAAACCCACTGACAAAAATACTATCCTTTTACAAGGGTTTTGTAAAGCCATCTGGAGGCAATCCATAGGCGAGTATACTATCCTTATGTCTGCACCTTCTGCCTTTTTCACACTTAATGACCCTTTTTTACCGGGAACTCTCATCATATCTCCAAAGCTTGCAATAATTACATCCACTTTTTCAGAAAGTGTTATTGCCGTATCTATGTAGCTTTGTGGTGTGACACAAACAGGACAACCTGGCCCTGATATCAAATTTACATTTGCGGGAAGAACATCCCTAATACCATATCTGAATATAGACATAGTATGAGTACCACAAACCTCCATAATGTTTATTTTTTCATTAGAAATATTAAATAGATTTTTAACTAGTATTTTGGAGTATTCATTGTTTCTAAATTCATCAACAAATTTCATTTTGGGCAAGCTCCTTTAGAATATCCAAGGTTATTTTTGCTTCTTCTTCATCTATCATTTGTATTGCACATCCTGCATGTACAAGAACATATTCATTAACCCTTGCCTCAGGCACAAGATGCATAAATACTTCTTTTTTCATATTTCCAATCTCTACAACACCTTTATTTCCGTCTAAACTTAAAACCTTTCCTGGAATTGCTAGGCACATTTTCTCTCCTCCTATTTCTTAGTATCTTAGAACTTATGAGAGAAAACCTCCCTAATATTACTAATATTATTATTTTCAATCACTGCATTAGCTATAATTATCTGCCCAATTGCCACCCCACCGTCATTAGAAGGTAAGTCCTTATGGGCGTAGACTTGAAAATTATTTCTTTTGAGATTATAACATATTTTTGTAAGTAAAAAAGAATTCTGGAAAACTCCTCCACTTAGTGCAACTTCATTTATACCTGAGTCTTCTCTAATTCTTAGGCATATAGTTACAGTTAGATTAACAATAGTATTTTGAAATTTAGATGCAATAATTTTAGCTGATACACCTTTTATTTTGTCATCTAGTGCCTCAATAATTATTTCATAAGGCTCTATAATATACATATCCTCTTTAATTACTTTATAAGTGTAGGCTTCTTCGATATTCATTTCTGATATTGCTTCAAGCTCAATGGACGCCTGTCCTTCATAGGTAACTATATTGGAAATACCAATTATGTTTGCCATAGCATCAAACATTCTACCCATACTTGAAGTCTCTGGACAATTAATATTTGAATTCAAGATATTAATTAGATCAATACCCCTCTTACCATATAATTCAAAAATAATAGCATTAACTTCATTTTTACTTTTTTGTTTACTTAAGGTCTTATAAAGATAAGAAACTCCCATTCTCCACGATTCTTTAATAGCTTTTTCTCCTCCAGGCATTTTTATATAATCAAGATGAGCTACTCTTGTAAAATTAAGTAGATCACAAATAAAAAATTCTCCACCCCATGTTTTTCCATCAGTACCATAACCTGTTCCATCAAAACAAACTCCAATAACCTTGCCATCTAAAGCATTTTCAAACATGCAACTAACTATGTGAGCATGATGATGTTGCACAGCAATCTTTGGTAAATCATATTCTAGTGCATACTTAGTTGACATATACCCTGGATGTATATCGTGTGCTATAAATTGGGGAGAAAAAGAAAATATCCTCTTAAAATGCTCAATATTTTTTTTATAGTGTTCATAAGTTTCCAAATTTTCCAAATCACCATTAAATTGACTTAAGAACAAAAATCCTTCTTTGCTGATACAGAAAGTATTTTTCATATTTGGGCCACAAGCTAAAATATTTCTCGTATTAGTTCCTTTAAAAGGTTCAGGTACAAAGCCCCGAGCGCGCCTTATTATTGTTTGTTTTTTATCCACAACCTTTAATACAGAATCATCAACGGGCACATGTATTTCACGATTATGCATGAGAAAATAATCCACAATGCCTGAAAGTCCATCTCTAGCAGAACTGTCTTTATATTCTATGGGTAAGCCATTAACATTTGCACTGGTCATAATAAGCAACTCTACTTTCTTTGAAAACAATAGAATATGAATAGGAGTGTACGGAAGCATTACGCCCAATGTTTTTTGATTAGGAGCTATATCTTCAGGTAAATCATAGCATTCCTTTTGATTCAAAATAACAATGGGTTTTTTTATTCCAGTTAGTATTTTTTCTTCTAACAGTCGAACCTTGCAATAACTCTTTACTATTTCTATGTTCTTCATCATTACCGCAAGAGGTTTAAAGGGTCTTTTTTTTCTCTCTCTTAAATTACGCACTGCAGTTTCATTTAATCCATCACAGGCAAGATGAAACCCTCCTAGACCTTTTATGGCAAATATTTTTCCTTCCTTAAGCATGTTTTGAGCAAAACTTATAGGATCTTCTATGTCTAGTATATTACCTTTAGAATCCTCTATCCAAAGCTGTGGACCACACTCCTTACAAGCATTGGGTTGTGCATGAAATCTCCTATTTGTAGGATTTAAATATTCACTATTGCATTCCTTGCACATTTTAAATTCATCCATTGTAGTTTTGCCTCTATCGTAAGGCAACTCTTTAATTATAGAAAATCTAGGACCACAATTTGTACAATTAGTAAAAGCGTAACCTCTTCTCCTATTAGTTATATTTAATATATCTTCTGAGCATTCACTACAAGTAGCTATATCTGGCGATATAAAAGTGATTTTATCTAAACTCTGTTCACTTTCTTTGATTTTGAAAACTGAATAATTCAATGTTTTTTCAACCTTTTTAGTTATCTTTTCTATTTGAGCAAGAGGAGGAGGACTATTTTCAATACATTTCAAGAATTTATCTATATCTTCCCAATTTCCCTCAACATCTATATAAACACCTTCAGAGTTATTATTCACCCAGCCTTTTAACCCAAACTCCACTGCTAGATTATATACAAATGGACGAAAGCCTACACCTTGAACTATTCCGTGGATCACAATAAAAATTCTCGTTTTGTCCATAATACACATCCCTCATATATATTTTGAGTTTCAAAATTTTCTCATCACATAATTTATACTAAAATAATAAGATATGCAACAAAAATAAAAGAACTAACATAGATTTTCCTTTATATAATTATTTAAGCATATGCTTCATTTACTAAAACTTTACTTTATATATTAAAGTATATGAACTTTTTAAATATGATGTTCATATCACTGTGCTATACTTATAATGAAAAAGTGTATTGAGGAGCTGAATAGAATGAGTGAAAAACAAAAGATGTTGAATGGTGAAATATATAATGCCTATGACAAAAATTTAATACTTCTAAGAAATAAGGCTAGACATCTAACAAAATTATATAATAATACAGAACCTGAGGAAATTGAAGGTCGAATAAATATAATAAAGAAATTAATTGGGAAAATAGGACAAAATTTTGAAATAGAACCTCCTTTTCATTGCGATTATGGTACTAATATTGAAATCGGAGAAAATTTTTATGCCAATTTTAATTTTTTAGTTTTAGATGATGGACTTGTGACAATTGGAGATGATGTATTATTTGCTCCTAATGTGAGTATATTTACTGCAACGCATCTACTTGATCCTAAGTTAAGACCCAAAAATGCTGATTATACAAAAGCTGTAACCCTAGGAAACAATGTATGGGTGGGCGGTGGTTCTATAATAAATCCCGGTGTTAATATTGGGGATAATAGTGTAATAGGCTCTGGTAGCGTGGTTACCAAGGATATTCCAGCCAATGTTGTAGCTGTTGGAAACCCTTGTAAAATAATAAAATATCTAAATCCTCAACCTTGTGAATAATTAAAATGACTTCTATATGTAAATTAAACCATCAATATTAAAAATATAACTACATTAACCACAAAAAACTACCGAAATATAAATATATTTCGGTAGTTTTTTTATTTTAGTATTTTAGGTTAATCCATTGGATGATTATATATCATACGGTCATATACGTGGTCAAATCCCATCTTACGATAAAGATTCTTAGCACGTTTATTATCAAGATCTACATGAAGGGACAAATCACCATCTGTCAATTCAATTGCACGCTCAATTAGTTCTGATGCAACACCACGGCCTTTATTACCTGGCTTAACACCAATATAAGCTAAATGATAAGTGGAAATAAAGTGTTCAAATCCCATATTAACAATAATACAGATACCTTGTTCCTCACCATTGCGCTTTGCAATTAACAAAAATCCTTCTTTCATAGCTTTTTCTATAGCATCTACTGTTTCTCCCACTGA
>Ga0105047_10008972_pt1 | contig 16545 bp, 14 predicted proteins | sample MAT04_FD_78384 | JGI IMG/M metagenome (GOLD analysis project Ga0105047, IMG submission 78384) | Freshwater microbial communities from Lake Fryxell liftoff mats and glacier meltwater in Antarctica - MAT-04 (megahit assembly) | ecosystem: Environmental > Aquatic > Freshwater > Ice > Liftoff...
CCTACTTAAGCAGGTTTTTAAATATTATAATAATTTTAATATGCAAGAATAAAAAAATGATGCATACAATTTGGCCTTTTTTTCATCGAAAACAGCCTTTTTTTGCCAAAAACATTAGATTATGCGGGGACAAATCGCTGTTGCACCCCATTCGTACCATGAAAATTTAAAATGTAAGTGGGCCACTCCGAACATTCGGAACAGCCCACTTACATGTTTTTCACCAAAACGGACACATCTACTTTGGCATCCTCCCCTGCTGGTTGCTGTAATCCATCTGATTCAACGCCATCAATTCTTTCAGCGTTTTTTGCATCCCATCCACGGAGCCGTCGAGGAAAATAATGTTGCCTTTACCATGTTCGGTGAAGTTTTTGATCGCTTCCGTCCACATAGAAAACAGGATGACCGAGGTATCCAGGTTGGCATTTTGCATTTCCTTGGCGGCCTGGCTCATACCTTTGGCCACCTCTTCGCGGAAAAGAGCCACGGCCTGACCACGCATCCGGGCGGCTTCGCGTTCGGCTTCGGCGGCGATTTTGATGGCATTACCTTCGGCTTCGGCACCTTTGGTTTTGGTGATGAGCAGGGCCTGACCTTCATTTTCGGCGGCGGCTTTCAGGTTGTTGGCCGCCACGATCTTCGACATCGAACGCATCACTTCTTCATCAAAAGTAATGTCGTTTATTTGCAGATCGAGCAGGTGGAAGCCCCATTCTTCGAGCATGTGATCCACGTTGCCTTTCACGGCTTCGGTGATCTCGCGGCGCAGGCTGAGGATTTCCTGCTGCTTTTTGGAGGCCACATAAGCCCGGATACTGCCTTCGACGGTACGGGTGAGCGTGGCCATAAAATCGCGATCACTGACGAATTTGAAAGCCACTTTTTTCACCGTTTCTTCGGCATTATCCATCACGGAAAAGAGCAGGAGGGAAGTAAAGTGTACATTCGCCTGGTCAATCGTGACGGCCTGAAAGTTGAGCTCTACGGCCCGGTTTTGCACCGAAATGCGCTTAAAAACCGACTCAACGAGTGGAATGCGGAAACTCAGACCCGGATAAAGTGTTCGGCTGTATTTTCCAAAAATGGTGGTGATGGCCACCGTACCTTGTTGCACCGTCACGAGGCTGAACAGTGCGAGAGCGATGATAATGGGTAAAAGGATGTACATGATTGATTTGCTTGTGATTGTTAAACACCGTTTTTTCCGCCATGAAAGTAAGTAAGTTTTCGCCCTGCGCTTTTATTTTTTCAATTCTAATTTTGCTGGCCCTTTCCGGCCACGCCCAAACGCTGCGCGGCACGGTACGCAACATTGATAATAGCCTGCCCGTAGTCGGCGCATTGCTGACGGTACAAGGCCAGCGTGCGGAGGATGTACGCGTCGAAATGCGCACGGACAGCGTCGGGCGGTACGTTTTTGGTCCGCTGCGGCCTGGCTACTACACGCTCCGCATTGAAGCACCAGATTTTGATAACCAAATCCTGGCCGAAATAAATGTAGCCGCCGGTAAAGAACGTCTGCTCGATATTGGTCTGCATGCTTCGGCCTCTCCCTTGCCCGAAGTCACTATCGCCGCCGACCAACCGGGTCGCCGCATGGCCCAGCCGCTGAGCGAAATACCACTCACCCGCGACCAGACGCTGCGCTTTCCGGCCACCTTCTTCGATCCCGCCCGTCTGGCAATGGCCTACCCCGGCGTGGCCCAGACGGACGACGGCACCAATGCCATGAGTATTCGTGGCAACAGCCCGGCCACGGTGCGCTGGCGCCTGGAAGGGGTGGACATTGTCAATCCCAACCATCTATCCAACGGTGGCACTTTCAATGATCGCCCGGCAGCGGCGAGCGGCGGGGTGCTGATGTTCTCCTCCCAACTGCTCGATAACTCGGCCCTGCTGACGGGTGCCTTCCCGCCAGGCTACGGCGATGCAGTCAGCGGGGTAATGGATATGCACTTACGAGCAGGCAACAACCAACGACAGGAATACACGGTGCAGACCAGTTTGATCGGGCTGGACGTAGCCGCCGAAGGTCCACTGTCTAAACGGGAGCGTGCCCCTTCTTATCTGGTGAATTACCGCTACTCCACGGTGGGCCTGTTGAGCCAGATGGGCGTATCTTTTGGCGATGAGCAAATTGGTTTTCAGGATTTATCTTTTAATCTGCATTTTCCCACCCAAAAAGGGAGCTGGTCCGTGTTTGGAATAGGTGGCTTGAGTGAAAACATTTTTAAACATAAGACAGATTCCCTGGAAATAAAATTAGATAAAGACCGCTATGACATTGACTTTAAATCGAAAACGGGGATTTTAGGTGTTTCCGGGGATTGGCGGTGGGGGCAAAATACAGCAGCAAAATTGGCCTTGGTGGCTTCGACACAGACAAACGACTGGTCTAAAATATTGGCGCAGCCCGAGTTATTCTCTATCTATGATCAACGGGAAGATCATCGCATATCCGCCAGTCTGCAACTTCGGCACAGTTGGGGCAACTTTCGATTATCGGAGGGCCTTCTGGTATCGAGAATTGCTTTCGAGGGCTTCATCGCACAAGGAGACCGCGCTCTGTTAACGGAAATATTTGCCAGAGGCAACGACCAATTCATCTGGCAGCCCTGGGTGAATGGTGTCTGGGCTTCCAGCAATGGCAAGTGGAATGTGCAAGGCGGTTTGCATATTTTAATGGACCCCGGTTGGGAGAAAACCAACTTTGATCCACGTGCTTCGGTGACATTACGTCTATCTTCCCGACACGCAGTCTCCCTGGCAGGCGGTCTGTATAGCCAAACTGTTCCCTACCCGCTACAGGGCGAGACGGGACTTTTTCTGCGGTCGCCGCAGGTCACTTTGGGCCATACCTGGCAATTGACTGATCGGATGAAAGTGCATTCGGAAGGGTTTTATCAGTATCAGGAGAATTATCCTACTCTGCTCTATAACGGAAGCATTTCGCTTTTCAACAGGCCGGATTATCTATTGGTAGTACCGTATGGAGCTTTTCCCGCCGGAGATGCCCGCACCTACGGCCTGGAAACCGGCATAGAACGAACCCTGCAACAAGGCTGGTTCCTGCTTGCCAACGTCTCTCTTTTTGATTCAAAATTCAGGTTTGAAAATGGTCGCTGGCTGGATTCCCGCTGGAACTTCGGCCACCTCACCAACTTTACCCTCGGTAAGGAGTGGACCCGCGACCGCGATGCGGAGAAAGTGCGCACCTTCGGCTTGAATGGTCGCCTGGTCTGGACGGGTGGTCTGCGCGAAGCCGACATTGACCTGGTCGCCTCGCTGGATGCCGAGACAACGATTTTTGACGAGCGCCAGGGTTACCGCCGCCAAAACGCCGACTACTTTCGCATAGACCTTCGTGCCTACTGGAAACGCAGCCTCGGCAACCGCCGCAACAGCACTTTTGCGATGGATTTACAAAACGTGACCATGCAAAAAAATATAGCCTACCACTACTACGATCCATTTACTAAACAAGTAGAGACCAAATATCAATTGGGTTTGATCCCGAATATTAGCTGGCGGCTGGAATTTTAAATGATGGCATTGGCAGGGGTGCGGGTGCGCCATAGTAACCAGCCGCAACCGGCGGCGGCGATCAGCAGGCCCAGGAATTCGCGGGTCAATTCTACCCAGGGCGTTTCGGCCTTCATGGTGTTCACGATGGAAGGTTCGCCCATGCGTAGCCAACTGACAAAATCCGGCACTAAGGTGGCTGCCCAGCCCACGGCCACCAGGAGCCATAGCCAGACCGCAAAACGATTCATGCGGCCCCGGGCGGCCAGCGCAAAATGTGCAGCCACGCCACCATAGAACAGCATCCACTGGATGGGGTCGGGGTCGTTGTATTGGACGGCGGCAAAGAGGAGGAAGAGGAGGGCGAGGAAGGAATGGAGGATTTTCATGTACCTGTTTTTGGGTAAAAGGTAAGGGAATTTTGATGGAAGGCGGTATAGATAAGGATTTGAAAAATTTGACCAATTACCCATAAAAATTTCATGTAATTGATTAATAGCTATATTTTTGTCCGTTTCCTTAACCAAGTAGCAAGCATAAGTAGTTACTGGTTATTAGTTTATTGGTTATTGGTTTACAAAACCCTGATAATCATGGTTTTGTTAAATAATATAACCTAAACTAATTTCCCGCACGTATTTACCTGATTTTAACGTGATCTTTATCCTCCACTATGCGTCCACTAGTTGATTATCAGCAGATTCGCCTCGTCACCAATGCCGAAGACTCCGACTTTCTGGAAATCCGACCTCCTGAAAGGTTGCAGGCCGATTTACCCAAACTGCACGCCGATGCGCTGCGAGGTAAGCCCAAAGTGATCGAAACGCTGAAAAAGCATATCCACAATTTTCAAAAATACCCCGTTTATAAGAATTTGCTCTACCTGGCGTATAGCAGCAGTAATAACCACCGGGCGGCGGAACAAGTCGCCGAGCAAATGTACCGCATGCACCCGGAGTACGTGTACGCCCGTGCCAATTACGCCGAAAGCCTGTTGCGCCACCCCAATGAGGTGGAACGCGCCCGAGAGGTGCTGCACCCGTCGCTGAATATTACGGAAGCATTTCCCGGGCGGAAGTCTTTTCATTTTGGCGAATTTATAGTCTATGAGCGTTCCGTCATCATGTACCTGGCCCAGACTGGTGCTGCGGAGGAAGCCACGATGCACCTGGATATGGTGGCCGACACGGGCTTTGCCCCTCCCGAACTGCTCAATGCGCTGCGCCTGTTCATTGGTACCCACCAACCTTTTGCGCCGGTGTTGCCTCCACTACAGACACCCCACCTGGCGGCACTCTATTTTGCCGGCAGTTGGATGACGGCGGAAGTAATGCGCGAAATATTGCAACAACCCCGCGAGACACTGATCGCCGATCTGGGTCGCCTGCTGGATGATCTGATTGATCGTGCTGACTATTGGCAGAATAAAGACTTTCCACCCTACGTTAGTTATACGCCGCTCCATGTCCTGCTGTTGCTGGCGGAGCTGGAAGCAGAGGAGATGGTGCCGACTCTCCTGCGTTTTCTGCGCCAGCCAAACGATGTGGTGGAGCATTGGTTCGGCGATTTCATCACGGAACTATTACCCGAAGTAATGGCGCGTTTTGCCACACCCGCCCAGGATGAGTGGCTGGCCGATTTCTCGACCGATCAAAGTATTGATGCTTTTGTCAGCAATAGTGGTATAATGACGGTTGTGCATCGCGCCGACCGCCAGCCGGAGCTGCGCGAACCCGCTATCCAATGGCTGGAAGCGGTCATCCACCAATTGATGAGCACTGCCGTGCCCGGCGATGCCAATGAACACCTGGATCTGGCCGTAGCGGCGATCATTGACTTAAAAGCCGACACGCTGCTGCCGTTGGCTAAAGAAAGCTTTGAACGCGACCTGCTGAACGAGATGGTCGTGGGGGACTATACGGAATTTGCCGACTACGTCACTGAGGAGGACCGATGGCCACTGACCAAACATTATACTGATCTGGAAGAGGCGTACGACTTCATCCGGGGTTTTGATCACAAGGCCTTCACCGCTCCTCCACCCAGCCAGGCGGACAATCCCTGGCTCCGGCAGATCGCCATCGCTGCGACGAAAAAGCGGATGGAAGAGGAAGAGGACCGGGAAAACAATGGGAAACCTGGCCCTCCTCCCCAGTCGGCCAGGGAACACGTCAGCCTGAATGCGCCCTGCCCCTGCGGCAGCGGCAAGAAGTACAAGCGTTGTCATGGGCAGGGGGAGTAAAAAAGTGGTTTAACCCGAAGTGCCGCCTGCCTGGAAGACATTGAAAATATGTATGACAAAAAAACAGCAAACAAACCATTGGGAAACTGTAAAAAGTTGGTCCTTCCGGTCTCTAATAATTGCGCTGACTTGAGGCTGGAGCCTTAAAAGCTCAACAAATCAGGCGAATCTTTCCTATACCCGCTATCCCTTAGTTATTAATAGTCCGGGCTTCCTTGCTTTGAGGGACTGTTTTGTTAGATTTAGACGAAGTAAATCGGAAGAGGTAGGTTAAATTTACCGTAGGTAATCAACGCTTTGATGTGAAGCAGAAATGCCTGTAAGACAAGAATATTTTTAGCCATTTATAACTGCCAATTCCATTGAATACAAACGCTTCATACTCCCCGCACTGGAGTAGCACCGAACAATTTGCGAAAAAAAATTATAGTAAATGGCTTGGTGACGATGCTCGATCACCACTTTTTAATTTGCTGAATAGCAGAGAAAGAGATGACTTGGGAAAATTGGATTTTTCCCACATCGTGCCGACCATCCTGGAGGGGGGCTTCGGAAGCAACGTCGATGACGACAACCGTCGCATTGATGCTGGCTGGACTTATTTTGGGCAATTTATAGCCCATGACTTGACCCTTCGGCGCGAGCTGGGTGAAAAAAAGCCACGCCTGAACCTCGATTCCCTCTATGGATTTGGGCCGAGGGCAAATGCGCACCTGTATGAAGTAGATGCCAGACCAAATGGAGACAGCAGCTTTCAGGGGATTTGTTTTGCTTTGGACTCCTATCTGGACTATGACAAACATAAAGTGCCTGACGTATTTCGGATTGGCAATGATGTACCCGTAATGGCCGATGTACGCAATGATGATAACTTCATTATCAACCAGTTGCATTGTGCGTTTTTGCAATTTCACAATAAGATGGCGGAATTTTTTAAAGAAAATAAAGAACCGGCAGAGACCTTATTTAGTCGCACCCGTCAATTTGTTACCTGGACTTACCAATGGATCGTCGTCAATGAGTATCTGAATTTACTGACTGGCAAAGTGGCGGATACATTGATAAAGAAAAAGGACTATAAAATCCTGAGCAAGAAGGACCGGGATAAAGGGCCAGTGCTGTTGCCGGAATTCATCGCCGCTGCGTTGCGTATGGGCCATAGCCAGGCGCGGGAAGTGTACGACATCAATGCGTACCAAAAGAACCTTCCAGTCTTTGGCGACGACACTATGCTGAGTTTGATGGGCTTTAAGCGCGATGAAAAGCGCGGGCCATTGGACTGGCGTTTTTTCTTCAATTTTGATAACCAGACGACATTGCAAAAAAGCCGCCCCATCGATCTGTTTTTAGCCTCGCCCATGAGCAGGATACCATTCCCACGTAATAACACGCGCAACATTGGACGAATCAATATCGGGCGGTCGGAGCAGTACAATATGATTATCCAGCCGAAGGATCTGGGCACTTTAAACGATCTTGGTATAAAAACGATTCCCAATTTTGAAAAAGCCCTGCATTCTCTTTACCCTGGTGCCTCCGGCTGGGGAGACTGGAATGCTTACAAAGCCGAGTTGCTGAAATTGCCCGGCTGGCCCTTGTGGATATTCTTACTGCTGGAAGCCCGGGTAGCTGGGGAATGTTCGGTGGAACTAGAGGACATAGACCAGCATTTAGGACCATTGGGGGCCCAAATCGTAGCCGAACAACTGGTCTGGATATTGCAGAAAGATCGGCTCAGTTATCTGCGCCAACGCTCCAATTGGCATCCGATGCAGGAGCTGCTGGGGAAATACGACCCTCTGCCCCCTCCAACTTCCAGTATATCTCATAAAATTCCAACCCGCGGATTTTCCATCACCGATGTGCTGCATATTGCGGAAAACGGTATTCCTCCTTCATCTTCAAAAGCATAACTAATATGATTGATCCATCAGAAAATGTCCCCTCTGCCCAAACTTTGCCCATAACACCGCTTAGGTGGTCGCAAGATTTTGTAACTGCGGATTACATCACCGACTCTGCAAAGACCCTTTTTAGCACTGTAAATGCCCGTAAAGCCGTGTTGACCAATATCGCCTACCAAAATAACAATGTAGCGGGCGTACTCTACGGGGCTATGCTAAAAACTATTTTGGGAGGCAAGGACGATACTTTCATGCAACAAGGGGCCACTGTTGGGCTGATGTTCAAATGGTATGCCGTAGGTAACAACCTCTTGCTGAGTTATTTGCCCATTAATGACCAGGGAAAACACCCCGGTTCGTTTTTTCCGCCGTCGGGCGACTTGTTTACCTTATTAGCAAAGGATCAGTTCAATCTGCCACCCGTGGTTAGAACCAGGGATTTGTTGACGGCTTTAGGATTTCCCACCACCTTTCCTATACCCGGTGCTACGGAAGTACTGACAGAACCCGTCATTGTAACTATTGATCCCAACGATGGGGTGTTCGCTAAGGGGCCTTATTTTGCGGTGGCCACCTTGACGCCCGGTAATGCAAAGCCCTACGCTTATGGACCACCCTGTCCACCAGTTTGTTATGGTTGATCTTCACAAAAACAGCGGCCTTTGCGTTGTACACAGTGCATTTCAAAAATCATAATAACAAAAAAAGCCATTTCCAACAAAAGTCATACTTTGCGCTGGCAACCTTCCAAGATACTGCCTATCTATTATTTTTAGATGCAGAGCAATGATTGACCAGCTTTTAGATTACTTTATGCTTAGGGTTTCTCGACCCATCCGGCGCGTATTCGCCGGATGGGTCGCCTGTTGGCTAACTCTCTGCGCTCTCTATAGCCAACCCGACAACCTGTATTTCCATCACCTCACCCCGTCGCAAGGGCTATCACAAAGTACCAGCGGCTGTATTTACCGTGATTCGCGCGGTTTTGTCTGGATTGGTTCTGCTGATGGCCTGAACCGTTTTGATGGGGTACGCATCAAAGTCTATACTACTGGCGCAGGTCAATTGGCCGATCCAACCATCTGTGGCCAAATCCTGGAAGACCCACGTGGTGATCTGTGGTTTTGTACTCTTACCACCCTACATCACTATCGGCGGCAAAGTGATGATTTTGATCATATCCCCTTACCTAACGATCACGGGATACCGCTCAAAGATTTCCACGCTTTTCACCTCGATCGTCAGGAGAGATTGTGGATATACGGTAAAGGGCAATTACACTGGTTCGATATTCAACCAAATTCTTCCGCTCCATCACGTTTCCACCCAATTTTGAGCCTCGACGGATATAGTTTCTGTTTTTCTGAACGAGATTCTATAACCGGCAGCGGCACCCTGTATGCCAGAGGCATCGCTGGCGTGATACGCTATCACTATCAGGCAGACTCGTTGACCCTGCTTGATACCTTGGCTATAAGTAAAGCTAAGGACGTATTTCAAGATAAAAATGAGGTGGTATGGGCTGGCAATGCTCAGGGTATATGGTGTCTGAAAGCAGGCGTTTTGCTACCGCCTATTCATACTTTCGATGGACAGCCGGTGGGGGAAGTTCGTCAAATACAACCATACGGAGAGCAGTATTTATGGGCAGCGACCAACTCGGGCTTGTATCTAATGGATAAATATACCCTGCAATTTATCCGGCACTGGGAGTTCGACCAACGTGACCCTGCATCTCTATCCATGAATAATCTTTCAAGATTATATATAGACCCTGACCAGAATATGTGGCTTGCCACCTGGACGAAAGGTATAGATTACACCAACTTAAATAAGTTAAAATTTCAGACCCATCGTTACTATACAGGAAGCCAGGCGGGTAAAAGCACCTTGTTCATGCCTGGTCCATTAGTAGAAGATCATCATCAACATATTTGGTGCGGTAGTCAGAATCATGGGCTGTTGGCCTTAGAGCCTGATCAGCAGCATTATGAGGATTTCAGTGCGCTGGTTCCAGAGCCAGAACAAATATTTACTTTAGAAGATGATAATTTTTTAGTAAACAACTTTAAACAAGGGCTTAGTCTGCTAAATCCTAAAAAGAAAATAGCCCAACAGTTATACTGGAAAAATACGCCGGTAACTACTTATCACCTCTGCCAGATCAGCTCTAAAGAATTCTTACTGGCGCAAAAAGAACAGTTAGGTCTGGTAAAATTGGCTATACAAGGTACCCACTATGCTTTTGAACCCCTGTTGTCAAAAGAAGTTTCGCTAAAAGAATGGCTTTATATAGTACGGTTACGCAGCCACGAATTTCTGCTGATTGATGCCAACTATGCTGTTTACTATTATCGGGAACTACCAAATCCGCTATTGAGATCACTAACCGTACTACCAGGTTATTTTACCAGCTTTCTGGATAGTGGCACCAGTGTATGGCTAAGTGGCTCCTTCGGTATTCTTCAGGTCAATAAAGAAGACCAGCAATGCCGTTATATTACCTTAAAGGAGGGTCTGCCGACCAATATGGTCTATGCCATGTTGCAGGCAGGGCCAGACGATTACTGGTTATCAACTGGTCAGGGTTTGATTCGATTCCATCCCTCTAATATGCAGTTTCAAAGTTTTACAAGTGCCGATGGGTTGCAGGCCGTCGAGTTTAACCGCGCCTCCTCCCTTCGCACCTCCGACGGTACCCTCTGGTTCGGCGGCATCGGCGGCTACAACTATTTCCGGCCAGAAAACATCCGGCCACTGCAGATACTGCCTAAAATCCAGATCGTAGATATTCAGATCAATGATCTGCCCTACCCTTACGGCGATAACCCGACCGAACGGTATTCGCTACGGCTGCCCTATGACTCTTCTACCCTGACCTTTCACTTCGCTGCCCTGGAATTCTCCGACCCAGCGAATAACCGGCTTAAGTATCAACTCAAATTCTCCAACGGAGCGCCCTTTGATCAGGATTGGATTGACTGTCCCGATGCAAAAGGCTTCGCCCGCTACGCCAAATTGCCTCCTGGCCAGTACAAGTTAGAGATCATGGCTGCCAATTCCGACGGCATCTGGAACCCCGTCCCCAAGGAATTTTTTATCGAGATCACCCCGCCTTTTTACCAAACCTGGTGGTTCCGGTGCCTGATGATCTTGGCGGGTGCAGCAGCACTCTACGCGATCTACCGCGCCCGGCTGATCAATATGCGTAAGAAAGAGGAGCAAAAACGCAAGGTCATTGAGTTGGAACTGAACGCTTTACGGGCACAACTGAATCCGCACTTCATTTCTAACAACCTGATCGCCATCAACAGTTTCATCCGCAACAACGGTGTCGAAAAGGTGCGCGGCTACGTGGCCACCTTCGCCCGGCTGATGCGCAATGTACTGGAAAGCGCGCGCAATCCGGTCGTACCACTGGCCGAAGAGTTACAAATGCTGCACAATTACGTGGAAGTGGAATCGGGGCGTTTTCCACAGCCCATTGATTTTACCGTCCAGGTAGCAGCAGGTTTGGAGGTCTCCCAAGTCTTCCTGCCGGGCATGTTGCTCCAGCCTTTTATCGAAAATGCCATTGCCCATGGCCTCGCCCCGCGCAATGGGCAAGGTAAAATAACGGTACAGGTGTCTAAGGAAGAAAATGCGCTGGTGTTTATCATCGAAGACGACGGCGTGGGGCGGGGCAAAACCATTACGCCCGCTGCGGTACCGGAGCGGAAATCGTACGGCTTGGATATTACGCGCGAACGCCTGCAATGGTATGATTTACAACACCATACCACCTCCACTCTGCACACCGAAGATTTAAAAAAGGAAGAAGGGGTTTCTGCCGGTACCCGGGTAACTTTGCGGTTGGGCCTGCTCAAAGCATAGGCCGACCAGTTGGTGTTTTGTGGTTACATTTGCAACGATTGCTTTTCGCTCTAAAGCACACCTTTTAAAGTTACCGTAACAGATGAAAGCCGTCATCATCGAAGATCATTTTCTGGCCCTGCAAGACCTGTTGACCCTCTTGCCGGATATTTGTCCGGAGATCGAAGTGCTGGGCCATGCCGCCAGTGAGCCCGACGCTATTCGCCTGATCCGGGAAACCAAGCCAGACCTGGTTTTTATGGACATTGAACTGGCCGACGGCGGCAACGGATTTGCGGTAGTAGAGCAAGTGGCCATGACGCAGTTGCAGGTCATTTTTGTGAGTGCGTATGGTCAGTTTGCCGTTCAGGCCTTTCGGGCCGACAACACGGTTGATTTTCTGCAAAAGCCCATCGAGGAAACAGAACTGCGCCAAGCCGTGGATCGGGCCCTGGCCGAGCGAACCCTGCGCCAAAACGACGTACAATACCGGCTTTGGCGCGATACCCTGATCCATCTCAAGCGGCCCCGGATCGCCCTGGCCGATCAGCAGCGCATCCTTTTTCCCTATATTGATACCATCCTGCACGTTAAGGCGGAAGGCACTTCCAGTATTTTTTATTTCGAGCCGCCCCAGGGCAAAATGCTGGTGACCAAAAATATTGGCGTTTATTCCAAGCTGGAAGCGGAATATCCCAGCATCCTAATGCAGGTACACCGGTCGCATATCCTGAACCTGGCCAAGGTGGTCGAGTACCAGCGCCCAATGCGGCAGGCGATGATGACCACCGGGGAAAAGGTGCCAATCGCCGCCGATAAGCTCGACGAATTCCTGCGCCGACTGTCTCAAACCAACATTTAAATTACGACTCGTTGGAAATAATGGGCCTCCTGTTCAAGAAACAGGGTGGCCCATTTGTATTGTTTGCACAAAACAATGACAAACCTGCATATTTGTACCATTGGTTTTAACGACTAATACATTTCAAAAATGAGTACAACTGAAAACTGCATTTTAAATAGCACACCAAACTAAACATCCTCACCATGAAAAAGGTAATTATTCTGGCATTTATTGGGTTCATCGCCGCCAGTACCCTCGCTTACACGACCAAGCAAGATCGCCCTTGTCACCCGGGTGGCGACATTGTGCCTTGCGGCCACGTAATGCACTACGCAGGCGATGTCATTCCCTGCGGACACGTTTGCGTCAATAATTGGGGCAATGCCGTGCCTTGTCATCCTGGCGGCGACATAGTACCCTGCGGTCATATCATGCATTCCGCAGGCGACATTGTGCCTTGTGGGCATGTTTGTTATTAAAACATCTTTACTCTTTTAACGACTGCGGATATAAAACATCCTACCATTCAAAGGGAAGCATTCTGAAAATCCCTGCCAAAATGAGTAAGACGCAAAGCTGAAAGCGATAGTGTAAGCATTAAAATTCCATATTATGCCAAAAACTTTAATAGTATTCTGCTTTCTCGCAAACTTTTTCTTTTCCTCGTGTGAAAAACCGGCAAGGGGCTGCACCGATTCCAAAGCATTGAACAAAGATTATGCTGCGGATGAAGACGATGGATCATGTACTTACTCAAGAGCAGTATTTTATCAGGCATTTGCAACTGTAAATTTTAGAACTATTGTTGGCGTAGAAGTAAACGTTGATGGCACATTATTAGGCTCTACGTTCGCTATCTACCCTGCTGGCCCTGGAAATTGCAGTGCAGTTGGTACACTGGTCTACCAATTTCAGGATGGAGAATCTATAGACTGGAATTCAAAGATTTACTTAGAAGACGGCACTATACTGCTAGGTTCGGGAACTGCGCGTGCTGATGCCAGAAATGATTGTATTAGGGTAAATGCTACTCCATTTTGATTCTTTTAACAATCATTTAGCTCACTATGTAAATTGGCTTTTCATACCAATTTATCTATCATGTTTCCACTATAATTTGCGCATTCTGATTTTATGCGTGGCCTTCGGCTTTGTCATAAGCAGCACTTGGTAGGACAAAAGCGGTTTCGCACCTATAATGTGAGGATAATGAAAACAGCACAATCGAATAAGTTGTGCCTTAATCTCATTTAAAAACAGCATAACCATGCAAGCAAAAATCTTTCTCCTGCTCTTGAGCGGGCTGACCATGTTCAACCCGCAAGTCAATGGCCAATCAGCGGCTACCACCGTACTAGCCGTTGGCGGCGGTACAGCCGCCAACGGCAACATCCAGGTCGCCTGGACGTTGGGCGAACCCATCATTCAAACCGCCGGGAAGGTAACCCAGGGTTTCCACAGTGCTTATATGCAGGTGCTATCGGTCACCGCATCACCTGCGGGAGGTTGCTTAATGCAGGTCTTCCCGAACCCGGTGGACCATACACTTACCCTCCAATTCAAAGGCGAACAGCCCCGCACCATGCTCCGGGCCGTTGTCTGGAATATACTGGGCCAACCAATGCTCGTCGCCGAGGTAGATGCCACAGCAGCAAACTACGACCTGGATTGCACTTCGCTGGTATCCGGTGCCTATTGGATGGAAATACGTGATCAACAGGGTGCCGTCGTGGCCACCGCTACTTTTATCAAAAAATAAAACATTCTAAATCAAGGAATTAACAGCAATAAAACATCAATTATGAAAAGCAAATTTTTTCTTCTTCTTTTCTTCGGCAGCCTTTTCGCGCCCCGCCTTTTCGCTCAAAACGCCGCTCCACAGGGATTCAGCTACCAGGCCATCGTCCGCGACGCCAGTGGTGCCGTGCTGGCCAATCAGCCCGTCATGTTCTACTTCGACCTTCGCGAAGGCACCCCGCAGGGCAGTACGGTTTATTCCGAATCGCAGGAAGCCACCACAAATGAGTTTGGTTTAGTCAACTTGTATGTGGGGCAGGGCAAACCCGTAGGCACGACCCGGTTTTCGGGCGTGGATTGGGCGGCCAGTTCCAAGTTCCTGACCATATCTCTTGATCCCGGCACCGGCCTGATTACCAACCTCGGCACCAGCCAACTCATGTCCGTGCCGTACGCACTCTTCGCCGCCAAGGCCGGCGAAAGTAACGGTGACAACGACCCCTCCGACGATGTGACCGTGACTACTCCAGCGGGTGGGCAGATCAGCGGTACGTTTGATAATTTGCAACTGGCACAACAGGGTGCCTACGTAGGCCAAGTCATGAAATGGGATGGCACGAAGTGGGCACCGGGGGAGGATGAGAAGGGGAAAAATATTGCTTCGCCAGAGTTCAATCCGCCTGGACAGGTGCCAGTAGGAACGATTTTACCGTGGGCCAGCAACCTGACGACGCCCCCTGCCGGGTACCTTTTTTGCAATGGAAACATTGTCACCTCGACCCAATACCCTGACTTGTGGAGTGTTATCGGTACCACTTGGGGAACCGGGAATTCCACCAGCAATACCGACTTTCATTTGCCGGATCTAAGGGGACGATTTATGCGGGGCGTATCAGGTACCACAAGTAATGATCCAAATAAATCTACCAGAACATACTGTAATGTAGGTGGATTGGCTGGTAACAATGTTGGTAGTTTACAGGATGATGAATTGAAAAGCCACAAACACGCCCAAAGATATACTACTGCCACTAACCGGGCACCGGGTGCAGGGGATTGGCATACCGTTGCTGGTGAAGCTACCCAAGGAGCTAATACCTCTGCTACTGGTGGCTTGGAAACACGCCCTAAAAACGTAAATGTGAATTATATTATCAAGTGGTAGTGCAGTAAGGTGAATGCCAGAGGCCAAATGAAAACTATTTTAAAAACAAGAATTACCTCACTAAATTGAATTTTATTTCGCATGGATGAAAACAGAAGATTCAAACTCGCCGTCTGGACCCTCGGTATCGGCATACTAACGATGATCCTGCTCGCTACCCTCATGGTTTTCATGAGCAGCGATCATGACTTTACTTCAAAAAAGGCTTTTGATTCTTTGGTTCCATTGATTGCCACTTGGATCGGGGCCATTATCGCCTTTTATTTTGGACGTGAAAATTTTGAAGCAGCACAAAAGCAAATTCAGAAAATACTGGATAAAGATACACTGGACAATATTGAAGTAAAGAATGTGATGATCAATTTGAATACCATGGTCTTCAAGAAACCTACTGTATTCACTGCACTACTCAGTGAATACAGGGATTTCCTCAAAGGTATTGACAAAAGCCGACTGCCTCTATTGGATGACAATGGCAGACCCCAATACATACTTCATAAAAGCACTATTGATGATGCTCTAATTAAAAACGAGGCCGCTACACTTCAGGATCTATTGACTAATAATGTCGGCCGATTTGGTTTCAACCAACCGAAAGGTTTTGTCACGGTTCCACAAACTCTAACATTAGAGGAAGCGACCAAGAAAATGAAGAATCTTGAAAACTGCCACGACATTTTCGTGACTGATGATGGCGAAGGCAGCGGTAAAGTAGTTGGCTGGATTACGGATAGTCTGATTACTAGTTTTCTCGACCTTAAAAACCCATAAGCACTCACTTTCAATTAATTATAAATCAATAATAAAGCCATGAGCCACATCTTTCAAATTTCACTTAAAAGCGTTTTCTTGCTTGAAAATGGAGAAAAACTAGATTCAAAAGGCAGCACGCTCCTTTCGGTTGCCCTTGTTTATCCAAGGGAGGGTGTAAAACTAGTCGAAACAATTAAAAAACTGCCATTGAATCCAAACTTCTTTTAAAAGAGTCCACCCAGGGTGATTCTATTATAAAAATAACCCTGGGTCTAGTTTCATCGCCCAAAAAATTGGATGCAATAGTAAAGAAATTGGTAGAAGCAAGCATATTAGCCGCAGTCGGCACTTTAAGTGGAGGAGTAGGAATTACTATAACCTCAGCCGTTGTGACAACAGCGATTGAGACTATTTTTAAATCATCCAAAAAAGAAGATGATATAATCATCTTGGGCACAGCAAGCCGGGGCATCAGTAATAGCACAGAGGAAGGTGAGCTTATTTTCCATCTAGTCACGACCGA
>Ga0105047_10008973_pt1 | contig 16545 bp, 11 predicted proteins | sample MAT04_FD_78384 | JGI IMG/M metagenome (GOLD analysis project Ga0105047, IMG submission 78384) | Freshwater microbial communities from Lake Fryxell liftoff mats and glacier meltwater in Antarctica - MAT-04 (megahit assembly) | ecosystem: Environmental > Aquatic > Freshwater > Ice > Liftoff...
GGGGTATGCGACGACTTGCATCGGCAAATGGCATCTCGGGCATCTGGAACCATTCCTGCCGATGAAACAGGGGTTCGATTCTTATCTTGGCATCCCGTACAGCAACGACATGACGATCGACACGGTCAACGCCGTCTTCGCCAAGGACTGCGTCTTCCGCGAGGGGATCACGGCAGAGACGGCCCGCGACAAGGGCATCCCCAACAAGGTGCCGTTGATGCGCGGCAGCGAAGTCATCGAATATCCCGTCGATCAGGCGACGCTCACGAAACGTTACACGGAAGAAGCGGTTGGTTTTCTACGTGCGAACAAGGACAAGCCGTTCTTCCTCTATCTGCCCCACGCGATGGTGCATGTGCCCTTGGCCGCGTCGGCTGATTTCAAAGGCAAGAGCGAAGCGGGCCTGTTCGGCGATGCCGTCGAGGAACTCGATTGGTCAGTCGGCAAGATCATGAAAGAACTGAAGGAACTGAAGCTTGATGAGAAGACGCTGGTAATTTTCACGTCCGACAACGGCGCGGCAACGGGTTCATCGGCCCCCTGGCGCGGCAAGAAGGCATCGACCTTCGAGGGCGGCGTGCGCGAGCCGTGCATGATGCGTTGGCCGGGCAAGATCCCCGCGGGGACGACTTGCAATCAGATCGCTGGGAACATCGACATGCTTCCTACTTTTGCGAAGCTGACGGATGCCCCGCTTCCGAAAGATCGTGCGATCGACGGCAAGGACATGACCTCCCTGATGTTCGACGTGAAGGCCGGCCCGGTCCGCGACACGCACTTGTATTTCAACGGCGGCAGCGTGCTCGCGGCGATCCGGCAGGGCGATTGGAAGCTCTTCGTTTTGAATCCCTCCCCGGCGGGCAAAAAGGACAAGAAGGATGAGCCGAAGAAGGCGTTCGAGCCGATGCTCTACAATCTCGCGACCGACCCGGCCGAGACGACCGACGTGGCCGCGAAGAACCCTGAGATCGTTGCGAAGTTGAAAGAGGAAGCGAGCAAACGGGACGCCGAGATCAAGATGAACCAGCGCCCGTCGGGGAAGTTCGAAGTAAAGAAGTAATCACCGCAGCGGGCGGGTGAAGATGTCGAGCGGCTTCAGACGCTCGCGGAGCGTGTCGTATTCACGCGCGGTGATCGGCGTCAACGGCGAACGGACCGGGCCACAATCGACGCCGATCATCGACATGACCGACTTGGCGGCAGGCATGAAGTTGATGCCGATGAGGGCGCGGATCATCTGCACGCATTTGAATTGTTCCTGACGGGCGGTCGCCAGGTCGCCCTTCTCGAAGGCCGCGATCACGCGAAGATAGGCCGGGGCGGCGAAGTTGTAGGTGCTGCCCACGGCCCCCTTGGCGCCGAAGGCGAGGGCCGAAAGGAGCATCTCGTCGAAGCCGAAAACCACGTCGAACTCGCCGTTCTGCAGGGCGAGGCATTCCTGAAACTCCATCATGTCGTTATGCGTGAACTTCAGGCCGTTCAGGGTCGGGATGCGTTTTTTGCCTTCACGCAAGATGTCCGGCGTCGGGAGCGAAACCGCCGTCATCGACGGAATGTTGTAGTAGTAGAACGGCAGCGACGGGGCGGCAGCGGCGATGGGGACGAAGAACTCGACCAAGTCGTTGACCGTCTTGGGTTTGTAGTAGGACGGCGCGAGGGCGGAGATAGCGTCGACGCCCAGCGTCTGTGCGTTTGCGGCCAGGCCTGCTGCTTCGCTTTGACTGTTATGGCCGACGTGGAGGACTATCTTCAGCCGTTTGCGGGCGATCTTCACCCAGGTCTCGGCAATCGTGCGCCGTTCCGCGACGGTGAGTGAATGACCCTCGCCCGTGGAACCGCAGACGAAGACGCCGGAGACGCCCGCCTCGATCAACATTTCCGCCATCGGGCTGATCGCTTCCGGATTCAGTCGGCCATCAGCATGAAACGGCGTGAAGGGCGCGGCAATCAGACCCGTGAGACGAAACGTCGGCGGCATGAAACAGACTCCTTGGCAAGTGGGACAGGATCATGGTAGTTCCGCCCGAGCGGATCGACGAGCACCGCGTTGTCGGAGATTTCTTTGACTTCGGCGCGAGGACGCTGGATCATGTCATCAACGTCCCCGATTCGTTCGGGTCCTCTTCAGTTTCGCGGCGGCTGGAGCGCTCCGCGCCCGGGCAAAGACGACGCGAGCAAACTGCCGTCGTTTCAACTCTACGATTTGAGCAATGACGTCGGCGAGAAGACGAATGTGCAGGATAAGAACACAGAGGTCGTCGAAAGACTGACGAAGCTTCTGGAGAAATATGTTGCCGACGGCCGCAGTACTCCGGGGGAGAACGCGGTGAGGGTGGAAATCCGAAAGAAGGGGAAATGATCGACTGGTTTCATCCCCCACACTGCCAAAATCCGCATTGCACGCGCCAAATCATGCTCGCGGAAGTAAAATACCGGATGAAGACCTCGCTCCGGAGCTAGATTGTGGGAATTCCTGTCGTCGCCATTGTCGGCCGCCCCAACGTGGGGAAGTCGTCTCTGTTCAACTGGCTGGTTGGCAAACGAATCAGCATCGTCGAGCCGACGGCTGGCGTCACGCGCGATCGTGTTTCGCGATTGGTCGAGGTAAAAGGCCGATTCTTCAACCTGACCGATACTGGCGGCATCGGCATTGTCGACGTCGATGACCTCAACGACGACGTTGATCGGCAGATCCAGGCGGCTCTCGATCAGGCTGATTTGATCCTGTTCGTCGTCGACGCCCGCTCGGGGCCGATGCCGCTTGATGAAGTCGTTTCCCATCGGCTGCGCGCGCTGGGAAAAACGGTCATCTGTGCCGCCAATAAATGTGATACCGACAAATTCGAGGACGATGCGGGCGAGTTCCACCGGCTTGGTTACCAGCCGATCGTCCCCGTGAGCGCCGAGCAGAACCGCGGCAAGGGCCAACTGCTGAGCGCCATCCTCAAACGGCTGCCGGAAGCCACCGACGACGCGCCGCCTGAAAAAGTGCATTTGGAAGTTGCCATCGTCGGCCGCCGCAACGCGGGGAAGAGCACCTTCATCAACAGCTTGGCCCAGGAAGATCGCGTCATCGTCAGCGAGATCCCGGGGACAACGCGTGACAGCGTCGATGTCCGCTTCGAACGCGACGGCAAGACCTTCGTGGCGATTGACACCGCCGGCGTCCGCAATCGAAGTTCACTGGCCAATAGCATCGAGTTCTACAGCCTGGCGCGAGCCGAACGCTCAATCCGCCGGGCTGACGTGGTGTTGCACTTCTTCGATGCGACCCAGAAGATCAGCCGGATCGACAAGCAACTGACCGACTACATTCTCGAACATCACAAGCCGGCCGTCTTCGTTATCAACAAGTGGGATCTCGTCAAGGACGAGGCGACGATGGCGCAGTTCACCGACTATGTGAAAAAGACCTTCCACATGCTGGATTACGTGCCGATCGCTTACGTGACGGCGATGAACGGCCGGAATGTCCACAAGGTGTTAAACCTGGCTCAGACACTCGTGAAGCAGGCCAACGCGCGAGTGACGACGGGCGAATTGAACCGGACGCTCAAGCATGCCGTGGAAATGAATCCGCCCATCACCCGCATGAAACGGCTGCCCAAGATCTTCTATGCGACACAGATTTCAACGGGGCCGCCGACCATCGTCGTCTTCACCAACGGACCACACCTGTTTGACCCGACGTATGAACGGTATTTGATCAACGTCTTCCGCAAGAACCTACCGTTTACCGACGTGCCGATTAAACTCGAACTGCGGTCCCGTCGTGGCGGCTCCATGACGGGTCCTGACGAGAACACGCCGGAAGAAGCCCCGGAGCCGGTAAAGGCGAAGCCCGTGCGCCGTCGTAAGAAGAATACCACACCTCAATTGTGGGACGTCTGATGATTCGAATCGGTCTCGTGCTGGCCTTGTTCGTCGCGATGCTTCCGATCTGGTGGCAACCGAGCTCTGCCGCGCCCGAAGAGAAGTCGAGTGTCTTCACCGGCGATGTTGTTTTGTTGAAGGATCTCATCGAGAAGTCGGGCGGCAAGCTCGATCGCGATGCCTCACCCTACTTCGTCGTTCTCGTCGTTGACGGCAAGTTCTACCCCATCATCAAGGACCAGGCCGGGCGGCGTTTCTTCAATGATGAGAAATTGCTGAACAAGAAGTATCGCATCACCGGCCGACTGGTGGGCGGCGCTCTATTGCAAGTGATTGCGGTCCAGAGCATTAAAGACGGCAAGCCGCACGACATCTATTATTGGTGCGACATCTGCGCCATCCGCCGCAGCGAGAAGCTTGATTGCGAATGTTGCGGCGGACCAATGGAGCTTCGCGAGGAGCCGATCGGCAAATAATCTCCGCTGTCCTCCCTTTCAAAAGCCTCTCAGCCTACCCCATCTGCCAAGATTCACGTCCTTCCCAGCACGTCGTCAGGTCCCCCTTGACACGTTTTCTTCCCTTGATTATTGAACATCCGAATTGATCAACGTCCCGGCCGGAACACCGGGCGAGCGAGATACCATAAGAGGCGTGGCATGGATATCACCAAAAAGCGAATTGTCGTGACCGGTGGGGCGGGATTCCTGGGCCAGCACGTGGTTGCTCGGCTGCGGCAGATGGGGTGTCGGCACCTGACGGTGCCGCGCAGCGCCCAATATGACTTGTCGACCGAAACCGACATTGTCCGCTTGATCAAGGATGCCAAACCGGAAATTGTCGTCCACCTGGCCGCCCTCGTCGGCGGCATCGGCGCCAACCGCCACAACCCCGGCTCGTTCTTGTACAAGAACTTGATCATGGGAACGCAGCTGATCGAGCAATCTCGCCAGCACGGCGTCGAGAAGTTCTTGATGGCCGGCACCATCTGCGCCTACCCGAAACACACGCCTGTTCCGTTCAAGGAAAGCGCTCTCTGGGACGGCTATCCCGAAGAAACGAACGCGCCGTACGGCCTCGCCAAGAAGATACTGATCACGCAACTCCAGGCCTACAAGCAGCAGTACGGCTTCGAGGGCAATAACGTCCTGATCGTCAATCTCTTCGGGCCTGGCGACAACTTTGATCTCGACACGTCACACGTGATCCCCGCCCTGATCCGCAAGTGCATCGAGGCGCGCAACCGGAACGACAAGGCCGTCAAGGTCTGGGGCACCGGCAAGCCGACGCGTGAATTTCTGTATGTCGAAGATGCCGCCCGCGCCGTCGGTCTGGCGATCGAGAAACTCGATACGCCGGATCCCGTGAACATCGGCACCGGCGTCGAAACGCCGATCGCGGAACTGGTTCACACCATCGCCAAGCTGACACGTTTCAAGGGTGCCATCGAATTCGAACCGAACCAGCCGGACGGCCAGCCACGCCGCTGCCTGGATGTGACACGCGCCAAGGAACTGCTCGGCTTCACGGCGGAGACGACACTCGAACAAGGCCTCGCCAAAACGATCGCCTGGTTCGAAGGTCAGCAGAGCAAGAAACTGGCCGCGTAATGGATTGTGTATTTGCGATGCGATAAAAGAGGTGAGGGCACGGGATTCGGAGCGGGACTCGCATCCGCTCTACTCCCGTGCCCTTTGAAGGTAGCAGGTGCTTTCGCACCTGTGATCTCGGGACTCGCTACCGGATCACGATGGATAAGAATCGCAACCACGATGCCAAATCTTGAATCCAACCATTAAATTCCACACCATTTAGCGCAACTTGTTGAACGGCAATCAGTTTCGGCGAATGATATTTTTCAGCCCCGTAATCGCTTCATCCCCTCTTCAAATCAAATGATGTTCTCTGAAGCAATTTGCAACACCCGTGTGTGAAATTTTGCACGCGACCGCGAATGTGAAAATAGAATACGGGCATGATCATCACGATCGATGGCCCGGCAGGGGCGGGAAAGAGCACGGCCGCGAAGGGGCTCGCCGCCCGGTTGGGGTTTGAATTTCTCGATACAGGCGCCATGTACCGCATGGCGGCCCTCGTACTCGATCGCGCCCAAATCCCCTATGAAGATGAAGTTCGTGTCACTCCTTTTCTCGCTCAACTTCGCCTCGAAATCGCCAACCATCACCTGATCATGAACGGTGAAGACCTGACCGAGCAGATTCGCACCCCAGAACGGTCGATGGCCGCCAGCCTCGTTGCCGTGTATCCGCATGTCCGACGTTTTCTGGTGAAGTGCCAACGAGAGATCGCCAGCACCCGGCGCATGGTCAGCGAAGGCCGTGATCAGGGGACGGCCGCGTTCCCGGATGCTTTGTGCAAGTTCTTTTTGACCGCCACCGTGGAGGCTCGGGCGGAACGCCGCTATCACGAATTGATCGAACGAGGCGTCGCTGCCGATCTGGAAGAAGTGAAGGCGGCGATCCGCATTCGAGACAAACAAGATTCCGAACGCGTGACCGACCCGCTCACGGCCGCCCCCGATGCGATCATCGTTGATTCCAGCAACCTGACGAGCAACCAAGTTCTAGACCGCTTGGAGAAAGACGCACGCCGATGTCTCCCTGGCTAGCCCGCCGCTGGTATGACGTTGTTTTTTGGACCTGCTTCCTCCTCTTCGGCTTCTTCTTCAGCCTGCGGGTGCGGGGCCGACGAAACGTGCCGCGACGCGGTCCGGTTCTCGTCCTATCCAATCACCAGTCGTTCATGGATCCCGTTTTGAACGGCCTGTCGGTTCCCCGTTACCTCGCCTACCTAGCCCGCGAGACGCTCTTCAAGAACAAATACTTCAAAGCCCTGATCGAGAGCCTTGATGCGATTCCGATCGATCACAAAGGCCTCGGCAAGGATGGCTTGCAAGCGACGCTCGACGCTCTCAAACGCGGCAAGGCGGTTATTGTTTATCCCGAAGGTGAACGGACGCACGATGGCGCCGTGGCGCCTTTCAAGGCGGGCATTTCGTTGCTGCTGAAGAAAGTCGAGGCGCCGATCGTGCCCATCGGCATCGCCGGCGCTTTCGAAGCATGGCCCCGGCACCGCAAGTTCCCGCGATTCGCACCACTGTTCGCGCCGCCCAGCGATGCCTCCATCGCCGTCTCGATCGGCAAGCCCATCGATCCCGCCACTCTAGTCGGACTTTCGCGCGAAGAGATGCTGCAACGTCTGGCCGAGGCGGTTGACCGCGAGTTTCAGAAGGCGCAGAAACTGAAGCGGCAGAAGCGTGGTTCGTGACCTTCAAGATTTGATGAGCTGATCGAGCGGGGTTGCGTCAGCGCCCCGTGGCATTTCACGGGGCGCTGACGCAACCCCGCTCGACTAGGAACGATTCTTCAAGTATCATTTTCTTGAGAACCCACCCCGCGCCCTTCATCCTTGGATCATGGCATGCACTTCATTCGCCGCACATTCCTGATGGTGATCTCGTTGGCGTTGATTGCTTCTCGTTCATCCTCCGCTGCCGATCCCCTATTTGCGAAGGAGGGAGTCGCCTTCCTCCAGAAGCACTGCGTCTCCTGTCATGGAGCGAACAAGCCCAAAGGCGAAGTCTCTGTGCACCAGTACGTGAACGACCTGGCTGTGTTGAAAGACCGCAAGAAGTGGGACGACATTCTCGCGATGACTCAGTCGGGCGAGATGCCGCCGAAAGATAGGCCGAGGCCGACGGCCGCCGAGATTGACGGATTCGTCAGATCAGTGAACGGCGTCTTCGACCGGGCCGACAAGAACGCCAAGCCCGATCCTGGCCGGGTGACTGTCCGCCGGCTTAATAAGGTTGAGTACAATAACACGATTCGCGACCTTCTCGATGTCGATTTCAACGCGTCCGAGGATTTCCCGTCCGACGACGTCGGTCACGGCTTCGACAATATCGGCGACGTGCTCACCCTTTCGCCCATCCTGATGGAACGCTACCTGGCCGCGGCGGAGTCGATCTCCCAGCGGGCGATTGTCGTCAACCCGGCCAAGCCGCCGGTGCGGGCTCTGTCGGCCCGCTACCTGCAACCGGGCGGCGCCAACGTGCCGCAGACGCGCTTTCGACCGATCACGGGCACGGGGGCGAAAGGCACGCTGTCGGCGCCCTTTAGCCTGACCATGGACGGCGCGCATATCGTCCGCGTTCGCTGTTACGGCAAGCAGGTCGGCGATGAACCAGTCAAGATCGCGTTACGTGTGGGGGACATAGAGCTAAAGACTTTCGAGGTGACGGGCAAGGACGAGAAAGGGGCCACGGTCTTTGAAGCAAAGCTGGAGTTGCCGATCGGCAACCACCGCGCCTCGGTCCAGTTCCTCAACGGCGATTTCAAGAAAGACGACGACGAACGCACCCTCTGGGTCGAGTACATCATTATGGAAGGGCCGATCGACACGCGGCCGCTAAGCCAGCGCAAGTACTTCTCGCTCGATGCCGCGAAGGCGAAGGATGTGCAAACACGCGAGATGTTGACCAAGTTCCTATCTCGTGCCTTCCGGCGACCGGCAACCGCCGACGAAATTAACCGCTTCGTCAAGCTCGTCGAAGCAACCGAGGCCGGCGGCGCCAAGTGGGAAGCCGGCATGCAACTGGCCGTCCAGGCGGCGCTCGTCTCGCCCAAGTTCCTCTTCCGGCTCGAGATGAATGAAGAAAAGGGCGCTGGCGCTGCCGTCCCGCTCGACGAATATCAACTGGCGTCGCGCATGTCGTATTTTATCTGGTCAACGATGCCGGATGATGAACTGAGAGAACTGGCGAACAAGAAGCAACTGACCGCGAACATCGACGCCCAGGTGAAACGGATGTTGAAAGATCCCCGTTCCAAAGCGCTCGTCGATAACTTCGTTATGCAATGGCTGCAACTGCGGACGCTGAAGAACTTCGCCCCGGACGCGACACTGTTCCCCAGTTTCAACGAACGCCTGCGCTGGGCGATGTTGCAGGAGACCGAACTCTTCTTCCAGGCGATCATCCAGGAAGACCGCAGCATTCTCGACATCCTTGATGCCGACTTCACTTACATGAATCTGTCGCTGGCGAAGCACTATGGGATTGCCGACACCGCGGGCACGCCGATCGGTTCCAAGAAGAAGAACCCCGGCGGGAAGATCTTCAAGGAAGCGGAGTTCGAGCGCGTCGTGCTGGCGAATGTCCCGGGTAATCGTGGCGGCATCTTGACCCAGGCGAGCGTGCTGTCGGTGACCTCGAACCCGACGCGAACCTCGCCTGTGAAACGTGGCCGTTGGGTGCTCGAACAATTGCTGGGAACGCCCCCCCCGCCCCCGCCGCCGGACGTCCCGGAACTGGCCGCGGACGAGAAGGCCATGACCTCAGGCTCGCTCCGGCAGCGGATGGAACAGCACCGCTCGAACGTAGCCTGCGCCAACTGCCACGCCAAGATGGACCCGCTTGGGTTCGCTTTTGAGAATTACAACGCCATCGGCAGCTTCCGATCCAAAGACGGCGAGTTCGTCATCGATTCCTCGGGCGTACTCCCCGACGGCAAGAAGTTCGAGGGGCCTACGGAACTCAAGCAAATCTTGAAGGAGAAGAAGGACCTCTTCGCCCGCTGCCTGGCGGAAAAGATGCTCATCTATGCCGTCGGCCGCGGCCTGGAGTACTACGACAAGCGACCCATTGACCGGATCAGCGAGAACCTCGCCAAGGGTGACTACAAGTTCTCGGCTCTCGTCAGCGAGATCGTCAAGAGCGAGCCATTTCGGTTAAGGCGCGGGGGCGAGTAGCGTGCGATTGCTCGTTCCCTCGTGGCGTGCGCGGGAACGAGCATTTCTTTCAGCCTGCGATTCTCATCCATACTCGCCCCCGCATCTTCCGCAAAATCGTTAATCTCGACACTACTTGTGGCCGATACCACTCCATGAGAAGCTCCCTACCAACGGACCACTCATGCGTCGGCTTTTACCACTCTCCCTGATGCTGACTTTCATCGGCTGCGTGCATCTGCCGCCCAGCCGCGACCGGGCGGATGTCAGCCGCGACTTGCAGACGCGCGTTTCCCAAACGCTCGGGCCGCGGGCGTCGGTCGATGAAATCGTGATTCCCAAGAACCTGGAACTTGGGCAGGCGATGAATGAAGATCAGGTCGTGATGCTGGCGCTTTGGAACAATCCCTTGTTTCAAGAGACGCTGGTTGAACTGTCGCTCACCAAGGCCGACCTCCTTCAGGCAGGCCTGTTGCCCAACCCGGACGCCATCTTCTTTTTCGGCATGCCTGGCAAGCCTTACAAGTACGCGGCGGAGTTGCCGATCGAAGCGATCTGGTTGCGGCCCATTCGCCTGAAGATTGCCGGCAACGAGAATGCCCGCTCGGCCGAACGACTCGCCCAGGTCGCTCTCGATCTGATTCGCGACACTCGTCAGGCCTATGCCGATGTTCTGCTGGCCCAGGAACGCAAGCGGATCGCCAAGAGGGCAGTCGAATTACGCGGCGGATTGAGCGAATCAGCCAAAAAGCGACTCGATGCCGGCGACGCCAGCGTTCAAGAAGCCTCGACGGCGAAGATCGACTCTATGCAGGCGGAGCAGGATGCCAAACGGATCAACTTCGAACTGCCCTTGGCGGAAGAGCGTCTGCGGAACTTGCTGGGACTGGGCGGCATCTCGTTTCCCATCATCCTTGACTCCGCGCTTACTCAGTCTAATCCGGGCGCGACGGCCGAGATCCTCGCTGACGAGGCGGTTCGGTCGCGTCCTGATGCTCTGGCTGCCGAAGTGGCGGTCGCCGCGGCCGCGGAGCGTTTGCGTTTTGCCAAGATCGGCTGGGTCCGCTTCCTGGGCATCGCCGATGCGTCGAGCGGCCGGCGCACCGGCCACGAGTTCGGCCCGGCCTTCCGCGTGACGCTGCCGATCTTCAATCACAACCAGGGCATCATTGCCCGCTCCGAGGCCGAACTCGAGCAATTGCAACGGCGTTGTGTCACCATCCGAAATCAAATCCATCTCGACGTTCGCTTGGCGTATTTGCGACTCGAACAGGCGGAAGCGGAAGCCAAATATCTAAGAGAGAATGTTCTCCCAGAAGTCACGGCCGCGATCGCCCGGGCCAAGAAGGCGTTTATCGGGGGCGGAGCGTCATATATCATTGTTTTGGAGACGACCCGGCAGGAGATTGATACGTTAAACCGCGAAGCCATGCTTCACGCCGAGCGCCGTAGGGCCTGGGCGGAACTCGAACGCAGCGTCGGCCGACGGTTACCCCTCCCGCTTCAGGCCTTGTTGGAACCGCTTCCATGACCTACCGCGGCGGCGTCGTCACCGGCGTCCTGGCTACAACCTTCGTGGCCGTGGCGGCTTGGTGGGTATTCCTCCGCCCGGTTCCCGAACCGGTTGCGACCAAGTCTCCGCCGATCCCGGTTGTTGTTTCCAAAGAAGACCAGTTCTATCTTCTCACGCTCGAGAAAAAAGCGATCGATGTTCTCGACGTGACCTACAGCGACATCACTCGCAAGAAGTCTCATCGCACCAGCTTCTTCGGGGGCGAGGTGATGATCCCGCCCGGTCAGACGATCATCGTCTCGGCGCCCTTGAATGGCCTGATTCGCATGATCGACGACAAACCACCCTTGATCGGCCAACGCGTCACGAAGGGTGATGTGCTATTCGAGATCCTGCCGTTGCTGACACCTGAAGGGATCGCGAGCATCGCGGGGGCCAAGATCGATGCCGACGGCGCGGTCAAGAATGCCGAAACGCAAGTCATCGCGGCGGAGAAGAACCTCGTGCGGGCCAAAATGCTGCTGATGGACGACGTCGGCAGTAAGCAGCGTGTCGATGATGCCGAGGCGGCGGAGCAGATCGCCAAGCGGACGCTGAAGGCCGCGGAGGAACGTCAGGCCCTTCTGACCCGCGTGGCCAAGGAAGTCCAGAAGGGCGTGGCGGCGCCGATCACCCTGACCGCGCCGACCACGGGAATCATTCGTACCCTCTCGGCCGCGGAAGATCAGAAAGTGCCAGGAGGGGCACCGCTCTTCGAGGTGCTGGACCTGAGCACCGTTTGGGTACGCGTGGCTGTTTTCGCGGGTGAATTGCCAGAAGTGAATCTGGACGCCCCCGCTCAGGTCGGAAGTCTTTCGCTCGTGGAAAAATTCCAGACGAGGTCGCTTCTATTCTTCAACGGTCAACTTGTCATTCTCAAGATCGAGGAAAAAGAAAAGAGCGTCGAGGCCCCACGCGTGAACGCCCCGCCCTCGGCTAACCCCTTGGTGGGTTCGGTCGATCTGTACTATCGCCTCGACAACTCGCAGACGAAATATAGTCCCGGCCATCGGGTCGGCGTCACTCTATCACTGAAGGCAGAGGCCAACCCGCTCACGGTCCCGTGGGGCGCGGTGCTCTACGACACCATTGGCGGCGCCTGGGTCTACGAACCGATCGGCGAGCGCTCGTTCATCCGCCGGCGCGTTCGGGTTCAATTTGTCGACGGCGAAACCGCCATCCTCTCCGAGGGGCCGCCCGAAGGGACGCGGGTCGTTATCGACGGCGCCAACGAACTGTTCGGCGCCGAGACCGGTTATAGCAAGTAATTCAGGCCCGAGACCGACATGCTCTCCTGGTTGATCTCTTCTTCGATCCGCATGAGGCCGCTCGTCCTGGCCATGTGTGTCGTGCTGCTCGTGGTCGGCTATCGTTCGATTCAGAAAGCGCCGCTCGACGTCTTCCCCGAGTTTGCTCCGCCCATCATCGAAATCCAGACCGAAGCGCCGGGCCTCACCACGGATGAAGTCGAATCGCACGTCTCGGTTCCTCTCGAAAATGCCCTCAACGGCACGCCCTACGTCAAAACCATCCGTTCGAAATCGGTGCTTGGGCTCTCGCAGGTCGTCCTGGTTCTTGAAACCGGCACCGACCCGCTCAAGGTCCGGCAGTTGGTGCAGGAACGTGTGGCCGCGGAAGCCCGGATGTTGCCGGCCAACGCGCGACCGCCGGTGATCTTGCAACCTCTCTCGACACTCAGCCGAGTCTTGAAGATCGGCATTCGGTCGGACACGCTCGACCAGCGCAAGATGACGGAACTCGCTCTCTGGACCATTCGTCCGAAACTGATGTCGATCCCCGGCGTGGCCAACGTCGCCATCTGGGGCCAGCGCGACACGCAGTTCCAGGTGCTCGTCGATCCCAACCGCTTGCGTGCCAACAACGTCACGCTCGAGATGTTCCTCAAGGCCGTGGGCGATCGGGCCAGCCTGGAAGCGGGCGGCTGGATCGACACGCCCAACCAGCGATTCGCCATTCGGCCCAAGTCGCCGATCGTCACTCCCGAGGATCTGGGGAACGCGGTCATCGATCGTGGCGACAACTCGCGGTTGCTGGTGAAGGACGTGGCGACGATCGTGATTGATTCTCCGCCGCCCATCGGCGACGCGATTATCAACAACGTTCCCGGCCTGCTCTTGATCGTCGAGAAACAACCACAGGCGAATACGCTCGAAGTCACCCGCGCCGTCGAAAAAGCCCTCGTCGATCTCAAGCCCGGTTTACAAGAAGTGACGATCGATCCCACGATCTTCCGGCCGGCCACGTTCATCGAACGAGCCCTCGACAACCTCACCCGCTCGCTCCTCATCGGTTGCGGGCTAGTTGTCGTCATCCTCATCATCTTCCTGTACGACTGGCGCACCGCGGTCATCAGCCTGACGGCCATCCCACTCTCGTTGACCGCCGCTTTGCTCGCGCTTACCTGGGCCGGCGCCACGATCAACACCATGGTCCTGGCCGGACTCGTCATCGCGCTAGGCGAAGTCGTCGACGACGCGATCATCGACGTTGAGAACATCCGCCGGCGCTTGCGCCAGCGGCAGGATTCGCGATCCGCCATTCAAGTCGTTCTGGATGCGTCCCTTGAAGTCCGCTCGTCGGTCGTCTATGCCAGCTTGATCGTCGTGCTTGTCTTCGTTCCGGTCTTCTTTCTTGATGGGTTGGCCGGTTCGTTCTTCCGGCCGCTGGCCCTCGCTTATGTCATCGCCATCATGGCGTCGCTCCTCGTCGCTCTGACGGTGACGCCCGCGCTCGCATCGATCCTCTTAGTGGGTCGGAAGCACGATCGGCCGGAGGCCCCTCTCGCCACCTGGCTGAAACAGGGGTACCAGCAAATTCTTCCCGCCTTCATCGCCCGGCCGTATCTCGCGCTGGCGACGCTCGTGATCGCCTTCACGCTGACGGCCGGGGCGGCCTACCGACTCGGGCAGGACTTCCTGCCGAACTTCCAGGAAACCGATTTCCTGATGCACTTCGTCGAGAAGCCGGGAACGTCGATCGCGGCCAACACCCGGGCCACGACCGCGGCCAGCAAACGGCTGATGAACATTGACGGCGTGCGCAATTTCGGCTCGCACATCGGCCGGGCTGAAGTGGCCGACGAAGTCGTTGGCCCCAACTTCACCGAGTTCTGGATCAGCATCAAGGAGGACGTCGACTATCCGTCGACCATCAAGAAGGTCGAGGACGTCGTCTATTCCTACCCGGGCGTCTATCGCGATCTGCTCACCTATTTGCGCGAACGCATCAAGGAAGTGCTGACCGGGACGAGCGGCACCATCGTCGTGCGTCTGTTCGGTCCCGAAGTTGACGGCCTGCGTGCGAAGGCGAAGGAGATCGAAAGAGCGATGGCCACCGTGCCAGGCGTCGTGAACTTGAAAGTCGAACCTCAAGTGATGGTGGCCCAGATCGAGATCGACCTGAAACCGGAATCCGCCAAAATTTATCGCTTAACCGCGGCCCACATCCGCCGGGCAACCACCGTCTTGCTGAAAGGGGCGAAGGTCGGCGAGGTGTTCGATCGGCAACGCAAGACCGATATCGTCGTCTGGTGCGTTCCCGAGAAACGCAAGGACCTGAGCGCCCTGCACAATCTGATCATCGACACGCCCACAGGGATGCAAGTGCGGCTCGGCGATGTCGCCACGGTGTCGATCACCTCGGCCCCGAACGAAATCAAACGCGAGAACGCCTCGCGCCGGCTCGACATCACCTGCAACGTCGCCAAGGATCGCGACCTCGGCTCGGTCGCCCGGGAAATCGAAGAGAAGGTGAAGGCCATCCCGTTCGACCGCGAGCAACATCCGGAGTTTCTGGGCGAATATACCGCTCGCCGCGAATCGACCAACCGTCTCTTCTTGCTGGGATCGTTCGCGCTGATCGGCATCGTGCTTCTCCTGTACGTCGATTTCCAGTCCTGGCGGCCGACACTCTTGGTCGCTTTGACGATTCCGTTCGCCCTCATCGGCGGCGTGGCCGGCGTCATCCTCTCGAACGGGACGCTCTCGCTCGGTTCGATCGTCGGCTTCGTGACCGTGCTCGGCATTGCTGCCCGCAACGGGATCATGATGGTCAGCCACTTCCGGCACCTCGAACTCGAAGAAGGTGAGCCGTTCGGCATCAGCCTGATCATGCGCGGCGCCGCCGAGCGCCTCGCCCCGATCTTGATGACGGCTCTGGCCACCGGCCTAGCCTTGCTGCCACTCGTCATCGCGGGGAACAAACCGGGGCACGAGATCGAATACCCGCTCGCGGTCGTCATCCTCGGCGGGCTGGTGACCTCGACCATCTTGAATCTCTTTCTGCTCCCGCCCCTGTACGCAAAGTTCGGCCGCAGTGCCGGCCCTGAGCACTGACTTCGCGTTCCCATAAGCTATCTCGACCGCTCCGTCATCGAGAGATCGCCATGTTCCGATCGCTTGCCATCGCATTTCTTTTGCTCGTCGGTTCGAGCACCTCGTTCGCGGCCGATGCCGACATCGACGCGATCTTGAAGGGCGAGAACCAGCGTGCCGCCTGGGATCGGCTCGTGGGCCGTGGACCCAAGATTCTTCCGTCGTTGCTCGAAGCAATGGACTCGAAGGATACGGCTGCCGCTAACTGGTTCCGGACCGCGTTCGATCAGATCGTCGATCGCGAATTGGCGGCCGGCGGCAAGGCCATTGATGCCGATCTCTTGTTGAACTACGTCAAAGACGCCAAGCATGCGGGGCGCTCGCGGCGGATGGCGCTCGACGTCGTCGATCGTTTGAAACCCGGTACGCGCGATGTCATGGTGTCCGGCTGGCTCAGCGACCCGGAGTTCAGCTTCGACGCCATTGCCGAGATCGTGATCAAAGCCGAGAAGTTGCCGGCGGACGATGCCAAGAAGGAATTGCAGAAGGCCTTCGCCGCTTCCCGCGACATCGAGCAATCGAAGGCGGTGGCTGCCAAACTCGCCAAGCTCGGCGTGCAAGTCAGTGTCATCAAGCATCTCGGTTTCGTGATCGATTGGCACGTCATCGGCCCATTCGACGGTAAGGGAGGCAAGAGCTTTACGACGGCCTATCCGCCGGAAGAGAAGGTCGACCTCACGGCCGAACTCGCGGGGAAAACGGGAATGATCAAGTGGATCAAGCTGGCGGGAAAAGAGACAAACGCAGGCCGAATCGGTTTGATGAACCTGCTGCCCTCGCTCGGCACGCACCACGACGCGGCTGCCTACGCCTTCACGACCATCCACGTCGAGGAAGCCATCGAAGCCGAGTTCCGCGGCGCGGCCGACGATCATTTCTCCGCCTGGGTCAATGGCAAGCGCGTCTTCGGCTTCGAGGAATACCGCAACGGCGTTCGCCACGACCGCCATCGCTTCAAGGTCAAGTTGAACGCCGGCA
>Ga0105047_10008976_pt1 | contig 16539 bp, 19 predicted proteins | sample MAT04_FD_78384 | JGI IMG/M metagenome (GOLD analysis project Ga0105047, IMG submission 78384) | Freshwater microbial communities from Lake Fryxell liftoff mats and glacier meltwater in Antarctica - MAT-04 (megahit assembly) | ecosystem: Environmental > Aquatic > Freshwater > Ice > Liftoff...
CCGCGAGTGCGCTTATCGAATCTTACAGATTCTGTACACCCTTCACAATTTTTAAAATTATTAAATTTAAAAAATTAAGTTCAGGGTCTTCGATTCCCACACACAAGCAAAGTAGTTTGCTTGTTCTCAAACACAAAAAAAGATCAACTTGTGTTGTCTTTTTTATTGTGCCCGAGGTGGGAATCGAACCCACATCCCTTACGAGACACGATTTTAAGTCGTGCGCGTATACCAGTTCCGCCACTCGGGCAAACAAAACACATAAGGTGTTTAACATAACCGTTTGCCCTCGTGACGGCCTCCTCCTTTCAGTCGGATAAAATATAAAGCAGTTTATTTTTTATCCACTCGGGCAAAGTAGCTACAGCAATATAATTACATAATTTTCAAAAAATTACAAATTTTGGTATACTCAAAACATGGCTAAACAGTATTATACAACAATAGGTCTTGAGGTTCATGCTGAATTAAATACTAATTCAAAAATGTTTTGTGGTTGTCTTAACAATCCAGATGAAAAGACTCCGAATGTAAATATTTGTCCAATATGTATGGCACATCCTGGAACTCTTCCTGTCATAAACAAGAAAGCTGTTGAGAATGTAATCAAAGTTGGATTAGCGATTGGTTCCCAGATTGCTGATTTTACAGAGTTTGACCGGAAAAATTATTTTTATCCAGATATTCCTAAAGCTTATCAGATATCCCAATATAAATTCCCAATAGTCTCAGGTGGTAAATTAAACGGAGTAGACATAACTAGAATACACCTCGAAGAAGACACTGCTACTTCTAAGCATGATAAGGGGGATTTTTCTTTAGTTGATTTTAATAGAGCAGGTGTTCCTTTGATGGAACTAGTAACTGAGCCAGTAATTCACTCTGCTAAACAAGCCGGCGATTTTGGTCGCGAATTACAATTACTCTTAAAATATCTAAAAGTTTCTGAGGCAAATATGGAAAAAGGTGAAATGCGAGTTGAGTTAAATATCTCAATTTCAGAAGATTTAAATACATTGGGAACAAAAGTTGAAGTCAAAAATATTAACTCCTTCCGAGCAATGGAAAGAGCAGCTGAGTATGAAATTAAGAGAATGTCGGCTCTTCTTGATGCCGGCAAAGGAAACGAAATAGTCCAAGAGACTCGTGGTTGGGATGAAAATAAACAATCTACATTTTCTCAACGCTCAAAAGAAAATTCTAATGATTATAGATATTTTCCTGATCCAGATTTACCAAAGCTATTTTTAAGTAAAATATTTGATTTAGAAAAAATGAAGAATGAACCTCCTGAAGAATTACCAGAACAAAGAAGAAATCGCTATCGAAATGATTATGGAATAAAAGATGAAGATATTGAGGTCTATATTAATGATGAAACTTTTTCTTATCTTTTTGAAAATGTGGCAAAAAAATTAAATAATAAAGAAAAAATTATAATTGCATCTAATTACATAACTTCAGATTTACGTAGCTTGGAAAAAACTGGCGGGAAAATAGGATTTACTGTTGAAAATTTTGTAGAACTTATAAATATGGTTGGTGATAATAAAATTTCTTCGCGAGTAGCAAAAGATATACTTGCTTTAATTTTTATTAAAAATGAATCACCTCTAAAAATTGCAGAAGAGAAAGGCCTTCTTCAAAATCATGATGAAGGATCTTTAAAAGAAATAGTTCAAAAAATCATAGATCTTAATCCATCTGTAGTTGAAACTTATAAAGCTGGTAAAGAAAATGCCATTATGTCTTTAGTCGGGCAGATAATGAAAGAAACCAAAGGTAGCGCCAATCCCCAAATGGTACAAAAATTATTAAAAGAAGCACTTTCATAAAACATGAAGTTTAATTTTGAAAAGGTAAAAGATAATGTAAAAAAAATTGCCACAGGAGCTGGCGTAATAGCAACGACCTTTGGTAACTTAAATGCACAAGAGCCTAATATTCCTGAACAAATTAATTTCAATAAAGCAAAAGAGATAAATATCACAACAGAAAACAATGAATTTAAAAAAGAAAAAGATACTTTAAATGCTGAATATTTTAGATCTGAATTCCTAAATTATATGGAACATCCATCCTATAAAGAACGTTTAGCAAAAGAAATGTATGGAGATATACTAATTGACATTGATGCTCAGAAAACAATTGATGATGAATATCAAAAAAGATTAAATCAAATAAAGACAGTTCCGATTTATATGCTTCCGAATATTTACGAAAAAACAGAAGATAATTCATATTATAGTTTAAATAATAATGAGGTTAATACAACCCGCTATGCAGCCCCGCATGAGCTTACTCACGCGGCTGATCATGCTTCTAAATTTGCAACAAGAGAAATGGGGCTAGTAACTGTTTTAAATAAATTTTTAGCAAATAGAGAAATGGAATACTTTAGATTTATTACTAGTCCAGAAACAAAAGAATATCGTCAAAAGATGCTTCTTTTTTCTGTTATTATTAAGGAATATGTTTTAAAAAATAAAGACAATATTAAATTTACAATTTCAAGTGATTACTTACATGAAAATGAGTCCCCCCATGATTTTATGATAGGACAACTAGATGAATTAAACTTAAAAGATTTTACTTTGAAAAAATATAATGAATATATAAGTTTGGAAGATAGGAAGATCATAAATGAAGATAATCAAATTAAAGAACTAACTATAAATATTGAAAAATATTTGGATAAACTTAAAAAATTACAAAATAATCATTTTTATTATTATAAAAATACAGAAATTAAAGCAAGGTTAAATCATTTAAGAATTAGAGCAATTAATGAATATCAGTATGACCAAGGAAGCGAGTTTCAAATAAATAAATTTAATGAATTAAAAAATGACCAACAGTATCAGGAATTAAAAGAAAAACTAGGTCTATCAGATGAACAAATAAATGAGTTAATGAAGTATACAGCGATGAATGAGAATAACACTGAAGAAAACAGCGAAACTTATTATCATCCTGCTTGGGATTATGGTGATAAAGACAATAATCAAACATAAACATATGGAAGAAAAGATAAAATTAGGTAAATATAGACATTACAAAGGGTTCATATGTAATGTCATTGGAGTAGCTTTACACAGTGAGAGTCAGGACGAGCTCGTTATTTATACTCATCCTGATCAAGATGGTCATGAACAATTGTGGGCTAGACCGGTAGATATGTTTAAAGAGAATGTTGAAGTGGGGGATTATAATGGACCAAGGTTTGAATACATTGGGGAATAAATGATATAATAAATATTATATCTTGAAAATATTATTAGTTTAATTATGAAATTAAAATTATGGATAAAAAAGTACGTGTAGCAATTAATGGTTTTGGAAGAATTGGTCGGGCATTTTTAAAAATCTCTTGGGAAAGGAGTGATATTGAGATTGTCGTAGTAAATGATCTTGGCTCAATCGAAAGTTTATCTTATTTACTTCGTCATGATACTGTTTATCGAAATTGGGATCATTTGGTTGAGGTTAATGGAACTGATTTAGTTATTGATAAAAAAGAAATTAAATTTATTTCTGAGAAAGATACAACAAAACTTCCTTGGCGTGAATTAGATATTGATGTTGTTGTTGAATGTACCGGACTATTTACTTCATACGATAAAGCTCAGTTTCATTTAGATTGTGGAGCTAAGAAGGTAGTTATTTCTGCTCCAGCTAAAGGAGAAGGAAAAGGTGAGACAATTTTGCTTGGAGTAAATGAAGAAAAGTTTGGAACTTGTGATATTACTTCCAATGCTTCTTGCACGACCAATGCAGCTTCGCCGCTTATCGGTATACTAAATGAATCTCTTGGTATAGAAAAAGCTATTTTAAACACTGTTCACGGCTATACAGCTTCCCAGGCATTAGTTGATGGTCCTAGCAAGAAAGACCTCAGAGAAGGCCGTGCAGCTGCTTGTAATATCGTTCCATCATCAACAGGTGCCGCTGTTGCCACCACTTTAGCTTATCCAGAACTTGCTGGTTTATTTGATGGTATCTCTATTCGTGTGCCTGTACCCGCTGGCTCAATAGTTGATATTACTTTTATATCAAAAAAGAATACCACTAAAGAAGAGGTAAATGAGATATTGAAAAAAGCTTCTACTGAAAAAAGGTGGGATAAATTGTTTACTGTTACAGAAGATAATCTAGTCTCATCTGATATTTTAGGAGAAACACACGCTTGTATCGCCGATTTAGAAATGACGCGAGTTGTTGGAGGGAATCTTGTAAAAGTACTAGGTTGGTACGATAATGAAATGGGATATACTTACACTTTAGTTGAGCATGTAATTAAAACTGGAAAGACAATTACAAATTAATATGCAATAAAAAATGGAAAATCAAAAAGATACATACATAGCGAGACCTAATTATTCAGTGGAAAAACTAAATATTATGCTTTCTGATCTATTTGTGAAATACGCAGACAAGGAGGATGATAATATAAAAAATGTTGAAAATGGAACTGATTTTACAACATTTGATTGGAATATTCACCATTCAAGTTTTATTATAGATGACACAACAAAAAAGAACATCCAAAATGATGCAAACAGGCTATGTATTCTTGAGAGAGATTACCAAATTCATTTAAAGGATCACTATTCTATGCCTGAATTAATTTCAAAAAAACTTATTCAAATCGAAAAGATATTTATGGTAATCAAAAAGAATTATCCTGATGTAAAAATACCAGAAAACTTGAGAAATATTTAAATATTTTTATATTAAAAACTTTAATATAAAATAGAACACTATTAAATAAACAGTATTGTTAAATGTGAATCTCTCCCTTAAAGACAAAACAGGCGGGGCCACGTAGAATTATGTGGCCCTGTTTGTCCTCTCTGATATAAAGTATTCCACCTGGAAATTCTAAAGCTGTTTCTTCCCCTAGTTTCCCTAGGACAGTCCTAGTGAAAATTTTATTTATTATTGAAAATACAGCGCAAGCTCCAGTACCACAAGCGAGAGTTTCTCCACATCCACGTTCCCAAACTTTTACTTTATAATGATAATCGTCAATTTTTTCTACAAATTCAACATTGATTTTATTTGGAAAAGATGAATCATTTTCTACCTTAGATCCAATTTCTTTAATATTAATTTCATTTAGACTAGGAACGATAGTGACAGCATGAGGATTGCCCATTGATACAAAACTGAAACGAAATTCCTTTATTTTTACAAGATTCGAATCTGTGAGAGAAGGGAAGTCCTTACTTTCAAAAACAGGTTCACCCATATCTACAGAATAAGTTTCATCCTCATGTACCATTATTTTCTTAACCCCCGCTCTGGTCTCAATTTCTATTGAGTAAGGGCATGCCTTACTCAAGTTGGTTTGTTCTTCGTAAAATAAAGCTGTACAACGAACACCATTGCCACACATTTCGGCTATGCTCCCATCGCTATTATAATAATTCATAAAACAATCAGCTTTACCCGAACTTTCAAGCAGAATTAATCCATCAGCTCCAATTCCATAATGTCTATCACAAAGATTTTTTATATAATCACTATCAAGTTTAATATCCCCAGTAAGGTTATTTATCATTATAAAATCATTTCCAGCCCCATGGTATTTATAAAAATTAATCATATCCTAGTATAATATATTTTAATTTTTAAAGCATTATTACCAACGAGTCTTTACCTCGTGGGATTGATATTGTCTTTCTGTTTGCTTATGCTCTTCGTTTATTGTTATAATATTTATATGATATATATAGGAAGCGATCATGCTGGATATAATTTAAAAGAAAAATTAAAAATATTTTTAGAGAAATCTGGATATAAAGTTTCTGATAAAGGGGCATTTAAATTAGATAATCTAGATGATTATCCGGATTTTATAATTCCAGTTGCATTGGCTGTAGCCTCAGATTCAGAAAGTTTTGGTATCATTTTAGGTGGAAGTGGACAAGGTGAGATGATGTCAGCAAATAAAGTTGATGGAATTAGAGCTTGCGAATATTATGGAGGAAATCTAGAAATTGTTAAAGTGTCTCGAGAACACAATAATGCAAATATTTTATCACTAGGTGCTAGGTTTGTTACTGAAGAAGAAGCATATGAGGTAGTTAAATTATTCCTTGAAACAAAATTCTCAGGTGAAGAACGACACATTAGAAGAATTAAAAAAATTGAAGATCAAATATGATTGAAGTTACTCCAGCTATCTTAGTTAAGAATTTTTATGAATTGAAAGAAAAACTTTCAAAATTTATAAATATCACAAACTTAGTCCAAATAGATATTTGTGATGGTAAGTTTGTTCCATCAATTTCTTGGCCAATGCAACAAAGTGACCAGGTAAGCATTCAATCTATTTTAGAAGAAGAAAACGGGATGCCTTATTGGGAGAATATTGATTTCGAATTTGATTTAATGGTTTTAAATGCTCATAAACATTTTGATTTCTTTATTCGCCTTGGAGTTAAAAGAGTAATATTTCATTTAGAGGCCGAAGAGGAAATAGATTTTAAAGAATTTTTAGAATCACTTGACCCTTATTTGAAGGATAATATAGAAATTGGCTTAGCTATTAATACAACAACTGAGATAAATAAGCTTGATCAATATATAAACTATATAGATTTTATTCAATGTATGGGAATAGAAAATATTGGTTTTCAAGGACAACCGTTTGATGAAAGAGTATTAGATCAAATAAAAAGTATTAAAATGAAATATCCTGAAATTAAAATCAGCATCGATGGTAGTGTAAATAAAAATACTGCCCCTATCCTTATAGAAGCAGGAGTGGATCGATTAGTTATCGGATCTGCTTTAATTGAAAGTATTGATATTGGAGAGACAATTAAAGAATTTGAGCTTTTATAATTTTTTAATTTATAATAATCTCTACAAAAACAAATAACAGCCAAAAAGAAAATAGTAAGTAGCTTTCTTTTTTTGAGATAGTTCTTCCTGATCGCATAAAATAGAAAAGTAAAAAAGAAGAAGTGACCATAAAAAGACCAGTAGAATAAATAATTTTTTGAGAAAAATAAAAAGGACTAATCAAAGCCAAAATTCCAATCACTATTGTAGCATCTGCTAGAACTGTTCCTAGAATATCACCAATAGCAAGTGAGTCGTGATTCTTTTTAACGGCTGATAAACAGAAAGATAATTCAGGAATAGTAGTTCCTACCCCTACTATTAACATACCAATAATGATAGAGTTTATTCCTAAATAATTGGCAATACTAATTGTTGAAGTAACCACAAAATGTGATCCTAATAATAATAAACCTAAACTAAGTAGCAAATAAATAAAATCTTTCCCCCTTTTTTTATTTTCAATAACCTCGGTATTAGGGACTAATTGCTTTTCTGTATTATTTCTTAATGCTAAATAATAAAAAATTAAACCAACTATAATAAGACCAAGTCCTTCCCATCGAGAGTAATGACCATCTAAGCCTAATACGATTGGGACAAGAAGAATAAAGGGATAAACAATATTTTCTTTTAAAATCTTACTATCTATTTTAATACTTCGTCCCGCAAAAAATATTACAATAGCAAAAACAAGAGTCATATCGGCAATATTACCTCCAAATAAAATTCCCAATCCAAGCGAGGGTACTCCTGCTATGGCTGTATTTATTGAAATAAAAATTTCAGGAATTATTGAAATAACAGCTATAATTATAAAACCAACAAGATATTTAGATAGTTTATAGCTTTCTGCGAGTTGAAAGGCATATTTAGTCGACAAGGTAGCTCCTTTAATAATTAAAAAAAATGATACACCAAAAATAAATATATTTTCTACCATTTTTTTATTATATATTATAAATAATAAAATTTCCAATTGTTATAGTATTTTATAATAATTTTTGTTAGAATATATAAAGTAAACATATAAAAGTAATGGAGAATTTAACTGATGAAAAAACTAAAGAACTAAAAATCATTGCCAATAATATTCGAAAAAATATTATTGAAATGCTGACTATAGCTAAATCTGGTCATACAGCTGGTGCTCTTGGAATGGCCGACGTCTTTGCTTTGCTGTATTTTCATATTTTGAAACAAAACACTAAAGATCCTCTTTGGGCTAATAGGGATAGATTGGTCTTATCAAATGGACATATATGTCCAGTTTTATATGCAAGTATGGCCATAGCTGGATATTTTCCAGTTGAAGAACTTAAAACCTTACGCAAATTTGGATCTCGTCTTCAGGGACACCCACACCGTGAATATATGCCTTTTGTTGAGACTTCTTCTGGCCCACTAGGCTCAGGACTCTCACAAGCTGTTGGTATGGCAATTTCTGATAAAATATATGGCTCTACTCGATATATATATGCAATATTGTCAGATGGTGAACACAACGAAGGCAATACTTGGGAGGCTATCATGTTGGCCAGTAAAGAGAAACTTTCTAATTTGATTGTCATTATTGATAGAAATAATATTCAGATTGATGGCAATACTGAAAGAGTTATGCCTTTAGGTGATTTAAAAGAAAAATATAAGTCATTTGGCTGGAATGCTATAGAAGTTGATGGTCATGATTTTTGGGAAATTAATAATGCTATATATAAAGCAAAAATTAATAAAAATTCTCCAACTGTCATTGTAGCGAATACAATTGCGAGTAAGGGAATAAAAGAATGGGAAAATGATTATCATTGGCATGGTAAAGCTCCAAATAAAGAAGAAGGGGAGATGGCATTACGAGAATTGGGTTCTAATTTATAGTGATTAGTAAAAAGATATGCTTAATCAAAATTTAAAATTAAATACTAAGATGTTTAATAATGATATTGAAAAATTTTCAACTAGAAAAGGATTTGGTGAGGGTTTACTGAAAGCCGGAGAAGAAAACGAAAATATTGTAGTCCTGTGTGCTGATTTAACTGAATCAACAAAAGTAGATTTATTTGCCAATAGATTTCCGGAAAGATTTATACAAGTTGGAGTAGCTGAACAAAATCTGGCCAGTGTCGCAAGTGGTATCGCTTCCATGAAAAAAATTCCTTTTATTTCTTCTTATGGAATTTTTTCTCCTGGGCGAAATTGGGAACAAATAAGAACAACAATTTGTTATAACGATCAACCAGTAAAGATAATTGGCTCACATGCAGGTCTTTCTGTTGGTCCAGATGGTGGGAGCCACCAAGTTCTCGAAGATATTGCTTTAATGAGGACGTTACCTAATATGATCGTTATTTCCCCGTGTGATTATATTGAAGCTAAAAAAGCTACAATGGCTTGTGCAAAAACAAACAACCCGACATATATAAGATTAGCTAGGAATGATACTCCCGCTATCACTTCAATTGAGACTCCTTTTGAAATTGGGAAAGCGCAAATATTCTTTATTCCCGATGTTGGTTTAGCTCATGTTGGTATAATTGCGACTGGCCCATTGCTACACAAAGCATTATTAACTGCTGTAAAATTAGAAAAAATGGGTATTAAAGTTAAAGTAATGAATTTATCAACAATAAAACCACTCGACACAGATGCAATTCTTTCTTTAGCGAAAGAAACAAAAGCGATTGTAACCATTGAAGATCATCAAGTAGCAGGTGGTATGGGTAGCTCTATCTCTGAATTTTTAAGTCAGAATTATCCAACACCAATTGAATTTATTGGAGTTAAAGATAAATTTGGTCAATCGGGAAATCCTGAAGAACTCTATAAACATTATGAAATGAATGAGGAAGATATTATAAAAAAAGTGGAGAAGATTTTAAAAAGAAAAATTAAATAATTTTTAATTAGAATCAATAATTCTTTGAAGATTATTAATTTTTAGATCAATTAAATCAGATAGTCTTATGATCTCATCATTTTTTTCTTTTCTTGTATAATTATTTTCATTATCATTAGACATGTCGTTAATTTCTTTCTGATCATTAAATAAGGAATCAATTTCTTGTTTTAAATAATTTATTCTTTTTAATTGATTCTGATTATCTATTTTTCTGGCTTCTTGTTCTAAATTTTTAAAATCATCACTATTAAGTAAACTATCTATTTTGTCTTTTTGGTTTTTTATTAAAGGAAAGAAGTCATCCTTTCCTATAATCTTTTTATTATTAATTAATTTAATTATTTTAGCTACTTCTTCTTTAGAAGTATTGGGATCCCAAAGATTTGGTCTTTCGTGTTTCATATTTAATTTAGCTTAATTGGTTTATAATCCGACATTTTATCTTTAAGATATTCTTCAATCTGTTCTTTGTTTAATAACCCTTTATGAGGGCCAACAGCTGAGACTACAGATACAGCATTGGCTGATCCCCACATTAGAGCTTCAGCTATACTTTTATCCATAGATAAAGCTGATACGAAAGCTCCCGAGAAAGCATCTCCAGCTCCTGTGCTTTCAGAAAAAGAATTATGTGGGAAAATTTTCATAAATAAAAACTCATTTCCATCATAAGAATAAGCCCCATTTGTATTATCAGTTATGACAACAACCTTAGGCCCAAGGCTGTGTATTTCTTTCATAGCGAGCATGATGTTTCCTTTTCTATCAGATGATTCATCTTTTTCTATTCCTAGAATTTTTTTAGCTTCTTCGTAATTAGAAAGAAATATTTTTGTATTTGTATATATTTCTTTTAATGGCTCAACACCTAATTTAACCTGAAAAGATCCAGGTTGGAAAACTAAGTAAATATTTGGATGATTTTTTATATATTCAATTATTTCTTTATGAAATGGCAATGAATTTGAAGCTAAAGATGAGAGATATAGCCATTTAGGCTCAGGCAAGTCATACGGTAATAAATATGAAAATTCTGTATGTTTAGTTAGAATAGTACGGTCTTCATCATACCAAAGCACATAATGATAATTTGATTCTAAACCATTAATTGCATATATATAATCAACATGGACATTCTCTTCGATTAATTTTTCAATATCTTTTTTACCAACATCATCATTTCCGACATAAGAAAATAAATATGAATTCAATCCAAATCTACTAGCTGATATAGCGACATTGGAGCTATTGCCAACGGCATAGCAGACTTCAGCAGACTCATATGGAATTTTACTTCCAAAATCAAAACACAACTTGCAGTTTTCCTTGTCTAGATCACAGTGAACTGAAGCATCTTTAATCTTAATAAATGGCTCAGCCGCAATATCGCCAATAGCTAAAAAATCTATATTATTATTCATGTATCCAATTATACCATATTGTGTTATAATCTTGTATATATGAAAAATTTAATAGAATATATTAAGGAAGCAGAAGAAAAAAAAGTAGCAATTGGGCATTTTAATATTTCAAACATTGAAGGGCTTCATGCTATTTATAATGCGGCTCGAAAATTAAATTTACCAGTAATCATAGGTGTCTCCGAAGGTGAAGAAGAATTTATTGGCCGAGACGAAGTTGCAAGTTTGGTAAAAATGATTAGAAAAAGGGATAATTATCCAATATTTTTAAATGCGGATCATCATTATACTTTCGAATCAGTTAAAAAAGCTCTTGATACTGGATATGACTCAGCTATAATTGATGCTGTTAAATTGCCTCTTGAAGAAAATATTGCTCTAACAAAAAAATGCACAGACTATGCTATGGAATTATCTCAAAAAGAGGGGAAAAATATATTAATTGAAGCTGAACTGGGTTTTATCGGCCAATCATCAAAACTTTTAGATGCTATCCCAGATGGAGTAAGTGATGAGACTATGACAAAAAAAGATGATGCAAAATATTTTGTCGAACAAACTGGTATAAACTTACTTGCTCCATCAGTTGGTAATATTCATGGTCTGGTTAAAGGAGGGAACCCTAAATTAGATATTGAAAGGATTAAAGAAGTCCGTCTGGCTTGTGGTGTCCCTTTAGTTTTACATGGTGGTTCAGGAATTTCAGATGAAGATTTTAAAAATGCTATACATGCAGGGATATCAATAATTCACATTAATACAGAAATCCGTTTGGCTTATAAGGAGGCCTTAGAGAAATATCTAAAAGAAAATCCTAATGAAGTCGCCCCATATAAAATTCTTGCCCCCGCTGTTTTGGCAATTGAAGAAGTTGTCGAGAAAAGACTAAGATTATTCAATAATCTTTAAAATATAACTTAATTGTAGATGAAAATTTTAACTTTATCGACTTTTTTTCATAAATTTTTTCCATAAAAAAATGTGTGATCCTGCGTGTAATTTGCGCAGGATTTTTTATTGCAAATATTTAGATTTGATGTTAAGATTACACCCATGAATACATTAACCGCAATAAAGCGAAGTAAGACAGAAAAGCTTGCCTCCATACGAAAAAATAGTATGGTTCCAGCTGTTGTTTATGGCGCTCGTGTGGAAAACACTATGATTTCCGTCTCGAGTATAGAGTTTGAAAAAATATTAAAAATCGCCGGTGAGTCGAGCACAATTGTGATAGAAATTAAAGCTGATGTTGAGAAAAAACAATTAGCTCAAAAATTTGATGTTCTTATACACGATGTTCAAGTTGATCCCGTGAAAGGAAATCCTCGGCATATTGATTTTCTGGCTATTGATATGAATAAACCAGTCACTGTGTCTATTTCTGTTGAATTTATAAACATTGCTCCCGCTGAAAAGAATAGCTTAGGAGTTTTAGTAAAAGTTATGCATGAAATAGAAGTTGAAGCTCTTCCTAAAAATCTACCTCACAAAGTTGATGTTGATTTATCTACTTTAGTTGCTTTAGATGATCAAATCCATATTAAAGACATTGTTTTACCAAAAGATGTAAAAATGATTACAGATGAAAACGAAGTAATTGCTTTGATAACTGCAATTAAAGAAGAAATAGTCGAGGAAACTCCAGTTGATTTATCTTCTATTGAAGTCGAAAAGAAAGGGAAGAAAGAAGAAGGAGAGACTGAAACAACAAATACTGAAGAAAAATAACTTAAATGTTAATTTATTAAACAAAAACCCCTTTTTGATTTATCAAAGAGGGGGTTTTATGATACAATATACTTATGTTTTTTTATTTCAAAAAACGGTATTTACTTATATTATTTATAATAATATTTTCAATAGGTTCTTTTGTCTATCACATTCCTACAACCATAGCTGATGTTGTTCTTGATAATGCTCAAGCTGACAAAGCTAGGCTAGAAACTGAATTAGCTAAATTAGAAATAGAAATAGCTGCTAAACAAAAAGAACTTGATAATCAAAAAGGTCAATCAGTCTCAATCTCAAGAGATATTTCTATATTAACTTCTCAAATCGCAAAGTCAAAACTAGATATTAAGTCTAAAAATCTAGTTATTCAAAAATTAGGAGGGGAAATTGTCGCTAAAAGTAAAACAATTCAATCTCTTTCAACTAAAATCTTAAAAGAACAAGAATCATTAGCTCAATTAATAAGAAAAGAAAGACAAATAGATCAGAAATCGATATTATCCTTAATTTTATCTCAGGATAATATTTCTGATGCTTATGGGGATATTGATGCTTTCTCTTCAATAAAAAGAGGAATTAAAGATTCAGTTGATCAAATCAGAGGTGTTAAAACTTTAACAGAATCTGAAAAAAATAATTTAGAAGAAAAAAAGGATAAGGAAACAAATACTAAATACGAATTGGAAAGTGCTAAAGCTAAGGTTGAATCTAGTGAATCCCAAAAGAAACAACTTCTAGCAATAAGTCAAAATAAAGAATCTGAGTATAAAAAAGTTTTATCTGAAAAAGCAAAAAGAAAATCAGAAATACTTGCTGCGATTTTTAATCTTGTTGGAGGTTCAACCAAAATAAATTTTGAAACTGCCCTTGTGTATGCAAAAGAGGCTCAAAAACTATTTGGCATCGATCCTGCTTTTTTACTAGCGATATTAACTCAAGAGACAAACCTTGGTTCTAATGTTGGCCAATGCTATCTTGTAGACATAAAAACGGGAGCGGGAGTTGGTATGAATACAGGAAAATCATTTCCAAACGTGATGAAACCAATGGGGTTACCAGGAAGAAAAGGAGATATTGATGATTTTTTTGTAGTAACAGCCGCACTTGGGAGAGATCCATTTAAAACAAGGGTGTCTTGTCCAATAGCTGGTGTGGCGGGCTATGGTGGAGCAATGGGACCTGCTCAATTTATTCCTTCGACATGGGGTGGATATAAAAGTCGACTAAAAAATCTTCTTGGCCACGACGCTGATCCATGGAATCCAAAAGATGCTTTTATGGCTTCTGCTATGCTTTTGACAGATAAAGGTGCAGTAGGAAATGTTCCTAGTTTACAATCACGAGCTGCTTGCGCCTACTATGGGACTGGAGGAGCCAGCTGTAGTTATGGTAATAGTGTTATGAAATTAAAAATTGGAATCCAGACAAATATTGATCTATTGCAAGATTAATAAAATAATGATAATATTCGAAAATATGAAAAAAGATATACACCCAAAATACAATAATAAATCAGAAGTGAGTTGTGCTTGTGGAGCCACATTTCCAGTTGGCTCAACATTAGAAGAAATAAAAGTTGAAATTTGTAGTCAATGCCATCCTTTCTATACAGGCAATGAAAAAGTTCTAGATACAGCTGGCCGAGTTGACCGCTTTAAGAAACGTGCAGCTATAGCGACAAAAAAAGCAACTAAAACAAAGAAGTAACTAAGAAATCACAAATAGTCTTACCAAAGAAGAATTATTTGTGATTTTTTTTATTTCTATTATAAGCACATATATAAAATTTTATGAGTGGGTACAGCGCGCCCACACCTAGGATTTAAAAAAGCTATTTTTTATTTTATGATTGTTTATACAATATTTGGTATAATAAAAATATATGCATTTAGATTTGGAACAACTTAAAAAAGATCATAAAACAAATTATTTCGCTGTTGAATACGAGCGTCTTTTGAAAGAAGAAGAAAAAGTCAATGATATGTTAAATGATGATATAAGTATGAGAGACCTAGTTGATGAAGAATTATTAAATATAAAATTTCAAAAAGAAGCAATAGAAAGACAATTAGAAGAAATAGCTAAAAGAGAAATTGAGGAAGAGGAATTTCCAAATGAAATTATTCTTGAAGTTCGGGCCGGAGCTGGAGGTGATGAAGCTTCACTTTTCGCATATGAGCTTGCTCATATGTATGAGAGATATTCAGAGAATAAAAACTGGAATTGGAAAATTCTAAACGAATCCTTAAGTAGTGCAGGAGGTTATAAAGAAGCCTCGATTGAAGTTCGAGGTAAGGATGTTTATAAATTATTAAGATATGAAACTGGTGTTCATCGTGTTCAACGTGTCCCTGCTACAGAGAAGAATGGCCGTATTCATACATCAACTGCCTCAGTTGCCGTTTTGCCACTTAAGAAAAAGACAACAATCATTATTAATCCAGCTGATTTAGAAATTGAATACTCTCGTTCAGGAGGAGCAGGAGGGCAGAATGTTAATAAAGTTGAAACAGCAGTCAGATTAATCCATAAACCAACAGGGGAGGATGTTCGTTGTACAACAGAGAGGACTCAACTAGGAAACAGAGAAAAAGCCATGATGATGCTTACATCTAAACTTCAAATGATGAAAGATGAAGCAGAAGCCAAAAAATATGCAGGTGATAGAAAGAACCAAATCGGCACAAACGACAGAAGCGAGAAAATCAGGACCTATAATTTCCCTCAAGATAGAATTACCGACCATCGGATACGTCAATCTTGGTCAAATATACCAATTATTATGGAAGGTAATATTGAAAAAATAATTGAATCACTTTCTTCTGGCGTAGTTGGCGAAGTTGAAGAGGAAGAATAAAAATTGTCACAGATAAAAGAATATTTACTCAACGCCCTTATTATTGATTTGATAATTTAGTTTCTATACATTTTCCTTGCATATATATTGTATCTCTGTTATAATTGTTATTAGTAGTTAGCTGTGTTTTGGTATTAGTTTCATTCTTCGTATGTGCAAACATTGAGGTATGTAAATGAAATCGGGCTATGCGATTACATTTATAAATTAGTTTTCTTTGATTAGTTGATATGAAAGTATCTCTATGAGAAGCATATTGTCATATATGGCAAAAAAGTTATATGTTGGTGGTCTTCCTTATAAGACTACAAACGATGAGCTAAGTGCTCACTTCAGTGCTGCAGGAGCAGTCAGCTCAGCAACCATTATTATGGATAAGATGACAGGTCGCTCAAAAGGTTTTGGTTTCGTTGAAATGGAAAACGATGCCGATGCATCTACAGCAATCTCAATGTTTGACGGTAAAGATTTCGAAGGTCGAAATCTTACAGTAAACGAAGCTCGTCCTATGGAAGAACGTCCAGCAGGTGGTGGAGGTTTCCGTGGAAATAGATAATCTATATCTAAAATAAAAAACCCTTACTTTTTAGTAAGGGTTTTTTATTGCTTTTACGGTGTTTTTTTGGTATAGTTTCAACATAATTTTGAAAAAATTTATTTTCTTGTTATATTGCGTGTGTAGTTGTTGGTTAAACGTGTAGATCCTTTGCGTGTGTAGTTGTTGGTTAAACGTGTAGATCCTTTGCGTGTGTAGTTGTTGGTTAAACGTGTAGATCCTTTGC
>Ga0105047_10008978_pt1 | contig 16538 bp, 16 predicted proteins | sample MAT04_FD_78384 | JGI IMG/M metagenome (GOLD analysis project Ga0105047, IMG submission 78384) | Freshwater microbial communities from Lake Fryxell liftoff mats and glacier meltwater in Antarctica - MAT-04 (megahit assembly) | ecosystem: Environmental > Aquatic > Freshwater > Ice > Liftoff...
AGAACATGTGTAATTATGCATTAGTTTGTTTAGAAACGATAAAATCATCATCTAATTGCATTTCATCGGGTATTCGGAGGATATCGGAATCATTTTGCACACGTTCATGAGCAAACCATGCAAGTGATAATATAACATCTTTAGAAATAGATACTATTGAATATATTACTTTCATTAGTTTTATTAAATCCGGATCTTTAGCTGAGTTGACGATTAAAAAATAGAAAAAAGTCCCTGTAAAATATATAAAAAGTCCTACACATAGCCAGAACGAAATAGAGTGATAGAGTGGAATTCTAGAAACAAGTGACATTTTTTCGTAGAAATAATACAATATAACAATAATGAAAAATAAAAATTCTACCAACGTTGGAAAAGAATTAAACTTCAACGGATCTGATTTGATATAGGTATAAATACATAAGACGGTAAATGGTATTATACTATATAAAATTATATTCTTAACAATTGGCTTTTTTATCAAATAAGAAAAAAACATCGCCATTAAAATATATTCTAGAACATAAAAAAGTCTTAATTCTATAAAGTATAGTTGCTTTTTTGAAATAATCCATACAGAATAATAACCGAAACTTATGAAAAGAGTCATCACTATACTATAAATAAAAAATACCTTTAGGTATTTGGTATTATTTTTTTTAAAAAAAATAATACCAAATAGTAAAGGTAAAATCTCTGCGAGATAGGTAAAATTTGAAAGTAGTTTCAGTTTTTTGCAGTTATAAGTCAAATATAATTAAGACTTAGCTAACAAAAAAATTAATAATTCATTATTGCATCAACAATAATAGTTAAAATGTCAAGAGCCATAATTGATAAATTTTAGGTTTAGAGATAATTTGTTAATGCAAACTTGCACCATAACGTAGTTGTACGCAATTGCATTTCATAATAAAAGTATTAATACTATTTGTGTAAAACATAATGCCACAAAGGGTTTCATCAAATTTGAGCTAATAAAATAGATTTTTTAAAAAGTAAAAGTACAATTAAATATTCGTAAATTTACTATGATGTTATCTGTAAGTTTACTAAGTAATATTTGAAATAGTTAAAATCTTATTCACATTTTAAAGAAAACGTGGATATCTATTTGTTAGGTGAGCGAAATCTTTTTAAGCATGTTACGTTAAGAAGAACATTTAGAACAATTTTTTTAAAATTGATTTCATTAACATACATTCACATTTAGTTTGTACAATCTTTTCCTATTATACCTGAATTTCCGATGGCCTCTAACCAAATTAAAATCGCAATTGCCGATGATCACAAGATTTTTCGTGATGGTATCAAAATGGCATTGTCAAATAAAGAAAACCTAAAAATACTGTGGGAGGCCGAAGATGGCAGGGATATGATGCACAAAATTGAAATTAAAATGCCAGAAGTGCTTTTGATGGATATACGGATGCCCGAAATAGATGGTATAAATGCCATCCAAATATTACGCAAAGAATACCAGTCTATAAAAATTATTGTACTCACCATGTACGATGACCACCAGATGATAAGCAAAATGATGGAAATGGGCGCCAATGCTTACCTTACCAAAACCACTGACCCCGAAGAAATTTACGAAGCCATACTTACGTGCATGAATGAAGATTTTTATTTTAATGATTTGGTAAATGCTGCAGTAATGGGTAAACTGATGCAAAAGAAAAGCGTAAGGCAAATTTATGGTGATAGTCTGCCCATAACCTTTAGCGAAAAAGAAATAAAAATTCTGCAACTGCTTTCTGAAGATAAAACTACTGAAGAAATTTCTAAACAAATTTTTCTGAGCCCGCGTACTATTGAGACCATACGCCAGAATATGAAAAGCAAAGTAAATGCTAAAACAATCGGTGGACTTATCATGTATGCTATGAGAAATAAACTTATTGAGTAACCTTTCTTATCAACACAAAATAGGCAAACGTATTTTTAAATTTAATTGCTCCTCAACACTGATTTTCAATCATATAAACTCTCATTTTAAATTATTTTCATTTCACGTTGGTATTTCTGGCAAATAGCATGGTATTTGCCTAGGGCTTTACTGATTTGATTAATGTAGTTGTACTGAATATCTTATGTTTTTGTGATAATGTTACAGGCAACGGATTAAATATTAATGTACTCTTTCAACATAATGAGTGACAATTTAATTATGCGCTGTTCATTTCAATTCCTATTCATACCCTTAAGCAAAAACAGTGACTTTTTTTTACAAATTTTCTTTAGCTTTTTCAATCATCTATATAATTGGATGTTTTACTTTCCAAGGGTATGCACAAACTTCTTCTTTTACTTATCAAAGTACAAATGGTGTGTTATGTAGCCCAAGCACTATAAATTTTACACAAACCTGCACCGGTAATCCTATCGGTTTTACATGGAGTTTTGATAATGGTCAGTTTAGCAATGCTGCAAATCCGAGCATTACCTTTGCTGCCGGTACTTATACAGTAAAATTAGTGGCGGTTTTTGAAAGTGAAGCTGTAGAATCATCTCAAATAATTGTGATAAGCCCCAATATTACGGGTACATTAACTGCTGATAGAAATTATATATGCACACCTGGCAATGTTAGTTTTACTGCTACTTCTTCAGGAAATATTGCTACATACGAATGGAACTTTGGTGATGCAAGCCCTGTTGTTACTACAAACACTCCTACAATAAATCATGCGTTTAGCAGTTTTGGAACCTATAATGTAACTGTAAAAGCTACAGATGCTTCGGGCTGTTTTGTTATAAGCCCTACAACTATAACGGTTCAAAACCCACCAATCAGTGGCTCAGCATCACCTGCAAGTGGATGTATTGCTGCAAATGTTAGTTTTATTGCAAATGTTACCGTACCCAGTGGTGGGAGTGTTACAAATTACTTATATAATTATGGTGATGGTAGTCCAGCTTCGAGCACGGCAACGCATAGTTATGCAGTGGTGGGTTCTTATACTCCTAGTGTAAGCATAACAACCAACGAAGGTTGTACTAATAATTTTACGTATCCAACTATTGCATTCGGTACTCCTCCCAGCAACCATGTAGCGGCACCAGGGAAGCTTGTTTATTGTGGTTCCGAAACATCTACATTCACATCTACAGCAGTTAACGCCAACTCGTGGTTTTGGGATTATGGCGATGGTACTACAGAAACAACTGCTGTGGATGCTACACAACATAAATATGCTACGCTTGGTACAAAAACAATACGAGTAACACCATTTTTTAATGGATGCGCTGGTAATCTTATAGAGATGTCTATAGATGTGGTAGGTGTTATTGCTCAATATACTTTTGTAAATTCTTGTACTGCCCAACGCACCTTTTCATTTACAAATACAACATTAGGCAATCAATCAATAATAAGCTGGGATTTTGGTGATGGTAGTCCAACCTCATCCCTATCAAATCCAACTCATACTTTTCCTGTAAATGGCTTATTCGTAACGAGCCTCACTATTACTGATAATGCAACCGGGTGTACAGATGTATATTCCAGAGCCATATACACAGCCTCTCCTACCCTTACCAATGTTGAGGTAGCAGTGTGTAGAAACAGTAGCACCACTTTCACCTTACAAAATAATTATCCAAATGCCGGTGCAGCTTATACCTGGAATGTAGCAGGCTTACCTGCGGTTACTAACTCTACTGCTAGTTATACAGCTAATGCTACCATCTTGGGTAATTTTTCAAACAATTTTGTGGTGATAAATAATGGCGCAGAATATTGTTTAGATACGGTAACACAGCTTGGTAATCTTTTAGTAAAGGGTCCTAACCTAAACTATACCCTTCCCGCAAGTATATGTGCCAAAAGTGATTTAATTATTTTTAATGCATCTAATGCGTTTGTACCTGCGGATACCGTAAAACTTTGGTATTGGAATTATGGAATAGTCTCTACCAATGATACAATTTATCAGCCACCAGCAATAAATTATGCAGGCGCAGGAACTTATACTGTAAAATTAGTGGCCAAAGATAAGGCCGGCTGTATAGATAGTTTAAGCAAACAGGTTGTAGTTAAAGCAATTCCATTCTTAAGGGTTTTTCCAAGAAATGTTACATTGTGCTTAGGACAAAGTGATACACTATTTGCTTACCACAGTGATACGCTATCATGGTCGCCAGCTGCAACCCTATCTTGTGCCTCATGTGATACTGTAATTGCAAATCCAACTATAACAACATTGTATTTTGCCAGAGCAAACAATTCACTTAATTGCCCAGTATCTGACAGCACATTGGTAACGGTTTTTCAACCCTTTACTGCTTCGCCTGTAACGAACCCTGTATATGTTTGTTTAAATGACAGTGTTCAAATAAATGCATTACCGGGAGGAAATGTTATAGCATGGTCACCGACCACAAATATTTCCAATGCAAATGTTTACAATCCTTTTGTATCTGCACCATTAAATACAACTTATAGTGCCACAATATCAGATTCTGCAGGCTGCTTTAGCGATACCGCCTTTGTAGATGTGATAGTGAAAAGTTTACCTTTTGTAAATGCCGGGGCTGACCAAATACTTCCATACAGTACTTTATTTACAATAAATCCTTTGTATGGCAATAATATAGTTTCTTATGAATGGTTTCCAGGGGATTCTCTTAACTGTTCAATATGCCCAATAACTAGCGGCATTGCACTCCGGTCTCAACAGTTCACTATAAAAGTAACGAGCGATAGTGGTTGTGTTGCCAAAGATGATATTAATATTTTTATTGAATGTAAGTATGCAAATTTGTTGATGCCTTCTGCATTTACACCGAATAACGATGGCAAAAATGATCTTTATTACCCGTTGACAAGAGGTATAAAAATGGTGAAAAAATTTACTGTTTTTAATAGATACGGTCAGGCGGTTTTTGAAAAAACTAATTTTTTGCCCAATAACCGGGCGTTAGGTTGGGATGGAAAATACAACGGAATAGATCAAAATGCCGATACTTTTGTATACATGTTAGAAACTGTGTGCGAATTAGGAGAAGTTATTTCTAGAAAAGGATCATTTCTATTATTAAGGTAATGTGTAAAATAACCATGTTTACTTTGTTATTTTTCAGTGGAATTGATTTATTGCTCCCAAATAAAGACCGTATTTCTACGTTATTTTTTAGGTTATTATAATTTTTTAAAGAATTATACGTTTAAGTTTAGTAAAGTTACTTATTAAAAAAGTTTACTTTTACTTTCCATTATGAAAGAAGAACTATCAGAACCTATTAAGGTAATTATTGCAGACGACCATGTGTTGTACAGGGCCGGAGTAAAAGCTGCACTAAGCCAAAAAACAGATATTAAGATTATTGCAGAAGCAGACAATGGCATGCATCTTATTAATATGCTAAAAACTATACCTGTAGATGTAATTTTACTCGATATTCAAATGCCTGTAATGGATGGAATAGCAGCTTTGCCTGAAATTAGAAAAGTAGCACCGAATGCAAAAATAATTATGCTGACTATGATGGATGATCATAGTATGATAACTAAGTTGATGGAAATTGGAGCAAACAGTTACCTTTCTAAAACAAGTGACAGCGAAATAATTTACGATGCTATAAAAACCTGCTACACTGATGAGTATTATTTTAACACACTCACAAACCAGGCATTGCTTACCAATTTAAAGCAAAGAAACGTACAAATACCACAACAACTATTGGCACACGATGTGCACTTGAACGATAAAGAAACTATGATTCTTAAATTGATGTGCGAAGAAAAAAGCACGAAGGAAATTGCAGATTTAGTTGAGCTTAGCCCCAGAACAGTTGAAGCACTGAGAGATAAATTAAAAGTAAAAACCGGCGCCAAAAGTACTGCAGGTTTAATATTATATGCCGTAAAACATAAATTGTTTGAGGAAATTTAATTCTACTTTTACTTATTAAATCATATTAGGATCTTCCATTTTTTGGAAGATTTTTTATTTTAAACAAACAGATGAGTTATTTTAATTACAACGGAAAGATTTTATTGGAAAATGAGTTAATTATTGGACCAACCAACAGAGGCTTACGCTATGGTGACGGTATTTTTGAAACCATCAAACTTAAAAACGGCGAATTAATTTTAGGCAACGAACACTTTGCCCGTTTGTGGAAAGGCATGCAGATGTTGCAATTTGAGATACCAAAACTTTTTACACCGGAAAAACTGGAAGAAGAAATACTACATCTTGCAAAAAAAAATAAATTAAGTGCTGCAAGAATAAGGCTTACCATCATTCGTGGAAATGGGGGAATTTACGACCCAAAAAACCATACGCCCAATTACATTATTGAAGCTATAAGATTGCCGGAAGATAATGGACCGCTTAACATAAACGGTTTACAAATTTGCCTGTTTGAAGATGCTGTAAAAAGTATAGACTTATTTAGCAATTTAAAAACCAACAATTACCTGCCTTATTTTATGGGTGCTATTTTTGCTAAAAAACAGCAATGTAATGATGCCCTCATTTTAAACAGCAAAGGCAATATTTGCGACACTACTATCGCCAATATTTTTTATATAAAAGAGGAAACCATTTATACGCCTGCACTTACAGAGGGTTGTGTAGCCGGTGTAATGAGACAATGGATTATTGACAATGTAGGAGAATTTAATTTTAAAGTTGTAAAAACAGCCATTACAAAAGAAGATTTGTTAATGGCTGAGGAAGTTTTTTTAAGCAACTCTATTTACAATATTAGATGGGTAGCAAGTTTTGAAAATAAGAAATACGAAAACAAACAAATAGCAAAACTCAGCGAAATATTAATGCGAAAAAGAGGGAATGTTTATTGCTAGAAATCATTTATAACAAATATAAAAATGAAAGTAAATATTTTTTGGTGCAGAAGAGATATGAGGTTGGAAGACAATGCAGCATTGTATCATGCATTGAAAAGTGACCATCCAGTTATTCCTCTTTTTATTTTTGATAATGAAATTTTAGATAAGCTAGAAAATAAAAAAGATAGCCGTGTAACATTTATTCATGAAACCTTGCTGAAAATGCAGGAGACATTAAAAGAACTTGGGAGCAGTATGGTGGTATTAAACACTACGCCCGACAGCGCTTTTAAGGAACTGATTAAAGAATATGAAATTGAACATGTTTTTATAAATACAGATTATGAACCTTACGCTACAGAAAGAGACAATGCTATTAATGAACTCTTAAAAAATAATGGTATAGCATTAAAATTGTACAAAGACCATGTAATTTTTGAACAAAATGAAGTTTTAAAAGATGACGGAAAACCATACACAGTTTTCACTCCTTACAGCAGAAAATGGAAGACAGTTTTAAACGACAATACTTTCGAAAGTTATCCCACAGAGAAACATTTTAAGAACTTTTTTAAAACAACGCCAAAAGAAATTCCAACTTTAAAAGAAATTGGTTTTGAAAAAACTGATCAGGAATTTCCTTCAAAAAGTGTAGAAGCTGAGCTGATAAAAAAATATGCTGAAAAAAGAAATTTCCCTGGAATAAGAGGGACTTCTCATTTAGGATTACATCTTCGTTTCGGAACCATCAGCATACGCAAGTTGGCAAAGTACGCATCGCCAAAATCTGAAACCTATTTGAATGAATTAATTTGGAGGGATTTTTATCAAATGATCTTGTGGCATTTTCCACATGTAGGAAAAGGTAAATCCTTTAAACCTGCTTATGATCATATAAAATGGCGGGATGATGAAGAAGGTTTTAAAAAATGGTGCGATGGACAAACAGGTTATCCAATTGTAGATGCTGGCATGAGAGAATTAAATGAAACAGGATTTATGCATAATAGAATACGAATGGTGACCGCTTCTTTTTTGTGCAAACATTTATTAATTGACTGGCGATTAGGCGAAGCATATTTTGCAGAAAAATTGCTTGATTATGATTTAGCATCTAACAATGGTGGCTGGCAATGGGCTTCCGGAAGCGGCTGCGATTCTGCTCCCTATTTTCGTATTTTTAACCCTTACTTACAGACAAAAAAGTTTGACTCTAATTTTGAATACATTCGAAAATGGGTACCTGAATTTGAAGAACTAACCTACCCAAAACCTATGGTAGAACACAGCTTTGCAAGAGAGCGTTGTTTAAGAGTTTATAAAGAAGGTTTGGCGGTTAGCAGTTAGCAGTATGCAATTAGCAATTGGCAAAATGAGCTTTTAGATAAATTATAAATGGCTTGTCGTCTGTCGTCCGTTGTCCGTGGTCATATAAACATCCATCAACTTTTGTACGGCTGCTCTACCGTCTTCTCCTAAATCTAAAGAGTATTTGTTTACATATAAGTCAATGTGTTTTCTTATAACATCTTCACTCATTTCCTTTGCATGGTGGCGGATATAATCGTTTAACTCGGGGTAATTAGAAAATGCAAATTCGATACTTTTTTTAATTAAAGCGTCTATCAATTTTTGAATTTCCAACGGTAACGATTTTTTTACAACTATACCACCGAGCGGAATGGGATATCCCGTTGTTCGTTCCCAATAATCGCCCAAATCAGTAATTTTTGTTAGTCCTTTATCAGCATAGGTAAACCGGTTTTCGTGAATGATTACACCCAATCCTTTTCCTTGTAAAACAAAATTTTCTATTTCATCGTACCTTAAAAAAATTTTATTTTTTGTTGTAGGATATGCGAGTGAAAACAATAAATGTGCAGTGGTATTTTCTCCGGGTATAGCAATTAATTGTTCCTCTATACTTGTCATTCGCAATTCACTATTCGTAATAAAAAGCGGACCTACTCCCCTACCCAATGCACTGCCGCTGTTGAGTAAATTGTATTGTTGCAAAACCAATGGCAATACACCATAACTTAATTTTGTAACAGCAAGTCTTCCTTCAATAGCCCACTGGTTAAGCGTTTGCACATCTTCCAATATGGGTTCAAATTGCAAGTTGCCTGTATCAATTTTATTATTAACGAGTGCATCAAAAATAAATGTATCGTTTGGGCAGGGAGAAAATCCTATTTGTATTGTTTGTTTTTGCACGAGGTAAATTGTTTCGGGTTACGAGTTAGGGGTTACGAGTTCGTCCACTATTCGTTGAAGATGTTGATTAAGGTTTTGGATAGATTCTTTCATTTTCCAATTTGCTTTATTACGGTCTCCTACAAAATTACTGATGCTGCGCAATTGTAAAAACCTTACTCCTTCGTTTATACATACATAATGAAAAGCTGCTCCTTCCATCGTTTCAATATCGGGGTCAAATTTCTTTATGAAGATTTCTGTCTGTTCAAATTTATCTGTAACAGTATTTACAGTGATAGCATCTACAATAGTTAGCATAAATTTTTCTTCGATTTCGTTGTTTAACCATCCATTTTTATAAGGCAACTCGTTTTTTTGTATAAATCCTTTTTCGATAAGAGTAAAAAAAGATCCGCTTTCATAAATTCCCAAATCTGCAAATACGTCTTTTTTTACTATAAATGTTTCACCTAGTGAATAGCTATTTTTAAAAGTACCCGCAATGCCTGCCTGCACAACAAAATCATATTTTTTTTGTTGTAAACGCTTTGTGAGTGCGTACATACACGCAGGTGCTCCTACTCCTGTTATGAGTACATCAGTTTCTTTTTTTTGAAGAATAAACGGGGCTATTTCCATTTCTGTTGCAGCCACTACAAGTATTTCCATAGGCCAAAGTTAACAGCATCTTTTTTACATTACTAACAATTGCGGCTACCTTTGCAAACAATTACAAAAAGCACAATGGTTTACATTACAAGGATTGAACATTTTAATGCTGCACATAAACTTTTTAACCCTACTTGGAGTAGAGAAAAGAACGATGAAGTTTTTGGCAAATGTGCCAATGAAAACTGGCATGGACATAATTTTAATTTACATGTAACTGTTAAAGGAACTCCAAGTGAAGAAACCGGTTTTGTATTTGATGCGAAAAAATTAAGCATCATTATTAAAGAGCACGTTACAGATTTAATAGACCATAAAAACTTAAATGTAGAAGTTGAATTTTTAAAAGGTAAAATTTGTTCTATAGAAAATTTGGTGACGGGTATTTGGAACCAGCTACAACCACAAATGCCGGAAAATGTGACATTACATCGTTTGAAATTGTATGAAACCGATAAAATTTACGTGGAATATTTTGGCTAAAAATGAGCAAATATTCTAACCGGCAAAAGTGTAAAAAAATGAAAATGTTGTAACATTTAAAATCAAACAGTAACATGTATAATAACAGGGTTTCAGTTTTTAGAAAAGAAAATTTTAATGCAGCACACAGGTTGCATAATCCTACTTGGGATGAAGCAACCAACAATGACGTGTTTGGCAAATGCAATAATCCAAATTATCATGGGCATAATTATGATTTGTTTGTGCAGGTAATTGGTGAAGTAGATAAAGAGACGGGTTATGTAATGGATACAAAAAAATTAAGCGATCTAATTAAGGAAAAAGTTACCAATAAGTTTGATCATAAAAACCTGAATGAAGATTGCGAAGAGTTTAAAAATTTAAACCCGACTGCTGAAAATATTGTGATTGTTACCTATAATTTATTACGTCCATTTATTGATGATAAGTTGGAACTAAAACTGAGATTATACGAAACGGAAAGGAATTTTGTGGAGTACCCGGTGTGAATGGTGAGTAGTGAATGGTGAAGGGTTGGTTATGAGTTAGCGGTTATTGGTTAGTGGTTGATAAAAGTTGAAAAAAGATTTAACGATGAAGGGCTCGCTACAAGAATATAGGGACACAGTGCAGGATAGAAGCGGAAATACTTTTGTCTTTGCCGGCAGGCAGGTTGAAGGGTATAGCCCGGACAAATGATAAAAAATGCAATTAGGCGAAAGCCCCAAAATAAAAAATAAAAAAATAAAAATGGCATACAAAAAAGTAGAAAGTTATGATGAGGATGTAACTGCAGGACTTATAAAAAATTACAAAGATAATATTGCCTTGCTTGGTGAAGATGTAGAAAGAGAAGGTTTGCTGAAAACGCCAGAACGTATTGCTAAAGCAATGCAGTTTATTACCCAGGGTTACGGGCAGGATGCAAAGGCAATTTTAGATTCTGCACGTTTTCATGAAGATGTGAAGAAAATGATTATAGTAAAAGACATTGAATTGTACAGCATGTGCGAGCACCACATGTTGCCTTTTTATGGAAAGGCACATGTGGCTTATATTCCTAACGGCTACATTACCGGCTTAAGCAAAATTGCCAGAGTAGTAGATGTTTATAGCAGACGATTACAGGTGCAGGAAAGACTTACAAACCAGATAATGGATGCTATACAGGAATCGTTACAACCGCTTGGAGTAGCTGTTGTTATTGAGGCTTCGCACCTTTGCATGATGATGAGAGGCGTACAAAAACAAAACTCTGTTACAACAACATCGGCATTTACGGGGCAATTTGAACACCATGAAACTAGGAGTGAATTTATGCGACTAATAAGTTCGAAGTTGCACTAAAGCCATAAGTTAAAAACATCTAAACTGATACTGCAATCTCTAGTGAGAACAAAAGTTGTGGTATCGGTTTGTTTATATTTATTATCAGTAAGCTCAAAAACTTCTACTGATTTTTTTTGAGTGTCTGCAATGATGTAGTATTTAACGCCGCACATTTCGTAGAGATCAAATTTCGTATTTCTGTCTTTCATGCGGGTAGATGGTGATGCAATCTTTAAAATAAGTGTAGGCGGAAATGTTATAAAATCTGTTGTGACCTCACCGCATACTATCATACAGTCAGGTTTAACTATTGTATTTTCATTTATAATCCAGTCTATTTCATACAAAACTTCGCAATTGCAGTCTGAGCATTCTCCTTCCTCTAAAAGATTTCCCACTATTCTCGAAAATTTTGCTGAATAACGCTGGTGCTGATGATTAGGTGATGGGCTCATGGCTTGCGGATGACCTTTAATAAGTTCCCAATCTCCTTCCCACGACTTATAATCGTTGTAGCTGTAAGTTTCTAATTCTAATATTTTATCAGAAGTATTCATACTTCGAATTTAAAATATATTTTTGGATATAAGCGCAGGCAAGATTTCGAGTATGCGCAGGTTTTTAAAATCTTAAATTTAATTCATGAAACACGCATTTATCTTTCCTGGCCAAGGAGCACAGTTTTCGGGAATGGGCAAACATTTATATGATAACAATGAAGCTGCAAAACAATTATTTGAGGAGGCCAATGATATTCTTGGCTTTAGAATAAGTGATATAATGTTTACAGGTAGCGACGAAGATCTTAAACAAACAAACATTACGCAACCTGCAATATTTATACATTCTGTAGCAGCATTTAAAAATATTGAGGGTGCAAAACCAGATATGGTTGCGGGCCATTCGTTGGGAGAATTTTCTGCATTAGTAGCAAACGCAACGTTGAATTTTGCTGATGCATTAAAGTTGGTATCTGTAAGAGCGCAAGCCATGCAAAAAGCATGCGAAGCCAACCCTAGCACAATGGCTGCGGTATTGGGTTTGAACGATGAAAAAGTGGAAGAAATTTGCCAGCATATCACCAATGAAACAGGCGAAATAGTGGTGGCGGCAAATTATAATTGTCCAGGACAACTGGTTATAAGCGGAAGCCTCGCAGGCATAGAATATGCGTGTGCACAAATGAAAGAAGCAGGTGCAAAACGGGCGTTGGTTTTACCAGTAGGAGGAGCGTTTCATTCACCATTAATGATTTCTGCAAAGAACGAATTGGAAGCTGCAATAAACCACACGCTTTTTAATACTCCCAACTGCCCGGTTTACCAAAACGTGGTGGCAATGGCAGTTACAGATCCTAATCAAATAAAAGAAAATTTAATTGCTCAACTAACCGGTCCTGTAAAATGGACTCAATGTGTGCAGGCAATGATTGATGATGGAGCTATAAATTTTACAGAATGTGGACCTGGCAAAGTGTTGCAGGGTTTAGTAATGAAAATAAATAAAGAGATGGTGGTGGAATCAATTGGCTAATTGGATAATGTGCTAATGCGCTAACTAAAACTTTAAAGCTTACACTCAGTCATGTAGAGTCATAAAAAAAAGAGGCTGTCTCATAGGTACGAGACAGCCTCTTTTTATTCGGATTCCTGATGGGGAAGTATTATTGATAAGTAAATCTCAATGCTCTTTATTATTTATGAGACATCCTTATTTTTTTCCTTAAATTATATTGACCTCTGTTAATACATAAGCTAATCAGAAAACAATCACATTATTTACAAACTTGAAAGCACGCTATTCATAGAGCGAACTGCATCGGCACTTTTTGTAAAAGCTGCTTTTTCTTCCTCATTCAAATTATAATCTACAATTTTTTCCCAGCCATTTTTACCAATGATGACAGGCACGCCAATACAAATATCGCTTTGCCCGTATTCACCATCTAAATAAACGCAGCAAGGAATCATTTTTTTCTCATCACGAACAATCGATTCTACCACCGCAGCTCCAGCCGCACCAGGTGCATACCATGCGCTCGTACCAAGCAAGCCTGTAAGTGTAGCGCCGCCAACCATTGTATCGGCAGCTACTTTTTGTAACTCCTCAGCACTTAAAAATTGAGATACCGGCACACCGCAATAAGTGGCTAATCTTGTAAGCGGAATCATAGTTGTGTCGCCATGCCCACCAATAACATTTGCAGACAAATCATTTGCACTACAACCCATTGCCTGCGATAAATAATAACGGAAACGTGCACTATCCAACGCACCACCCATACCAATAATTTTTTCTTTTGGCAAACCCGTTTCTTTCAATGCCAGGTAAGTCATTGTATCCATCGGATTACTAATTACCACAATAATACAGTTGGGCGAATACTGCAAAATACTTTTTGCTACGGTTTTTACAATGCCTGCATTAATACCAATTAATTCTTCACGAGTCATTCCCGGCTTGCGGGGAATGCCGGAGGTAATAACAGCTACCGTACTGCCAGCAGTTTTACTATAATCATTTGTGCTGCCAATAATTTTTGTATCAAAACCTTCCAATTGGGCAGTCTGCATTAAATCCATTGCTTTACCTTCTGCAAAACCTTCTTTAATGTCTACTACTACAAGTTCATCGCATAATTGCTTACGAGCAATATTATCAACACAAGATGCACCTACTGCGCCGGCACCAACAACTGTTACTTTCATGATTTTTTATTTGGTGGTAAATTTTTTTTTCATAGTAAAGATAATAGATAATGGATAATTTTTTTATAGCTTATGAACTAGTGGCGAATAATGAATTTATTTTAAAAACTTTTCTCCAAAAAACTTTGGCAATAGTTTCGATGGTTACCTTGTTTATTTAACTCTTTTGTAAGAAGACGGTATTTATTTTCGCTACATATCCTTACAACAACATGAAAAATTTTTCTTTTCTAATTGCATGCTCAATATTTTACCACACCGGGTTAGCACAAAAAAATATTACCCTCACTGCTTTGTTTGAAAAAACAACTATCACCAACAAATTACGCTGGCAACATGTAGATGAAAACATAACTTCTTATACTTTACAAAGCAGTAAAGACAACCTCTTTTTCAATGATATTTTTTCTAAGAAAACAGTGACTGTTTCTAAAGGAGATTTTATAAAATTTGCTGATAGCAAACCAGCTGATGGAAAAAATTATTACCGTTTAAAAATATTTCGTAGTAAAACTTTTTATGAAACTACTGTGCCTGTGATGCTTATAAGCGGCAACACAGAAAACGCATGGGTTATTTATCCTGTGCCTGTAGGAGCCGTTCTAAACCTGCAATACAACGGTAATGGACCTATTAATGGTGTAATTACAATTGTAATACAAAGTGTAAGTTCGGGTACTGTTTTTACAAAAATAAGGCTCGCATCTACTACAAGAAATATAGCGATACCTGTTTCAAATATTGGAAGAGGTACTTATGATATTAGGATTTATATTGCAACAGAGGTGGTATGGAACCAGCGATTTATAAAATAATTTTTTAAAGACCTTTTGCAATTTCTTCAAATTTTGGATGATCAGTAAAAGCCTCTTTAAATTTTCCTTTTTTATCGTATAAAAATATGGAAGGAAAATTGCGCACTTCATAAAATGAACTCAAAAAATTTTGACTGTCATAACCAACGCTAATATTTTTGTATGCTGCTATATTTAGGTCTTTGTAAAATTTTTGAACACTTACATACGATAATGAGCTAGCCAATACAATATCTACCTTCTTATATAGATTAATATTTTTAATTAAATCTTCCGTTGCGTGTATGCAATGATCACAATCAGGACTAAAAACCATCATAATCACCGCTCTTTTTTTATTTAAATTTTGCTTAGTAAAAGGCACACTATCTGGTACTAGTGACAAATTAAAAGGCGGTATTATGGGTATTCTTTTGTATGCGGGCTCTACAACTGAAGCAGCTTGTGCAAAAACACCACTACAAATAATTGTACATATTACTACAAGGAATAATGTTTTCATTTTCGTATTTTTATATAAAATTAGCTTTTTCTTTTAACCCTAATTAGAATTTAAAAGCCGATTCCCCAATTCAATTAAATATTTTTTGTATTCCAAAAATCACTTTTATGGGCAATCCTACAATTAGCAGGAGAGATTTTTTTAAATCATTAACGATTAAAAAAGAAACATTCTCTGAAGATCCACTTTTTGATAAGTATTCAAGAAAAACCTTAGGTCCGAGAGTTTATACAAATGAATTGATATCTTATAATAATGATGGGGGCGAAAATTTGCAATCAACCGCTTTGAGAGTAGGCAATGTGTTAAGCGGATTAGCACCCTATACAGGAAATTTTGGTACAAACGAGGCCATTCATTTACTAAACAGAACGGGATGGGGTTTTAAAAAAACCAATGTAGATACGCTGGTGGCTTTAGGCTCCGCAGAGAATGCAGTAAATGCTGTGCTAAACATTAATATTACTGCACCTGCCCCGCCTATAAACTGGTACAATAACTTAGCAGCAGATGCGGGAGGAGTTGCTTACGGCGCAGATTGGACCGCCAACCCAAGCCCATATATTAACTCCGCAACTTTTACTTTGCAACAAGCCAGCAACAGGTATAGAATGGATGCCCAAAGAGGATGGTTGTATGGGCAGGCATTAAACCATGATATAACGATAAAAGAAAAAATGGTTTGGTTTTACTATCATTTTTTACCAATAGATTTTGCAACAATAGATGACTCCAACAACAGTTTAATTAGTACCAACAGTGCCCGTGTTTTCTATTCTTATTTTAAGATGTTTAGAGATAATCCGTTGGGTAATTTTAAAACACTTATAAGAAACTTAGCTACGCACCCTGCCATGATGTATTACCTAAATAACCAGGCAAATACAGCAACATCGCCAGATGAAAACTTTGCAAGAGAGCTAATGGAGCTTTTTACATTAGGTAAAGATCCACTAAGCCAATATACGCAGGCAGATGTGGTTTCGGCGGCAGCTGTACTTACCGGCTGGCGTGTAACCAATGTAGCAGTTGCAAACCCAGTTACC
>Ga0105047_10008980_pt1 | contig 16538 bp, 14 predicted proteins | sample MAT04_FD_78384 | JGI IMG/M metagenome (GOLD analysis project Ga0105047, IMG submission 78384) | Freshwater microbial communities from Lake Fryxell liftoff mats and glacier meltwater in Antarctica - MAT-04 (megahit assembly) | ecosystem: Environmental > Aquatic > Freshwater > Ice > Liftoff...
ACGAATAAGTGGGACGCATCCTTGCTCTCCGAAGGCGGATCGAAAACGACGCGCCGATCATCCCCCATGGCATAGATTTGCCTCAAGGCTATTTTGTGTCATTCCGGCGGATGCTGAGAATAACACGTTCGCAGACTACTTCGATGATTCCCGACTCAAGTGCCATTCCGATTAGAGGTTGCATCGATCCTGCCTCTTTTGAGGAATGCGCCGGGAACGCGGTTACACCCCCTTGTAGTAGAGCCGCGTTTCCCGCATGTTCGCGACGATGTACCAGTCGATCTTCAATTGCACGGCATAGTTCATCGACTGATCGACAGCCGATTTGTGCCGCCCGGCGTAAGGGCGATCCAGCGGATCCTTCGGCCCTTTCCCTTCCAGCACGGCGACGAACCGCTCTTTGCCGAGGCCGAATTCGCCGAAGGCGGCATCGGCGAACTTGCCGTCCACTTTCACCAGCGCTCCGCGCTTCATCGAGTAGGTGTCGAACTTGCTCACCGGCCCGGCATAGCCGAGTACGCCGCCGAAGATGTCGGTGATGAAGTCCGGGAGGAGTTCCGTTTCTTTGAGTTGGTCGAGCTTTTTGCCGGTGAGTTGCTTGGCCCAAACCGCGAGTTTGGGGCGTATCGCATCCACTCGATCCGGCAGGATGAAGTTCTTCATCGCCGGGCGTATCGCCTCGGGGCGAAAGAGCGGCTTGTGAAAGAGCGACTTGTGAACCGTGGCCATGCAACGAACCCACTGCGGAATCGAGCCAACGACCGGGGCACTCGGCGCAAGTCACAGGGGACCTCACCGCATCGGCGGCGCGGGTTCGCGGAGGTTCAAGCGCGGGCCATGGATTAGGGTCGGGCCGACGTTCGGTTTGGTGTCGTGCAAGTTCATCGGTTGCGACGCATGTTTCAAATCGACGATGTTGTCGGCCGGGTCGTGGCGGAGACGCCCATCGGCCATTTCGTAAACGCGGTCGGCGTAAGGGAGCAAACGGGGGTCGTGCGTGACGACCAACACCGTCGCCCCACCTTCGCGGGCCACGTCGTTCAGGAGTTCGATGACTTGCTGGCCGTTCTCCCAGTCGAGGGCACTGGTCGGCTCGTCGGCGAAGAGAAAACTCGGATTCTTGACGAGCGCCCGGCCGATGGCGACTCGTTGCTTTTCGCCACCGGAGAGTTCCAACGGGCGGAGATTCAATTTCTTGCTGAGGCCGAGTTGACAAAGGACTTTTTCGGATCGGATACGCGCTTCGCGCTTCGAACAACCTTCGCCCCAGCGAAGGACGATTTCGAGTTGCTGGCGGGCCGTCAGGGCGGGGAAGAGGTTGTACCCTTGAAAGACGTAGCTGCAGTGCCGCAGGCGGAAGCGTTCGAGTTCTTGTTCGGTCATGCGCCAAAGGTCTTCGCCGAGCGCTTGGACGCGGCCGCCGTCGGGGCGGAGGAGGGCGGACAACACCGCGAGGAGCGTCGATTTGCCGCTGCCGCTGGGCCCCATGAGCAGGTTCATCTCGCTGCGGCGGAGATCGAGCGAGACGTTGTTGATGGCGAAAGTTTTGCCTTCGCCCGAGCCGAAGCAACGCAGGAGTTCCATCCCTTGCAGGGTCGGTCCGGACCGAACGATCGCCGCCGGGGCCCGGAGGCTTTCGGCGTGGAGTGTTCGCGGGGCGGATTTGCCCTCAGCGAACGTCGCTCCCACGTGCGGTAAAGTGGACGACAACTGAGGCATGCTGGCTCCTGGTGTGGTTGTTGTGTAGGGGCGTTCCTGGGCGTCGCGGCAGTGGCGGAGTTTGTCCTTTCGGGTGTCTGCTCACGGGGTAATGGGTACTATCGGCGGTTGATCCACTCAAAGTCGAACGTGTTCCCCCAAATATTGTGCGCGGTTCCACACGAATATTATTCAAATTTAGCCCGGGATCGGCCAACGGAACGAGCGGAATTGGCGGATTTTCCAAATTGCCCAACCTGCCTGGTACTTCTGGGGCATCTCGCCCGACTCGGCGGAAAATCTGAGCGGCAAGGGCATTGTCGCTCATTCCGAGGGTGAGGGTGATCCAGTAAGCGTCTTTAATCGCCCACCCGGAAAATCGTCAAACTTTCGGAAACTTCGTTTTCAGCTCGGCCGTTCCGTCCGGCAACGACACTTTTTCATAATCGCCAAACAGATTCGGGCTGTCCGTGACAAGCAAGTCGAGCAAAACGTTTGCGAGCTTGCGGATTTCCGGCTCGGCGAACGCGCTGCCGCGCTGTTCGAGGAAATGCCGGAGCGCCCGCGCGTTGGCCGTTACGGTGATTTTCGTCTCGGTGGCGTTCGGCAAGACGCTGCGGGCCGCTTGCCGGGCGGTTTTACGCCGGGTCGTGCGGTCCGCGTCCGGCGGCACCATCGCCGCGGCTGCGGCCTTCGAATCGGCGAGCTTGGCGTTCAGTTTTTCGGCCAGTTTCACGTAGGCTCCGTGGACGTGAGCGATCGCATCGGTCCAAATCGCATGTAATTCGGGATCGTCGGCGATGATATCGGGTTCGACGTACTCAGCCACCGATTCGTCTACGTACCGTTGGCTGAGTTGGGAGTAGGCCCAACCGGCGCGGTGCCGGACGAGTTCGTGCGTCAAGCTCCGGCTCACACCCGTGATCAGTAGCGTCCAGACAGCGTGTTCGAAGACCGAACCGTGGCCCACCTCTTTGATGTGCGTAAGATAAGCTTGATTGCCACCGGGCCGCGGTTTGGCGAAACTCATGTAGCAGACTCGCCCGGCCGATTCGGTGACCACTTCCGATGCCACCGAACTGTCGCTGGACCACGACACGCCGTGATCCGCGAGGAAACGGTCGAGTTCCCCCGGCACCAGCGTCTGTTTGCTCAGCAAATAGACGGTTGGAGTGCGAAGAATTTTGATTTCGGCGGATGTCGTGCTCGACATGCTGGGGTCAACCTCGGGCGGATCGATCGGTCAACTCGAAATTTTATGGACTGGGGGTCGGGCTGGCCCGCCGCTCCCGGCACAATTGGTTCCACCCGGCGGTCGGGGGGCTGCGGGGCGACTCTTCTGACTTTGCCGGTTCGGATTTCGCGCAAACCAGGGTATAGTTGTGCTGTGAGAAATTCGATTCCAGTTCGACGGTTTGTCCAGCTGGCCACAATCGTGGGCGGCATCTTCGTAGCCGGTTCGCCCGAAGGATTCGCGCAGCCGGCGCCCGCCCCGGAACCCAACAAAGCCGCAGCGATTAAACTTCCGGACGGCACGGTCGTCTTCTGGACGAAAAATCCGGATGAGGCGAACCCGGCGATCGAAGGGGTGGTGCTCACGCCGCAAGAATATAAGGCGTTGGTGGAACAAGCGGAATTGGCCAAGAAGGCCAAACCGCAGGCGCCGAGCTCCGTTGCCATTCGCGGGAAAATCGAGCCGCGCGGCGAACGCCTCGTCGCGGCGCTGTCGTTGACGTATTCCTTCCGGACGACGCAACCGCGGACGCTGCTGATCCTCGGCTGCCAGCGGAGCGTGCTGGTCGCCGCGAAAACCGGCTTAGGAAAACTGCCAATCCTCAATCCGCCCGGCGAGGACGGACTGACACTCCTTGCCGATGCCGCGGGGGAACAAACGCTGACGCTCGACATCGAGATCCCCATCGCGGCGCGGGGGATTAAAAATGAAATCGGCTTCGACGTCGGCTTGCCCAGAGCGGCCATCACCACCTTGAAACTCGACGCGGGCCCGGCCACCGGGATCAAATCCGTGGCCCTCGGGACGCGGGTACCTGAGGCCTCTTCTCTCCTGCCGTTGCGGCCCATCGAGGCGAAGCGATTTTCGATCTCGGTCGAACAACTCGTGGCCAAGCCGGTGCCGTTGGGCGCGACCGATCTTCTCGAATTCACTTGGGAGCCGCTCATTCCAACGGCACCGAGCGCCGCGGTGCTGCCGACCGTCGACAGCGAGTTGATCGTGAAGGTGGAGGAATCGCAAATCGAAACCGTGGCCAAGTTGAAGCTGCGCGGCAACCTCAAAGAGTGGCCACTGCAACTGCCGGCGGGGTCGGACGTAACGGTCGAACGTGCGATTGCGTCCGGCGTCGGCCCGACGACCCAACCGGAACCGATACCGCCGACGGTGGTAAGGCCCACCGACGCGAATAAGCCGATCTGGATCATTCGCACACCCAGCGAGAATCCGGATGCGGAATGGCTCGTCACGGCGACGCACCGCGTCCCGCGGCCGAAGAGCGGCGATCCCAAATCCCGAGGGCCTTATCCAGTCGGGCCGTTCGCACTCGGGGTCAACGCGAAGCAATCAGGTCGAATCAACGTCTTCGCCGGCCCGACCGTGCGGTTGAGTTTTAAGCCGCTCCCCGAATTTCGGCGCCTCGATCTCCCCGCGGCCGCGACGGACGATCACATCGCCCAGTTCTCATTCGCGGATTTGTCGCGTCTCCAGCCGAATGGGCGGGCGAGCGTATGGCTCGAAATCGACGCCCGCACCGCCCCGACCGCGATCCGGGCCAAGTCGAGCCACCAATTGAAACTGACTCCGGGCGGATGGAGATTGGAAACGACGGTTCGCATCGTCCCCCCGCCTCGCGGGGAGCTGGAACAGATCGCCGTGGAAATCCCCGAGGGTTGGCTGGCCCTCGAAGCATACCCTGAGGAATTGGTGGAGAGCATCCACATCGTGAAGGACGGCATGCCTCGGCTCTGGGCCATCCGATTCCACGCGGCTCAGAAATCGCCCTTCACCATCAAGTTGCTGGCAACATTTCCTCTTCCGATCAAGCCGGGGACGCCGGAGGAACGCCAGTCGAAACTGGCGCTGGCCTTGCCGAGGTTCCCGCAGGCCGACGAGCGCGAAACGATCCTCGCGGCGACCGTGCCGGACGGATTTGAACTCCGCGGGAACGTCGCTCTTTGGGAAGGGGGCCAGCCTTCTGCCTCGACTGATCCGTTGATCGCGCCGGCAGGAACGCCGAGCCGCACGGCAATCACTGCCGTCGGCGGGACCTTCGACCGCGCCGTCGCCCGCGTCGAGTTGAGCTGGCAGCCGCACCGCCCCGCACTCGCCGTCGAGAACCGGGTCGACGTCTCGCTCCAACCGCGGCAGTTGCTCATCCAGCAGGTGTTGAAGTTCAAGCCGAGCCAAGACGACCGCCGAACGATTCGCCTGCGCGGGCCCGAAAATCTCCTCGGGTTGCAGTCTATCCCCGCGCTCGACCCCGCCGGACCGGGGCATTGGGAGTTCCGCCCGAATGCGGAACCGGGCAAGGAGTTCACCCTGACCGTCGCGTTCGCCCTGCGGTTGGCGAACCCCGAGGCCGACCCTGCCGTAATGTTGCTCTGGCCCGAATCGGCGACGCGGATCGATTCTGTGTTGCGCCTTTGGGGCGGGGGCACCGGGCGTCGGGTCGAGAAGTACGAAGGGGATTGGCGCGAACTCCCTTCCGAACCCGCCCCCGACCGCGATGCGCTACCGCTGCTCACGTTGGCGGCGTCGGGGGCGGGGGTGTCGCTGACGCTCGACCTCAGTACGCTCGGCGACTCGGGATTGCCCGCCGTCTGGGTGGAGAGGGCGTACATTCGCGCCACCGTTAGCGAGTCCGGACATATGCTTCAAGCGAAGCTCCTGCTGAAGCGCTGGCTCGGATCGAGTGTGGAGGTGGAATTGCCGCGGGTCGATAATCTGGAAGTGTGGATCGATGGGAGACCGGTCGAAGCGATCCCGCAGCCGGCTTCCACCGATTCCCCGGAACCTTGGCTCTTGACGGTGTCGTTGCCGGAATCGAAACCGAACAAGCCCCTTCTGTTGGAACTCCGCTACCGGACTTCGAGTCCGCGCTCGAACTATCGGGAACGAACCTGCGTGCCGCCGAAGATCCGCGGGGCGGTCTACCGGACTCCCGTCCGTTGGCTGTTGACGACCGATCCCGACCAATTGGCGTTCATCCCTTCAGGCCGCTGGGATCCGGAGTTCCGTTGGGCTCGTCGCGGTTTTGGCTTCGCCCCAACCGCGGCCGAATCCCCGCATGATTTGGACACGTGGTTGACCGCCGGCACCGAAACTGAGGCGGGGGAAGAGTACCTGTGGCTCCGCACCGGCGGCGACTCGATCGCCGGGAGACAATCCGAGCCGCAGCCCGTTCCCGTGGTTTTAATCCCGAAACTCGCGTGGCTCGCCGGTTGGTCGACATCAGTGTTCGCGATCGGTTTGGGCGTGTCCCGACTCCGCAAGCGTCAGCTCGGCCTCGCGCTCGCGTTTATCGGCATCGGTCTCGCGTTGACCGGAGCTCTCGCCCCGCAAGGACTGGCCCAAGTGCTCTCGGCCATGCCGCTCGGCGCGACGGTGCTCGTGCTCACTTTGGTCGCCGGCTTCGGATGGCGATTCTACCGCCTTCGTTCCGTCGAGCGATTGCCCGGATTCAGCCGCGAACGCCAGCGGCCGACGTCGGTGCGGGTCGCCGAGATTCCGGCGGTGAACCCCGGCAGCGGCCAACGCTCCTCGCGCGGTCTGTCCGCCTCGTCTCAACCCCGCAGCGGTGCGGGCAGTGCGATCCCGCCCATTCCGATGGGGAGCTGACCGGTGTTCGCGAGACGCTTCACCTACTGTGTGGTGCTCGGGCTTCTCTTGGGCGCCGGGGCGGCGGCGCTACCGGGCCGACCGCGCGGCACCCCGGTTCACGCGGCCGCGCTCGGTGCTAGCGCGCTCGCCCCGGACGCGGATTCGCTACCCGATCCCTTTTCGATCCAACGCATCTTTTTGCCGGCCGACCGCTTCGAACTGACCAAGCCCGAAGTCGCCAAGGGGGTGCTCCGGTCGCTCTCGAAGGCCGAGTTCGAAGTGAAGGTTCAAGAAGCCGCGCGCGGACTGGCCGCGGTGCGGAATCCCCCGCGCCTCCTCGAAGCGACCTACCGGGCGTCCGTCGAGTCGGGCCGCATTTTTGGTGCGGCCGATTGGACGCTGGGTCATCCGTCGAACACCGGCGGCGCGATGGTGATCGATCCGCTACCGGGTGCGATCCAATCGTCCAAATGGGCCGACGGATCGACGCCGATCTTGTATCGGAGTCCGGCCGACGGCAAACCTATGGCGCCGACTCACCTCTGGGTCGAGGGGCCGTCGCAAAATCGTTTCGAGTTCCAATGGTCCACCCGAATCGTGGAACAGCCGGACGAAGAGCGTTGTACGCTGACTTTCCCAGCGTCCCCAATCGCCTCACTCGAACTGGCTCTGGACGCGGCCCGAGTTCCGAGGCTCGACGCCCTGGGTGCGTTGCTGACAGGGCCGTTCCCCGCCGCGACGGATGACAGACGACTTTGGAAGGTCGCGTTCGGCGGCCGCACGCAACTGGATTTGGCCTTTCGCAAAGTGCAGACATCCGACGATTCCCAGATCGCCGTGCGGGTGAACTGCGCCGCAAGTTGGAAATTGCTCCGCACCGAAACCGAAGGCCGGTTCGATTTCACACTGCAATCGACGCGACAGGGCAGCCGGCAACGGATCTTCCGAGTCGATCCCGGCACGCAAATCACGGGCGTCACCGGACCTGCGGTTGAAAGTTGGCAATGGAGTGCTGGAGCCCGGGAATTGACCGTCCGCTTCCGCGACGACGCTCCGTCGGCGCGATTCACGATGGCCGTGCAGGCGCCGGCCGCGCTCGCGGCCGGGAGCTGGACGCCGCCCCAAATCCGGCTCGCCAATGGCTACGCCCACAGCGACAGCATCGAAGTGCTACTCGCCCCGGACTGCAAGCTGGACGGCTGGCAACCGGGGGATTACCGGCTCGGGTCGACCACGACGACGCCGGATCATGCGACGAAACTCGAATTCGTCCCGACCCTGGTGGCGACTGAGAGCCGGGTGGACCGCCGGTCGCCGACGATCCGCCTCCGCCCGAGCGACCGCGAATTTACGACGGTCGAAACCCTGGATTGGCGATTGGAACCCAGCCGGACGAAGCTCGCGATGACCTGCGTGGCCACGGTCGTCCGAGGTCCGATCCCGAGCTTCACGTTCCAAGCACCGAACGGATATCTCCTCCAAAAAGCCGCGATTGAGCCAGATGATCCGGGCGTCGCTTTCGGGACCCTATCCGGCCTACCCAACGGTTGGTTCGTCGAGCCGACCCGGGCCGTCGCGTCCGGGACCAGTCTTGAAATCCGGTTGGAGTTCCGCTCTGTCGACGCGGCGATCCCGTTCGATCTTGCCCGGCCGGATCTCGGCCGGCTTTTGCCGGTGCCCAAAATCGTGCCCGTCGGCGCCGCACTGCGCCGAGGTGCGATTTCCATCCGCCCCGCACTCGGGGTCAAAGTTTCGCTCATCGGGTCGGATTCAACCGCTATGCCGCTGGTGGGCGAGCCGGGCTACTCTTCGAGTTTCCGCGGACGCGAATCCGACGCCGATGTTCTCGTAACGCGCGCAAACCCGGCGATTTCGGCGGTTTGCGAAACGTCGCTGATCGGGACGGCCTCGCACTGGCAAATCGCTTCGACACTGCGGGGGCGGGCCGAAGGAACGCCGCTGCAATCGATGCTCGTCTGGGTGCCGGGTGCGACCGCGATGTGGGCCCTCGAACCGGGGGCCGCGGCGAACCGAGTGCCCGGCGACGCCTTCCTGCCTTGGCTGGCGTACTTCGGCGCGGGTCCGCGCGGGTTCGGGATCGCACTCGGGGCGATCGCCCAGCCCGGGCCGGGTTCGCTTTGGCGGATCTCATTCGGCAAACCGATCTCGGGCGACTTCACCTGCCGAGTCGAATGTTCGGTTTCGCGCCAGCGGAAGAACCGCGTCATTTCGGTCCCCCACTTCCTCGGGGTGCCGATAGCTGAACAGACGGTGAAACTCGACGCGGACACGGCGCGGGAGTTCCGCGCGGAGCCCGCCCGCCATACGACAATCTCGCGACCGAGCATCGTACTTTCATCGAAAGATTCGACCTCGGAGGAAGTCACGATTCCGATGGGAAACGCTTGGGTCTATCGCAATCTGCAGCTCCTTGGCCGAATCGAATCGGACGGCGCCCGATTCACCCTCCGTGGAATCGTCGTGGAAGCCGGGGCGGCGCGACTGCCGCTCGACCTCGGCGGCGCCCGGTTGGAATCGGTGACGATCGACGGCAAGCTCGCGGCCATCACCGCCGCCGAGTTGGAAAACCCCGGATTGCCGATCCGCGCCGGCACGGAAATCGAAGTGAGTTTCACCGCGCCTTGCCGACGCGGCGATTTCGCGCCGATCTCCGTTGCGGACGCGTCGTTGGCCCCGCTACCCGGCGGGCCCGAAATTGCGAGGACTTGGATCACCGGTTCGGCTATCCGTTCTTGGCCGAGCCTCGAAACCGGGGAACTGAGCGAGCGGGCAGAACGGGTCCAATTCGTCCGCGAATCGACCGTCATGGCCGCGGCTCGTATCGCGGCTATGTCGCTCGCGTTTCTGATTCTGCTCGGCATCTCGTCGTCCCGGTACCGGGCGACGCAATTCACGGCGCTCGGGGTGTCGGCCGCGCTCGGATTCGCTCTGTGGCTGAGCCCACAGGGTTGGAGTTCGGCGTTGCGACCCCCTCTGTTCGTCGCCATGGGCGGGGCCGCCGTCGTGCTCTGGTTCCGACCGATGCGACTGCCGACGAGTTCGTGGGGCGTTTGGATCGTCGCCGCGTCGGTGTTCGTCTCCGACGGGAATGCCCAAGCGCCGGACGCGGTGAAGGTCTACGTCGTGCCCGGCCCGAGTGAAGCCCCGGAGCGGTACCGTGTCTTGGTTCCCAAAGCGGCGCTCGACAAGCTCGACGCCCTCGCCCGGCCGGGGCTTCCGCCGATCGCAATTCTTTCGGCGGAGTACGACGGCCTCGCCGCCGGCGAGGCCGTCAACGTCCGGGCGAAGTTCCAAATCTTTTCTTCGAACGCAGAAGAACAAACCCTCGCGCTCCCGCTGGTGGGGGTGCGGCTGGAAAAGGCGGCACTCGACGGCCGGGATGCGTTCCCGGACGCGGGCCAACCCGACCGCTACCTCGTGGCGATCCGCGGCGCGGGGCGTCACGAATTGACCGTGAGCTTCGCCGTGCCCGTGCAATCGGCTGGAATCGAGCGCGATGCCAAGTTCGGCGCGCCCGATCTCCCCAACGTCCGCGTCTCATTCGCTGCGGGACTGCGCGGCCGGCAACTCGAAGTCCCTTCCCGACTGGGTGGACAATCGCTGCGGGTGAGCACCGACGGACTGCGCGTCGAAACGGATCACGGCGGCGGTCGCACGATCCGATTGCACTGGCGAGAGAGCGGGATCGCAGATAGGGCCAATCCCAGCGTGACAGTGAAAGAAGGGGCCGTGTGGGACCTCGGCGAAGCGGAAGCCGTGCTGACGGCCGCCTGGCAATACCGCGTCGAAGGGGGGACCGTGGGCACGTTGAAAATCGACTGGCCCGAACGCGTGTCGCCCACGCGCGTGAGCCTCGTATCGGCACAGGGGGGACCGCTCGGTTCGGGGATCCGCAATTGGAAAGTGGGCCCGCCCGCCAACGGCACCGTCCCCATCGAAGTGAAGCTCCAGTCGCCGCTCGAAGGGCGCTTCACGCTGGTCGTAAAGGGAGATTCGACCGAGATCCCTTCGGCGAGACCCGTCTTGCGCTTCCCTCGGTGCGCGGATGTCGCGGAGGCCGACCGGGATAGTTTCCACGCGGTGCGTTTCGCCGGGCTGAAATCCGAAGGGGTCGCCGTCAGTGGCGCCATCGATTTCCCCGCCGACGCCGTATCCCGTGATTTCGCGAACGTCCCCGAATTCCAGTTCGCGAAATCCCCGCCCGCCCGGGTCGTCCGTCGGGCCGCAGGACAAGCAACCGAACTGCGGCCGGCGCTATTGCCCAACGCCGCCTATCAACCGCTGGCCGGAGAAGTCCTCTACACGATTGGCCGGCGGATCAGCGTCGAAGGGGCGATGCGCGCCTCGACCCAAGATTCGGGGAGCGCGGAGTTCGACGTGCCCAACGGCTTGCAACTGCACGATGTTTGGGCGACCGATTTGGCCGGCTGGTCGCGGTCTGGGTCGCGCGTCCAAGTTTGGTTGAACCGACCGATGAACGAAGTGATCGTCCGCTGGGCGGGGCAGTTGCCGAATCCAACCCCAGCCGACGGACTCCTCGAATTGCCTCTGCCGCGCTGGCCTTCCGCCGTGGCCAAGCTCGCCGAACCGCTCGCGATCCGAGTGCGCTCCGCCGCCGGTTGGGTGATCCTTCCAATCTCCGTCGCCGGGTTGAAAACGCTACCGGCATCGCAACCGGACGAATGGCTCTTGACCGTCGAGCCGGACCGGACCCCCGCGGCCAAGTTCACCGCGAAGTACATTCCGAAATCCGAAGTGGGCTCGGAACGCCCCAAGCCGATCGCACCGTCACCGACTCTAATTCCAGCAGTGGCCGTGATGGTGCCGTCCGAGGCCATCGAAAAACCGGAGCCGATTCAGAACGGTTTACTGCGGCCGGGCATTTGGCTCCTCTGTGTCCTCGCGGTGACGACACTCGTCGGTTTCGGTGGTTGGCGTTGGCGGCCCGAGGCGTTCATGTTGCTGGGCACGGTCGCCGCGGCAATCCTCGGAATCGAGATGCCAGAGGCGATCCCGTTTTGGTCCGTCGCGGCCTACGGCGCCGCGTTGCGGGGGTTCCGCGGCGCGCGGCGGTTGCTGCGCGCTGAAGGGATGTGAAGTTCAATCGTCGTCGCGGACGCGCCGCGCCCGCTGCGGGGAATCATCGTCCACCTCGCGATCCCTTTCTCGCTCCCGCTTGGCAGCCCTGCGTTCCTGCCGGTCTTCTTCGTCGCGATCCCGCTCTTCTTCCAAAGCGACGATGAAGTTCTCGTGGACGCCCGCCAGTGTGATATCCCGATCCGTGATTTCCTTCGGCCGGACGCTCGTATTCTGCAAAATCAGCGCGATGATCAGCACGAAGAATAACCCGACCCCGGCTGCCAGCGCGGTGTACAAGCCGATGTCGGGGCCTTGGTTCCGCCCGCCCGGCTGGTGGGACAGCGCGAGGCCGACGACGACCAAGCCGATGCAGCCGAGGACCCCGAACAAGGCGAAGAGCTGACGCCAAAGCCAATGCCCCTTCTTCCCCGCGGCGATGGGGACATCCATGATGATCTCTTTGCGGAGGATCATCGCCACGATGACGTAAGGCAGCAACCCGCCGACGATCAAGATGCCGACCCACGGCGGTGTCCAGCGGAACTTGCGCCGCTTGATGTCGGTCGTCGGCTCGCCGGTGACGACGCAGACCTGAGGGAGGAGGTTGTTTTGAACTTCGTACCGGGTGATGCGGACGGTCGCCATGGTGTGTCCCCTTCGATGAGTTGCTTCGGGAACAAAGTATCCGAAATCCGGCGGATCGTCTTTGATCCGGAATTCACCGGTCCGAACGAGGCAATCCCTGTGTTGATCGTGGTCGCAGATTCCCGGCGGCCTCACGCCCCGCACCTAGACGCCTATGATACGCCTTTTGCTCGCCACCGCATTTGCGTAGACCGCCGGCACAGCCATCGCGACGGACGAGGCGCCGCTGACACTTTCCGAGACCATCGCGCTGAAAGGCGCCAGTGCTTTGGCCGCGGTGACCCGTTCCGCCAACGGGAAGGAATCGAGTTCCTTGATGAGCTTCTGGATTTCCGCCGCTTCCTCGGCCGTCGGTTTCGCCACTTGAGCCGAGGCGAAGGAGGGAAACCAAACGAGAAGGATCAGCACAAACACGGGACAGATCATTGTGTGAACTCCGCGGGCCAAAGTGCATCGGTCGATTACATCAGTATCGGTGGCTCCGATTTCCGAATATCGCTGAGGGCTACTGTTCCGATTCGTTCGTACGTCTCGCGCGTGAATTCTTTGCGATCTCGAGGAGCATGATCCCAGACCCACTCCAGTTTCGCCTGGGGATTGGTATTTGGTATTTGGTTTAAAGCCCTTGACCCCACAGCGTTCGGCCAGTCTTCGCCGGCAGCCAAAATGGTTTCCCGCCTACCAACTCGCGGTCGGTCGAGAGAACCCCTCATCCGATGTTGAAATTTTGAAGGCGGAGTCCGGTGAGTCCGAGGGTGCCATGGAGGTATCTCCACCTCGCCGCAGGTCACTTCGCCGGCCGCGGGGCCGGCGCAAGTTCGGCTTTAAGCGGTGGCGGCTGGTAGTCCCCGACCCACAATGCGGAATACACGGGCTTATCGCTGTCCACCCATGACTGCACGTACTGCGGTCACAGCCCCCGCTTCGCGGACTCTGCCAGCGCCGTCTCGTACTCCTTGACGTTCAGCGGCGCGCGGTACTCCCACGGCACGTCGCGGGGGTTCGCCACCAGGACGACGGCGAACTTGTCGGCGTCGGTGCGGTGTCGGTGGACGAGCGTCGGCCGCCACTTCCGCTTACGGCAGTCGGCCACCTTTTCTTCAATCTGTACGGCCGTGAGGTCGGCGTGGAACTCCCATGCCAGCCCGTCGTCCGGGCCGCCGCGCAGGAACAGGTCGTTGGCGTACTCGACCACGCCGATCGGGCGACTTCGCTTGGTGCGCAACTCTGCCAGCCCGTCGGCGAGCTTGTCGCGGAGTTTCCAAACCGAATTGTGCTACCGCCCTTTCGTCCAGAGCTGGTGCCGGTAGAGCCTCGGACCGTCGTAATAAAACGCGCACCACGACCGCTGCCAGCCCTGCCCCCACATCGCCGGGTCGTCGGCATCCTGCCCGTACTTCTCGCGCTCCTTCGGCCCGAGGGCGAGGTGCGCCTCGAACAGGGCGTCGGATCCGTCGTCGATGGCGAGGGCATCGAACCGCTTGCCGTTGCTTCCCTCCTGTACGGTGAGGTGCGTCGGGCGAAGGTTCTTCGGGAGTGCGGCCATCCACGTCTTCACTGCGGGCAGCTCCGCGCCGTGCAACTCACGGAAATCAGTGACCGGAAGGGGTGGAAACACAGATTCTGGCGAATCGCTCGACTCGGTCCGTTCAGTTGAGGGACGTAACCCATCCCCGTCGGCGAGCATCGATCCGGTATGAATACGTACGATCCGCCCGACATGATACGGCATGCCGGCGATGGGTTTGGGTACCGACCAGAATTGCAATCGGCGGTCCTCGCTCATCGTACACACGCCGTCGCCTAGTGGGTTGACCCCGAGCAGGTAGCCACCAGATCCGCCGACCAGATACGGCCCGACCTTTTTCCGGCTGGCCACATGCCAGCGGTTCGGACCCATCGTGTCGCTAGCGAACAGTAGTTTGCCTTCGACAGCGTAGGCCACACGTCCATGTAGCCCCCCCGAGGCGAAAACCTGCATCCGCTTGTGTTCGGAGTTCTAGCTCACGGAGGGTGCTGCCATCAATAACGGCGATCCGTTCTCCGCCAGGCCGAAAAGCCACCCACCCGAGGGGATTCACAGCGGCAATGGGGGGCAACTCGGTCGGCGTCGAGGTAACGTCCAGGTTGATGCGGAACAACCTTTCGCCCACCGCCATGCCCAACACCGAAGAATCGAGGAAGAAACCAACAAACCACCCCCCGCGAGAGGCTTGTGGTAGACGGGCTTTCCCGTGTCGAGCCGCCAGATCGTGGCGGCAGAACCGGGGTCACCTTGAGTATCCGGCCGCCCCCCAGGGGAACATCTCGGGCTACACGGCGCAAGGTCTGAGTGTCCCAGAAGTGCAGTTGACCCGACATCCCAGCTCCGACCAAAACACGGCCGTCCGGGCTGAGGCACACCGCCATGGAGTCGGACTGAATCCGACCGAGTAGGCGGGGCGTGTGTGGCATCCATGCGGCGATGGCGAACCGAACGGCTTCTTCGAGTACCGCATCACCGCTCTCGACGGCGGGGGCAAGGGCCTTACAGATGACGTCCAGTCCGCGGATGGTGTCCCCACTCTCGCACAGTAGTTGCCCGCGATCCATCGTGCTGCTCGCGGCGACCGCGAGCGCAGCCTTCTTCTCCCGCACAGCGACCCCTTCCGCGGCGACGGCTTTCGCCGACGCGATCTCCGCGGCGTTCGCATTCGTGTCGGCGATGCCCCGCTGGATGGTTTCTTTTCCGCGGGCATCCACGGCGTCGTCGCGCCCCTGCTTCGCCTCCAACAGCCCCAGCGTCGTGCCCGCCATCCCCGCCAGCAGGGCGAAGAAGACCAAACTCGTGGCGAGCACATGCCCCTTGTTCCGCCGGACGAACTTCTTCAGCCGATAACCGGCACTCGGAGGGTGGGCCTGCACCGCCTCGCCGCTCAGGTACCGCAGCACGTCCGCCGCGAAGCCGTTGGCACTCTCGTACCTTCGGCTGCGATCCTTCTCCAACGCCTCCATCGTGATCCAGTCGAGTTCCCCGCGGAACGAGCCGGACAGCTTCTTCGGCTCCATCCCACGGACTGCGGCGATACTCGGCCGTTTGGCCGAACTGCTCAGCCGGTCGCTCGGCCGCGGGGCCTCCACCTCCCGCACGATCCGCAGCACCTCGTGAAGGGCGGCCTTCTCTAGGCTCTTGCGGTCCACCGGTGTGGTGCCGGTGAGCAACTCGTACAGCAACACCCCAGCGCGTAGACGTCGCTCCGCGTGTCGATGTCGAGCTGGTTGAACCCGGCCTGCTCCGGCGACATGTACTCGGGCGTGCCGACGATCGCTCCGAACCCGGTTTCCAGAGTGCGTTCGGTGAGCGGCTCACCGATCGCCTTGGCGATGCCGAAGTCGATCACCATCGGCACTGGGCGGTCGTCGTGTAGTGCCACCAGCACGTTGCCCGGTTTGATATCCCGGTGGATGACCCCCTTTTGGGCGCGTGCTGGATGGCGTTGCACACCGGCACGAACAACTCCAGGCGCTGCCGCGGGGTCAGCTTCCGGTCGTCGCAGAACTGGGTGATCGTCACCCCCTTCACCAATTCCATGACGAAGAACGGGCGTCCGCTCTCGGTCGCCTCGGCGTCCAGCACCTTGGCAATGTTCGGGTGGTCCATCACCGCCAGCGCCTGCCGCTCGGCCCCGAATCGGGCGAGAATGGTCGGCCCGCCCCGACCGTCGCAGATCACCTTCACCGCTACGACCCGCCGGATCGGGGCCATTTGGCGGGCCATCCACACGTCGCCCATGCCGCCCCCGCCGATCTTCTCGATCAGCTTGTACCGCCCGGCCAGAATGGCCCCGCCCGGATCCCCGCATCGCCCCCGCTTTCTGGGGCAATCGTGGCCGTCCGGGTGGCGTCCGGGTTGGCGTAATGGGCCTCGAGGCGGCCCAACTCGCGGATCAGGGTCGGCGCGGCGCGATCCGGATCGATGCCCTCGGCCCGTAGGAAGTCCACCACCGGGATCGATTTCCCGCCTATCCACAAGTCTTCGTACCGGTCGCACACGGCGTCGATACAATCCTCTCGGATCACCGTTTCTGCGTCCCGTCCGCTCATGGCTTCGTCTTCGGGCATCACCGATCTCCTTCTGTCGCGGCACCGTTGGTAACACCTAGAGCGGATTTCGAGTTAATGTAGCGGCTTGGTAACCGCTGTTGCGGATGTAGTTCGCGCATTCGTCCGGCTTCAACTTCCGGGCCAGCGACCGCACCAGTTTCTTCACCCCGTCGACCGT
>Ga0105047_10008981_pt1 | contig 16537 bp, 15 predicted proteins | sample MAT04_FD_78384 | JGI IMG/M metagenome (GOLD analysis project Ga0105047, IMG submission 78384) | Freshwater microbial communities from Lake Fryxell liftoff mats and glacier meltwater in Antarctica - MAT-04 (megahit assembly) | ecosystem: Environmental > Aquatic > Freshwater > Ice > Liftoff...
GACGAGCCGACCAACCACTTGGACATTGAAGGTCGCATCTGGCTTGAGAACTTTCTCAAGGATGAGTTTCACGGCGCGGTGGTGATGATCTCGCACGATCGTTACCTGCTGGACAATGTCGTCTCGCGCATCATCGAGATTGAAGATGGCCGCCTGATTGACTACCCCGGCAACTACGAGGCCTTCCGCGAGATTCGCGCCCAGCGGCGACTCACGCAGCTGCGCGCGTTTGAAAATCAGCAGACCTATTTCAAGAAGGAGCAGGCCTTCATTGATCGCTATCGCGCTGGCCAGCGCGCCAAGCAGGCGCAAGGCCGCATCAGCAAGCTCGGTCGGCTGAAGGATGCCAGCTCGCTCGAGCGGCCGATGGAGCTTGATGCCATGCGGCTCAACCTGCCCAAGGCCGAGCGCACGGGCGACATCGTCATTGCCGCCCGCGAGATCAGCAAGACCTTTACGCGCGAGGATGGCTCGACACTCAAGCTGTTCAATCGATTTGACATGATCATCGGCCGCGGCGAGCGGTGGGGCATCATCGGCCCCAACGGCGCAGGCAAAACCACGCTGATCAAGATGCTGCTCAACGAGATTGACCCTGATGAAGGCAAGGTGACGGTGGGCGCGGCCGTTCGCGCTGGCTACTTCCGCCAGTCGCACGATCACATCGATCTCACCCGCACCGTCTACGAGTATCTCCAGGGCGTCATCATCGATGAAGTGCCCGGCGCATCATTCTCAGAGCAGCAGGCCCGCGACCTCGCTGGCGCGTTCCTGTTCTCCGGCGCCGAGCAGATCAAGCAGCTCAGCGCACTTTCCGGTGGCGAGCGCTCGCGCGCTGTGCTCGCCGGGCTCATCGCCTCAGCCAAGAACGTGCTGGTGATGGACGAGCCGACCAACCACTTGGATATCCCGTCTGCCGAGCGACTCGAGGCCGCCATTCTGCCGCCAGATGCCGAATCAGGCAAGGGTGGATATGAGGGCGTGCTGCTGCTGATCAGCCACGATCGCGCACTTATTGATGCCACCTGCGACCACCTGCTGATTCTCGACGGCAAGGGCAACGCCGAAGTCTTCCACGGCAACTACACCGAGTGGCACGAGAAGCACAGCGCCAAAGTTGCCGCGCAAGCCGCGGCGGATGCGCAGGCCAAATCGCGAGCGAAGCCCAAAGAGCAGAGCAAGGAGGCAAACCGTGCGCAAGCTGCATCAGCGCAGGCAAAGCCGGCTGCACCGAGTGATCGCGGGCACAAACCGGCAGCAAATGGCAACGGGGGAGCTGGCAAGCAGTCCAGCCAGTCAAGCCAGCCGAGCCAGCATAAAGCCAAGAACCCTTTCGGTGCATGGTCGGCAGAGAAGCTCAGCAGCCGTATCAAGCAGATTGAGCAGCGCGTCAAAGATATTGACGAGCAGATGGCCTCTCCGGATGTGTGGCGCAACCCCAGCAAGTGCGATGCGCTTGGCGCCGAGCGAGGTACGTTGACCAGGGAGCTCGAGCCCCTTGAATATGAGTTTCTCAGCCGCGAGGTTGGCTAAGGGGAGCGTTGTTTGATTTTGGGCCGTCTTTACCAAAGCCACCATCATGCAAGTTCACACTGACCTCGCGATTGGCACTCATGCAGCAGTGCTCGCCCAACTTGGCGGAGCGCCCGGCGGCACAACTGGCGATACCGTCGCGCTGCTGATCAACATCGGCGCGGCCGTCGCGATCACCGGAGGGGCGATCGTAGTAATTTTGCTCGTGCGGCGCAAGCTGCTGCGGTCGGGCCCGGGAGATGCATCAGCGTCGGCATCAGGCTTGCTCGATTCGCTCCGCAAATTGCACGCCGAGGGAAAGATGACTACGGAGGAGTTCAATCGCGCGCGTGCCAAGATCGGCGCATCGGTGCGGCGGTCTGTGCCCGTCCGGACCAAGCGCTAACTGTGGCAGCTTGCGGGCGGCTCGATGGACCGGGGCAAAAACCCACAACCGCACACAGAGTGTGTTGTTTCTGCGTTTGAGTTGTGGGAGTGCCGGTGGAGGGACTTGAACCCACACGCCTTTAAAGGGCGACGGATTTTGAATCCGTTGCGTCTGCCAGTTCCGCCACACCGGCGGGTGCGATTGTGCGCGCTTTTGGGCCGCACTGGCGAGGGGCAGGTTAGACCTCTCGCCGCGGGTGTGCCACAACTCGGACTTTGCCGCGGCAAGTTTGCGGCCATATCGGGCCTTGGCTTGGCACTCTCGGCAACGGGTAGTGGCCCACACGTTGTGCGCGTGTGCCATAACCAACTTCGGCAAGTGTGTGTGCTGGCACGGCAGCCAAGTACATTGCACACTTTCGTCAGCACCGGGGTTGTCCGGCTGCCTTCCCTCATCGTGCTGGCCCACCGCTTTGCACGATGTGAGAAAACAGCAACATTGCTCAAGACATGACTGCATTAAAGGGAGATTTTATGAACAAGCGCATTACTTCACTTCTCGCTGCCGCCGCCTTTGCAACCGCTTTGGCCTCATCCGCGAGCGCACAGATTGTGCACCTCGACACGTTCTCCGGTAACACCGACACCAACCTAGCCACGAGCACGTTCGTCACCGGCGCTACCACCGGCTTTAACTTCTGGGCCAATGGCACGCCGGGCGATATGGCTGCAGGATTCTTCAGCGTCGGCAGCCGCGCCGATTTGGTTCACAGCCAGTTCAGCTCATCAGCTGATGCTGATGGCAACGTTGAGGGTGATTACGCCTACTACAACGGATTCCAGGATGCCGATGGCGATGCGTACGTCATTCGTCTGACCTCGCTGATCGTCGGTCAGCAGTACGACCTCTCGGCCATGATGCTCACGCTCGCGCCGAACCCTCCGTACCCCCAGGTTTCCAACATCCGCTTCCTGCACAACTCAGTGGCCCTCGGTACGGACCTGACTTTGGTTCCCGCTCCGTCCGGCTCAGAAGTTTGGGCTCAGTACGCTCGCACCTTCGTGGCCACGGGTGATGACACGCTTGTCATCCGCAACCTCGGCGGCGCATCGAACGCTGGCAACGACTTCGCGCTCGACAACATCACCGTATCGGTGGTGCCGACGCCCGCAGCCGCTGCAGCGTTTGGCCTCGCTGGCCTGATGGTCGCCCGTCGTCGGCGTGCGTAATCGCTCAGTTCGTTTGCTGATTGATCTTTCCCTGGCAGTCCGCCAGTTTACCGGTGAGTAGAGGGTTTACATCGTGGTGCGCAAGCGTGCGACCCTGGAACGAAACGTTCCGGGGCCGCTTGCCGTTTCAATCTCGCGCATCAGTCATTTCACCCAAGCCTGCGCTCAGTTCATGAACATGGCGCAGCTCGAGACCATCGTCTGGCCCTGCGGGTCAATCGCCGCGGCGTAGTTCAGCAGCTTGGTCTCGGCGGGTTCAGTCACCATCATCGCCGCGGCCATGTTGCCGATTGAGCACCAGCGGTTCATGTTGCCCTGCCACGCCATCGATGAGATCATGTTGGCTGCGCGCTGCACCGCGCTCTGATCGGCCGACTGCTCATCAAGGCCAGCGAGTGCCCGCAGCGACTCAATATCACTCTCGATGACCTTTTGGCGGAAGTCGGCTCCCGGCCCTTCCTTCTCAGCAAGTGGGTGCTCATCGCCAAAGCTGGGGCCAACGTGTGCAAGATCGGCGGAGGCCACCACCAGTGTGCGCCCGGGCACCGCGGCGATCGCCTTCTTCATGGCATCAACGAATGACGTCATCCCCACGCCCTTGCCGTCGTACGACTCGCCGTTGTTCGCGGTGGGGTCGTGAATCAGCACGCCGAGCACCTGCGGATAGTGGCCCTGCTCGTCCTTGCCGAAGATGTGCTGCAACCACGGAATCTGCAGCTCGATGCTGTGCTCGCGCTCATGGTCATATCGATGTGCAACCACCGCATCGCCGAGATCTGGCCCCAGGTTGCGCTTGAGCGCAGCGAGTAAATCCGCAGCGAGTTCGCTGGTGCCAAACGGCGAGGTGTATCCCTTGTCGCATGCGCAGACACCGGTGGCGCGTCCGAAGTGGTTGGTGCCCAGCACCAAAATGCGTTCGGGGCGAGAGACCTCCCGCAGGCGGCCCCAAATCGCGGCATAGTTGTTCCAACCACGGTGATAGTCCAAGTGGGGGGCCACGATCGCCTTGGGCAGCGTCGGCAAGCTGGCATCAGGCGCATCCTTGATGGCTTGCTTGATGAACTCGTCGAGCGCGGTACGCAGACGTTCGGTGGCAAGCGCATCGCGCTCGGCTACTTCAAGCTTCTGCTCATCTTCTTTCAGCAGCGACTCAGCGAATTGAATAGTGCTGGCCGGGGGCAGGTTGGCAGTGGCATCGAACTGGCGGTGCATCTCGGCCAAGATGGCGTCAAAGCGAGGGCCCATCAGCAGGCCGGCATCGTCGAGCTGGGCGACCAGCTCCTCGATGATGGGGCGGGTCAGGCCGCGGCCAACTTCCTCAACGAGCTGGTCCAACGTCCGAGAACCATCCATGAGTGGCAACAACTGGACCGCCGCGATCTGAGTGAAGACCACCTTCTCGGAGATTTGCTCCTTGTCGGCCAAGCCAACCATGGGCACCTCGGTGCCGTCCGAACCCTTGGCTTGGGCCTGAAAACCACGAATGGGCCGTAGCCGCGGCGTATTCATGTGCTGCTGGTTGGGGTCAAACGCGGGCTTGCTCTCTGAAGTGTCGCTCATCGGAAGAGAGTTTAGCGGCAGCACAGGCTGCTTACTTTGCCGATCGGCATGATTTCAGCAAACCTGAGGTCTATCCTTACGGCCTGATTTTGCGCAGTGCTGATTTTGGTGCTGCCCTGCGATTGAACCAAGCCCCGAGCTGCCGCTTAACTGGTACTCGTGCAACTGATTGTGGAGCGTGTTATGCAGTTCAAGCCCGGCCAGAACATTAAGTGCACCGTGACCGCCAAGCCGACCACCGAGAATCGCATGCAGACCATCGAGCGTCTGATGCGGCTTGATCCGGTCAACCGTCGCGCGCTGAAGAAGGCGCACCGGGTTCGCCAGCAGCGTTTGAACGTCTACAACCGCGGCAACCGCGATTGGACGAGCCGCGAGATCTGCGCCCGCATCGTGCGGTGCGAGAAGGGCAACAGTTGGACGATGCGATTCGACTTCAACATCGAGCCGGACTTGGCTGCCGTCTCTGACTACCTGACTGTCGAGAACGCCTAACCGCAAGTTGAGGTAACTGTGGCAGGTTTTCGCGGGATTTCCGCGGACCCGGCGCGGATCCTCCCAGCAGGAACGAAGATGCTCAGGGGCTACACCAAAGCTCCAGAAGGGCCGCACCGACCGTGCGGCTGGTATCGTTTGCGATCAGAGCTGCATCAGACGCAGCCGATAGAAAAACCCGGTGCCCGACGTTTCCGCCAGACACCGGGCCTCGTGGGGGTTCAATGCTTTGTGCTCAATCTCTTGCAAGTGCTTCGCGATGCTTGCCAATGACAGAACCTGTCGCTAGGGCTGGCAACAATCACGGCTTGTTTGCTGCAAAGTTTTTCTGCCGACCAGGTTAACTCATCACCGACGCATTATGGTCTGGCAATCAACTGGCACCAAAGCGTGTCGTAGACTGGGTTCGTCTTCCGGTCACTCCTCGCCGGTTGTGCCACCAAACTCGGTTCGCTGAGAGAGCACTCGTGGTTCCACTCGTGGCGGCGTAAATCAGCAAGTTTTCTCACCTCGCCGCACTGCAGATTGTTCAACCGTTGCCACGAGTCTGTCATGGCCAAGAAACTGCCCGCATCAAGAGCAACTCTCCCCCGCCCCGCGAAGCAAAAAGCCGCTCCTGCGACGGTCGCCATCGTCGTGAGTCGCTACAACCGCACGGTGACCGATGCGCTTCTGAGCGGAGCGCTTGCCGAGGCCCGCGCTGCGAGGGTGGCGACCGAAGTGTTCCAAGCTGCCGGCGCGTTTGAGATTATCGGCATTTGCGCCGCCGCGGCGGCGACGGGACGTTTTGCGGGCATTCTGGCACTCGGGTGCATCATCAAGGGTGAGACCAAGCACGACGATTACCTGGCGCACGCCGTGACGACCGGGCTGGGCAATTTGGCCGCGGCTGGGGGCGCGCGCGGCCCTGCTGTGGCTCTTGGCGTGCTCACGGTCAATAGCAATCAGCAGGCGATTGATCGCTCCGGAGGCAAGCAGGGCAACAAGGGTGCTGAGGCCATGCTGGCACTGCTGGATTCCATGGCGGTCTGTCGAGCGATTCGCAGTGGCGAGGGTCCCAGCCCGCGTTCTGGCTCGCTTGCTGGCTCGCGCAGCCCTGATAAACTCACACGCAACTGATTCGCTTCTGTTTCCAGCCAATGGCAAGCTCACGAGATACCCGTCGATACGCATTCCAAGCTCTCTATCAGCTTGATGCCCGCGGTCCGCAATCGGCCGAGCAGGTTCAGCAGTGGCTCGCTGAAACCGTCTCGCTGAACGATGATGAGCGCATGAAGATCTTCATGCTCGCCCTAGCTGCCTTTGAGCGGCGCTCAGCGGCCGATGGCGAGTTTCACCAGCTTGCGCCCACCTGGCCAGCGCATCGCCAGCCCGCGGTAGATCGCGCCATCCTGCGGCTCGCCCACTATGAGCTCTCGCAGGCGGATGGCGTTAAACGCGGCAAGCTGATTCTCAACGATGCCATTGAGCTATCCAAGGAATACAGCACCGATCGCTCTCCCGCCTTCGTCAACGGGCTGCTCGACAAAGTGCTGCAGCGCGTGAGGAGCGAGGCCGCGGCAGGCGCCGATTCGCCCTCCGCGGCTAATTCCCCCTCTGCACCCAGCGCATAGGTTGGTCTGCGCGTTCTATCATCGCCAGACATGATTACCCCTGCGTTCAGCACCGTTGCCTGCCCCAACTGGACCCTTGACAAGGTCGCCGCCAGCGCCAAATCCTTCGGATATTCAGGCGTCGAGCTGCGCACGTTTGGCGATGGCTCGCTGAAGTTCTCGTGCGACCCGGTGATGACCGGCGCCGAGAAGGTTCGCGCCATGTTCCGCGATGCAGGCATCTCGATTGTGTCGCTCGCCACCTCACTGAGTTTTCACCAAGCCATCGATCCACCAGTCATCGGCCACGCCATCTGCGATAACGAAGTGGCTATACGCGCTGCTCGCCGCGCCATCGACTTGGCCGCCAGCATCGAGTGCCCGCTCGTTCGCGTCTTTGGCTTTCAAGTTGCTGGCCCCGGTGGCCGCGTGAGCACCTCCGATCGCATCGCCGAGCGCCTCAAGCTCGTCGTGGACCATGCCCAGCACACAGGCGTGCGTGTGATGATCGAGACTGGTGGCGACTTCAACACCGCCGTCGAGATAATGGAGATCATCGACAAGGTGGGCGGCCCGCTGCTTGGTGTCTGCTACAACGCCCTGCTGGGCCAGCGCGAGGGTGAGTCTTCCGCCGCGGCAGTCAACGTGCTTGGCAATCGACTCTTTGCGCTGCGGCTGAAGAACGTCGTTGCGGGTCGGCCGGTGCTGCTTGATGAGCCAGGCGAGGGTGATGCCCGCGCGGCCTTTGCCGCGGTTGCCAGCACGGGGATCGACGTGCCAGCCATCTTTGAGTGGGACCGCGCTTGGATGCCCGAGATCGCCGAACCAGAGGCAGTGCTGCCGCAGATCGCAAAGCTCATGTTCTCATGGCTGAGCCCAGCCGGCAACATGGGCGCGCCCAACTCCGCTGATTCGCGCTCGGCGCGACTGCCCAGCGGCGTGCCCACCGGCTTCTCCACCGACCATCCCTCCTCTCACGCGCACGCCTGAGCCGGCTTTCGCTCTCCTATGCCCCGCGCGCCAGATCCTGCCGGGCCGCTGTGCGTCCCTGATGCCTTTGGCATCACGGCGATGGAGACTTCGGCCAAAGTTCTTGATCTCACGCGAGAGCTTGGTTTTGCGGCGGCGGGAATCTGCGCTGTGCAGGCGACCAGTTACGCTTCGGAATATGCTCGGTGGATCGCGCGTGGCGAGCATGGAGACATGCAATACCTTGCTGCTCAGGCGGAGAAGCGCATGGACCCGCGCCGCGAGCTTGCGGGGGCGCAGACGATGCTGATGGTTCTCGATCAGTACGCTGAGCGCGGGCACACCGATGCGCCGCTCGAGCCCCAGCATGGCCGCGTGGCCAGATATGCGCGAGGACGCGACTATCACACCACCGTCAAGACCCGGCTGCATCGACTGGCCGACACGCTGCGTGCGCGCTGGCCGGAACATCAATTTCGCTCCTTCGCCGACTCTGCCCCGATTCTTGAGCGCGAGCATGCTGCCCGCGCTGGCCTTGGCTGGGTGGGCAAGCACACGCTGCTCATCAACCCGCGGCTGGGGAGTTACTTCGTGCTCGGCGGCATGCTCACCACCATGGACTGGCACCCGACGGCCGATGCAGCTGACAGCGGGCCTGCCGGGCCCTCGGGCACACCTTCGCTCGCGGCGGCTGCCAATATTGGCTGCGGCAGTTGCACACGCTGCATTGATGCCTGCCCCACGCAGGCCATTTCGCCCTATAGCGTCAATGCCGCCAAGTGCATCAGCTACCTCACCATCGAGCAGCTCGCGGCAACCGCAAGCGCCGATGGCGCAAAACTTGGCGACTGGCTTTACGGCTGCGATATCTGCCAGGAGGTTTGCCCGCACAACTCAGCCAGAGCGTGGCCTACGCCGCGCTATGCGGAACATGCCGAGCGCGTGGCGCAGCTCAATCTACAGGATGTTGCGGCTTGGACCGCCGCGGACAAGGCCAAGGTGGTTGAGGGCACGCCCATGCGCCGCACCAAGCTTGCCAAACTGCAGAGCACAGCGCACGCAATGCTCTCGGCGCAGGCAAGTGGGCCACACCCTGTGCGCGAGTAGAGTTGCGTTATGAGCGATACCTCAACATCAGGCAACGCAGGCAACCAAGCATGGAGTCAGACGGGCAGCCAAACAGGCCGCATCCGGACCAGACTGGCCGAGCTTGGGCTTTCCCTGCCGCCCCCCGTTACGCCCGCGGGCAACTACGTGCCAGTAGTGATTACTGGCAACCTGCTCTTTATCGCCGGGCAGATACCCATGATCGCTGGCAAGCCGCAGTTTACAGGGCGAGTCGGCCATGAGGTAACGCTGGAGCAGGCGCGGCAATGTGCGCGCACGTGCGCGCTGAACGGCCTCGCCGCGGCGGAGCTGGCGCTTGGCTCGCTCGACCGTATTGAGCGCATCGTGCGGCTTGGCGTATTTGTGGCCTGTGAGCACACCTTTGGCGACCATCCGGAGGTGGCCAACGGCGCCAGTGACCTGCTGGGAGAGATTTTTGGCCCCGCGGGGCGGCATGTGCGCGCTGCGGTGGGCGCACCGTGTCTGCCGCGGCAGGTGCCCGTGGAGATTGAGTTTGTCATGCAGATTGTGCTGAGCTGAGCGGGGCTGGGCTGGGCCGGGTTGAGCTGGGCAAAGTTGGCTCTGGGATAGCCCCTTGGGTGGTGTGCTGCGCTGAGGCGCACAATGATGCATCATGCTGCGGCGAGTCTCGCTCGCAAACAAGTGCTTGCTCCTGTTCGGTGTTGCCGTGCTTGGCATTGTGGCTACATCGCTGCTCGTCGCGCTCATTCGCATGAATGCCATCATTGACGATGGCGAGCTGGCCTCTTTGCGGCAAGCTGCGATGGTTTGGCAGGCAGAGGCCAGGCGCGGGGCTGAAGCCGGGGGGCCTGCGGGCGACCCTGAGCCAAGTGCTGGCGAGGTCGGGCCGGTTCTCAGCGCGGAGTTTGAGCGAATCGGCCTGGGCGAGGTTGAACTGACGCGCCTGCGGGCCGACCAGATCGTGCCCTATCGCTTTCGGCCTGAGGCCAAGCAGCTGGTGGAGGCCGCCTGGACGCGTGGCAGCGTGGATCGCACGTTTGAGTCGTTCTCCGAATCCGAGTATGGCTTTACCGCGCGGCGCTACGCCATTGCCGTGGTGGTCCGCGGCTCAGAGAAAGAAGGCGGGACTGCTGCTTCGGCCGCTACTGGCCCGCTAGCGACGCCCAGCGTAACCCAAGCGACCCCCAACGGCGCACAAGTGGCACCGGTGCGCGCCATTGTTTATGGGGTGAGGACCTCGACCGCCGCGGCGACATCGCTCTGGCTTTCGCTGTTTTTTCTTGTCTCGGTGGGTGTCTTCGCGCTGGGGCTGGCGGTGCTGGTGTTTTATCTGATTACCAGCAAGATTATTCTTGAGCCAGTGCGGCAATTGCGGTTGACCGCAGAGGCGGTGCGCTCGGGTAACCTTGACTCGCGGTCGGAGATTGCCACGGGCGATGACTTCGAGGACCTTGCTGATGCGTTTAACGAGATGGTCGGTGCGTTGCAACTTGGACAGGTTCAGCTTCGGGCGATCAACAACTCGCTGGACGAGAAGATCAACCAGTTGGCCGAGAGGAACCTGACGCTTTACGAGGCGGCCAAGATCAAGGGCGAGTTCCTCGCCAATGTATCTCACGAGCTGCGCACGCCGCTCAACAGCATTCTGGGCTTTGCCGAACTGCTTGAGGATCAGGCGCAGCGCGAACAGGACTCAGGAGAGGATTCGAGCAAGCTGGCGCGACGCAAGCGGTATGTTGACAACATCCTGTCCGCTGGTCGCTCGCTGCTTGAGCTCATTACTGGGCTGCTGGAGATGGCCAAGGTGGAGGCAGGCAAGGCCGAGCTGCGCGTGTTGCGCTTTGAGGCAAGCGATCTGTGCGAGCAGTTAATTGCGATGATGCGGCCCGCCGCGGATAAGCGCGGCGTGGAGCTGACGCTGGAGGTGGCGGAGAATCTGCCGACCATGATGACCGATCGTGGCAAGCTGCAGCAGGTGATCTTCAACCTGCTTGCGAACGCGGTGAAATTCACCGGCGACATGGCTGATGAGCTGCGCAGCAAGCAGCAGCAGCGCGCGGCAGAAGCAGAGCTGATGGGCGCGCCGCCCTTGCTTGAGCAACTGCCTGCGGCCAAGGTGACGCTGCGGGCTGAGAACCTCATCGCCCGCGACCCGGCAACCGGTCAGACGGAAGACCGCATTCGCTTTTCGGTGCTCGACACCGGGCCTGGCATCGCGGCGGAAGATCAGGCGAAAATCTTCGAGAAGTTCACGCAGTTGGACAGTGGCTATGGACGCAAACATGCTGGCACGGGGCTCGGCCTGGCCATCTGCAAAGAACTGAGTGGTCTGCTGCAAGGTGAGATGATGATTGAGTCGGCCGTCAACCGCGGCTCGATGTTCTCGGTGGTGGTGCCAGTGACGATTAATCCCGGGCAGGCAGCGGAGGCAAAGTTGGAGCTTGCGTTTAGGGGGAGCTTGAAGGGGTAACGGATGGGGAGTGTTAAGTGAGGAAGTGCGGGGTTGATGGTGAGCTTGACGGAGTGGGTGTCGACGGCCCCGTTGACGACCGGCACCCCAGCACAAGGTAGTGCAGAGCGCACATCCGCATCTGCGATCACTCAGCCGCCTGTTGGCTTTGGGTTCCCGTTAGAAAAATGTGGCCACTTCGCCGCTTGGCGAGCTGATCCCATTTCCCCCAGTTTCACCTTTGCACATTCTTGACTCTTTCGGTGGTGCGGCGAGGTGGGGTCCTTTCTAGTCTCACCACTGTTCTGAAGCACCCTTCACGCGTATCTGGAGAGATTCGAGATGTCACTGTCATTCACTTCGTCCAAGGTCACCGCTGCCGCGGCCATGCTGCTTGTCACCCTCGCTGGGGCGAGCAGTGCCAGCGCACAGCGCCCGGCATCATCCACGATCGGCGGCCAGAGCATCTTCGGCGGCAGCTACAACATCGATATCTACCGTGTCGGCACGGATTTTTCGGCAAACCCAGGCACCGGCGTTCAGCTTGAGCCGGAGGGCATGGTGTTCCACAACGGCGTGCTTTACGTTTCGGGAGATGGCGGCGCCACGGAGACCAATGGTTTTCTTGCTTCATACGCGGGCGGCAACCTTGGATTTTTGCCTTCGGTCATCGGTCCCTTCATTTCGGCCAATGCTGCTGGCACTTTGGGGCGTTTCGGCGGCGAAGGCATCACCATCAACACCCGTGGCGCGGGCTACGGATCTTTTGGCGGCACTACCCCAAACATTGCATCGATTGACAACGTCATCAGCGGTGTTGGCCGCCAGCTTGCCGTAATGAACCTGACGGGCATTTCGGTTCAAAATCAGCAAAACGGCTTCGTCAATGCTGATGACATCACCTTTGTCTTGGGCACGAACGCATCCGATGATCGTTTTGCGATCATCAATGCCGCAAGTGCGCCCGTTCTGCGTTATTACTCGACTGGCAGCACGCCAACGCTGCTGGCGGGCGGTTTTGCTTTGCCTTTGGGCGCGAAGGGCCTGCTGCATCTGAGTGCGGTTGATGCTGCCAAGTTCTCCGCATTGGCCACCGGCGAGGCCTTTCTCGTTGCGTCCAGCCCGGAGGGCGCTTTGACAACAAATCGTCTAACGCTGTACGCCATGGATGGCACCCTCTTGGTTGAGAGCATGCTGCCCACCGGCTTGGGTGCGGGGCGGCTCGGCAACATAGAGGCGATCGCCTTTGACTCGGTCACCAATCGCCTGTTCATTGGTGATGAGGCCGGAGCCAACAGCCAGATCGCAGTGCTCACCATCCCCTCGCCAGCTGGCGCGGCCATGGTCGCGATGGCTGGTCTGATGATCGCCCGCCGCCGTCGTAGCTAAGTTCGGTTCGGCTTTAGTTTAAGCAATCTTTACTGAACGTTCATCGGCAATCGGTGCGCTGAAAGGCGCACGGCTGCTATTTTCCCGGTCGAGTCCTTGGCGGCCGAGACTGGACTGGGCCGGCGGCCGTTTTGGGGATTCGCTTTTCGGTTGCAGATTCTCTATGGCCACTCATTTTGCTGCGGGCATACTGGTTGGTGGACTGGCGATCGTCATTGGGATGGTGGCGCTGCGAGATGCCGCGCCTGCAATGGCGAAGCCGATGCTCCCCGTGAAATCGATCACCGCCGCGCATGCGGAGGTCGTGGCCAGTGCGGAGACCGAGCCGGTCCCCTCCGTTGATGATGCGGCCGATGATGCAGCCATCTGGGTTCACCCGACGGATGCCAGCAAGAGTCTGATCTTGGCAACCGACAAGCAGAACGGCGTGTTCGTCTACACGCTCTCGGGCAAGCAGCAACAGACCATTGCGGCCGGCCGGCTCAACAACATCGACCTGCGGCAGGATGTGGGCGGGCTGGCGGGCGCGGGTGAGGCAATCGCCATCGCGACCAACCGCACCAGCAAGACGATCGATCTGTTTGTGATTGATGCGGCTGGCGTAATCAGGACCGCGGGTAAGCTGGCATCGGGCTTTGATGATCCTTACGGCGCATCATTGTACAAAAATCCGCGTTCCGGGCAGCTTTTCGCCTTTGCGTGTGACAAAGGCGGGCTGGTGCGGCAGTGGGAGATTACCAGCGAAAGCGGACGACTTGCAGGGCGCGAGGTGCGTTCGTTTCATGTTGGCGCTCAGGCCGAGGGCATGGTCTGCGATGATGAGGCGGGCATCTTTTATATCGGTGAGGAGGGTGCGGGCGTGTGGGCCTATGCGGCCGATGCCTCTTTGCCTGCCGGGGAGCAGACACGCAAGTTGGTCATCGCCGGGGCGCCGCATGGACTGCTCGCGGCGGATGTTGAGGGGCTTGCCATCGCGCGGGCCCAAGGTGAGCAACCCATGCTGGTGGTGTCATCACAAGGTAACTCGTCGTTCCACTTTCACGAGCTTGGCGGGGCGTATGGGCATCGCGGCTCAATCGTCGTGAAGGCCACCATCGGAAGCTCTGCTGCCGATGGGGGTGCGGTGCAGGAGACTGATGGCATTGAGGTGCTGGCCGCGCCGCTAGGGCCGGCCTTCCCAGGTGGCGTAATGGTGGTGCAGGACGGCAAGAACGCGCCGATGGCGCAGAACTTCAAGCTGATTGATTTTCGGCTGGTGCTCGCAGCGCTGAAGCCCGCGACCGCAAGCCCTGCCTCGACAAAGACGACAACCGGGGGTGGCAAGTGAGGTGCAAAGCGAAGACCCAACTTGCAAACGCTGGCCGCCGCGGCTTTACACTGATCGAGCTGTTGGTGGTGATTGCGGTGATCGCGCTTCTGGTAGGTATCTTGCTCCCCTCGCTGGTCGGTGCGCGCGAAACGGCCCGCATGACCAAGTGTACAAGCAATCTGCGGCAACTGGCCATCGCGGCGGGCAGCTACTCCAATGAGCAAAAAGGGTATTTCTCCAGCGGCACGTGGGATAATCGCTCGCTGCGCTCATGGGGCGCGCTCGATAAGGCCGGTTGGGTTGCCGATTACAATAATGGCGGGCACTGCATACCCGCACAGTTGATGTGTCCATCCAGCCCGGCGCTCAGCAGCAAGGTGCTCTCGCCATCGGTACTTGCCAGTGAAATGCCATGGGAGCCGGTGGGCAATGAACGTGTGGCGGAACTCATCAACAAGGGTTACAACACCAACTACTGCCAGTCGTGGTACATGGCCAATACCGACCCGCTGTCGGTGACGAGCCAAGCCCGCGATCTGGAGCGCCGTTCGCTGACGAGAGGGCCGCTGCGCGATTCGATGATTCGCAATGCGGCAACCTCGACTGTGCCGCTGTTTGGAGATGGTGCAGTCAAGATGGGAGATCTTGGCGAGTACGTTCAGGGCCCGGAGGGGCCTCTGCCGGGAGCCAAGGGCACATCGGACGGGCCAAGCTCATTTGCGCGAAACGGATCGGGCCCCTCGGTGATTGGCCGCCAAAACTATGAGGATTTCGGCGCCGTCCATCTCAAGGGCTCGTACATTGCGAGCAACGCGATCAACCACAACAAGTTCACCGGCACGTTCGTCTTCGCCGATGCTTCGGCAAAATCGTTCAATGATTCGGCCAAGCGTGATGGACGCTTTGGTGGAGCGATGGGTGAGAAGAACGGCTGGCGCATCTGGCTGTATGACGAACTGGAGGGCCAGGTTTACGGCGGATACCTCTCGCTGCCGGGCGTCTCATTTTAACTGATATTGCACATATCAAACTTTTTTGGAGAGAGACCGATGAGCAAGACCTCACGTTGCGCGATTCTGATGGCCGCCGCGGCAGCCGCGATAAGTGTTTCAGCACCGACAGTTGCTGCCCAGAGCAGCATTACGCTGTTTGGTCAGGCCTATTCGGTGCAGCGCTTCAACTATGCCGAGCAGGTGCAGTGGCCCAGCGTGCTGTTTGCCAATGAGACCTTGCAGCTTGTGGAAGTCGAGGGCGCGTGCTACGCGGGCGGCAACAGGCTCTTCGCATCATCAGAGGCAATGAGCGAAGTCTTCCCCGGTGAGAAGAAGAATCATGTCGTGGCGATTAACCTGATCGAGAGCAATGGTCAGATCACCGGCATCGCCTATGCGGGCACGATCGTCGTCAACGACTTCTCGACTGATGGCTACGAGCTTTCGCCCTCGGGCCTGACGATCAATACTGGCAGCGTTGGCATCGGCGCAGGCGGCAACCTGATTGTTGGCAGCAGTGAAGATAACCTGCGCGCGTACTCGCTTAGCGCAAGCACTCTTGGCCAGCCCCTCGCCGTGCAGTTTGGGCAGATTTGCCAGCCGAGCGCGGCATCGTGTGCTCTCGATCTGTCCGGTGTGCTCTCTGATGTTGAAGATGTCACTTACGCGCCCGGCGCAGGTGGCACTGGCGCGGTCTTCGTGCTGAGTCAGGAGTTTCCTGATCGTGTCCTGCGACTCAACGACGATGGCACCGTGGACAACGCCGGTTCGTTCAATGTCGGCGGCGACATCGCCAATCCGCCTGCAGCGAACCCCAACCCTACTCCCAAGGGCTTGAGCTATCTTGCCGACTCGCCGGCTTTCCCCGCGATGATTCGCCGCCCCGGTGGTACGCTGATCGTGGGCCTTGATGATGATGGTCCTGGCCTGCAGGTCTTCGATCTCTCTGGCAACTTGCTCGCGTACGAGTCGCTCACTGCCGATGGCACGCCGGGCGGTACGTCGCTGTTGCCCCTTGGAAACTGTGCCGAGCAGTTAATCATTGAGTCGCTGGCTTCTGACCCCGCCACGGGACGCCTCTTCCTGTTCAATCAGGGTGATGGGCTGACGTGCAATGAGCTGCTGATTCTGACGCCCGTCGCCGCGGCGTGCTCGATCGCCGACCTCGTCGGTGGTGATGGCAACCCGCCCGCCGATAGCAGTGTCGATGGCAACGATTTCCAAGCATTCTTGAACGCATTTGCCGCAGGTGCTGTTCTTGCCGACATTGTTGGTGGCGATGGCAACCCGCCCGCCGATAGCAGCGTCGATGGCAACGATTTCCAAGCATTCCTAAACGCATTTGCCGCGGGCTGCTGAATCTGATGCCGGGCGCCCTGTTTAATCGCGGGCGTACGCTGGAGAAGTATGGAGTCACCAGCGAGCCCAACTGATGCACCAAGTCGTGCGGTCGAAGCCGCGGCACCCGTGCTGCGTCCGCAGATTGCAAGCATGCTCACACCCGCGCTGGTGCTGGAGCGCCTTGAGCGTGAGGCGCGGCGCGGCAAGCTGCCGGGGTTCGAGC
>Ga0105047_10008984_pt1 | contig 16534 bp, 16 predicted proteins | sample MAT04_FD_78384 | JGI IMG/M metagenome (GOLD analysis project Ga0105047, IMG submission 78384) | Freshwater microbial communities from Lake Fryxell liftoff mats and glacier meltwater in Antarctica - MAT-04 (megahit assembly) | ecosystem: Environmental > Aquatic > Freshwater > Ice > Liftoff...
AGTCCGCAAAGCGCCGCTTCGGATCCCCCGGCAATCCTGACATCCGCCATGCCAAATTGAATGTAACGACCCGCGTCGCCTATGGCATTTGAGCCAGTGGCACACGCCGTGGCGACGGATGTGTTCGGGCCATGAATGCCGAAGATGATAGAGACATTCCCCGACGCCGCGTTCACCATCAGCCGCGGCACGGTGAACGGGCTGACGCGGGAGACACCGCGGGAGACCAGAATCTTGTTCTGTTCCTCGAGCGTCTCGATGCCACCAATCCCGGAACCAATGAGGACACCAGCGCGGTGACGGTCGGTCTTGTCGAAGTCGATTCCGGAGTCTTTCACCGCCGAGATCGACGCGGCGATGCCGAACTGCGAGAAACGGTCAAGTCGCTTGGATTCGCGGAAGTCGATGCCGTACTTCGTAATATCGAAGTCGGTACATTCTCCGCCAATGCGCACGGGATAGCTGCTTGCGTCCCATCGGGTGATCGGCTTGATGCCGCTCTTGCCAGCACACAGCGCTTCCCACATCTCGTCGGCGGTTTCCCCCAACGAGGTGACGACACCTAATCCGGTAATAACAACTCGGCGTTTCATATGCAGTGGGCAGTATGCAGCAGGCAGCGGGCAGACAGTTCTATCTGCCCGCTGCCCGCTGCCCACAGCCTACTTCTTAGAGTGTTCCTTGATGTAATCAATCGCCTGGCCGACGGTTTGGATCTTTTCGGCCTCTTCGTCGGGGATGGAAAGCTCGAATTCGTCTTCAAATTCCATCACCAGTTCCACGGTGTCGAGCGAGTCGGCGTTCAGATCGTTGATGAAGTGGGTTTCGCGGGTGATTTCCGCCTTGTCCACGCCCATCTGTTCACTGACGATTTCGATAACCTTCGTTTCAATGTCGTCCATATATTCCACCTATCCCTGACGGTAAGCTGTTTTAGACCCCAGTGATCTAAACGAGCGCGAAGACTATATTCGGGGCTAACTTAATTGCAACCTAACGGCCGCAGGTCGATTGTTGTCATAAGCCCTGTTACAACAATCAACAATCAACAATCCCCCATCGAATTCACATCGCCATTCCCCCGTCCACACAAATCACCTGTCCGGTGATGTAACTCGCCGATTCTGATGCGAGAAACGCAACAGCAACGGCGATTTCCTCGGGTTTGCCGAAGCGCTTCAACGGAATAAACTGCTTCGCCCCTTCCTTGATCTTGTCATTCAGAACTTCGGTCATGTCAGTCGAGATGAATCCAGGTGCGACAACATTGCACGTGATACCCTTGCCCGCCATCTCCTTTGCGACAGACTTTGACAGTCCAATGAGGCCAGCTTTTGATGCGGCGTAATTCGCCTGTCCGGCGTTACCCACCACGCCCGCGACTGAGCTGATGTTGATGATGCGTCCGGTCTTGGAACGCATCAGATATCGCCCCGCCGTGCGGATCGCGACGAAGGCACTTTTCAGATTGGTGTTAATCACGACGTCCCAATCTGCGTCGTCCATCCGAAGGAACAAGCCGTCTTTGGTGATTCCGGCGTTGTTCACCAGCACGTCCAGCCTTCCATGCGTTTCTGCCACCTTGTTGATGGATTCTTCCAGTGCTTTGACGTCGGCGATATCGACGGTGACCGCTTCGGCTGAATCACCTTTTGACTGGATGTCGGTGACCACCTGATTGAGCTTGTCGGCACTGCGAGCGGCGACGACAACATGCAGCCCGTCTTTTGCGAGTTGGCGCGCGATCGCCTCGCCAATCCCGCGCGACCCGCCGGTGACGAATGCTACACGTTTTTCTGTCATCTCATCCTTCCTGATACTCATCTCATTTAACCCCGGGTGAATACACCCGGGGCGAGCGCTCGCCCGCCGTGTATTCACGGCGGGCTAAAAGCACTTACTTCAACGCATCCGCCGATGCCAATGAATCCACGGGCAACCGGCGGTTGATCTTCTTCAGCAATCCTGTCAGCACACGGGCGGGCGCAAGCTCGACAAACCGTGCCTCACCTTTCGTGACGAGCGACTGCATGGTCTGCTCCCAGCGCACCGGTTTGACGATCTGATCCACCAGAAGCTTCCTGATCGACGTCGGATCGGTATGAAGCTGCGCGGTAACGTTGGAGTAAACCGGTTTCAGTGGCAGCTTGATCGCCACTCTTTCGAGTTCGGCAGCCATCTTGTCGGCACCGGACTGCATGATTGGCGAGTGAAACGCACCAGCGACGGTGAGCGGAATCGCCTTAAAACCCGCGACTTCCGCAGCCGCTGCGAGTCGCTGACAGGCGGACTTGGATCCGCTGACAACCACCTGTCCAGGCGCGTTGAAATTCGCGGGAACCAGGACTTCGCCCGCGGCGTGCTTCTCGCATAGATCGCCAATTGTGACTTCATCCGCGCCCATCACCGCTACCATGCCGCTTGGCGTGGTGACGGCGGCTTCCTGCATAAATTTGCCTCTTGCGGCGACCAGTTTCAACCCTTCCTCAAACGTGAACGCCCCACCAAGGTGCAGCGCGGTGTATTCGCCGAGCGAAAGACCCGCATACGCGGTCACGACTTCCGGATTCACCTTGCCGGCAGCCTTCGCGGCGTTGAAGCAGGCAACGCTGGTGACATAAATTGCCGGCTGGGAGATGTCCGTCTGGTTCAGTCGGTCATCGGGACCCTCAAAGCAATGCCTGGCGAGGTCAAATCCCAGCACGTCATTGGCGCGATCGAAAATCTCTTTGGCAACGGGGAAGGATTCGTAAAAATCCTTCCCCATCCCAACGACCTGCGCGCCTTGGCCGGGACAGAGAATATATGTCGCTTCGCTCATTTTTGATTTTCAAGTTTTGATTTTTGATTTCGGGGTCCAGGAACTTTGACTTCATTCAAAAATCAAAATTCAAAAATCTGAAATTCCCTCACATCCTCACCACCGCATTTGACCAGGTCAGCCCCGCACCGAAGGCGACGAAAACAACGATGTCGCCCTTCTCCAGCTTTCCTGCCTTGATAGCTTCATCCATCGCAATGGGGATCGACGCCGCAGAGGTATTGCCGTACTTGTCGATGTTGACGAAGGTCTTCTCCGCGGGAATGTTGAGCCGTTCCATCGCACTATCGATGATCCGCTGGTTCACCTGGTGCGGAATGATCATCTTGATCTTGTCCGCGTTCAGGTCGCACTTTTTAAACGCATCATCGATGAGTTCGTTGAACCGTTGGACCGCAAATTTATACACCTCGCGACCTTTCACTTTCATGAAATGCTGACGACCTTGCACGAGGGCAACATCCAGAGGCTTGCGGGAGCCATAATCGCAGCAGATGAAGTCCGCTCCGGTGCCGTCGGCATGCATGCTGGAATATAGCACGCCGCGGGTCAGGTCTTCGGATCGAGATAGCACCACCGCACCCGCGCCGTCGCCGAACAGGATACAGCTGGAACGATCGGTGTAGTCGATGATCCGCGACAGCACTTCCGCGCCGACCACCAGAACGTTCTTGTACTGCCCGGAACGGACAAACGCATTGCCGATGTTCAAACCATACAAAAACCCGCTGCACGCCGCCGACACGTCAAATGCGGGGGTGCGATCCATTCCAAGCGATGCCGCGATAAAACATGCGGTTGATGGAAGTGCCATGTCACCCGACGCTGTAGCGCAGATCACCAGATCGATATCCTTGGGTTCAAGCCCGGCGGACTTGAGCGCACGCATCGATGCCTTGCTGGCAATAGTCGAGGTGAATTCCCCCGTACCGGCAACACGGCGTTCCTTGATCCCGGTGCGCTGGATAATCCACTCATCCGACGTATCGATCGTCTTCGAGAGTTCTTCGTTGGTCAGACGCTTTTCCGGCAGAAAGCTTCCCGTGCCGGTGATGATGGAACTGTAGTGTGACATTTTTGAATTTCGATTTTTGATTTTTGACTTAGGAAGGCAAGGCCGCAGCCTCGAATGACAATCAAAAATCAAAATTTAAAAATCAAAAATCTCCTAAGACTCGCTTGGTACGCTCTGTGCAATCAGGTCCACGATGGTTTTGTTCACGTTGTGATCCACCAACTGCTTGCCAACGCGGATGGCGTTCATGATGGCGCGAGCTTCGCTCTTGCCGTGGCAGATCATCATATAACCGCCGACGCCCAGTAGCGGCGCGCCGCCGTGCTCCTGCCAGTCGTGTCGGGCATAGATCTTTTTCAGGAATGGCTTGAACTGGTCCAGCATCTCCGGTGCATCTTCCTGAAGTTCGGCGATAATAGTCTGGAAAAGCCCTTCCGCGAGACCTTCGGTGAACTTCAGAATGATATTGCCGACGAAGCCATCACAGACAACGACATCAACCACACCTTTGAACAGATCGCGGCCTTCCACGTTGCCAATGTAGTTGATCAGCGGCTCGTCGCGGAGAAGCTTGCGGGCTTCCTTGACCGTGGTGGTGCCCTTGCCATCTTCTTCGCCGATGGACAGCAGGCCTACGCGCGGCTTGGCGATGCTATAGACATCCCGGGCATAGCAGGACGCCATCAAGGCATATTGCTGGAGATGCTTGGGTTGCGGCGAGATATTCGCGCCGACGTCGCAGATGGTTAACGGGCCGTGGAAGGTGGGAATTGCCACTGCAATGCCCGGACGCACAACCCCCGGAAGCAACCTCATGCGCAACTGCGCCGCGGCGACACAAGCGCCAGTGTTGCCAGCGGAAATCGCGGCGTCGGCGTCGCCCTTGGACACCATTTTGCACATCACGGCGATGGAACTGTCAGGCTTGCCTCGAACTGCGTCCACGGGAGATTCGCCCATCTCGATTACCTGCGTGGTGTGGACGATCTCAAAATACTTCTGATTGTCTGCCGGGACTTCCGCCGCTTCGAGCGCAGCGCGGGACAGCGTCTCGTCGCCAACCAGAAAGACCCTATCGTCGCCGCTCAAGAACTTCGCGGCATCGAAGCAGCCTTTCAGAATCGCATCGGGCGCATGATCGCCACCCATTACGTCAACCGCTACTCGCACAGGTCTCCTCCCTGGAAGACTGGATGACGTCTATCAGGCTTCATCTTTTTCAACCGCAAGTGCGAGCTGCGGATTCACATATCCGCAGTTTTCGCAGGCGCAGTGGGGTAACTTCGCGTTGCCGCATTGCGGACAGCGAACATAGTGGATGGGCGATAGCGCCTGATGCGAACGACGCTTGCGCTTACGCGCCTTGCTGATCTTCTGTACCGGTTGCATGACCAAACTCCAGCAAAAACAAACGGCGGGACCATTTGCCCGCCGTGCGATATTCGGGGCAGGAAGAGTATTTGCGGACAGGGGTTGTGTCAAGTTGACGTAAAAATCCGAATGACCAAATCCGAATGGATCAACAAACGACTAAACCCAAATGATTAATGCGTGCCCGCAATTAGTGCTTACTCATTATGGCTTTGCCAGACATTGGGGCTTGGACATGAGACTTCAACCCCTCGTCATTCGTCGTTCGAACTTGATTCGGGTTTCTGGCTTCGACATTCGGATTTCCTCATCACCCCAACACCTTGCCCACAAATGCCTTAGCCACCTCCAACGCCTCGCCGATCTTCGACGGGTCCTTCCCACCGGCTTGGGCGAGGTTCGGTCTGCCTCCCCCGCCCCCACCGGCGGCTTTGGCGGTTTCGCGGATCCAGTCGCCGGCCTTCAGCCCTTTGGCGATCAGGTCATCCGAGACGGCGGCGATGAAGGTGATCTTCACCCCATCCGTCGATGCCAGCATCAGGGCGATGGTTGGTGATTTCTTGCGGAGAGAGTCCATGACCGAGCGAAGCTCGTCGTCCGACGCACCTTTCACTTCTGCCACCACCGCCGGGCCTCCGGAAAGCGTCCGGGCGACGGAAAGGAGGTCCGCTGCGATCGTTGCGGCGTCCAGCGTGCTGCCGGTGGATGCCTTCCGAGATTTTTCCCACAATTTGTGCTTTTGCTGCAATTCGGCAATTGCATGCTGGACCTGACGCTTGGCGGTCAGCGAAATTCCGGACTCCCCCCCGAGACGTTGAAGTTCGTTGGTGAGTTTGGGGATATCCTGTTCCGAAGATTGCTGGGCACGCTTGACAGACTCCAGAAGCGACTTTGTTTTTTCGCACGCCGCCGAAGCAGCCACACCGGTTAGGGCGACAAGGCGTCTTATGCCTTTGCTGACGGATTCTTCGCTCGTGATGACGAAATTTTCGATGTCGCTGGTGTCGGTCAGGTGCGTGCCGCCGCAGAACTCGACAGAGTATTCGCGCCACGTGCTGTTCGGCGGGTCTGCCAGCAGATCCTTCACCGGCGCACCTATCGACACCACCCGCACCTGCGACGGGTACTTTTCACCAAATACAGCACGCAACCCATTGATCTTCAACGCCTGCTCCTGCGGCGCGACTTCAGCATACACCGGCATCTTTCTGGCGATGCCGTCGTTGACGAGCTTTTCGGTTTTCGCGATCTCGTCATCGCTCAGAGATTTACCGTGCGAGAAATCGAAGCGCAGCTTTTCGGCATCGACCAGCGAGCCTTTCTGCTGCACGCCTTCGCCCAGCACTTCGCGCAACGCCCAGTTCGCAAGGTGGGTGGCGGTGTGGTTCTTCTGGGTGTGGTTGCGCAGGGTGGATACTGTCGCGGTGACGTTGTCGCCTGCTTTCAATTGTCCGGATTTCAGTTTGCCTACATGTAGAACGAACCCACCCACGGTGCGCGTGGTTTCCACGTGAAAAGAGCCGCTCGCTAAAGCGATCTCGCCGGAGTCGCCCACCTGACCGCCCATCTCGGCGTAGAAGTTGGTGCGATCGAGAATCAGCGCGATTTCTTCGTTCGAACGCACCGCATCGTGCCAAAGCTGCGACCCGTTCCACACCGCAACCACCTTCGCGGTGATTGAATTGTTCTCAAACTTCGCGGAATCGTCCGTCTTCGCAACGCCCTGCTTTTCCAGATCCGCCAGCACCGCAGGCGGCAGTTCATACACCGCGCTTGCCTTCCCCTTTCCACCGGACCGGGCGAGTTCCTTCGCCTCTTCCATCAACTGCTCATAGCCCGCCATGTCAACGGACATGCCCCGCTCCTCCGCCATGATGCGGGTGAGGTCGATGGGGAAGCCGTAGGTGTCGTGGAGTCGGAAGGCGTCGGGCGCCGAAATGGTGTTGCCGGATTTCCCCCGCTCGGCGGCCTCTTCGAAAAGATCGATGCCGCGATCGATCGTCTTCCCAAAGCCCACTTCCTCTTCCTTGATGATCTCGCTGACCCGCCCCGGATTCTTCTTCAACTCCGGAAACGCATCTCCCATCGTCTCAATGATCACTGGGACAAGATCGAACAGAAACGGATCGCGCACGTTCAAGGACTGACGCCCAAACCTCACCGCGCGACGCAGGATACGACGCAGGACGTAACCTCTTCCTTCATTTGAAGGCACCGCGCCGTCGGTCAGTGCAAACGTCAGACACCGCACATGATCCGCGATCACACGAAACGCGATATCATGCCTTAGCTGTGGCGAAGTCGCTTCAGCGGCCGGGTCCGGCTTGTTCGTCTTCGGAAAACTCCCCGTATACTCAATCCCCGTCAACTTCGTAATCGCATCGAACAACGGCGTGAACAAATCGGTCGCGTAATTATCCTGCACGTCCTGAATCACCTGGCACACGCGCTCGAGTCCCATGCCCGTGTCCACATGCTGCGCGGGAAGCACCGTCAGCGATCGGTCGTTGTTTCGGTTGTACTGGATGAAAACCAGATTCCAGATTTCCATCACCCGCGGATCGTCACCGTTGACATCTTTTCCCCCGGCCTTGTCGGGGGTGCGATCGACGTAGATTTCGGTGCAGGGTCCGCACGGGCCGGTGTCGCCCATTTCCCAGAAGTTGTCCTTGCCGAAATAGTGAATGTGGTCATCTGGCAATCCGGCGACTTTCTTCCAGATATCGGCGGCTTCGGTGTCGCGGGGCACGCCGTTCTTTTCGTCGCCTTCGAAACAGGTGACGTGCAGGCGTGATGGGTCCAGCTTCCACACTTTGGTGAGAAGTTCCCATGCCATTTCGATCGCGCCTTGCTTGAAATAATCGCCGAAGCTCCAGTTGCCCAGCATTTCGAAAAACGTGTGATGGCGGCGCGACCGACCGACATCGTCCAGGTCGTTATGTTTTCCCCCCGCCCGGATCGACTTCTGTGTATTCACCGCGCGCGTATAACCGCGCTTCTCCTGCCCCAGGAACAGCGGCTTGAACTGGTTCATGCCAGCGTTGGTGAACAGGAGCGTGGGATCATCCCACGGCACAACTGAAGAAGACGGGACAAACGTGTGTCCGTGCTTCTGGACGAAAAAATCGATGTAGCTTTGCCGAATCTCTTTCGATGTCATTTACGCTTTCTATTAGGGCGGGAGATTATGCTGGGGAAGTGACGATGGTTCAAGAAGCAGCGGGCGTTGGGCAGTAGGCGGCGCGGCAGCGGGGACCGTAGCGGGGAAACACTGGAGCCCCGTAGCGTGGGCGTCCCGCCCACGATTTGCATTTCTGCCTTGGGTAATGGTACATGCCGCGACGAACGATTGACGATCATGAATGCTCGGGTGCGGTATATCCTCGCGGTGTTGGTGATGGTCGGCCTTGGCCTGGGCACGCGGCGGTTCGCGTCCAGACTGGGGACGCTCGGGCAATATGCCCCCGATGTCCTCTGGGCGATGATGGTCTACTTCTTGATCGCCTTCACCGCTCCCCGCGCTGCCATCTGGAAGACCGGCCTGCCGGCCCTGCTGTTCTCCTATGCGATTGAATTCAGCCAGCTTTACCACGCGGCGTGGAGTGATCAGTTGCGGTCGTACCAAATTGGCGGTCTTGTGCTGGGGTATGGATTACTGTTGCACGACTTGATCTGTTACACCACCGGCGTCGCGGCCGCCGCGGGCATGGATGTCCTACTCAACGGCAGCCTGGTATTCCGCAATCAATGACAGCAACCTCTCCCGCGGCTGCATCGCGTAGAAAAGTTCGCGGTCGAAGTAGACCTGGTTCTCCGCCTCGGCGGTCTGTGCCTGCTCGAAGCGTGCCTTCCAGTTCGCCAGCATCGGATGCTGTTGCTCACCGCGCAGCTTGGTATGCATCTGCGAAAAAAGTCGTCCCCGCTCAAGCGAATGTCGCGGCAACGATTCAATCTGTCTGACGAGCGAGATCTTCTCCTCGCCCAGCACCCGATGCTTCAACTGATGCCCTTCATGCACGACGCATGGCAGACAAACCCGCTCGCGGATCAATGCCTGGGGCAGATACATCGTTGCGGTGCTGACAGCGAACGCGGGCGGATCCATGCGGAAATAGGCTTCGATCAGTCGATCCGTAACCTGGTCATACCGGCCACCGCCGATGCCATGAACGAAGTTGTCCACCAGACATAGCCGAAGGAACAGGGTCAACGTTAATGCCCGTGGCGCAAGTCGGTGGTTGTTTTTCACGAGAAACGCCCGAAGCGATTGCGCCGCATCCCAGCCAGGCATCCCGGGGTCGAAGTAAAACTCTTCACCGTTCACCAGTTCGAGCACAAATCCATTGTCGCGCGCGAAGACGCTGGGACGGGTTCGCGTGCCATCCGAAAGATCATCCAGCCAGAACGGCGCTTCAATTGATTCCTCGCCGATGAACAGATCCGGCATGGGTCTCATCGTCGTCTTCATGTTGTGAAAACGGCGATACTCATCCAGCGCCGCGTTGTATTCATGCGAGAACCGGACCGCGTTCGCCAGCAATTCATGCGCGAAGATCAGGAATGGGCCGCACATGAAAATCGGCGACGCCAGAATCGCGTGATGCCGCAACCCCAGCGACCAGTCCAGTTCATGCGTTGCATTCACGATGGCGGCTGACAGTGGCGGTGTCTCCATCGCCAGTTTTTTCAATGATTCCAGAACATCACCAGCAGCGGGCTTGAACATCCAGTCGTGCGTGGCACGCTTCAGATGCGATTGCAGTTCGCTGAGATGCGCAGGGGTCGGGGATTGCAGCTGCCCGCTCCAAGCAGCGGTGGAAATGCGGTCGTCATCTGTAATCGGCAGGCTTTCGCCGGGCCATCTCAGTTGTAGATGCTTTGGTGCGTCGGTATCCACCGCGATGTGATACGCGACGCCGTCCAGCTTCGCGGCGGCGGCATTGGTCAGTGCATGCTTCGCCCACACGCCTGCATGATAAAGTTCCGTCTGATGCCCCGTGGCAATGAGCGGCTGATCGTTCGGATGATTCAGATACTTCCGCATCGACGCGCGAAGTTCCGGAAGCGTAATCTTCTGCAGTGAAACATGCGACGCCTGAGCCAGCGCCGAATGATTGCTACGCGTCTGCCGCAGCAACGTCGCCGGCGGGGGCCAGATGAGAAGCTCCTGGTCCTGAGCGGGAGCTTTCCACTCCGGATAATGACGCGTGGTGAGGCTCATGCGGTGGATCGCTAGACTCCGCAGCAACAGGCGATTGACTTGTCATCCTGCGGTTTGGGCAGAGGTGACTGCAGCTCGCGCCTGAATACTTCCATGTAGTGTTGCAGCCGGCTGGTCGGGTCGTTCAGGGTGCCGCCAAATGTGCGCGAGGCGTCCTTGTAAATGCGTTCGACGGGAATCTCCACTAATCTCAGTCCCTGCCTGTACACGCGAGGCCAGAGTTGCAGCGGGAACGCATAGCCGGTTTCGGTGAGGTTCAGCGCCTTGGTTGCGGAAACGCGGTGCGCCTTGAACCCGCAAAAGCTGTCGGTGAGCGTCCAGCTGAAAAGCTCGTTGATCATCGTTGTGATCTGGGCATTGATCATCTGACGATCCCCTGGGGCAGCGCTGTCCGAGCTGAAGTGCTTGAGATAGCGCGAGCCGGAGATAATGTCCCATTGATCAGTCTGAATCCCGCGAAGGAAGTCTGCGATGCGTTCAGGCTCGTGCTGCTCGTCGCAGTCCATGGTAATGACCCAGTCGAATCCGTGTCGATCAGCGTAGTCAAAGGCATCAATCAGGCTCTGGCCATACCCCTGGTTCGTGCCGTGCTGGATAAGGCGGATACCGGGCTGCCTCGCCAGCCATTGCGCCGTGCCGTCGGTGCTGCCGTCATCGATGAAGAGCACATCACTGGCATGGCGATGCACTTTCGCAAGGACTCCTGCGACATACTTTCTTTCGTTGAAAACTGGAATGGCAATCAGGACTCGCACGCGGCGGCCTCCTTTTGCGATGCGGTCTAAATTTTTAATCGCGCTGTTCCCGAACCCTTATGGCAACCCGCTGTTTCACACGGATTGCCCTGCCTCAAAACCGGCGATGGGAGAGCTCCAAACCGGCCGAAGGATCGTAGAACCACTAGACCATTTAGTCAACAAAAACTATAAGCCTCGCTCTCATTGAGAGTTGCTGATAACCGATGATAGGATGTGTCAACAATCGGGAAATCCATGAAGTCGATCTTTATACATCCTCTGTTCGTCCTTGCCGCCACGTGTCTCGCCGGCGGATTCATTGGGATTGGGTGCAGCAGCACGACTTCGTCGTATGGCGATGCAGAACGCCCCAAGGCGGTCGATCTGTATGTGGCCGCGGTCGAGGCGTATCACTCGGGCAACCACGCGCGGGCAAAAGACCGCCTTCAGCTTGCCACGCGGATCAACCCGGAATTGCGGATGGCCCATTCGCTGCTGGGCGATCTTTATCGGGCCGAGGGAAACTACCCCGCCGCCCGCGAGCAATACCTTGCGATGACCCGCCTGGACCCGTACACCGCTGCCAATCACTATCGCTTGGGACTTACATATCAGTTCCTTCAGCGTTTCAAGGACGCCGCCGCCAGTTATCTTCGGGCACTGGAACTGGAGCCCGCCAGCTGGAAAAGCAACATGAACCTTGGGCTGACATACCTGGCGCTGGACCAGTACGACGACGCCTTCAAGTACGTGGACATGGCAACGCGGCTGGCACCGAAAGAATCGCAGGCATGGAGCAATTTTGGGGTGGTACTGGATGCGCGAGCACAATTTCCGCAGGCGGAATCGGCGTATCGCAAGTCACTGGAGCTTGGCGGCAACAACGTCACCACGATGATGAACCTGACGTCCAACCTGCTGAACCAGGAAAAACCCGCCGAGGCGGGTGCTGTCATGCAGCAGGCGATTTCACTGGAGCGCACCCCCGTGACCTTGAAGCGCTATGGCGACACCTTCATGGCAAGCCGCCGATTCGACGAGGCGATCCAGCAGTTTGACGAAGCATTGAAACTCGATGCCCGATATCTGCCTGCGTTAAACGAAAAAGGTGTTGCCTACATCCGGATTTATGATGAGCGTGAACTTGGACTGAACGATGCCCCCCGTATCAAGGCGCTGGAAACATGGAAACAGTCGCTCGCCATCAATGCGAATCAGCCCCGCGTGCAGCAATGGGTTCGCAAGTGGACAGAACAGAGGCTCTTCGACCAATGATCCTGTGATGATTCGTTGTGGCTTTCTGGACTGATCCTCAGGACGAAAACTGCATGGCTTTCAAGCACCGAATTCTTCATGAAGACGCGGACATTGTCGCTGTTGACAAACCTGCCGGGCTTGCGGTGATTCCCGGGCGGGGAGAATCGACTTCGCTGCTTGGGGAACTTGCCACGCAGTTGCATTTGCCAAGCACGGGAACCGTTGACCCGCGGCTTCGCGTGGTTCATCGGCTCGACAAGGACACCAGCGGTGTGATGCTGTACGCGAAGCACGTCGACGCGCAACGGGCTTTGTCGCACCAATTCCAGAACAACACCATCCAGAAAGAATACGTCGCACTGGTGGCGGGTCGCCCGGGGGCGGACTCTGGCGAAGTCAATTCATCCATCGACGTTCATCCCAGCGACAAGAAACGCATGATCTGCACCAAGCATGGAAGGTCGGCACGGACGCTCTGGCAGGTGGAACAACGGTTCAGAGACCTGACGCTGCTGCGTGTCTTCCCGAAAACCGGCAAAACGCATCAGATCCGAGTGCACCTTGAGTCAATCGGCCTGCCGCTGGCGATTGATCTGATCTACAACCGTCGAGCTTCCGGGGAAATCCGCCTCAGCACGTTCAAACGCGATTACAACGCTTCCACTACCGGTCCGGAGCGCCCGCTGTTGGCTCGGCTGACACTTCACGCCAACAAACTGACATTTGTACATCCGAACGGCACAGCGATGCAGTTAATATCAGAACTACCAAAGGATTTCCGCGCTACTCTGAACATGCTGAAGAAATACTCGTCGCGTTAGGACGATGCGTGACCAGCCACCTCTCCAATAGATCATTGCTGGAACATCGTTGCAGGGCTCCGGGAAAAATGTCACTGCTCACTTTGCGTGCATCTCAAGTCCTTCCACGGACTTTCCATTGAAGAAGTCCGCGGTTTTTTGAAGGATGTTGGGCAGATAGATGACGGAGTCGATATGTCCAAGGGGCGACCAGATGACAGTCGGTCCGCCGATGGCTTTGGCGAGAGCTTCAGCGTTGGCTTTTGGAATGGTTTCATCGTTTTGCGCGTTGATCATCAGGCAGGTCTCGGGGTGAATCCTTGATGCAAAGTTCAATGGTTCGACAGGCGCAAAGAACTTTGCCAGATCGGTTTGGGTGATTCCCTTCGCGGGAAGCGATTCGCGCACGCGCCGCGTTTCAGGTGCCTTGAAGACGATCGACGCGAGATCGCCGCCGCTGAGGATTGGCACGACGCGATAAAAGTGCCCATCCACTCCCGCCGCCAGCGCAGTCATAATCCCCCCGAGGCTGATGCCCGTGATGCCGATCTTTTCGGGGTCTATTTCCGGATGGGAAGCCAGAAGCGATTTCGCGCGGCGGATGTCCATGACCGTCTGTCGCAATGCTTGGATGGAGACGCGCGGATCATCCGACAGCATCCGTTCATGCGCCCCGCCTTTGGGTCGTCGTTCGTTGTAATAGGGCATCGAAATGTACAGCGCCGCGATTCCCTCGCGTGCCAGCCAACGTGCCATCATGCGCGGCAGCAGCGCGTTGCCCTGAAGGATGTCGAGCACGATGACACCCGGGATCTTGCCCGTCGTTCGCTGCGGCAGATAAAGCTCGCCGGGGACGACGTTGTTCTCGGGGAAGGGACTTTGGAATGGCGAATCGAATTTCACCCGGGACATGCTGATCGTCCGGTCCGGCTGCGGCGCGGTGATGGTGTACGCGAACGTCTGCGGCGAATTACTGAACGCCTCGAGCCACTGCGCGGTGTCTCCCGTCGCGCCCTGCAGATCGAGCGGCTGGTCCGTCGCCTCAAATGACTCCGCGAGAGTTGCGGGCAGAAGAAGGAGCAGAAGTGCGAGCACGAAAATCAATCGACGGCCATGGTGCATCAGCGTAGACTCCGCGGAAAAACATCCTCAATCTTGACATCATCAGCAACGTGGGCGTCTTTCCCGCGAATGGGAAAGACAACGCATGCCGACAAGATACCCACGATACTGATGGAATACTCTACAGCTTGCACATCTTGCGTGACACATTTCTGGGGATGGTATTACTGCACCGAAATATCATTCCCCCCTTGCCTGAAGCGGGAATCCATCCGCCCCGCCGATCATCATGTCGCTGCCTGCGCAATAAGCAAACTGTCGCAAAGCCGCGGGCAATCTTACCCCACGGTGTCTCCCGATTGCTCGATTCCGCGGCCAAAGCTCCTATGATCCCGGCGCTGGCGGCCGGATCATGAAGATTGCCGAAATTTTTTATTCCATTCAGGGCGAAGGCAAGCTGATCGGCGTGCCGAGTGTCTTTGTTCGCGCCAGCGGCTGTAATTTGCGCTGTGTGTGGTGCGACACGCCATACGCCTCCTGGGAGCCGGAGGGGGAGAATTTTCCAATCGATCAGATTGTGACCGAAGTCGCAAAGTATTCCGCCCGTCATGTTGTCGTCACCGGCGGCGAACCGATGATCATGCCGGACATTTTCGATCTCTGCGGAGCACTCATGGCAGCCGGTCAACACATTACCGTCGAGACGGCGGCGACGGTGTATAAGCCGGTGAGATGCGATTTGGCATCGCTCTCGCCCAAACTGAGTAATTCCACACCGCACGACCGCGAAGGCGGGCGGTTTGCCGCCACTCACGAGCGGCTGCGCATCAATATTCCGGTGATCCAGCAATTCATCGATGCCGCGCCTGATTTTCAATTGAAGTTTGTCGTGTCTGACGAACCAGATCTTGTTGAAATTCGCACCATATTGAGTCAACTGCACGGGTGGTCACCTGCTGACGTGCAGTTGATGCCCGAAGGGATCGAGCCCGTCAGCCTGCAATCCCGCTCCTGCTGGCTAGCGGAAATCTGCAAGAACACCGGGTACCGCTTCTGCCCACGGCTGCATGTAATGCTGTATGGGAATAAACGGGGAACGTGAAAGCTGGGACTGTCGATTCGCGCAGGCACAGCGAACGTAAAGGAGCGGTTGGAATCCGGAAACTCCGATCCTTTACGGTCGCGGCTCGCTAATACCCGCTCCACGAATCGCAAAGTAGACGCCCCAGGTTTTACGCGACTCAGCCGCCGATTTCGAATAGAATCTCACACGGTTTTTCGGTCTCTTGCGGAGCAGCACCCATGGGTAAGGCACATGTCGATCCTCTTGAACTCAGAAGGTTTGCGTCGGATCTGAACCGATTCAACAATGATCTGCAGGGCCTCATCGGCTCGCTGCATGCGAAGATGCGCGGGTTAGAGCAGACGTGGCGGGATCAGGAACAGCGGAAGTTCGCCGAATCGTTTGAAACAACGGTGAAAGCGCTGGCGAATTTTATGGAAGCGTCAAAAGAACACGTCTCTTTCCTGAACAAGAAGGCGGCAGTCGTAGAAGAGTATCTGAAGCAGCGTTGATTCCTTTCCGCGGAAGTTGCTATGTCCCAGGTGCGGGTTGAATCCCTCGAATCGATCAAGGCGATGAAAGTCGCTCTGATCAAGTTCATCGAAACTGCGAACGCTGCGATGGGCGATGCGGAGTCGGATGCTTCGCGCACACTGAACTGGCTGGAGCACGACCAGACAAGCTATTGGAACAGCCAGGCCCGCAAGCGGCACGAGTTTGTGGAAAAGTGCAAGGAAGCGGTGCGGATGAAGAAGCTGTACAAGGATTCTTCCGGCAAACCCCAATCCGCGGCTGAGGAAGAAAAGGCGTTGCGGCAGGCACAGGCAAAACTCGAGGAAGCGCTGCAGAAACAGATCAACGTCAAGCGCGCCATCCCGCGTCTTCAGAAAGAAATGCAGATGTATCAGGGAACCGTGCAGCGATTCGCCACCACGGTGCAGGTGGATCTTCGAGAAGCAGGCCACAAGCTGGAAGATCTGCTGCGTCATTTGGATGCGTATATTGGCTTGCGGCCTAATGAAGTGACGTCAAGTTCCGACTCTGCCACTTCTGCCGCCTCCGTTGTTGCAGGTGACGATCTTGCATCCATTGCGCGGCCGGAACCGGTGAAGCCGGACGATCACACACCAAAGTCGAACACCACGGAGCCATCCAATGGGACTTCATGAAGCACGCGGAATGCTGGC
>Ga0105047_10008985_pt1 | contig 16534 bp, 18 predicted proteins | sample MAT04_FD_78384 | JGI IMG/M metagenome (GOLD analysis project Ga0105047, IMG submission 78384) | Freshwater microbial communities from Lake Fryxell liftoff mats and glacier meltwater in Antarctica - MAT-04 (megahit assembly) | ecosystem: Environmental > Aquatic > Freshwater > Ice > Liftoff...
ATAGCAGCGCCACGTCAAACACCAGCGCTTCGCGCGCACCCGCTGGCATCCATTGCAACTCGTCCGTCGTCACCGCGTCCGGGATGTCGGGTTTGATGACTCGAACGCTCTGCCTGTCCTCATCAACAACCCAATATTCGGGAATGCCCGCGTCCAGGTAGAGAACGCGTTTCGGTCCGAGGTCGCGTCGCCGCGTTGTTTTGGACAACACTTCCACAACGAGACTGGGCTGAGACGCGGCGTCCCAATCTGCTTCACGCAAGGATTGCGGGTCGCGAACCATTAGATCGGGTTCGACTTCGGAGCCGTCGAAGCGGACAACGGCTCGCGGGTGAAAGATCATTCCGAGTTCGTGGGTCGTCACATAGGGTACCAACAATCTCGTTAGTCTGGCCAGAATGAGTTCGTGCCCTGCCCTGGGTGCGGGCGTCACAAACAGCTCGCCGCGCACGAGTTCGTACTTGTTTCCATCATCGGGCAATCGATGCAATGCCTCGATTGTCCACTGCTTTTCGTCCGTGGCCATGACCATGCGGCGCCTCTCCCCGTGTCGATTTTCGATCGCATACGCCGAGGATACGTGTGCGAACCCGCGCCGACGTCACCAATTTGTTTTGCGCCGGATACATCCACCGCGCAACCCAATCACTCCCAGCCTACGCTCGGCCAGCCCGCCGAGTCAAGCCGAGAAATCGGGAGGCGCTGCGGTGTCAACGCACCGACACCGCATTGACAACCCACCGACAATGCTTCCAGAAAATCTGTGGCACGCTCCTCAAACGCCCCTACAGCGCAGCCACATTACGGCGCCAGCTTACGCAGCGCGATGACGCCCAGCAGCAATACGAACGCGGAGACAAGCAGGCCCGCGAGTCCGCCCAACAGCAACGACGGCGGTATCGTATCGGCGATCACGCCGGCGAGACCGTGCGCGGCCACAGAAACACTGCCGCCAACACCCGCGGTGCCAATCAGAATGAGCGGGATGGACGCCAGCGTGTCGCGCACACGCCAGGGTTTGACGCCGCGCCCCTCCAGCTGGGGGCGCAATACGCCGTGCACCAGCGCACCCGCGAGTATACCCGACGCAACGGCGACCAGGGGCGACACCGTTAGCGTGATCGACAACAGTTCGTGGCTCAATTCCGGGTGGCGACGGTTATGGTTTGCCTGAGGATTGCGCGCGATCCGCGCGTCCGTTCGTTTTCATCGGAGCAGGGAAGCCGCATTCCACTCAATTTATCGTGAAATCGTCGTGAAACCGTTTCGATCGGCTGGTGCTTCAGGATTGCGCGATGGCACGCGGTCTCCGGTTGTCGGGCCACCGTTTCGATCGGCCTGGTGGTTGCCGGGAGCGCACGCGGCAACGCTGTGGGGCAAGTTCGGGCGTCAAGAGCCGGAGTTGCCGGTGCGTTGGGAAACGGTTGAGATGTCGGATGGAGATTTTGTTGAGTTGGCGCATTACGACGCATCGCGTAACGACGCATCGCGTAACGACGCATCGCGCAACGCCGCATCGCATAACGCCTCACCGCATAACGCCGCACCGCATAACGCCGCACCGCGTAACGCCGCCGCGCCGCCAAGCGCAGGATCGTTGGCGAACGATCGCACGCCACGTCTGTTCATTCTGCACGGATTGGAAGGCGGCGTAAACTCCAATTACGTGCGCGGATTGATGCGTGAGGCCGGCGCGCGCGGATGGAACGCCACGCTGATGCTGTATCGCACGTGTGGCCCAACGCCCAATCGATTGAAGCGATCGTATCATTCCGGCGAGACGTCGGATCCCCTCACTATCATCGCAAAATTCGCGCTGCAACAGCCGTTGGCGCCAATCGGCGCCGTTGGGGTTTCACTGGGCGGCAACGTGTTGTGCAAACTGTTGGGGCAATCGGGCGATGCGTTGCCAGTGCAATTACAGGCGGCCGCTGCGATATCGGCGCCGTTTGATCTCGCCCGCGCGTCGCGCTACATCGGTCGTGGGTTTGGCCGAGTGTACGAGAATGCGTTTTTGCGTTCGCTGGTGCCCAAGGCGGTGCAGAAGATTGGCCGGCATCCGGAACTGTCGTCGCTCAAGCCCATTCACAACGCGCGGACGATCTGGGAATTTGACGACGAGTTTACATCGCCCGTGCATGGATTTGCCAACGCGGCGGATTATTACGCTCAATCATCGTCCCTGCAGTTTCTGTCTGGTATCCGGCGTCCCACGTTGCTCTTGAGCGCGGCGGACGATCCGTTTCTGCCGCGGGAAGTGCTCGATGAGGTCCGCGCCGCAACAACGGGCAACGCTGTCATCACCATCGACTTTCCGGCACACGGCGGTCACGTGGGATTTGTTGGCGGGAGTGCTCCCTGGCGGCCGTCGTATTACGCCGAACCGCGTGCAGTGGAGTTTATCGCGCAGCATTTGCGGGAGCTGAATTTCAATTCGATACCGACGTCATCACACCGACACCACGAGGAACGCTGATGCAAGATCCGTCAACGCTGCGAGGCGCTTCGACAAATACGCGAAAAGCAATGCGAATCGTCGCAATCGCATGCATCGTCGGCGCTTCGGCGTGTAATCGCGCGAGTGCGACCCAAAGCGGTACCCCTGCACCAGGTAACGGTGCTGCTGCGCGAACGCCAGGCGTGACCACGCCAGCCACTACATCACCCGTGACCGCCAACGCGTCCGTTCGCGCTGCCGACACGATTCCAACCGGCACCGCCGCACAAGCGGAAACGTTGCTCGTGGATGTGCAGGCGCTCGACCGCACCATCGCAGTGGACATGCGGTATCGAAACGCGAACAACTTCACTGGCGCGCCACTTCCCGGATATCAGGGCAACCACGCACTGATGCGCCGCGAGGCGGCCCAGGCATTGGCTCGCGTGCAGGCGTCACTCAGATCACAAGGGTTGGGGCTCAAGGTGTGGGACGCGTACCGGCCGGTGCGCGCCACGCTCGCGATGGTGGCGTGGACGGTGCGGGTGCATCGCGAGAATCTCGTAATCGACGGCTACATTGCCGACCGCAGCAAGCATAATCTGGGCGTCGCGATCGACCTGACGCTGGTGCGCCTGGTCACCAGGCAGGAACTCGACATGGGCACCCCGCATGACGAGTTTTCGTCGGCCGCACATACCGCGAATGCGACCGGGGCCGTAACCGCCAACCGCGCGATCCTCGTGCAAGCGATGGCCGCCCAGAAGTTCGCCAACTACGATCAGGAGTGGTGGCACTTCTCGTTTGATGTGGCTAATCCGATGCGATTCGATACAATTGTGCGATAGTGTGTTTGTTGCGGCACAAACGTAGCGCAACGGGTTCTGAAACGATTCTCGCCCTGTCGAATCATTCATGAACCCCGCGTCGTGAACGCTGCACTGTGGTTCTTCATTATTGGCTTGCTGTTGTGCGGAATGGCAATGCTTGGTTCGTACATCGAACGCCTGCCATTAACCACATCGCTGCTGTATGTCGCCACGGGTGCGGTATTGGGACCGCTTGGATTCGGTGTGTTGCTCCTGAATCCGATCAAGCATTCGGCCGCGCTGGAGTTGGCCTCGAAAGTCGCCGTGCTCCTGTCGCTGTTTGTGGCCGGCCTCAAGTTGCGATCCGCTCTCACCCACCGACGGTGGCACCTGCCGGTACGGCTGGCGACAATGACGATGACCGTCACCGTGGTACTCGTGGCACTGCTTGGGATGTACGGACTTGGACTGTCCCTGGGGGCGGCGGTGCTGCTTGCGGGTATTCTGGCACCAACCGACCCCGTGCTCGCCTCGGATGTGACGGTGGAGTCGGCTGCCGACCGTGACCGCTTGCGGTTTGCGCTCACCGGGGAAGCGGGGCTCAACGATGGAACGGCATTTCCGTTTGTGATGCTCGGACTCGGCTTGCTGGGCTTGCACGAAATCGGTCCGTACGGCGTGCGCTGGTTGGCCGTCGACGTTGCGTGGGGCATCGGGGCCGGACTTGCTACGGGAGCGGCGCTCGGAACGGCAACCGGTCGCGTCGTGCTGTTCCTGCGCACCAGGAAAAAAGAGGCAGTCGGATTGGATGACCTGCTGGCGCTTGGGCTGATCGCACTCTCATACGGCGTGGCGGAGTTGCTGCACGGCTATGGTTTTCTGGCGGTATTCGCAGCGGGGCTCGCGCTTCGCCGGATCGAGCGCACGGAAACTGGAGCGGCCGAGCCACCGCCTGATGTTGCGGCGGCGGCACTGGCAGCAGCGACGGGTGATGCAGTCGACGCCGTCGCGACGTCCGAAGAAACGGCTCACGCCTACATGGCTGAAGCGGCATTGGGATTCACGGAGCAAATCGAGCGAGTCGCCTCCGTGGGCGTCGTGTTGGTGATGGGTTCGATGTTGACGCGTGCCACGTTTGACCTCAACGCGTGGTGGTTTGTTCTCGCGTTGTTTCTGATCGTGCGACCACTCGCCGTATTATTCACGACCCACGTGCGCAACAGCGCTCCGTCCCAGCGCCCGCTGATTTGCTGGTTCGGCATTCGTGGAGTGGGGTCGGTATACTACCTCATGTATGCTCTGCAACACGGCGTGCGTGGCGAGCTCGCACAGCAGCTCACAGCGCTCACGTTTACGGTGGTGGCGTCATCGGCCGTGCTGCACGGGATTTCGGTCACGCCGCTGATGAAACGATACAACCGGCTTCGCAAACAACAGGCCCTCACCGAGTGATGGTACGCGTTGTGCGCTCCACTGCTCCAACCAAACGTGTCAGCATGATTTGCGCGACGAACCCGTTGTGAACGCACTTTTTCTCGCGGTTTTGTTCCTGGGGTTGGTAGCCGGTGTGCGTGCCATGTTGCTAGGCACCGAACACCTGCCACGCGGCGTGCAGCTGCCCGCGCCGCACGAACGCACCAGCGAACACGTGACCGACGCCGAACCGTCCGCGCTCTTCAACTGGGCGTCGGCCGGCGCGTTCGCATTCGCATTTGGATTGGCCGGGTATCTGTTCACGCGATTCTCAACGTGGGGAATACCGGTGTGCGTCATTGCGGCGACAGTGGCAGGTGGTGCCGCAATCACACTGCAGTCGCTCCTGATTGCGCGATGGGCCATTCCCAGCGCCCGCGCCGATCACGTCGACGAACGTTACTTGCTGCAGGGCACAATCGGGCGCATTTCTCGGGAGGTGCCGGCCGACGGCGAAGGCGAGCTCCAATACACGCTCGACAACGTCACTTACACTTTGCCAGCGCGCGAGTTGGTGGGCGCAGTACTCGCACAGGACGTCGAAGTGGTAATGGATCGCGTTGAAGGTGGCGTTGCCTACGTTGAGTCGTGGGCCCAGGTCGAACAAAGGTTGTAGCTCATTTTTAGCAAGCCTGCAGCATGTTTCAGCATTCGTCCGTATCTCCATTCGTATTCACACGCGCCACACACACCGAACTCACAGTGCCCGGCAGTTTGAACTGGCTCGATGCGCTGGTCTTCATCGGCTTCTTTGTGGCCGTGCGAATCATCATTGTCTGGTTTCTGACGCGCCTGTTTATCCTGATGATTCCGGATGGCGATCGGTGTCCGATGTGTGATGCGTACACCCTGCCCATCGAACGCAACGGTTGGTGGCGAGTGTTGGGACCAAGATTTCGTCGGAGTTGGTGCTTGGACTGCCAATGGGAGGGTGTCTTGCGTCGAACGGCAAACTTCGACCCGACCATGCTCAGCTCAACACTTTACGTGCGAAAGAAAGCCCGGCACGGCAAGTCGCAGTCCTAGAATCGTTCGAGATCGCGTGTCCGCGCCGGGCGTGCTGCGACGCCGTGTTTGATGATTCAGCGAACAATTCGATGTGGGTGCGAGAGTCGAGCGCTGTGTTGAAAGCTGCAACACCGCTGTACTTGTTCGTGTCGCCGACCGAACATCGCAGTCCGCGCTATAGGTCTGACGACATGCATTCGTGGGACGCTACGTGTTGGCCCCCGCCACGCGTTCGTCTGACTCTAAGCGTTGCGCTCAAGTTCCGTCGCAACGAGCTGTCGCAGCGTAGTTGCCGGCACGGGCTTCACCCAATGCTCCGAAAAACCCGCGGCTTCTGACCGCATGCGTTCTTCATCCGTGCCCCAGCCCGTCAGTGCAATCAGCCGAACGCTGTCGTACTCCAGGTTGATACGCACCTGTTGCGCGACTTCGTAGCCGTCCATGCCCGGCATGCTGAGATCAAGCAGCACGATGTCGGGACGCTTCTCTTCAATGGCCTTGAGCGCGGATTCCCCATCGTACACCACGTCGCAATCGGCGCCAAACATGCGCAGCACCATACAGAGGCTGTCCGCGGCGTCGTGCCCGTCGTCGACTACCAATATGCGAGGTGGCTTCGTCATCACGTTTCAGGGAAGTGTGCAGACATCACAACGGACCGCACAGTAAAGCGCCGCCCGGGCTCCCGCAACACGCCAGTGGCGCCCTTCCTTACTTTTTCACCTTTGCCGGAGGCCAAAAACAAAAACGCCCCGCCCGCGAAACACACGGACGAGACGTTGCTGCAACGAGTTACGGGGTCGCTATGCTCTCTTGATCAACCGCAACAGGAAGATGAGCAAACAGGCGCCAATCGTGGCGGTGACTATTGAGCCGAGGAGGCCGGTGCCGGTACCCACGCCAAGCATCCCGAAAAGCCAGCCGCCCAAAAACGCACCAATAATACCGACCACGATGTCGCCGATCACACCAAACCCACCGCCTTTCATCAACGTGCCGGCCAGCCAGCCAGCGACCAGACCAATGATCAGGAACCAGATCAAACCGTTGCCATCCATATGAACTCCGGGCAGGAGGAGAGTTTTGACTGCTAAAGAGCCGTTGTACGCCGGGTCACACCATTCGGTCCGCAATTGTGACGAACGACGCCCCAAATCAAGCGCGAAGTGCGCGTCGCTACAATTTTACTCATGGCAAACTTTCCTACACGCGCCCTCGGCCGCCAAGGACTGCAGGTATCTGCACTCGGGCTTGGTTGCATGGGGATGTCCGACTGTTACGGCGATGCCGCCGAGCGTAGCGATACCGAAAATGTGGCGACCATTCACCGGGCGAAAGAACGCGGCGTGAATGGACGCCCGGAGTACGTGCGGTCCACGTGTGAAGCATCGCTCAAACGATTGAAGACCGATTACATCGATCTTTATTATCAGCATCGCATCCGGGCGAACGATATCCGGCGGGAATGTCGGCACCTGGTGGACAAGTAGTCAGATGTCGCCCCGACGTCTGCAAACCTGGCGTTGGTTTTCGCATCGCAATGTTGCGCGACCACTGTTGTTGGCAACCGCATTGCTGACGACAATCTCGGCTGTGGCGTGTAACGCGAAGGATCACGTCAAGAGCATGGCCGAGCAGGGCCTGCCGGTGCCGGCGAAGTTCAAGGTGATTGCGGTAGGGGATCAGGCGCCGTTGTACGAAACGTCAACGCTCGCCGGTGATTCGGTGCACGTGGGACAGACCAATCAACCGGTGACGGTGATGAACGTGTGGGCGACGTGGTGCGTGTCGTGTCGCGAAGAAATGCACGACTTGCAACAATTGCAGGATGACTACAAAACGAAAGGTGTGCGCGTGTTGGGCGTAAGCGTGGATGAATCCGACGTCGCGCGCGTTCGCAAATTTGTGGAACGCGAGGGCCTCACGTTTAGTATGGTGCACGACCAGGAAGGGCGGGTGCAGCAGTTGTATCAGGTGAGTGGCATTCCGAGTACGTTCATCATTGGGAAAGACGGCCGTATCCTCTGGAAGAGCATCGGCAATTTGCATGGGGTGGTGGATTCACTGAAGCGGGTGCTGGACGGGGCGGCGCGGTAGGGCCGCTACTTCTCCGCATCCAACACCTGACGCACTTTCCGGAGCAGTGTGGTTGGCGTGTACGGCTTCTGCAAGAAGGCAACCTCGGCCAACAGAATGCCGTGCCGCACGACTGCATCGTCTGTGTAGCCGCTGAGGTACAACACCTTCATATGCGGCAGGCTTGGCTGCAGCGCCTCGGCCAGCTGCCGACCGGTCATCTCCGGCATCACCACGTCGGTCAGCAACAGGTCGACGCCGCCCATGTGATTGCTGAGGACCCGCAAGGCGTCCTTGCCGTTTGACGCCGCCAAGACCACGTAGCCCTGGTTCCGCAGGGCGAGGAGTGCAATATCCCGAACGCTTTCCTCGTCTTCGACCACGAGCACCGTTTCGGTCCCCCGAGCGATTAGCGTCGGCTCCAGCTTGCTAATACGATCGGCCACGTCGTTCTCGACCACAGGCAGGTACACCTTGAACGTCGTCCCAATGCCGAGTTCGGAGTAAACGCCGATATAACCGTTGTTCTGTTTGACGATCCCGTGGACCACGGACAGCCCCAGCCCAGTCCCTTTGCCGACACCCTTCGTCGTGAAGAACGGCTCGAAGATGCGCCTGTTGACCTCCGGCGTCATCCCAGTCCCGGTGTCCGAGACGGTCAGCAGGACGTATCGGCCGATTTGCACCTCCACGTGCGTGTTCATGTACGGCTCGTCCAATTCGACGTTCTGTGTCTGAATTGTCAGCTTGCCTCCTGCCGACATGGCATCCCGGGCGTTCACGCACAGGTTCATCAACACTTGCCCTACCTGGCCGGCATCGACACGGACAAGACTCAACTCCGGATCGAGAACGACGGTCAGGATGACATCTTCACCGATCATGCGTCGCAATAGTTGGTGGGTTTCCTTGACCACGTCATTGATGTTCAGCACCTGAAGGTGTGTCACCGCCTGGCGACTGAAAATCAGCAGTTGGCGAGTGAGCCCTGCAGCCCGCGCCCCCGCTTCGCTGATCGCCTGAACCGACTCCCGCGCCGGGTCGTTCGGCGGCAGCGACATGAGGAGGATTTCGCTGTACCCGGATATGACCGTGAGCAGGTTGTTGAAGTCGTGGGCCACCCCACCGGCCAGTTGACCGATCGACTCCAACTTCTGCGACTGCTGAAGTTGGGCTTCCAATTGATGCCGCTCCGTCACGTCGGCCTGAACACCGATGAAATGCAGGAGCCGCCCCTGCTCGTCTCGCACGGGGCTGATGAACAAGGCATTCCAGAACGGAGTCCCGTCCTTGCGGTAGTTCACAAATTCGACCGAACACTCCCGCCCGGCACGGATCGCTTCACGAACTTCCGCCACTTTCGCCGGGTCCGTCCTGGCCCCTTGCAGGAAGCGGCAGTTGCGACCCACTAATTCTTCGGCCCGGTAGCCAGTCAGACGTTCGGCTCCGGGGCTGGCATAGACGATGGGGCAGTCGGCCTGATTGGGGTCGCTGATAAGAATGCCCTGCGACACGGCCAATATCGCCCTGTCTCTCAAGTGCAAGGCTTCCAGAGACTTCCGCAGTTCGGTTTCGCTCTGTTTTCGCTCCGTCAGGTCACGCACGATCTTCAGAAACCCCCGCAGCACTCCGCTCTCGTCGCGCAGGGCGCTCATTGTCCCATTGGCCCAAAACCGCGTGCCATCCTTACGGATGCGCCAGGCCTCCTCGGAAAATCGTCCTTTGGCCACGGCCTCTTGCAGTTCCCGCATGGGCAAACCGCTGGCGACATCCTCTGGAGCAAAGAACCGGCTGCGGTGTTGGCCGATGATTTCGTCCGGAGCGTAGCCGTAAATGTGCTCCGCGCCGTTGTTCCAACTTGTCACGCCGCCATTTGAGTCGAGGGTGTAGATGGCATAATCCTTGACCCCCGCGATCATGAGCCGGTATTGCTCTTCCTGAGCCCTGAATTTCACGTGCACCCTGTCGAGTTCCGCGGTGCGCTGCCGGACGCGGCGTTCCAGATCATCACGGCTGGACCGCAGCTCGTCCTCGGCGCGCTTTCGCTCGGTCAGGTCACGGGTAACTTTGCCAAATCCCGTCAGGCGTCCAGTATCATTTCGAATTGCCGTAATGACTACGTTGGCCCATAACTTTGAGCCATCTTTGCGTAGCCGCCATCCTTCGTCCTCGATGCGGCCCTCTGCTGCTGCGACTTCCAGTTCATTGTCCGGCTTGCCGCGCTGCCGATCCTCGGCGGTGTAGAAGATCGAGAAGTGCTTGCCGACAATCTCGTCGGCTCTGTAACCCTTGATCCGCTCGGCCCCCGTATTCCACGTGACGATGTGGCCAGCCGTGTCGAGCAAGAATATGGCATAGTCTTTCACGGCCTCGACCATGAGGCTTAACTGCTCATCACTTGCCCGCTGTGCGAGTGCTTTGGCGTTCATGTGGACCCCCTGACGTGCCACCCCCGTGCAGAACCGCTGAAGCGTGGCACCGCAAGTCGGGAAAGATAGGCGGGTTAGACGGAGTATGACCTCCCCGCGGCCAACTTGTAGTGCAGGAATTCGTTGTTATCAGATTGAGCAATCACGTTGTTTGTCAGCGTTTGGAATCGGTCGCCGTGCACGCGAGATCAACGGAAACAGTATCGCGCTCGTTCGGCACAGCGCTAGTGCGCAGCGCAATCGCTGCGATGTCATCAGTGCGCATCGCGCAACGCGCGAACTTCACACCGCTGCTGAACCGCCGGTCCGCAATGAGGTCCAGTTGCATTCGCACGCCGTCCGGAAAAAACTGCTTGCTGCCGCCTACAATCGCCGGTCAGACCGTTAACTCAGCGCTCGTACCGAACAGCGATTACATCCGTCCAATGCCCATTCGTCAATTTCGCTCGATACAGCGGAATCACGCCCAACTCGGCCACGCGGCCAGTCTCCGACAGGCGCGTCATGAACTGCTCCAGCTGTAGCAGGTGCTCGAACTCGACACTCAAACGCCAGGAGCTGTCCCGCAAACTCACGGCGCGCAGCAACAGGCCGGGAACAATAGCAGCGCGCGCGCGTTGCTGGATGTCCGCCTGGCCCGGAATGTCTGGTCCGTTCTCAAGCGCTTGTTCTTCGAGCCACAACCGGCGTTGCATCGCTGCAGAGAGCACATCGTGAGGTGGCCCAATGCCACTGGAATAAAGCGACACACTGTTGGCGTTCCACGCGCGGGCACTACTCCACGCGGAGCGCGTTTTGAACGTCCACGGCAGCGGAAAACCTTTGCAACCGTCGCCGCACCACACGGTGAATTCCTCAAAGTCAATAAAGTCGAGACGCGCAACCAGCGCTTTGTTGGCACCAGGCGCTATGCGCAAGGCGTGTCGACGCGGCAAAAACTGCGGTGTTGTCATGTCGGTGTCCCACAAATTCGGAATCGAACTGTTGCTCAATTGCAACCAGCCCTCTTCGCAGAAGTAATCACCCGTGTACGGTGTGCCCTTTGTGAGATGCGTAGTGTGCGTAACGCTGTCGCGCGTAACGCTGTCGCGCGTAACGACCGTCGCGACGAGTGCCGTATCGGCGGAGCCGACAAGTTCGAAGTACGCCCAATCAACTTTGGTACTGTCGCTCGGCAAATGACGACCGGCCAACATCCTCGAAATGGGGGCGGACGAATCGAAATAACGTCCCGCGACGTTTGGACAGCGATCATTGGCGGCGAGTGACAGCGGGCCCCATAGGTGCGGCAGGCCGTTGATGTCATCACTGCACGATACCGCTATGACAGTCAGTAAAACGGACGTGGCCAGGCGACGAAGGGACATGCCTTAAAGACGACCCACGTCACCTACGGTTGCAGCGTCATGACGACGAAGAAACCGTCGTACTCATTGCTGGTGGGCACACGTTTGGCAAAACGCACGGCGCCGGTGATCCGTCGGCCGTCGGTGTCGAGCCCGAAGGCGCTGGTGTCGAACATCAGGGACTGGGTTGGACGAGCTCACACGAAAGCGGCGTTGGCGCGCACGCGATCACACGCGGACTCGAAGTCACGTGGACATCAACACCCACGCAGTGGGGCAACGGTTTCTTCGATCATCTGTTTGGTTACGAGTGGGAACTCACGAAGAGTCCGGGTGGCGCGCATCAGTGGACGCCGAAAAATGGTGCCGGTGCCAACACAGTTCCCGACGCGCACGATGCGACACGCCGCCACGCGCCCGCAATGCTTACAACCGATCTCGCACTGCGCTTCGATCCCGCGTACGAAAAAATCCCGCGTCGTTTTCACGAAAATCCCGATCAGTTTGCAGATGCCTTCGCGCGCGCGTGGTTCAAGCTCACGCATCGCGACATGGGCCCGAAAGTTCGCTACCTCGGCCCCGATGTACCGCAGGAAGATTTGACGCACACTCATTCGCGCCGCTCGAACCCGTGGCCGACGGCTTCCGCAACTATCTCAGGCAGCAATATTCCACGTCGCCCGAAGAGATGCTGGTTGATCGCGCACAACTGTTGTCGCTGGTGGCGCCGGAAATGACTGTGCTGGTTGGTGGATTGCGTGTGCTCAACGCCAACGCTGGCGGTTCGTCGCACGGAGTGTTCACGAAACGTCCGGGTGTGTTGTCGAACGACCATTTTGCGAACTTGCTGGACATGAGCACGACGTGGAAGGCGGTGGCTGGCTCGACGAATGAATTCGTCGGTACGGATCGCGCTACCGGCGAACGCAAGTGGTCAGCGACGCGCGTCGATCTCGTGTTCGGATCGAACTCGCAGTTGCGGGCGTTGGCCGAGGTGTACGCGGCGGCCGATGCGCAGGAGATGTTTGTGCGAGCCTTCGTGAAGGCGTGGACCAAAGTGATGAACCTCGATCGCTTTGACCTGCAGTAACACAACACGGTACACACTGTGATAGGCAAAGCGGCGTGTCGGCCTGGTGCCGGAACGCCGCTTCCGTATCCTCACCGCCGCGGTTTCACCCACCACAACGTTTCCGGCACGATCCCATCCCACGCCAGCTTTCCGGCCTCGTCCGCCGCCAACCACAACGCGCCAAACGACAACTTTGAGACGTTCGTGATTTTCTGAATATCGAGTTTACCAACGTCGTCACTGGGCTTGTGATATTCGGGATGTTCGCCATTGAAAAATTGCATGATGGGAATACCGCGCTCCAGATACGGTCCGGCATCGGTGCGCGGATAGTAGTACTCCGCGCTCACATCCTCGTAGCGGCGGTCGAGGGCGATAAACGGAAATTCGGTCGAGGCACGCTGCAATGCCGCTTCAATTCGCGTGCTCAACAACATTGGGCCAGTGACGTAGATGGAATCGGTCGAGGACAACGTGAGCACTTTCGGACTGTTGTTAGGGCGGCTGCGTCCAATCATGTCATTACTGACGTGCAACACGATCTTTTCCGACCACGGGCCGTACGCAATGAAGCGCGTTCCCCACAATCCCACTTCTTCGCCTGAATCCCAAATGAGCAGGATCGAGCGTTTCGTACGCGGCGCCGCAACGAGCGCGCGCACAACCGCCATGTTGCCCGCGCTGCCGCTCGCGTTGTCATCGGCCGCGTTGTACTGATCGGGCAACGTGTTGCCCGGCACACTCGCGTTCGCTGGCACCGCGCCGTCCAGGTGCGCCGCGAGTGAAACCCATTCGTTCTTGAGAACGCGATCAGAGCCTTCCAGCATTCCCACCACGTTGTACGGGCGCGCTTCGATAGTAGTACCCGCAAAGTCGATACGCAGCTTCTTGTTCGTGCCAAGATCAACTGATTTTCGCGCGATGGTCGTGTCGGTAGACAGCACAGTTTCCGCTGCCAGCGACGAACCGGCCAGCAATTTCGACAGGGCTGCGGTGGATATCGATATGCGCGGCACCTGATACTGGGCGTACGCCACACCCAGCGATGGATTCAAATCCTGTCCCGTAATCGCGCGACGCGACCACTGCGCACGTACTGAGTCGCTGACAACGGTGATGATGCCAAGAGCACCACCAAAACGCGCCACTTCGGCAATGCTCGTGTAGTCAATGCCAACCTTACCCTTGCGGGAGGTGGTCGGCACATTGCGACTGCCCTGCACCGGCGAACCACTCACCAGCAACCATTTGCCTTTGATGTCGAACCCCGCGTAGGGATCGACGTTCTGCTTTAGCAACCGAACGCCGTTGCCAACGTAAATAACATTCGCCTCGCGCACGCCAGGCAAAAGAAAACTGCTGACAAGAAAATCTTCACCCCACACCAGTCGATCCCGGCCAATCGCACCCTCCACTTTCGTCGTGTCGAGTGTCGTGCGTGTCACAGTGTAGTGTTGAAAATACGTACCGTTGTCGCCCATTGGTTTCACTTTCATTTCGCCCAGGAACTTCGCGACAAATTTGGCGGCCGAGTCGTAGCCGGGCGACGCGATATCGGGGAACGGCGTGCGCCGTCCCATGTTGGCATCGGACGCGAGGTAACTCACATCGCGCTGGATATCGTCGGCTCGAATGCGCTCGGCGGCGGCCTTCGCTTGCGTCAATCGTTGCGCCGCTGTTTGCTGAGCGGACGCCGAATTTGTCGCGCACAACACTGCTGCAGCAAAAATCATGTATCGCATGAAAAACATCCTGGCAGCTGAAGTAGTGGAGACGTTCATTGCCGCATCGCCGGCGGCTTCTTGACCGAGTCGGCCAATTGCAGGGGTACGCGCACGCCAAACGCACTCGTGCGCGCGACGCGCAAAAAGTATTCGTACGCCGCATCAGCAATCTGACGCAACGCGGCCTGACCCGCAGCTTCGTCGGAATAATTTACCATCGCCGTAACGACGTACGGGTTTCCCGGCAGGGCGAACAATCCCCACGAGGTCTCAACGCCTTCGACGGTCCCCGGCTTCCACGCCACGCGCACACCTCTCGGCACACTTGCCGGAAACGCGCCGCTTTTTGAAATTTCGAGGATACGTCGCAGTTCGTCGCAGTGCGCCTTAGTCATCGGCAATTCGCACGTGTGAATGCGACGCATCAACTCGGCCGCCTGCGCGGGCGTCGCGATGTTTTCACTACCCACCGCGCTTTCGCGCGCCCGAATCATCAAACGCTGTAGCTTGATCGACGGCAACTTCATCGACGCCATGGTCGCGTTGACCGCGGGCATACCAACCTTGCCAATCAACACGTTGGTCGCGGCGTTGTCAGACAGGACAATCATCAACACGGCGAGGTCGTGCAGCGATAGCAGGGACTGGCCCTCGGTGAAGTACTGCGCGACACCAGACCCCGCCACCTGGTCGGCCACGCGTACTGCAACCCGTTCATCAAGTTTGATGATGCCAGCGTCGGCCTGACGATAGAGTTCAATCAACACCGGTATCTTGATGGCGCTGCCCTGCGGGAACACGAGCGAATCGTTTATGCCAAATCGCTCACCCGATTTCAGGTCGATGATGCTCACGCCAACCACTCCGTTTGTGACGCGAACAATTTCGTCAACTGTCGTACGAAATTTCGATGCGAGCTGGGCGCGTTGGTCTGGTTGACTGTGAACAGGCGCCGAAAAAATGAGCGTCAGTAAACCAGCGGAGAGCAATCGTCGCATCATGTTCCGGGGAAGAGTTTGCGCTGCGTCTTGCGATTCTGCAGGTGAACGTTCACTTGGTAATCACGGGCTGGTGACCGTCACGAGCGACGCGTACATCAACACCACTGAACCAAACACGCCGACTGCTCCGCGCAATGTGGTCCGGGCACTACGGTCGGCGAAAGGGCCGCCTTGGCGGCGCCGGCGATTGGTGCGAAGTAACGGCGGCGTGTGCGTTGTCCTCTTGCTCACACCGAACGCCGAAACGGCAACAATTGGCGAATGCGATTGTCACGCAGATACAAACCGCCCCAGGCGAGAATGGCTGCGACCAGCGGAATCGCTGCGCGCGCCGTGTCGGCGATTCGCAAATGAGCGGCCACCGCGCCGCCGAGATACCCCGTCAACAGGAGTGCAGCAAATACGGCTGTTTGCGGGATGAGATACAGCACAACCAACGAACACTCGGCAATCACGATGAGAGGAATGGCCGATTCTGGAAAGCCATAACCCGTGACGATTTCGGCCACCGCGTAGCTGTGCTGGGTGCCTCGAAAAAATGCGCTGCTCAAGAGCTGCGCGACGACCAAAAACGAAAGGCCCCAACCAGTACGGTGTTGCCAGAGCGGAATGAACTTGGTGTCGTCGGTCATGCGGGTGTCCGTGTGCGGCGCGGAGTGGGCGCAGTGTGAGGCATAAAGTCGAGGTCCGCCGAGTGGTGAGTAAATTCTGTGGCAGGTATATACGTGATTAGGCATATACAAGTCAAGTCATGAGATGGCGTTCGCTTCATGCCCGGCCGGTGATCCCGCGCCCTACCAATGTGTGCACCACCCATCAATCTTGAATTCTGCGCCATCGCCGCCGCCATCACAGGTTGCGAGCGACACCGTCCGCAGCGCCGCCACGCGCGTCCCCGCAACGCCCGCCTCGTCTTATGCCTACATCCGTTTTCACTGCGTCACCTCGCGCCTCGCTGCTTCGTGCCTCGCTGCTTCGTGCCTCGCTGCTTCGCGCCTCGCTGCTTCGTGCCTCGCGACTTCGCACCAAGCTCGCCACACTCGCTCTTGCTGCACCACTCACTGTCGTCATCGCGGCACCGCTCACCGCATTCATCACGTCCCCACTGGCCGCGCAGCAACCCGCGCCGCCCACGCAATACCCCAGCAGCTGGAACGCA
>Ga0105047_10008986_pt1 | contig 16528 bp, 14 predicted proteins | sample MAT04_FD_78384 | JGI IMG/M metagenome (GOLD analysis project Ga0105047, IMG submission 78384) | Freshwater microbial communities from Lake Fryxell liftoff mats and glacier meltwater in Antarctica - MAT-04 (megahit assembly) | ecosystem: Environmental > Aquatic > Freshwater > Ice > Liftoff...
CCCGCTGGGAGCGGCTGGTCTGATGCCCGTCAACCTGCCCTTCCGACCGCGCCGGGATTCGTTCCCCCCGGATCTGTGGACGCAGTGCCCGTCGTGCGCCGAGATGCTCTACAACAAGCAGTTGGAGAAGAGCCTCCGCGTCTGCGGCCACTGCGGTCATCATTTCCGGCTGCGCATCGAGGCGCGTCTGGCGCTGCTGCTCGACCCGGGTTCGTGGGAGGAACGCGACGAAGGGCTCACGTCCCTGGATCCCCTCCGGTTCGTGGACAGCAAGACCTATCCCGACCGCCTCGAGGCCGCCCAGCTGGCTACCGGTGGCCGCGATGCGGCCGTGCGGGGTATCGGGCGCATCGGTGGCACGAGCGTGTCCCTCGCGGTCATGGACTTCGCGTTCATGGGCGGCTCGATGGGCTCGGTCGTCGGCGAGAAGGTGACGCGCGCGGCAGAGGACGCCCTGGACGAGCGGTTGCCGCTCATCGTGGTCAGTGCCTCGGGTGGCGCCCGGATGCAGGAAGGGACGCTGGCCCTGATGCAGCTGGTGCGGACTGTCGCCGCCATCACCCGTCTTGCGGATGCGGGCGTGCCGTACATCAGCCTCATGACGGACCCGACCACGGGCGGTGTATTCGCGTCGTTCTCGGCGATCGGTGACGTCAACATCGCGGAGCCGGGCGCACTCATCGGCTTTGCCGGGTCGCGGGTCGCCGCGGGGACCACCGGGGATGCACTGCCAGAGGGCTTTCAGCGCTCGGAATTCCTGTTCCGCCACGGCTTCGTAGATCGTGTCGTGGCCCGCGCCGAGCTGCGCGCCGAGCTCATCGACCTGCTGGCCTACCTGCGTCCGGCCACGCGTCGCAGCTTCCCGGTCGCGGAGGCCATGGTCGCGGGCGGGGCGCCATGGGAAGTGCCCCCGCGGGCCACGAGCAGCACCAACGGTCGAGGTCCGGCCCATGGCTGATGGCATGAGCACGACCACCCGGACCGTGACCCGGCCGACCTTCGACGCCCCGCCAGCAGATGACGCCGGCACCCGGGAGCGCGTGTGGGCCCGGGTACAGCTGGCCCGCAATGTCCGCCGGCCGCACACCCTGGAGCTGCTGGGACTCATGGCGGAGGACGTCATCGAGCTCCATGGCGACCGGGTGTTCGGTGACGATGCGGCGCTGGTGGGCGGATTCGCCACCCTCGGCGGCCAGCGCATCCTGTTCCTGGGCCACCAGAAAGGTGGCGAGGTGGAGGAGAACATCCGGCGCAACTTCGGGATGCCCCATCCTGACGGCTACCGCAAGGCGATGCGCCTGATGCGACTCGCGGAGCGCCTCGGCTTGCCGGTGGTGACGTTCGTGGATACGCCCGGCGCCTCTCCGGATGCCGCCTCAGAGGAGCGCGGCCAGGCCGAGGCCATCGCCAGCTCCATCGCCCTCATGACCCGCCTCCGGGTACCCATCGTGACCGTCATCACGGGCGAAGGCGGATCGGGCGGCGCCCTCGCCATCGCGGTCGGCGATGTCGTGCTGGCGCTCGAGAACGCCGTCTACTCCGTCATCTCGCCCGAGGGTTGCGCGAGCATCCTATGGCGCACGCCGGAAGCGGCCCAGCAAGCGGCCGTGGCAATGCGCCTGACCGCCCCGGACCAGCTGGCCCTGGGTGTCGTGGACGAGGTGGTGCCCGAGCCGGCGGCTGGTGCGCACGAGGATCCGGAGCAGACCGCCCGCGCCGTACGTGAGGTGCTGGTGCGCCATCTGGAGCGCCTCGTGGAACGCGATCCGGCCGACCTGGTCGAGGCGCGCTATCGACGCTACCGCCAGATCGGGAGCGTCCAGCTGGTCGGCCCGGTGGTGCGCACACCACGACCTCACAAGGGCGTCGGCGACCGTCTTCGGGAGCTCCTCGCGCCCGCCCGTCCCGCGCGTCAGGATGGGGACGTGGATGCATCGGCCGGGTCACGGACCACGGGGTCCCGGCCCACGGGGGACGACATGGACATCGATCCCCAGCCACCCCTCCACGAGGAGATCTGATCGATGCGTGAGACCATCCAGGTGGCACGCGGCGATGCAGCCGGCAGCGACACCGGCAGCCTGACGGAGCTGGCGCGCGTCGTCGACGAGCTGCTGCCACCGCTCGTGGCACGCCTGGGCGTCAGCGACCTCGGTGAGATCGAGGTGCGCCGGGGCACCTGGCGGGTGCGTATCCGCCGTGCACCGGTGGATGCCGCGCGTGCATCCCACGCCGCGCCGGGCGCCCCGCTCGCGACGTCGAGCGCTGGGACTGCGAATAACGCCCAGTCGGCCGCTGCGGCCATCCCCAACGACCAGACCGTGGCCCGGTCCACCGCGGTGGGCTACTTCGCGCTCAGGGCGGGTGTCGTCGTCGGCCATCGCGTCGCCCGCGGTGACGTACTCGGCTGGGTCGACGTGCTGGGTGTGCGCAAGGAGGTCGTGGCGCCCTTGGATGGAGTCGTGGGTCGGCTGGTGACCGAGCCGGGTGATCCGGTGGAGTACGGCCAGGGGCTCATCGCGCTCATCGCCGCGACCGGCGCGACTGGCGCGGGTGCCGCCTGATGTTCCAGCGCATCCTCATCGCCAACCGGGGCGAGATCGCGCTCCGCGTACTGCGTGCCTGCCGTCGGATGGGTATCTCCGCGGTCGTTGCGTACAGCGAGGCGGACCGCGACTCGCGCGCCGTGCAGCTTGCCGACGAGGCCATCTGCGTCGGGCCGGCCGAGTCCAGCCGGAGCTACCTGTCCGCAGCGTCGATCCTGTCGGCGGCAGTGGTCACGGGATGCGAGGCGATCCATCCCGGATACGGCTTCCTGTCCGAGGACGATGCGTTCGCGGAGATGACCCGCGCCCACGGCCTGACCTTCATCGGGCCGCCGCCCGAGGTGCTGGAGCGATTCGCGTCCAAGGCGGGCACCCGACAACTGCTGGGCGCTCACGGCCTGCCCACCATCCCGGGCTCCGTGGGCATGTTGCGGGACGACGACCACGCTCTGGAGGAGGCGCAGCGTATCGGCTACCCGGTGCTGCTCAAGCCGTCGGCCGGTGGTGGTGGGCGGGGCATGCGCATGGTGCGTACCGCCCGCGAGCTGCAGCAGGCCATCACCATCTGTCGCTCGGAGGCGCGCGCTGCCTTTGGCGACGACTCGCTCTACCTCGAGAAGTGGCTGGAGGACAACCGCCACGTGGAGGTCCAGGTCATCGTCGACCGCTACGGCAATGGCGTCCATGTCGGGGAGCGCGATTGCTCCGTCCAGCGACGCCACCAGAAGATCGTGGAAGAGGCACCCAGCCCGGCACTCGCGCCCGCAGCCCGTCTCGCCCTGGCCGAACAGGCGCTGCGCGCCGTGGTCGCGGCCGGCTACGAGAACCTGGGCACCTTGGAGTTCCTCGTCGACAGCACCGGTGCGTTCTACTTCATCGAGATCAACTGCCGTATCCAGGTGGAGCACCCCGTGACCGAGATGCTCTCGGGCATCGACCTGGTCGTGGAGCAGATCCGCATCGCGGCAGGGGAGCCGCTCGGCTACGGCCAGTCGGACGTCCAGCTGCGTGGCCACGCCATCGAGTTCCGCATCAACGCCGAGGACGTCCGTCACGACTTCCGGCCGGGAGCCGGCACCGTGGAGCGATACCTCGCGCCCGGCGGCCCGGGCGTGCGCATGGACTCCCACCTGTATGGTGGCTACGAGGTGCCGCCGTTCTACGACTCGCTGCTGGGCAAGCTCATCGTGTGGGGCGAGGACCGGACCACGGCCATCGAGCGGGCCCGGGTCGCCCTGGACGAGCTGATCGTGGACGGCATCGTAACCAACACCGCATTCCACCGGGCGCTCATCGACAGCAAGCCCTTCGTGGACGGCGTGTTCACCACCAACCTGCTCGACCGGGTCGGCAGCGCCGCGTTCCTGGCCGCGGCAGGCCGCTGACACCCATGGGCACCCGAGGGACACCATGACCGATACCCCGCCGCCCCCCGCTGCTGCACCAAGCGTGCTGCTGACGGCGGCCCAGATCCAGAAGCTCATCCCGCATCGCTGGCCGTTCCTGCTGGTCGACCGCATCGTTGCGGAGGACCGCGAGCGGGGCTACATCCGGGGCGAGAAGGGCGTGACCGCCAGCGAGTGGTTCTTCCAGGGGCACTTCCCGGAACTGCCCGTGATGCCGGGCGTGCTCCAGGTGGAGGCACTGGCCCAGACGATGGCGGTCTACGTGGCCCGCCAGGATGGCTTCGGCGACCGGATCGGGTTGTTCGCAGCCATCGATGAGGTCCGCTTCAAGCGCATCGTCCAGCCGGGTGACCGGCTGACCCTCGAGATCACCATGGAAAAGCTGGGCCGGCGCTTTGGCAAGGGCCGGGCAGTGGCCAGCGTCGACGGCGAGGTTGCCTGTGAGGGCCTGCTGTCATTCATCATCCCGCCTGAAGGAGCGCTTCGCTGATGGGACTTCGGATCTCTGTGCTCGGTGATATCCACGGCAACGTGGCCGCCCTGGAGGCTGCCCTCGTGGATATCGCGGAGCACCGACCCGACCGGCTGTTCATCACGGGCGACCTGGTGCTCCACGGTCCGCGTCCGTCAGAGACCATCCAGCGGCTGATGGAGCTGGAGAAGGCGGGTGCGTTCCTCGTTGCGGGCAATACCGATATCGCGGTCGCCGACGGTGACTACGCGGCCGCGTTCCCGTGGCTGGACGAAGTCCCGGCGGGCCACGTCGCCGCGGCCGAGTGGGCACGTGACCAGCTGTCCGATGTCGAGCTGGAATGGCTCCGTCGATTGCCCGCGGAACGGCGCCTCTGGTCGGACGACCTGCTGGTGCTGCTGACCCACGCCTCACCCGGCAGCCAGACCGCTGGCCTGCCGGCGGACCTCGATCCGGCGACCACGGTCCAGCGTGTCACGCGCAGTGACGCCCGGGTGCTGTGTGTGGGGCACACCCACGTCGCCGACGTCCGGGAGCTGGGTCGAAAGCTCATCGTCAACCCGGGCGCTTGCGGCTATGCCATGGACGGCGACCCGGCGGCGGGCTGGGCGCTGGTCACGCTGGCCGAGGGTGAGCAGCCCACTGCCGAGCTGTTCCGGACCACCTACGATGCGCAGCGAGTGGCCGACGAGGTGAGTGCCCGCGGCCTGGTCGGTGATGTCTACCGTGCCGCCACCATCCGTACCGGGAGGTTCGTGCGATGAGCCAGCCGCGACGCGTGGTCGTGACCGGCCTCGGTGCAGTCACGCCCCTGGGCTCCACGGTGGATGCGTTCTGGGCGGGACTCGTCGCGGGCGACTCCGGCGTCCGGACCATCACCGCCTTCGACCCGTCCCGCGTCGCCTGCACGTTCGCGGGCGAGGTGCCGGACTTCGACCCGACCCTGGTGCTGGATCGCAAGGAGATCCGGCGCAACGACCGGACGACGCAGATGGCGCTCGTGGCGACCCGCCAAGCCATGGACCACGCAGGACTGCCGGCACGTCTGGAAGGGGAGCAGGCGCTCCACACCGGCATCATCATCGGCTCCGGACTGGGCGGGACAGGTACCCTCATCGAACAGATCGTGCTCAACGCTGACCGTGGGCCCGATCGGGTCAGCCCGTTCTTCATCCCCATGGCCATCGCCAACATGCCCGCCGGTCAGGCGGCCATCAGCTACGGCGCCATGGGGCCCAACTTCTCGACCACGAGCGCCTGCGCGAGTGCCGGCCACGCCATCGGCGAGGCGACCGAGATGATCCTGCGGGGCGATGCCGAGGTGATGTTCGCGGGTGGCTCGGAGGCGTGCGTGTACGAGGCGACCATTGCCGGTTTCGCCGCGATGCGTGCCTTGTCGACCCGCAACGATGACCCGGCCGGTGCCAGTCGGCCGTACGACACCGGCCGCGATGGCTTCGTGCTGGCCGAGGGTGCCGCGATGCTCGTCCTGGAGGAGCTGGCGCATGCGGAGGCGCGTGGGGCACGCATCCTGGCCGAGGTCTGCGGATACGCCGCGTCCGCGGATGCCAGCCACATCACGTCGCCCGCATCGGGTGGCGCAGGAGCCCTGCGCGCGGCGCGTCGTGCGTTCGCCAAGTCCGGCATCGACCCGTCGGAGACGGATCTCGTGGCGGCACACGCCACCAGCACCCCGGCGGGCGACATGGAGGAGTTGGCCGCCATCCGGTCGCTGCTGGGCGATCGCGCGCCGCAGGTGTCCGTGACGGCGATCAAGGGCGCCATCGGGCATACCATCGGGGCCGCCGGCGCACACGCTGCTGTCGCGGTCATCCAGGCGATGCTGCATGGCCAGGTGCCGCCGACCATCAACCTCACGGACCCCGAGCCGGGTGTCGGCGACATGGACCTGACGCCGCTCGTGGCACGCGCACGAGATGTCCGGGTGGCACTCGTCAACGCGTTCGGCTTCGGTGGCCAGAACTCCGCACTCGTGCTGCGGCGCTGGGACGCCTGATGGCCGACCATCCGCCCGATCAGGCGGACGTCACCGAGCTCATCGCGCTCATCGACCGACTGGAGCCGCTCATCGTTCGCGGCGGGCTGGCGGAGATCCAGATCGAGGCGGGTGACACCACACTGACATTGCGCGCCCCGAGTGCGTTCGCCGCCATGGGTACCGGCGCGGTCAGCATCCCGTTGGCGCCCAGCGACCCGGTAGCAGCCACCGGGCCGGCCTCGCCCATCGTGGCCGAGTCCACGTTGCGGGCGATCGTGGCACCGCTCACGGGTGTCTTCTATCGCTCGCCGTCACCGGGTGCCGCGGACTACGTCCGGGTCGGGGGCGAGGTGAATGCGGGCCAGGTCATCGGTCTCCTGGAGGCCATGAAGCTGTTCAACGAGATCAAGAGCGACGTCACCGGGGTGGTCCGACGGATCGCAGCCGAGAGTGGCGCACTGGTCAAGACCAGGCAGGTCCTCATCGAGGTCGAACCCACGTGACACTGCCAAGCAGCGCGCGCATCACCGGGTGGGGCTCCTACGCGCCGCAGACCGTGCTCACGAACGCGGACATGGCGAAGCTCGTGGACACCTCCGACGAGTGGATCCAGAGCCGGACCGGCATTCGCGAGCGACGGGTCGCAGGACCCCACGAGACGACCGCCACCATGGGCGCCATCGCCGGCAAGCGGGCCATCGCCGTGGCCGGCCTGCAGCCGGACGACATCGACCTCATCGTGCTCGCCACGCTCACGCCCGACCACGTGACGCCGGCCACCGCCGTCCTCGTCAAGGAGGCCATCGGCAACCACACAGCGGCGGCGTTCGATATCGGGGCGGCATGCTCCGGCTTCGTGTACGGCTATGCCACGGCCCATGCGTATGTGCAGAGCGGCATGGCCCGCAACGCGCTGGTCATCGGCTCGGAGCTGCTCACGCGCATCCTTGACTTCGATGACCGCAACACCTGCGTCCTGTTCGGGGACGGTGCCGGCGCGGTCGTACTGTCCGCCAGCGACCAGGAGGGCGGTGGTCTGCGTGGCCTGGAGCTGACGGCCGACCCCAGCGGCGCGTGGGGGATCTGGATCCCGGCCGGTGGCGCCCGACGACCGACCTCCGCGGCGACCGTGGCGGATGGCGAGCACTATCTGCGGATGGATGGCCGCGAGACGTACCGCTACGCCACGCGCACCATCGCGGCCTCCGCGCTCAAGGCCGTCGAGCGGGCCGGCTGGACCCCCGACCAGGTCGATCTGATCGTGCCTCACCAGGCGAATCTCCGGATCATCGAGTCCGTGGCCAAGAGCCTGGGTATCCCCATGGACAGGTTCTTCATCGACCTCGACAAGTACGGCAACACCTCGGCCGCGTCGGTGCCCATCGCCCTCTCCGAGGCGGTCGAGTCAGGGCGGCTCCGGCCCGGCGACAAGGTCGTGTTCGTCGCGTTTGGCGCCGGCTTCACGAGCGGCGCGGCGGCGGTCACCTGGACCGCTGATCCGGCCTGCGGTCGTCGCGCGGACGACATCCTGCCCGTCGCGTCCATCCATCAGCCCATCGACTGGGACGCCGGGGATCCCGTGCCGCCACGGCTGGCGGCCGTGCTGGCCGACAAGCAGAGGACAGAGGTGCCCGCATGATCGACCTGACCGGCAAGAGTGCCGTGGTGACCGGCGGCTCACGGGGTATCGGGCGCGCCATCGCGCTGCGCCTGGCGGAGCAGGGGGCCGATGTCGCGTTCAGCTTCAAGGGCAACACCGAAGCCGCGCATTCGACCCAGGCCGAGATCGCGGCCTTCGGTCGTCAGGCATTGGCCATCCAGGCGGACGTCGCGCAGCCGGAGTCGGCCGACGCGCTCATCCGGGAGGCGCTGGAGTTCCTGGGCAAGGTGGACATCCTGGTCAACAACGCGGGCATCACGCGGGACGACCTGATCATGCGCATGAGCTTCGATGCCTGGCGCGAGGTCATCGACACCAATCTTTCGGGCGCGTTCTACGCCACCAAGGCGGTCACCCGGCCGATGCTCCGGGCACGCAAGGGGCGGATCATCAACATCACGAGCGTCTCCGGCCAGGCGGGCCAGATGGGCCAGGCGAACTACTCCGCAGCGAAGGCGGGGCTCATCGGCCTGACCAAGGCGACCGCCCGCGAGCTGGCCAGCCGGGGTATCACGGTCAATGCCGTGGCGCCCGGGTTCGTGGTCACGGAGCTGACCCAGGACCTGCCCCAGGACCTCAAGGACGAGCTCATCAAGCGCACGCCCCTAGGCCGTTTCGGCGAGACGACGGAGATCGCCAGCGCGGTCGCGTTCCTCGCCTCGGACGAGGCGGCGTACATCACGGGACAGGTGCTTGCCGTCGACGGCGGCCTGGTGATGATGTAGCTCCGGCCAGCGGGGGGTCGTCAGCCAGCGGAGTGTCGTCAGCCAGCGGAGTGTCGTCAGCCAGCGGAGTGTCGTCAGCCAGCGGAGTGTCGTCAGGCGGCGGCTACGTCAGCCGGCGGGTACGTCAGCCGGCGGGTACGTCAGCCGGCGGGGTCCGCGAGTCGCAGACGGACCCAGTCGCCCCACGACTGAGCAAGCCGACGACGACCCGATTCGGGCCGATCGGATGCCCGCCATCGGTCACCCGAGTCGCCCGGCGACTGGGACGGCCGGAGAACGTCTCGATCGAGGGCTGCCGCCACCCGTCATCGGCTCTTTCAGTCTCCACACGACTGGTTCGGTTGGAGTGCTCGATGGCCAACGCGGGTGACATCCGTCAGGCGGACCGCGCACGTGCTCGCCTGACCTGTCACGACGATACGTCCGTCGGCTGGCGCGATCAGGGCTTCGTGCCGCGCTCGGGGCCGGCTCCCAACCTGCTGCCTCAGCCGAGCTGGATGCCCAGGGCGGTCAGGAGACTGCTGCCCAGCAGTGCCACGTCCAGGATGATGACCAGCCCGACGCTGGCGATGCCCAGGACATTGAGCATCCGGCCGTTGGCGTGGGCACCCATCGTCCGTCGGTCGTTGACGAGCACCAGCATGAACACCAGGACCACGGGCAGCAGCAGTCCCTGGAGATACTGGCTGCCGACGATGACCGCGATGAGGTCGAGGCCGGGGATGAGCGTCACCGCCGCGCCAGACAGCAGCACGAACGTGAACAGGCCGCTGCCGAACAGCGCGGCCGAGTCGCGAGCACGATGCGGAAGGCGATAACGTTGGTCACGCGGGACAGGAAGGACCGCTATCAGGTTCGCGATGCCCGGGGCGCCACGTGTACAGGGGTCTTGCCCGGGGGGAAGACCTCTCCGACCGCGTGTTCCGCTGACATCCTGGGCCCGCTGTGACGGGCGATAGCCGTGCGTTGGGGGACGTCGGCCGCAGTGTACGCCCGTCGATCGACACCGAGTGGTTCGAGGCGACCCGGTGCGCGCCCGTCGGCCAGTCGACCGGACGGTGCGTGTCGGGACCATCGTCGGCGTCATGGGTCGTCAACGTGTGCCATCCTCGGGTCGTGCTTGACGAGTCAGACACGACACTGCCAGCACCCCTCGCGGGCGGCCCGGCGGCCGAGGTGCTGGAGAGCGACGAGCATGTCAACGGCCGCCTGGAGGTGGTTCGCCTCGTCATCGCGGGTGCCGTGGCGATGCTGGCCCTGTCGGTCGCGGCGACGCTGCTCGACGGCTCGGTGACCTGGGTGGACGTCCTGGACGCCGGACTGGTGATGGTCCTCGGCACCGGGCTCCTCATCCACGACCGGTTGACGGCGATGCTCGCTGACCGGCGCCATTCGCGGGAGCTGGGCATGACCCGCATCCTCCAGGGGTTGTCACGTTCCATGTCCCCCGAGGCGGTCGTGGAGGCGATCGTGGCCGAGCTGCGCTCGACGTCAGGTGCCGATCACGTGGTCGTGGCCCGCGTGAGTCGTCCGGACCACGTCGTGGAGGTGACCTTGGTCACGGCTCGCGCCAGCGTGGAGCCATCCCGGACGTGGCTGCGGCCGGAGGTGCCGGAACTGTCCACGGACAGCGCCACGGACGCTGTAGCGGCACCGGGCAGAGCGCCAGCAGCCGATTCGTCGGCCGCAGCTCAGGCCCCCGCGCGTGCAGCTGCCGAGGAGATCGCGCGCCGGGTACGGGCGGCGTATGGGCTGTCGCACACGTTGACCGCGCCCCTGGTGGCCGATCATCGGTTCCTCGGCGCACTGATGCTCTCGCGCCGCACGCGGGAGCCGTGGGCGGACCCGGAACGACGGCTGCTGGACTGGGCCGCCCAGGAGGTGGCCGCCGCGTTCTCGCGAACGTATCTCCTGGAGGACGCGGAGCGGGGCGCCAACCTGGATGCCCTGACGGGGCTGCCCAACCGGCGCTACTTCGATGAGCTGCTGGCCATCATGGGTCCCCGCCGCCGGGACACCGATAGCCTGGGCATCATGATGATCGACATCGACCACTTCAAGCGCCTCAACGATCGCTACGGGCATGCCCAGGGCGATGTGGTGCTCAAGGCGGTCGCGACCGCCATCGCGATGACCCTGCGGGCCGAGGACACCCCGGTCCGGTATGGTGGCGAGGAGTTCGCCGTGATGCTCCGTCGGGCATCCGCGGCCCAGGCGAATGAGGCTGCCGAGCGGGTCCGCGCGGCTGTGGCGGGTCTGTCGATCGCCCGACTGGGTCTCGACACGCCCGTGACGGTGTCGGTCGGAGTGGCCATCGCGGACGAGGATGAGGAGGTCAGTGTCGTGATCGGACGTGCCGACCAGGCGCTGTATCGGGCCAAGCGGCGCGGGCGTGACCGCGTGGAGCTCGCCTGATGGCGCCCGCAGGTGCGTGGCACTGATGGCGCCCGCAGGGGCCGTGGGAGACGGCCGCCCCAGCTTCGCGGCCGGGGATGACGTGCCCCCGCTGCGCAACGAGCAGCTGGCGCGCATCTTGCATGAGATCGCGGACGTACTGGAGATCAGGGGCGAGCTTGCGTTCAAGATCAGCGCCTACCGGCGGGCGGCCGATTCCATCGCCCATACCCCGGTGGATGTGGTCGCGGCGTACCGGGCCGGGACGCCGCCTCGGCTGGAGGGCGTTGGGAAGGCCATCGACGCGAAGTTGGCCGAGCTGGCGGACACGGGCAGGCTGCACTATCACGAGCAGCTGTTGGCGGAGGTGCCGCCGTCACTCGTGACGCTGCTGGCGGTGCCCGGCATCGGCCCTCGAACCGCGGGCGACCTCTGGCGCGCCCTGGGTGTGGCAACGCTCGCCGATCTGGAGAGTGCCGCCCGCGAGGGTCGCCTGCGGGAGGTCAAGGGCATCTCGGCCAAGACCGAGCAACGCATCCTCGATGGTCTCGGGGAGCTGGAGACGCGGCCGGCATCCCGGATGCACATGGCCGAGGCACGGGATGTCGCGGATCGTCTGGCGCTGCTCATCGGGACGTACCCCGGGGTCCGTTCCGTGACCGCAGCCGGGTCGGTGCGCCGGGGCCGCGAGAACGTGGGTGACCTGGACCTGCTGGTGGAGACGGACCAGCCTGCAGAGGTCCTGTCCGCGGTGCGCACGATGGCTGCCACGGAGCGGGTGGTGGCGGGCCTGCGGGGTGGCGAGCACCGCGTGTCGGTGCAGCTGCTGCGTGGTCCGCAGGCGGATGTCATGACATACCCGCCCGGCCGTGGGGGCACGTATACGGTCCACTTCACGGGATCCGCTGCCCACAACGTCCGCCTCCGGGAGCGAGCCCGGGATCTGGGCTGGAGCCTGTCAGAGCATGGCTTCGCGCGCCTGGACGCGTCCGGCTCGCTGCTCACGGGCGCCGACGCGGAGGTGCGCTCCTGTGCCACCGAGACGGAGGTGTACGACTTCCTGGGACTGCCGTTCATCGAGCCCGAGCTGCGCGAAGACCGGGGTGAGATCGAGGCCGCGCTGACGGGTCGGCTGCCATCACTGGTGCGAGTGAGCGACCTGCAGGGCGATTGCCACACCCACTCGGAGTGGTCGGACGGCAAGGAATCGATCGAGACCATGGCGGAGGCGGCGCGGCGGCGAGGCTATGCCTATCAGGTGCTCACCGATCACTCCTGGAGCCTGACCATCGCCAACGGGTTGAGCCCCGCCCAGGTGGAGCAGGCGCGGCTCGTGATCCGAGAGCTGAACGAGCGTTTCGCGAGGGAAGAAGCGGCAGGGGAGGTGCCGGAAGGGGCGCATCCCTCGGGATTCCGGTTGCTCCACGGTTGCGAGCTGGAGATCCGGACCGACGGTCGCCTGGACTACGACGACGAGCTGCTGGCCCGCTTCGACGTGGTCGTCGCGTCATTGCATGTCGGCCGCAAGCAGCCGAGGGCGCAGCTGATGGCGCGCTACGAGACCGCACTGCGCAACCCGCACGTGGACATCATCGCCCACCCCTCCGGACGCAAGATCGACCAACGCCCTGACCTGGACCTCGATTGGGAGGCGTTCTACCGACTGGCGGCCGAGACGGGCACGCTGCTGGAGGTCAACGGCTCCGACGAACGGCTGGACCTCGACGACCGACGCATCCGATCCGCACTGGACGCGGGCTGCCGCTTCACCATCGACTCGGACGCGCACTACCTGTCCGAATGGGACAACGTCATCTGGGGCACCGCGCAGGCCCGCCGCGGCTGGCTGGAGGCGCGCCACGTGGCCAACACCCTGCCGCGCGATGAGTTCCTGGCACTGATGTCCGAGAAGCCGCACCGCCTGTAGGGATCGCAGGCCGGGCCGGGCGCCGCAGGCAGTGCGTGCCTGGCACCCGTAGGGAGTTCGGGCCGGGCGCCCGTGGGGGTTGATGCGGCGCCCGTGGTTGTGGTGCGGGCGTTGGTCCGGCGGACCGGCGGCCTGCACGCTTCAGCGCGCTCTTGCAGCACGCTTCGGCGCGCGTCGGAACACTCTTGCGGATACAGCGAACGCCGATCGGGTCGCCCGTGATGCTTGGCACCAAGCGGCGGCCCAAGGTCGGCTGGAAGGTCAGGTAGATAGCCGTTTGTGGCTATCTGGTCAGGGGCAGTCGCGCCGAAAGTGGTGGATTCCGGTCCACGTGGGCGTGGCGGCCGTCACCCATTCGCTGATACCGGACATGTGCGTCCGGGATAGGGCGGAGCGGCGGCGGACCGGCGGCCTGCACGCTTCAGCGCGCTCTTGCAGACCCGGGGACGATGCGTTCGCCGTGCTCAGCCGGCCCGCCGCCTCGCCACGACCGGGAAGGTGAGCAGGATCGCGAGGCCCGCAACCAGGAGACCCGCGCCGGTCTCGGCCTGTTCGATGGAGCCCCACGCGCTCTGCGGCACGATCTTCGCCATCCGCTCGTAGTCCTCGTAGGGCACGAACGCGGATTCGGGGCATTCGGATCCGCTGGTATTGGCACCCGGGCAGGCCAGCTCGTACACGCTGCCGTCCATGATCCGGCCCGATGGTTCCCGATATGCCTCGCCCAGCCAGTCCAGTGGTCGCACGCTGCCATACCCGATCACGCCGCCTCCGGACAGCGCTTCGTCCGTCGCGTAGCTCACATGGGACAAGGCCGCGGATCGCTCGATCGTGGGACCCGCGAACATGATCCATGCCGCCACCAGGAGCCCGGCCACGAGAAACGCGGGCAATGTCCGGCCGACGAGGGACCCTGCCAACAGCCCAACACCAAACCCGATCAGCACCCGGGTCAGCAGCACCGGACCCTGGCGGGCGATATCGCCCATCGAGTCGGCCTCGAACGGGGAGACCAGCCTCGCGGATCGCAGTTCGGTCGTGGCAAACCCCACCAACACACCGCCGACGATGGCGACGACCAGCAACGGCCAGAGCCTCGACAGCAGCCAGCGCCATCGGATGCCCTGCAGCGACCACGCGAACGAGACCGTCCGCAGCTCCAACTCGCGGGCCACGATGGGCACGCCGAGGACGACACCGACGGCCGCCGGCAGCAGCCCCATGAAGCCCGTCAGCTGCCCGGATTCGTGCTCGTGGACATCCAGCCACCGCTCCACGGCCTGCTGGCAGGCGTTCAGTCGACCGACTGAGCCTTCCCACTGGCTCCAGCACTCCGGCCCGACCGTGACGGCGTTCATGTGCGCCGCGACTACCCATGCACTGACCCCCATCAGGGCAAGCAACGCCACCGCGATGAGCACCTCGAACCGATGCATCTTGATGGTGAGCCACGCCGCGCGACCGCTCATGACGGTCGCCGCCGGGCGACGACCGGGAACGTGAGCAGGATGGCGGATCCGCCGACCAGGAGACTGGCCAGGGTGTCGACCGCGACGTAGTCGCCATAGCGGGATGCCGGCACCGTCAGGTTCCACCCGGCGTCATTGCCGCGTTGATAGATCGGGTCCGCGCAGTCCGCCCACGCCCGGAACTCCGCTGACTCGCCGCTGTCGTCGTCGGGCGCGTTACCACAGGTGGCGATGGCCTCGCGGTCGAGTGTGTCGAAGTCGAACCGCGCACCCGGCTGGCCATCCTCGCCCGGTTTGGTCGTGTCGAAGTTGCCGTGGTCCACGTACGCGATGTAGCCCAGCTGACCAGTCTGCCAGCTGTCGTCGTTGCTCGGGGTCCAGACTGCCCACCCGTGGGACAGTTGGGCCTGGATCATCGTGACGCCCATCACGGACCAGGCCACCACCACGATGGCAGCGATGATGAACGCGGGCATCGTGCGGCCCGTGAGGGCGCCGACCAGGAGTGCGACGCCAACGGCCATGAAGCCGCGCGCCACCAGCGCCGCGCCCCCCGAAGCGACCTCGGTCAGTGCCGCTCCCTGGCGCCCGACAGCGAGGGTGTCGAAGAACATCGAGCCCATGATGCCGAGGACCACGAAGGCCACCATGGCGACGAGCAGCATCGGCAGCGCCCTCGACGCCAGCCAGTGACTTCGGCTGGCCTGCAGTGACCATGCGAAGGAGGTGGTCCGCAGCTCCAGCTCGCGGGCCACGATGGGCACGCCCAGGATGAGCCCCACGATGGGCGCCACGAGCGCCAGTCCGATGCGCACGAAGCCGCCTTCGGACGAGGTGATGGAGTAGAAGTCGTTCATCAAGGAGTCGCAGGCGTTCGTGGCGTAGTTGCCGTCCGCATCCCGCGGCCAGCAGGCATCGGACAGGCCCAGGCTCGTGATGTGCCCGGTCACGATCCAGGCGCTGATGGCCAGCAGACCGATGAGCAGCACGCCCGCGATGACCTCGAACCGGTGCATCTTCCACGTCAGCCACACGGCGCGTGACATCAGGCGACCCGACGGCCAGTCGCGGCCGTCACCCCTCGCGCTGCGGACAGGTAGCCCATGACCAGCTCTTCCAGGGTCGGTGGAGGGAGTGCCGGGTCGCTCGAATGGATGAGCGCGATGGACTCGCCGCCCGGACGAGCGAACGTCGCCACGATGATCTCGGGCGGTGCCGTCCCGGCAGCCACCAGGCGGTGCTCCGCGACCGATTGGGCGATGGGTGCCTGGAGCGTCACTCGCCCGCCACCCAGCACGATGAGCTGGTCGCAGGCGGCCTGGACGTCGCTGACGATATGCGACGACAGCAAGGCAGTCGCGCCGCGCTCCCGGACCGCGGCCACCAGCAGATTGAGGAAGTCGTGGCGGGCGAGCGGGTCCAGAGACGCCAGCGGCTCGTCCAGCAGCAGCACCGGCGCACCGGTCCCGAGGGCGATGCAGAGCGCGACCTGCGCAGCCTGGCCGCCCGACAGGGTCCCTGCCTTCTGCGACAGCGGGATGTCCAACTGTTCCAAACGGAGCTCGGCGGATGCGGCATCAAATCCGTGACGCATCGTACGTGCCAGGGAGAGGTGGTCAGCCACCGTCAGCCCCCGGTACAAGGCAGTGGACTGGGAGACGTAGCCGATGCTGCCGACCGCCGCTGCACGATCTGCGGTCGGGTCGATGCCCATGATCCGGACGCTGCCGCCGGTGAGGCCCTCGAACCCTATCCAGCTCCGGATGAGTGTCGACTTACCCGCGCCATTCGGGCCCACCAACGCGGTGATGGTGCCGGGCGCGATCACCAGGCTGACCTCGCGAAGCGCCCAGGAACCGCCCCGTCGATAACGCTTGGAAGCGCCGATCGCCTCCAGCACGGGCGACGGCATCGACACCGGCAGGTCCGG
>Ga0105047_10008987_pt1 | contig 16527 bp, 13 predicted proteins | sample MAT04_FD_78384 | JGI IMG/M metagenome (GOLD analysis project Ga0105047, IMG submission 78384) | Freshwater microbial communities from Lake Fryxell liftoff mats and glacier meltwater in Antarctica - MAT-04 (megahit assembly) | ecosystem: Environmental > Aquatic > Freshwater > Ice > Liftoff...
CCACCGGCGGCGATTGATTTATGGCCGGAAAGGGCCTTTGGAAGGGGTGTTGCACGTGTGCAAATGAGTTTGTGGGCGACGAGATTATTGGACTTAGAGTATTACTTGCGCTAATTATAAAAAAAGTGATCTTTTAATGTGTCAATGACGGTCTTGTAATCTTAATAAAAATAGTTAGTTATGTGGTGTTCGAACAAACTTATAAGATTTTAAAAGATTGTTGGGACAAAACGAAAACGCTAATCGTTTTAGTATAGTTGAGAGAGAATTTAACGCGCGACAGTTCCTGCTACGCTTAAGCCGCAAAAATTAAACGAACGATCTTTCGGGGCGCAGACACACTTTCTTGAGCGGTCGCGCACAGCGGAACATTCGACACGTCTCCCTATTTTTTGATCTGCGGGATTTCGTCGTTGGCGCGGACCAGGCTGGCGGCGAAGGGGTTTTCCAGGACGGCGCTGAAGGCGGCAATGATGGAGCGGGCGCGGGCGAGGAATTCGGGGCGCTGGGTCAGGCGGTGCAGGCGCAGGCAGGCTTGGGCGGCGAGGGCGTTGCCGCAGGGCTCGGTGGCGTCCTGGAAGATGCGCGCATTCCATTTTGCATCGGCGACGGCGACGCAGGAGTAGCCGCCTTTTTCCTTATCCCAGAAGGTTGTGTAGAGGCGCTTCAATCCGGCCTCGGCTTGCTCGGCAAATTCGGGCTCGGCAGTGACTTCGAAGGCCACGGCGCAGGCGTAAGCGAGGGAGGCTTCATCCTGCATCAGAAGTGGCGCGCCGGAAGGTGCGGCATCGGGACCGGGCAGGACGTGAAGCGCGCCGGCGGGCGTGACGGCATTTTTCAACAGGGCGCGGAGCGTGCGCAGTCCGCGTTCGAGATGCGACTTCTGTCCGAGGGCTTTTCCGCTTTCAATGAACGCGGCGGCCATCAAGGCGTTGCCGTCGACGTACGCGTTGCGGTCGAGCGAGGGGGCTCGGCGGTGGTCGCGCGCCTGAGCCAGCAGATTGCGAATGATTCCCAGGCGTTGCACAGCATCCTGCACGGGAATTTTTGCGGCGGCGGCGGCTTTCTCAATGCTGCATGCTTGAAATAAAACGTTGCGGTCGGGATGCGTGATCGCGAAATCGCCGCGCTCCTTTATGTCGTAAAATGTCGAGGCCAGAATGAAGTCGGTGCTGTCGCGGAGGATGTTTTCGAAGTCTTTGATCGTCCAAGTGAAATAGACTTCTTCATCCAGATCGTCGCGGCCACCGGCCTGCGAGCCGGGGAAGTAGTCGCCGGAGCCCATCAGCGCGGCCCAGCAGGCGAGTGTCTCTTCGAGCGCTTTCTTGTAGCGTTCGTCGCCGGAGCTCTGCCAGGCGTGCAGCAGCAGCGTGATCATTTCGGCATTGGGCGTGAGCAGTTTTCCGAAATGGGGAATGCGCCAAGCGGAGTCGGCGCGCGCGGAGGGAATGCTGTAGCGATGGAATCCGCCGCCGATCTGGTCGAAGATTCCGCCGCGCAAAATGGCATCGAGCGTAGTCAGCGCAAAGGCGCGGCTTTCCTTATCGGCGGTGCGATCGAAATGGGCCAGGCAGAGATCGAGCATGCGGGGATTGAGAAAGCGCGGCGCGGCGCGCGGTTCGGCCTCGTTCTCGGCGGTGGCCTCGGGCGCACGGACGCTGTCGAGTTTTTGAATCTGCTTCGCGACGCGGGCTAACAGATCGGTTGGCAGATCGTCGGCCTGAGTGTCAACGGATTGAGCTTTGCTGAGCGCGTCTTTTAATTTATCAGACTGCCCGAGGACCGCTTGCCGCTGGGTGTCCCACGCCGCATAGACCTGCCGCAGCACGCCGAACAGGCCGGGGCGCTGAAGGACGACGTCTTCCTGTGCGGAGAGGTAGGTTGATCCGGAGAAGACGCGTGCGTCGGGCGTCAAAAAAACAACCAGCGGCCAGCCGCGCGAGCCGCTCAGGGCTTGAACAGACTGCTGCATCTGCAGGTCCAGTTCGGGGCGTTCATCGCGATCGACCTTGATGCAGTAAAAATACTGGTTGAGCATTTCGGCAACGTCGGCATCGCAGAAGGTGCCGCGTTCCATCACCTTTCCCCAGTAGCACCAGTTGGCTGTGATGAACAGAAGGATTGGTTTATCGGCGCGCTGCGCGGCGGCGAGGGAGGCGGCGTCCCAGGTTTTCCAGCGCACGAAACCGGGCGTGCGAACCAGTCCGGTGTCGGCGTGGCGGAGGCGGTAGGGTTGCTGCCAGGGCGGCTGCTCGGCGAAAACGGATGAGCAGAAGCCGGCGATCACCAGCAGAATCAGGTGGCAGGACGTGAGCGAAAAGCGGGTCGTCATTTGCAGTGGCGAGCCACGATATCCAGCAAGGTTTCGAGCTCGATAGGTTTCTTGAGGTAGCCTGCGGCGCCGATTGAGGTGGCCTTCTGGTAGACGCGTCCGTCAGCGGAGACGATGACAACGGGAATCTTGGCGAGCTCCGGATCTTTCTGCTGTTCGGCGCGGAACTGCCAGCCGTCCATGACGGGCATCATCAGATCGAGCAGGATCAGTCCGGGCGGCTCGGACTTGCGCAGGAATTCAAGCGCCTCCAGCCCATTGCTAACCGTGTTGACCGCGTAGCCTTCGTACTGGAGTATCTGAGTCAAGACGTCGCTGATATCGTTGTCGTCTTCAACGATCAGCACGGTCTTGATTTGTTTCTCAGGCGCAACCATTGTCATTAAATCATTCCGCTTTCGTTAAGGAATTATCGACATTTCGCGGCAATTCTACAGTAAATGTTGAGCCAACGCCCAATTCGCTGTTTACCAGGATGCGGCCGCTGAGCGCGTCGACGATCTGTTTTGCGATGTAAAGGCCGAGGCCCAGTCCGCCAAAATTGCGCGAGGCGGTGGCGCGTTCGAAGCGATCGAAGATGCGCGTGCGGTGCGCGGCGGCGATGCCAATGCCGTAATCACGGACGGTAAGCCGCGCCATTCCGTCGACATTTTACCTCATTTATTTATCGGAAGACAGCATTACGTAAAAATTTGGCTAAGTTCAATCGATTTTTTCGACGAGCTCTAATGCTGTTAATCGTTTGCGCACTTTACGTGTAATGATTATGCAGGCAATCAGAGTGGCAAGCAATCCGGCAAGTTGCAACACGCGAATGTATGGGGGCGCCTCGTTGTGTATAAGGTCGACGCCAAGATATCCGGCATACACAAAGAGGAAGTTCCCAGGAAGCATTCCAAAAAGCGTGGCGGCGGCGTACTTCCACATCGGCATGCGCGTCAGGCCCATCACATAGTTGATCACGGTAAACGGAATGAAGGGTGAGAGGCGGAGCAGCACGACAATCTGCACGCCGCTTTCGTCGACGGCGCGCACGACGGCTTCGACGCGCTTGTTCTCTTTGGTCAGGTTTTCGGCGCGCTGGCGCAGGAATGTGCGGGCCAGTGTGAACGAACAGAGCGAGCCGATGTTGCTGCCGAGAATGGTCATCGGATAGCCCAGCGCCAGCCCGAAGACCGCGCCGCTGAGCCAGCCGAGCGCCATTGTTGGAATCAGGAATATGCTGAAGGCAATGTAGAGGAGGACGTAAATCAGCGGGGCCATCCAACCGGCGGAGGCCACGAGCGTGCGCAGATCCTGAACCCAGCGCAGCACGGGGAGAAAGGAGAGCGCCAGTCCAAGTGCGATCAGTGCGAGCAGGGTGGCCGCGATTTTTTTAGGCGAGCCTGTTTGTTGGGGGATCATGCCGGACAATGATACCTGAGTGGGGCGGACATTCTTGCTTGCTTGCCTGCCTGATTCGAGCAGACAGGAATGTCTGCTCCACCCCGTAGCGCAGGCTTCTAGCCTGCTCGCCGTCTGCTCCACCCTCCGGAATGTCAGCTCGCCGCCGTGGCGGCGACGGGCAGTTCGGAGAGATTGGCTGGTTCGTAGCGTTCCGCAGTGCAAGTGAGGTTCTGGTTCTGCTCACTGTCTTTGGGATCGTCGGTGACTTTGCTGAAGATGTGAACCTTGGAACTGTTGAAGGCCAGCGTGGCCTCGTGGCCGCTATGCGCGGGCACGTGCGCTTCGAGCTTGCCGATGAATGTATTTTTCGCCGAGGAGAAGTGAACGACCTTCAGATCGCCGAGCGCTTCGATGACTTCAATCTTGGCCTTAACGATTGTTGCATTGGTCCAGCGCCGCCCGGAATCGGCATCGGCGATCATCTCGGGACGGATACCCATCATCACCGGCTTGCCCACATGCCCGCTGACTTTTTTGGCCATTTCGGGGACGATGGGGACGGTGATGCCCGAGCCGTCGGTGAAATTGATTCCGCCTCCCGCAGCCTGCTCCAGAACACCGTTAAAGAAGTTCATCGGCGGCGAACCAATGAACGCGGCGACGTACTGATTGAGCGGCTGATCGTAGAGCGAGAGCGGATCGGCGACCTGCTGAATGTGCCCTTTGCTCATGATCACGATGCGGTCGGCGAGCGTCATGGCTTCGACCTGATCGTGAGTCACGTAGATCATCGTGGTGGCCAGGCTCTGGTGCAGTTTGTTGAGTTCAACGCGCATTTCGCCGCGCAGCTTGGCATCGAGATTGGAGAGCGGTTCGTCGAAGAGGAATGCGGCGGGCTTGCGCACGATGGCTCGGCCGACGGCGACGCGCTGGCGCTGACCGCCGGAGAGAGCCTTGGGTTTGCGTTCGAGCAGATCGGTGATGCCGAGGATGCGCGCGGCGTCGTCGACGCGGCGCTTGATTTCATCCGTGGGAAAGCGGCGCAGCTTCAGTCCGAAGGCCATGTTTTCGAAGACCGACATGTGCGGATAAAGCGCGTAATTCTGGAAGACCATGGCGATGTCGCGGTCTTTGGGCGGGATGTCGTTGACGACGCGGTCGCCGATGGAGATGGTGCCGCTGGAGATTTCTTCGAGTCCCGCGATCATGCGCAGCGTGGTAGATTTGCCACAGCCCGATGGGCCGACGAGCGCGACGAATTCGCGGTCGGCGATTTCAAGGTTGGCATTGTTGACGGCCCGCACGCCGCCCGCGTATTCCTTGCAAACGTCTTTTAAGATCACCCTGGCCATTGTCGTTCTCCATAGGAATCGCGCGGTCGAGACCGGGCTATAAAACGTTATTTTGGCGCCACTGTCAACAGCGTTGTCCGACAATTATCAACAGAGCTCCAAGCAAGGTTGGGGAATACCGCCGCTCCCGCGCTCCTCCATCTAGTGTAGACTTGTGTGAGGAGATGATTTCTAGAGAGACAAGGGGGCGAGCGACAGCGTTGACGGACGCCCGGAACTGGGCACCCATCCGGTCGCGCGTCTCCCCGACGATCCGCCACGACTCTGCGATATCGCGCTTTACTCGTTGTTCTTTTATAGTTACGCTGAACGTATTAATTGGCGAGCACTCAACCTGGTTATAGAGATCACAGAGTGACCAAGTATAACTTTGAAAAATTCTTTCATGTCTCGCTCGATATGCTCTGCATCGCGGGAATGGACGGGCACTTCAAATATATAAACGGCTCTTTTACGCAGGTTCTGGGATGGACCACCGAGGAACTGCTCGAGAAACCTTTTTTGGAATTTGTCCATCCGGACGACGTTGCAGCGACAGTAAAAGAGGTCGAAAAACTTTCCACGGGCGCGCTCACACTTTCTTTCCAGAATCGATATCGATGCGCGGATGGGTCCTATCGCCATCTGCTCTGGAACACGTATCCCGATCTTGAATCAGGGCTGCTCTACGCGATCGCGCGAGACACCACGGAATCAATCAAGGCCAACCTACTCCTTCAAGCTCTGTCCAAGGAGCTTGAAATAGCCAACGAAGAGCTTGCGCAATTGGCGTCGCTGGACACGCTGACCGGCCTGAAAAACCGCCGTGCTTTCGACGAGCAATTGGAGATACATGTCGAACTGTCCAGGCGCTGTGAAGTGCCGATGTCGCTGATTTTCATTGATATCGATCACTTTAAGCAACTCAATGACCGGCACGGGCATTCGGCGGGTGATGAGGCATTGAAGACACTGGCCGCAATATTGAAACGCGGCATTCGCGCGAGTGATTTTGTGGCGCGAATGGGCGGCGACGAACTTGTCCTGATTCTGCCGGACACATCCAAAGTTGGCGCTTTGGAACTGGGCGAAAAGTTGCGCAAGACCGTGCAGAACTACGCATGGCAGACGGAAAAAGTGACCATCAGTCTGGGGGTCGCGACCTTTACTTTTAAGAGTGTTGAAAACCTGTTGCTCGATGAATGCGGCGCCGAACTGCTTGCTCAGGCCGATGCGGCGCTCTATCACTCGAAGAAGAACGGACGAAATCGCCAGACGCACAGTTCTGAATTACAGGAACAGGCTTAACACCACAACGCCCCTTTCGGTCCGTGGCGTGAAAGGCACTGCGCTCCACGCTGCTCGGCAAGACCGTCGCGAGCGCGCTGCTGACTGTTTTCATGAAGAAATGAACGAGCAGTGTGGCACGGGCAGCTGTTGGGCTGCCCGTGTGGTCGCCGGACGGAGAGAACGTTTTTTCAGTAATTGTGTGGCACCGTCAAGTTTACGGTTTTCCGTTTCCCATGCTGGATACTTTAACACAAACATTAGACGCCAAAGATGTGGGGCGAGGGTTGGTGGATGCCCTTTCCAGGTTTCGGTATTTTCATTCCAGCCGCATTTATTAACTTTGTTATCGTCGTATCAGTACTTTGCTGTATCGCCGTAATATGTGAGTACCGAATTCGCAGACGGGAGAACCGGAGCATTTGAAAAACAGGGGCGGGCGCGGGACGCCCGCGGTCCATAAACGGCCCATACCGCGACGAGGACTACGAACGAATTTCCATCTCAACCGGCTCGCCGCGAACGTACGTCTGTCCTTTAATAATCTGGCCTGCATCGTCTGTCTGAAGCAGACAGAAATTCGCCGGGCCGCCGCCACTGAGCACCAGCGTCGACGTCACCGCTCCGCTTGCATGAGACAGCTCGCCAGCGATTCCCATCAATTGACGCGGGATGCGTGAGAAGCGCGGCCAGACGTCCTGCCACGGACAGCCCAGCGCTTTTGCGGCGCGCATCACGCCATCAATCGGACGCAACGCCGAGCCTGCGAAATTTGTCCGGCCGGGCTGGCGCACGATCTGGTCGGATCCGACATTGAGCGTCATCTCGCCGACCTTGTATTCGCCCGGCGGCGCCCCGGCCGGCGACACGGCGTCGGTGGTGTAATAAATCTGTTCGCTGCCAAGCTGCCGGTGGATGATGCGGAAGAGCGCCGGCGAGACGTGGTTCAGATCAGGAATCAATCCCGCGGTCAGACCGCGCGTCTCAAAGACTCTCCATAAGATATTGTCGTGGCGGTCGAGCTGCTGCGGGCAGCCATTTCCAAGATGCGTAAAGAGCGTCGCTCCGGCCTTGACCGCGTCGGCAAGCTGAGCCGCCGATGCGTTGGTGTGGCCGAGACTGACTTTGATCCCCAGCGACGTGGCCAGCGCAATCGCTTCGATCGCGCCTTTGCGTTCGGGCGCAAGCGTGAGCAGAACCGGATCGCTGCCGCTGAGCTCGCGCAGTTCGCGAATCTGTTCAAGCTGCGGATCGCTCATGTAAGCGGGATTGTGCGCGCCGCAGAATCCGGGCTGGTCAGAGAGGAAAGGGCCTTCGATGTGCCAGCCCGCGATGGCCTGCTGCAGCTCGGCATTCTCAGCTCGCATTTTTTTCATGGCCGTGAGCTGCGCCATCATCACCGGCCAGCGGTTGGTGATGAAGGTGGCGAAATACTGCGTGCAGCCGGCGATGTAAAGTTTGCGGGCCGCCGAGAGCAGTTCGTCTGTCGTCCATTCGGTGCGGTGAAAATCCACTCCGCCGTAACCGTTGATCTGCAGATCGAAGAGCGTGGGCGCTACCCATAAATTGGGCGGCGCATCGGGTGCGCTTTCCATGCGGATGATCTTGCCATCGCGCCAGCGCAGGCGGACCGGAAGTCCGCTGCCGAAATAATGAGCGTTGATCTTGCCTTCATTCATTGCGCGCTGTCCTATGCACGGGTGTGTGCTATAATTTTCCCAAACTTGAGTCAAGGTCAAGATGGAGCTCCAGAATATGCGAAAGCTTGTGTCAACCCGATTGTTCTTACAAGTACAGGGAGCTCTTTTCGCGGCCTTGCTGGCGATGACGGCCGTCCATGCTGCCGAACCGGTCTTTGAGGCGCAGGAGATCGATGCCAAGATCAGTATCGGCTATGGATTGGCCGTCGGCGATGTGGATGGGGATAAAAAACCGGACATTCTGCTTGTCGATAAAAAGCAGATCCTCTGGTACCACAATCCGGATTGGAAGCGCAATGTCATCTGGGAGAACGCTACCGCGCTGGATAACGTGTGCATTGCCGCGCAGGATATCGATGGCGACGGCAAAGTCGAGATCGCCATCGGCGCGGGCTGGAATCCCTCGGATACCGTCACCAGTGGCAGCGTTCATTATTTGATCGCGCCGGAAGACCGCACGCAGAAGTGGGAAGCCGTCGACCTGCACCATGAACCGACCGTGCACCGCATGAAATGGGTTAAAGACGCCGCAGGCAAGGCGTTCCTGGTTGTCGCGCCGCTCCACGGACGTGCTAATAAAGGAGGCGAAGGCGCCGGCGCCAAGCTGATCGCGTATAAGTTGCCTGCCGATCCGAAGAAAGAATGGAGTACCGAAGTCATCGACGAGAGTATGCATGTCACGCATAACCTGGACGTCGTCCAATGGGACGACGACCCGGAGCAGGAGATACTGCTGGGCGGGCGCGAGGGCGTGGCGCTTCTTGATCATACCAGCAAAGGCTGGCAGAAAACGATGTTGGTCGAGAGTCTCGATGGTGGAAAATCGGGGGCCGGAGAGGTCCGCGCCGGTGTATTTGGAAAGACCGAGCGATTGATTGCAACCGTCGAGCCTTTCCATGGTTCCATGGCTGTTTTGTATAATCAGAGCACCGCCGGTGATAAAAAATTGTGGGAACGCCGAATTCTGGACGATAACCTCAAAGAGGGGCATGCATTGGCCTGCGCCGATCTGCTCGGGTTGGGCAACGACCAGGTGATCGTAGGCTGGCGAAACCCGAATAAAGCAGGGAAAGTAGGAATCAATCTCTATCTTTCCTCGGTGGCGGGACAACCTTGGCAGAAAGTTGCAGTCGACGAGAACGGAATGGCTTGTGAAGATTTGATGGTGGCAGACCTTAACGGAGACGGAAAAGCCGAGATCATCGCGGCCGGCAGAGCGACGAAGAACGTGAAGATCTACTGGAATAGAGGGTTGAAAAAGTAAATTTTCATCGACAATACATAAAAAGGTGCTATAAGTTTGCCAGCTCTGAATAATTTTTGAAGGACCGCGTCGAGCACTGTGAGTGTTCCCGTGGGTTTGAATGTGACGTGCTGGACGTTTTGTGCCTCCGCAGTAAACGGGGGAGCAAGATGAAGAAACTAGTGCAGTACGGTCGTGCAAAACTTACCGCCCGTGCCCCGTCGATATAATACGGGTCAAGGGGGTTAAGTTTTCGAAACGAACCGAGGGGTTTCCAGGGACTTGGGTTTTCGCTTTTTTTGGAGGGATGACAGATGAGGAGAAGTGCGGTTCTTGGCTTCGTTTTGTGCGGAGCACTAATTTCGGGGTTGGCGCAGGCCGGCAGTGCTGTCGGTCATGAAGTGCCATACGTAGCGGGGTCGAAACCCCCTATCGCCTCCCCGGGCGAAGTGTGGTGCCTGATCTCGTTGCCGCCGGAATACAAGACGGTGACAGAGCAGATTTGCGTTCAGCCTGCCGGCTGCACGTACGAAGAAATTCCGGCCGTGATGGAGACGCGTAAAAAGCGTGTCTGTGTCAAGCCTGAGACAAAAGTTTCGGTACCCGTTCCGGCCGAGTACAAGACAGTGACCGAGCGCGTCTGCGTCAAGCAGGAAAGCTGCACGTACGAGACGATTCCGGCTGAGTACGGCGTGAAGATGAAGCGCGTCTGCGTCAAGCCCGAAACGAAGATCTCGACCCCCGTGCCTGCCGAGTACAAGACGGTGACCGAACGGGTCTGCGTCAAGCCCGAGTCCTGCACGTACGAGACGATTCCGGCCGAGTACAAAGAAGTTGAAAAGAGGGTTTGCGTCAAGCCCGAGACCAGCACCAAGAGCAAGATTCCCGCTGTCTTCAAGACGGTTGAGGAAAAGGTCTGCGTAAAGCCCGAGAGCTGCACGTACGAGACGATTCCCGCCGAGTATGGCGTGAAGATGAAGCGCGTCTGCGTCAAGCCCGAAACGAAGATCTCGATCCCGGTGCCGGCCGAATACAAGACGGTGACCGAACGCGTCTGCGTCAAGCAGGAATCCTGCACGTACGAGACGATTCCGGCTGAGTACAAGGAAGTTTCAAAGCAGGTTTGCGTCAAGCCCGCCAGCAGCACCAGCAGCACGATCCCGGCCGTCTACAAGACGATCGAAGAGACTGTCTGCGTCTCCCCGGCTCGCACCGAATGGCGCCAGGTCCGCTGCGACGACAAAGACGTGCTGATCGACAAGCGCGAAACCAAAGATGTTTGCTGGACGATGGTCCAGATCCCGGCCAAGAACGAAGTCCGCCAGAAGACTGTCTGCGTCGAACCGGCCAAGACCATTTGCACGCCCTGCCCGGCCGAATTCAAGACAGTGACGGAACGCGTCTGTGTCAAGCCCGAGAGCAAGCGCAAGATCCCCGTTCCGGCTGTCTACGAAGAACGCACCAAGCAGGTTTGCGTCAAGCCAGCCAGCAGCACCTGCCAGGTTTGCCCGGCAGAATACAAGGAAGTTGAAGAACGCGTCTGCATCAAGCCCGAAAGCAAGCGCAAGATCCCCGTTCCGGCTGTCTACGAAATGCGCACCAAGCAGGTCTGCGTTTCTCCGGAAAAAGAAATCTGCACGCCCTGCCCGGCCGAGTACAAGACGGTCATGGAACGTGTCTGTGTCAAACCCGAAGGCAAACGCCGCATCCCCATCGCGGCCGTTTACGAAGAACGCACCAAGCAGGTTTGTGTCAAGCCGGCCAGCAGCATCTGCTCGGTTTGCCCTGCAGAGTACAAGGAAGTTGAAGAACGCGTCTGCATCAAGCCCGAAAGCAAGCGCAAGATCCCCGTACCTCCCGTTTATGAAGAACGCACCAAGCAGGTCTGCGTCAAGCCGGCCAGCAGCACCTGCCAGATTTGCCCTGCAGAGTACAAGGAAGTCGAAGAGCAGGTTTGTGCCAAGCCTGCCAGCAAGCGCCGCATCGAAATCCCCGCCAAGTTCGAGACCCGCGAAAAGCAGGTCCTGGTCTGTGGTGAGAAGAAGATATGGCGCTTGACCAAGTGTGCCCCGACGGACATCATCGAGCCCAAGTAAGCTGCTCCAAAAAGTTCAGCAGAGAGAGCCGGCGAAAGCCGGCTCTTTCTATTTTCGGGACATACGCGGATGCAAAAAAAACGGGAGCCCGGCGCGGGCTCCCTTTTTTACTTTGAAGAAATGATTTGTCGGACTTACGCCGCGCCGGAGACGGCCGCGACCTGTTTCAGCGCGGGAGACTCTACTACGGGCTGCGCCGGAGATGGCGATGCCGGAAGGATCGCGCCATGCAGTCCGCTGAGATTAGCTGACGTTCCAAGCACATTTGAGAGTCGAGACGTGATCTGGCGGCGTACGTTGTTCATATGCGTGCGTAAATCGCCACTCATGCGCTCCAACTTATCCATGCGACTGGCGGTCTCTTCGCGCAGGCGTCGCGCCTCGCCGAGAACGCTTTCGTTTTCACTGATCAGCTCCTTCATGTCGCGATTGCATTCCATGCCCATCGGTTCCAGGCAGGAGAGTGCAGCGTCGCGGAAATTCTTTAATTGCTCGATCGCTTCCTCGCGCTCGCGCACCGATGCCATCTGGGCTTCCTGCGCGATCTTTAGCCACTCTTTCAATTCTGAAACTTCTATCTGAAGTGTCTGCCTATCACGCAACGCCGCGTCGCGTTCCTCCGATACGGTGGCGGTTGACGTTTGTGAAAACTGCAGTTCCGTAACCTGTGACCGCAGCAACGAAATATCCTTCTCCAGGCTCTCGATCAATTCTGTGCTCTCGCTCGATTTTTTATCGAGGGCAGATTTCTCGTCGTGGAATGCCGACAGTTGCGTATTTAATTGGAGAACCTGCGCTTCCAGTTCCCGCGTCGCTTCTGATGACTTCTCTCTATTCTTAAGTTCGGCACTGTGGACGTCGCGTTCGTGCGCAACGATTGCAGTCAATTCGCACACTTTGGATTCCAGTTGCGTACGGATATTGCGTTCCATCTCGAATGCTTTTTGAATCTGGCCGGATGAATCAAGCTGACTGCGTAAGCCAACGATGGTACTTTGGCTTTCTTTGCGCACGCTGTCCAGCTCGCGGCTGGCGGTCGATTCGGCGTGGCGCGTCGCGGCGAAGCGGGTGAGAAATTCAGCAAGCGTCTTCTCAAGCTTCTGACGCGATTCAATAGCCAGCTCGCGCTCTTTTAGCGCCGTCAATTCCGCCTCCTCCTTTAAGGTCAGACGTGTCCTGAGTTCAGTGATCTCGCCTTCGAGTTCGGAGCACTTGTGCATCATTGCAGTGTCTGGATCTTTTGAAATGAAGCCCGTCGAGGTCAGGTTTTTCTCCGCCTTCTCCAGTTCCACGCGCAGTTCTGCCTCGGCCCAGCATGTTGAACAGAGCACACGCTCCGATTCGGGAACCGTTTCGGCGCCGGGAAGTGCGCGATATTGCTTCCCGCAACTGTCGCAGGTTAAAACGTGATTGCTCATTTCAATAATTCCTTTGTAAATGCACCTGTGAAATGGCTCGTAATGCACCATGCGTCCTGTTATTCCGTTTCATCTAATGATAGAAATCAAACTGTGTGCCATTTGACACGTTGTGCATATAAGAGCTACTTACCAGAATATGACACTCTGATGATTTTTCTCGCGGCGGATACTTTTTGTCTTCCAATCCAATATCAAATCCTTGATCAGGAATCCGAAAATTGTCACTCCGGCGACAAGTATCGTCCAGAACCAGGATTCCAGCACGACGGTATTTGAAATCCCAGCCCCTATCAGTGTCAGTCCGCCGATCACGCCGACAACGCCCACGGTTGATTCCATGCACACGCAGATAATGCGTTTAGGAACGGGCTGCGGCGAGAGTTCCCCGTCAGTGCGCGGAGCGTACTTGATCCAGAGATCGCGAAGCAACCCTTGTATCAGGAGCAAAACCGAAGCGCACAAGACCAGGTCGCCGGTGGCCATTCGGTGGGGTAGATGCGCACGAAAAAGAACGCTGGCTGCAATGGCAAGCGCGATCATCAGTAGTTCGACTTTCTCGCGCCGGGTCATTTGAGAACCTCTTGAAATGATGATTTTATTGAGTCCAGTGTTGTTAATGAAGGGAAAGAAGACTTGATACGATTGGCAGTTGAATCGTTTCAAATCTTCTTTATCCACACTGGACTCAATATATTAAATTGCAGCGCTTCAAATTGCAAAAGAGCGTCCTCTGATTGCTCTGCTTTTTCACGGAATTACCGGCACGCGTGCGGTTCTGCGGGTATCCATCTACGGAAGTCTGGATCAAATAATCCTCAGGAGAGCTCGTCATGCGCGTTGCGTTTCATTTTTTTTTATCGGTCGTCTTTGTGCTTGGGTTTTCCCTTTCGGCCGCCGCCGAAGAGGCTCCCAAGAAAAAGTACAAGATTCTCTTCCTGACCCAGTCCAAGGGCTTCGTTCACGGTGTGGTCAATCGAAAGACCGTCGGCGTCCTGGCCCCCGCTGAACTGGGCATGACGCAGGTCGGCAAAGATTCCGGACTCTTCGATGTGGAGTGCACGCAGGATGCTTCCATCATCACGCCGGAGAAACTCAAAGAACTGGACATGATCTTTTTCTATACCACCGGCTCCCTTCCGATCAGCGAAGAAAACATGAGCGCGATGATGGAATGGCTGAAGGCTGGAAAAGCGTTCGGCGGCGTGCACAGCGCGACCGATACGCTGAAGGGGAACAAGACGTATATTGAATTGATCAATGGAAATTTCGACGGGCATCCCTGGGGCTCCGGCACCACGGTCACGATCACCAACCACGAACCCGCTCATCCGGCCGTCAAAATGTTTGAGCCGGAGTTTCAGTTCAAGGACGAAATTTATCAGTACAACAGCTACGACCCCAAGGCCGTGCGCGTGCTGCTAAGCCTGAACATGGAAAAGTGCAATCCCAAGCGGCCGTGGATGGTCCCCATCTCCTGGGTTCGCGAAGTCGGCCAGGGGCGCCTTTTCTACACCAACCTTGGGCACAATGAACAGACCTGGACGGCCCCGAAATTCCAGGAACATCTCCTGATGGGCATTCGCTGGGCGCTCAAACTCGAACAGGGTTCGGCCACGCCCAACCCCGAAGTACAGGCCGAACAAGAGAACAAAGCTGTCGCCGCTGCATTGCCGGCGTTAAAAGCCCCGCTCACTGAATTGGCCACCGCTGGCGGCGGCGACGCCGACAAGCTTTTTGCATCGCTTGAGAAATGGGCGAAGGAAGATAAGCCCGGAATGCGCAAACTCGTCAACGATATTGACCGCGTGAAGGGCGAGAAGAATGCCGAGAAGAAAAAAGAAGCACAGACCAAGCTGATCGCGGAAATCTCTAAGAAATAAAATAGAACACTGTAAAAAAGGCCTGAGCCGCTGCTTCGCGCTGCGGCTCAGGCTTTTTTAATTTCAACATTTGAAAGATTTCAGTTCAACGCAGCGAATCCGCCGGTCCGCGCGTTACTCCGAGTTTTCGCAGCACGCCCCTGGGCAATGAAAAAATGACGGTCGCTTTATCGCTGAATGAATCCAGGCAGAGCCATTTGAAAAGCAAACGGTAGCGCCACATTTGCTGCTTATCGCTCAGCCACAACTTTTCTCCCACCAGCATCGCCTGGATTTTCCGTGCGCGGGAGGGCGGGGGAGCCAGTTCACGCAATAGTTCATGCGGCACGGCGGCGTTAAAGAGCCGCTGCGACATCTCCAATCCCAGCCACAAAGACGTTTTTAAGTGCCATTGACGCGCGCGCTCAAGCAATGTCTTCCAGTCGGGATTCTGCGCCGCCAGGCGCTGGAAATCGACGAGCAGCATCAGCGGCTCGGCGGATTTTCGAGCCAGGTTCGTGGCCGCCAGCAACAAAGCGTCTTCGATTGAGGGCACAGGAATTTTCTCAACGACGCGCGCGCGCTCGAAAAGTTCGCTCATGGGAATGCGAATCGCGCTCTGCAATGCGTCGTCCGCGGTGAAGTCCCAATGCAGATCAATGCAGACGCGAAAGCCCGGAAGTTTCTCGCGAACATAACTGATCTCAATCGGATGCCCGCGCGAACTATCTTCGATGCCGAATCCCAATTCCTTCAGCGCCGCGTCGGCGCGCAATAGGTCCGCCGGCGCAATCAGCGCGTCCACATCATGAAATGGACGCACGCCCGGCTTGTAGACCCACAAGGCCAGAGACAGTCCTTTGACGAAAAAAACAGGGATGCCGCGGGACTTAAATGCCTCTGCGATCTCGGTGGCGGCCTGGATCTGGAATCGCGCGCTTACCTCAAGTTCCGACGCGAAGGCGCTCCATTTTTCGAAGCGTTCGCGATCGTTGCCGAGCGCTTCGACGACCAATCCGGCCAATCCATGCGCCACGGCAACTGGGAAATACGGATCCAACTGAGCAGGCGAAAGCGGCACGGGTTTGCGACCGTTCAGGATTTCAAGAATGAGGTTTTTGTCGTCGCTGGACATAACCGTTTTTTGCCTGTAACCGTTTTAAGCACAATGTTCACAATACATAGTAGCCATAAGGTGCAAGAGCGCCAGACAGATTGCACAAGTGCATGACATTACAGGAGTTTGATCGCTTTGAAAAGGTTGTGCAAAGATTATCGTTTTGTTGCTCATCTTGCACAAATTTTGTATAAGTGTGTATGAATTTGTGTAACGTGATTCACAATATAGCGTCGTTTGCAGTCGAGACTGGCGAAAAGCTACAGTGCGCATCGTGCCGGACGTTGCTACTGTCGCGATTCGCTCAGTGAACCGCCAAGGAGTTAACATGCGCTTTCCCATCCAGGAAAACCGTGCGCGTCTCATTGTACCCAAAAGCGATCCCCCGTCACGATCTCAATCTGTAAGTCGAGCCTGTGCACTTATGGGACTGGTCGTGCTCTCATTGGTTCTGCACGTTGATGCGCAAGCAGCGACAAAGACGTGGACCGGTGGCGGTGGAGTTGACACGAAGTGGAGCACTGGAGCGAACTGGGGCGGCACGGCACCGGCGCTGAGCGGCGATTTACTTGTTTTTCAGACAAATCCAACGCCGAATTTAAGCCTCAACAATGACATTGATAACGCAATCTATGCTTCGATCACGTTTAACAACGGCACAGGCGATTTCGTAGTCACAGGTAAACCGATTACTTTGACTGGTGGAGCGTCTGCGCTAAGTATCACTGGCGGAACGAATCCCAATATTAATCTCG
>Ga0105047_10008989_pt1 | contig 16525 bp, 10 predicted proteins | sample MAT04_FD_78384 | JGI IMG/M metagenome (GOLD analysis project Ga0105047, IMG submission 78384) | Freshwater microbial communities from Lake Fryxell liftoff mats and glacier meltwater in Antarctica - MAT-04 (megahit assembly) | ecosystem: Environmental > Aquatic > Freshwater > Ice > Liftoff...
AGAGCCTGAGATCACGATGTTTCCGACTGGCAGCAATGCCAGATTGCTGGATGTGGCCGTGACGGTCAGTGGATCTCCATCGGCATCGGTGACTGTGAACGCGAGGCTTGCCGTTGCAGTATTCTCATCGATCGTCTGATTGGCCACATCGCTGATTGTCGGAGGATTGTTGGGAACGATCACCTCATTTACCGTCAACATGAACTGATCGGTGGCGATCGCCTGACCGTCGGACACTTGCAGCGTCACGATCGCCGTGCCAAAGCTGTTGGCCACGGGTGTGGCCTTGACCGTGCGGTTGTCGCCCGTGCCTGAGATCACGATGTTTCCGACTGGCAGCAATGCGAGATTGCTGGATGTGGCCGTGACGGCCAGTGGATCTCCATCAGCGTCCATCACAGTGAAGGCGAGGCTGGCTGTTGCTGTGTTCTCATTGATCGTCTGATTGGCCACATCGCTGATTGTCGGTGGCGTGTTGTCGTTTGGCGGCGATGACAGTTCTGTGATCCGAATTCCGGCAATTGCGGGATTCTGAATGACGTGCCGCAGGTCGATATTGAGTTGTCCGTCGCTCGTAACATCCAGCGACTTCATCAGTGCTTTGTTGGCACCGACCTCGGCGAAAATGTCGAGGTCGTTGAGCCAAAGCTGACCTTCGACAGCGACGTCAAACTTACGAGCGTTCGGCCTGAACGCGCCTGCCCAGATTTCGGAAAAGAACAGATCGACCCGATAGGTGGCCCCATTTGTTGTGGGGATGCTGAACTGGAGTTCCCGACCGCCCACTTCATCGAACAGAACGGTCTGGAAGAGCTTCGACGGCAGTTCCGCCGGAACACCGGACATGTCAATCGACGCAGAGGTCCCGAATGACTTTCCAGCGCCGTTCTGAAACGCTTTGTCGGTGGCGAAGAATTCTCCTTCCGACAGCTCCGGACCGCCGGCGTTGATCCGGATCACCGGGCGCAGCAGCGTGTTAGTCACAAAACTTCCAATGCTGTCTCCGCAATTCAGCCCCGCAATGTTGTCGAAGTTGAAATGAATCCCTCCATAGATTCGGCTGATTCCCGCCTCGGCGGCGGCCTCCGAGAAACTGGTGAACGAACGATTGGCAACACCGGCAACTTCGGACGGAAGCATGAATGGAACGTCGTCATTGCCAAAGAAACTCGCCAGCACAGCGGCCGCAGCTCCGCTGAATGTGCTGTGTCCCGACGCATAACCGGGAAACGCGGGGGTGCTGAGAAGGGAAGTCCAGGCAACGTCCTGGACGGTGGCCGCATTGCCATCCGAATCGGCTTCGCGAATCGCAGTGATTGGTCGCCAGAAATTGGAGTCGTACTTTCCGTCCCAGCACGCAATCCCGGCATCCGCCAGTGCGACGTTGAGCAGCGCAAACAGTCTCGCATTTTCCGCCGTTGTGGTCACTTGAGTCTGTACCACAGCCTGCGCAATCATGTTCCATTCTCCGGGAGGCGTCGCGGTCCCCGGACCGCCTGCCCAGAACTTCGCGATGTTTGTCTGGTCGGTCGTTCGCGTTGCGCTGGTGCTCGATCCCAAATCCTGTACCTGGGCCAGATCAGCCGCGTATTCAGCACTGGCTAAAGCAGGCGGCGCGGAGGGACGAAATTGTGATCCTGAAGTTAGCGCAAACGGTGTGACGTCGGGCCATTGCGGCAGGACCGCCGGCCCAAAGGCCGAAGGCGTAGGCCGCCATTCTCCGGGGTTGACACCCGGAGTGTACGAAACGACTGTTGATGAACCGTCAGCCGATCGCAAAGCCAAAATCTGATCGGCCACGCTGACGCCGATTTGAATGCCCTTCGTTTCCGCAGGTCCGTCCGGAATGGCGGCCAGCGAGGTAGCCAAAGCAGTATCAAAGTCTGCATGACGGGCCGGAAACAGTGCCACCAGGGTTCTCTGTGCCGCCGAAGCGACGGCGGCATCCAGTGATGCCCCGGCACCTCCGGAAACCTGAACGAGGTATGGTTCGTAATTCCGATCGATGGAATTCACGGCGTCGAAAATCGCCGTATGTACTATCGCCATGGCACGAGACGCCACGGGCGGTGCTGGTTTCTCACTGCGTATCGCCTCCAGCAGAACTTCATTCCATTCAGTCACAGAATTTGCTGTCAGCAATTCACGGTTTTCGAGTCTTTCCGCTGCAATCATCGCGTTGGCCGGATAACTCTTCCGACGTATTACCCGCGACCGGGGTTCCATATGGGTCCTGAATAACTTTTGAAGAAAGCCGGTTAGGAAATTACGAGCATTCATCGGGGGACTCCACAATTAGAAATGCACACAGGGACAAACGGAACAACTTATCACTCTGTCGAGCCAATGCACCCGGGGATTTCATTGATCCTTTCCTCGGATGAGTCAGTATTAATGCTCCCAGGAAACTCGTTCGCGCCAAACCCACGCCCTCCGACAACCATGCAGATTCTCAGCAAGCACTCGATATTTCTTTGGCGTGGAATCATGCAAACGGTGGTTGCCAATGACGTCCAAACGATTCACCCGGGTGGCACCGTATACCATTTCAAAATTCACCTCGCTTGTCAAGAGAGCGGAGATAGGGAATTTACGAAGAAAGATTGAATGCGGCCCTATGGCATTCGATGAGGTTGTTGATTGCGGCAATGATGGTCAAGTGTTATTTGTCTTAATCATGGATATGCCATGGCGGCAACCTGCTAATTCCATTTGAATCATGTGCATTTGGACCTGAAAGTCGGCCCATGTCGCTGTTTCTGTTTGAATTCATGGACCACCCGCTGACACCGAGAGCGATGCGGGAAACACTGCTGGATGTTCTGGACTATTGCAACACAGACTTCCGCCCGTATTACCGCGAAGTTGCCGACCAAATCAGAGCCATGGCCAGGGAACGAGGCCTGACGACCATCGTGGAACTTGGAGCGGGCCTTGCGCCGCTCACCAAGGCACTTGCTCAGGACAACATGGATTCATTTTCTCTTATTCCATGCGATCTGTTTCCCGAACCTGGAGCATGGCAGGGTCTGGAACGCCGGTACGGTAAAGTCGTGCAGCCCATGTATCACTCTGTCGATTTCACCGTTCAGCACGAATGGCCAGCCGGCACAGCCCTGGTCCTCTGTGCCGCACTGCATCACATTCCGCAGGCGTTTCGCCCCGGGACACTGATGACCCTGCACGACTCAGCAGACTGCGTGCTGATTTTTGAACCAGTTCGCAAAACACCGTTTTCCATGTTTCTGGTGCTGTTTGCAGTCTTGCCCGCCTTGCTGACGCCCGCCTTCCGCATGTCGCGACGTGGCTGGTTTCGCAGGGTATTTTTTTGCTGGCTCGTACCGGTCGTTCCCCTGATGTTTGTGTGGGATGCTCTGGTCTCCTGCGTGCGCCAGTGGAGTCCGACCGAATGGACCAGATTCTCACGGTCACTGCCGACTGGGACAAGATCCCCGCGCGTCATTGCGACGCCTCATTCGCAGACCATCGTGTGGTAGTACGAAGTGTCAAATCGAAATGTCATCCACTTCCGTCTCCGGCTGCAACCCCGGTGTGAAAGGGACATACTCGATCATGGTCACCCGGGATTGATGCAAATTGTATGAGATTCCTCGCCAGGTCAACACACGAGTGCGTGCCGCCTGAACGATAGCGCAACCAGACATCGTCACGCAGAGGAACTGGTGCAGATGGTTTCGAATGGCAGCACCTGGTCGCGCAGTCTGTAGTGGTCGAGCATGGCCAGGGGCTTTGGAGTTGTGCTTTCTGGAGAGGCCCGTCAAGAGCTGTTCCGTGCGGGTCACGGCGATGTGGAACATCAGCCAGTTGCCAGCCAGCGCCGAGAACGCCAACCAGCCTCCGCCAAGAAGACAGACCACCATGCAGATTGGCAAAAGGAAGGCCAGAAACGTGAAAGCAAGCCCGAACGTCAGAATCATGAGCCAGGACCTGGAGTGCATCCGGGTGAACACGAGCTGCCGTACCATGAACCGCCAGCAGCCCGACAGATCGGTTGTCTCGCGATTGACCATTGCCACTGCAGGCATCATCTGGACTCGATAACCGGCTGCAGCGAGCGAGTCTCCCACGCAGGTGTCTTCACAAATGGATTCCGACCATTTGGACAGCAGTGCCGAATTCACCATCGCGTCTCGCCGAATTGCAAACGAGCCTCCCCAGGCGATGTTGAAATATCTCATGAGAATTACGGCGTACAGATTCCACTTCGCTCGAACCAGACTCCCGACGTTTTCAGTATTCGGTTCGAACCAGCGAACTCCAGTGGTCGCTCCGACGCCTGGTGTCTGCAGCGGACCAACGAGTTCGCAAAGCCAGCCTGAATGGGGCTCGGCGTCGGCATCCAGAAAAGCGATCACCGGGACGCTGTCCGGAATGACGCTCAGTGCCTGAAGGATGGCACTGACTTTCAGCCCGCGTTGCCGATTTCGATCCTGTAGTATATGTACTTGAACGTGCGCAGACGGATGACGAGTAATCGCTTGATTGATCACAATGGCTGCCGGATCGGACTCACTGTCCAGAACGACATGGATCGCATGATTGGGGTGGTCCTGGGTCAGCAGGCCGTCCAGGCACGCCGGAAGTGTTGGGTCTGCTCCACGAACACACAGGATGATGGCCACCGGCAGTTGATCAAACTGCTGTTTCGACGTGACAGTCTTCGCGGAATGAAAATCCCTTACAAGCGGACGGCGCAAAGCGATCAAGACCATACAGAACAGCGCAGTAGGGGCAGACAGCAAAAAAGCAAGCGCAAGCAGCATCAAACGTGTACCGCAGTTCTGTCAGCAATTGTCAACAAACACACAACCAGATTCTATCGGACAGGCTGGGGTGGCTACTACTGTAGTGTCATTCGGTCAGGGACCGTAACATCTTCAGTGAGAAATCGTCTGGTCTGCTGTGTTATCCGGGTTTTGTCCCACCCTGCGTCTAAGATTCGGTTCTGATCCTGAACTGCGGCGGAGTCCTATTTCAGGCGAACCGACACCCACCAACAACGGAGCCATCTTCATGTCAAAATCGCGCTTCGCGAAAAGCAGTACCGCAGTCAGCACCATGGTCACAGCGGTCAAACGCACGCCGGATTTTTTCCAGGCGGGTAGTGAACGCAGTCCGGGAAGTTCACTGATCCAGCAAAGCAACGGAGTCAGAAACAGCACGATCGCACGCAGACCTGTGAGTTTGCCAAAGTAATGACCGATACAGAGCAGACCAAAGAGTCCGATCACACCGATTCCGATCACACCTTGAAGATGTTTTTGGCCTAAACCGCCGAAACAGTTCGCCAGCAGCGGGGACGCCAGTATGGTTCCAGCAAGTGCAGCCGCCAGTGGAATCGCAGCAGCGCCGCCCTTTATATAGCCAGCCATCATCGTCGCCAGACCAGTACACAGGATGGCCATTGCAAGACTGAGAGTAATGCTTCCCGCAGCGGAACGCTCAGACAACCGGCACAGCAGACTCCATGCAGCGATCAGCCCCGCAAAGCTGCTGCCAGGAATCGTCAGCGTCTGCGCGAAGGTCCACGCATCAGGATTGCCGCGACCGACATCGCTAAGGTAAACAGAATCATGCAACAGGATTCGGCCAACGGACGCATACAGCGCCAAACGTAAACCAATTGCACATAGCGATCCGGATCCTGTCGCAGCAGACTTCGCAAGAATTCCGGTACGCGCCCTCCCAAAAACTGCAGCCAGCAATTCCACGACGACAGTCGTCGGGAGCACGATCATCAGGAATCGGTTGAGCGCAGTGGCAGGCGGCCATGTCCACGAAAAATGCAGAACACCGTAACCCGTCACAGCACCGGCACCGACTGCCAACACGCCGATGACAGCGGCGATGGGGTGAACAGACTTTCGCATGACTAACCGGAACGCCAGCACAATCATCGCACTGGCGAACACGGCTGCAAGAGAAGCCTTCAAATACGAAATCGGATCCGGCATCCGCTATTTTCGCATCCCTTCGCAGTCGATGATGATGATCGCCTCATCTCCGATGGGTCCGATCGCGTTTTTGTCGAAACCAAAATCGCTGCGTTTTAGTTTCAGCTCGGTGGAAAAGGCCACGCGCTTCACCTCTTTGAAACTGTGCTCCTTGCCGCCCATCAGCGTGATTGTAATTTCTTTGGTCGTTCCGTGCATCGTGAACTCGCCGATGACTTCATAACCACCCTCGATCGCCTTGACGCTGGTACTCTTGAATTCGATCGTGGGGAACTGTTTGGTGTCGAAATAATCCGGTTGACGAAGATGCTCGTCCCGCGCTGCATTCGCGGTATCGACGCTGTCGGCCTTGATCGTCAGCTGAAATGTCGATTTTGTCGGATCCTGACGATCCAGCGAGAACTTCCCTTCGACCTCATTGAAACGACCGTGAATCCAGCTGATGTCAAGGTGTCGAGCTTTGAAGCTGACAGACGAATGGACCAGATCGTACGCATAGTCATCAGATGCGATGGCCATCCTGCCCGCACCGCAGAGCGACATTGTCACGACAAGAAACATCAGACAGGTTGTGAGATTTCGGCGTATCATTGGAACTCCTGGGAAAACATGTTTGGAAAATCTGAATTACGGCGACTGAGCCGCCTCGCCATCGTATTGGCAACCTCTCCATCCGTAAAGAAACGGGAATCACAAAAGGCGTCATTCTACTTATTGGACTTTTTTGGCCTTCCTCGTGGTCGATGAGCGGACTCAAGGACGAACTGTTTGGCGGTTGTTGTCTGCCGGCGAGTATCGCCGAGTGGGGTGCCCTGTGCAAGTCTGTGGCGGAGCGATTTGTGTTCGGCTCGGTCTGCACGCCGTTGCCCCCTCGAGCGACTCTTCAAGTCGGTCATCACTTCGTGATAGGTCGAGGTATACATTCCAAAGGTGAGCTTCCGACTCAATCCAGTCCACCTCAAACCTGCGGGCCCTGGACGACAGCGAGAGTTCATCACGCAAGGCATTCAACACTTCATTTCGCATTTCAAACAGTCTACGGAATGCCTACGGAACTCCTCCCTCAGCGGAGATCGTTACAACCCTAACGTTGAACGTCAATTTTGTTGCGAGTGGTGGACGTAGAATACCCGACTTCCCGCTTCCATCGGGTTCACCCCGATGGAGCGGTCAACTGGGCGGCTACTCTAATCAGACAATCCTGTCATCCGCTCTCCATCGGGCTCGCCCCGGTGGAAGCTGCGATTGAATTGGTTGAGTGGATGGTAGCCATGCAGTTGCGATTCCATCGGGGCAAGCCCGATGGAAATCAGGGCTCGCGTGGGAAAGCCAATGGTGACACAGCATTTTACGAGACGGTGTTGGGTTTCAAGGTGATTTAGTGAATTCCGCAGGATGGATTTACACATCGGGCGATGTGAATCATCGCAACACGATGTTCTGACAGAGCGAATCGCAGGTGGCAACCGTCTGATTCCTCAGGGACCGGCGGGAGGCGGCCTTTTTGGGTGCCGGACATTCAGTGACTTGGGAAAATCTGACGCAACGTTCACGACTGGCTGACGAACCTGCAGCAACGCTGAGTTGCCGGATGCAGTGAGCGTAACGGTTGAGTGGCACTGACAAGGCGCGTGGGCTGTATTCAGATTTGTGTGCCACTGGCTTTGCCAGTGCTGGGCACTGTCGCTTAGACTTTCGGACATGGAAGTGAATCACCGGAAGACAGTTCAACAGTTCGAAGATGCGCGGCATCTGCACGAACTCAGGTTTTTGTCGCTGAACCGAATAAGTAAGGAAGCAAGCAAGCATGTTTCGGATCCGGAGGATTTATGACAACGTACTGCCGGTCAATAAGCAGGCGATCACCGAAGTGCGGCAGATCTTTGTCGAACATTTCCCAGGGGCTCCGCGAACTGACATCGATGGTTTGGAAGAGAAATTTCGAAACCCGTTCATGCAGCGATTTCGAATGATCCTCTACGTGGCGGAAAACTCCAAAGGCCACGTGAGCGGATTTGCGATGGTTCTGATGGAACCAGGTTTGCGCTTTTGCTACCTCGACTATCTGGCGGTTTCGGGAGGAACTGTCGGACGAGGCATTGGGGCGGCCTTGTATGAATACGTTCGGGATGAAGCCGTAGCACAGGGCGCAAAAGGACTCTTCTTTGAGTGCCTCCCGGATGATCCGGAACGGTGCTCCGATACGACAATTCGTAGACAAAACATCGCGCGCCTCAGGTTTTATGAATGCTATGGAGCGCGACCGATTGTTGGCACAGCCTATGAGACGCCAGTGCCTGGAGGCTCAAGCGACAACATTCCGCACCTTGTGTTCGATGGCCTGGACCGGGAAAAGACTCTGAAGGCGAAATACCTTCAGGACGTTATCCGTGCAGTTCTGGAAAGAAAGTACGGGACAATCTGTCCGCCGGAATACGTTTCTAAAGTCGTCGAGTCCATCCAAAAGAGCCCCGTAGAGCTGCGGACACTCCGCTACACAAAGCAACCTGTTGAGCGTCCAATCGCCCAGCCACATGGCCCGGAACCGATGGCACTCGTCGTGCATGATCGTCATGGAATCCATCACATCAAGGAACGCGGCTATGTGGAATCGCCAGTGCGAATCTCCGTGATCGCGTCAGAGTTGACGGAAAGCGGTCTGTTTGAAAACGTGCCGCCAAAGGAATATCCGATCAAACACATTCAAGCCACGCATGATCCGGACCTTGTCGATTTTCTAAAGCGAGCATGCGCTGGCACTCCGGAAGGCAAGTCGGTTTATCCGTACATCTTCCCAATCCGAAACAGGGCTCGCCCGCCAAAAGATCTGTCGATCCGAGCGGGGTATTACTGCATCGATACATTTACGCCAATTAACAACAATGCATATCCAGCCGCTATTCGAGGAGTTGATTGCGCGCTGACTGCTGCCGACGAAATCCTGCGGGGTCGCCGAACGGCGTACGCTCTAGTGCGACCACCGGGCCATCACGCTGAACGTGCTTCGTTTGGAGGGTTCTGTTATTTTAACAATGCCGCCATAGCAGCCCAGTATCTTTGCCAATTTGGTACAGTCGCAATTCTGGACATCGACTATCATCACGGAAACGGTCAGCAGGACATTTTTTACCACCGTCCTGATGTGTTGACTGTTTCGATTCATGGTGACCCGGACTTTGCCTATCCGTACTTTACAGGTTTCGCAGACGAAATCGGCACGGGGCCAGGGACGGGCTTTAACATCAATATCGCATTGCCGGAGATTCAGGACGGGCCTCAGTACCGGATTGCACTGGCAACGGCAATGCGACACATTCAACAGTTTTCGCCCTCATTTCTCATCGTAGCCCTTGGGCTGGATCCCGCCAAAGGCGACCCGACGGGAACGTGGTCACTTGGGTCGAAAGACTTCGAGGAAAACGGACGCCTGCTGAGTTCGCTGAACCTTCCGACTTTGATCATTCAGGAAGGTGGCTATCGTACGCGAACTCTGGGCAAAAATGCGCGTGCTTTTTTTCAAGGGTTCGCCACCGAAAACGCGAAGAAATGATCGACGTCTCAAGCTGATAACAATAGATTCTCCTTCTTTACGCGGACGCAGCAATGGAAACGATCGACCTCAAATCGTACGAGTGGAAAATCAATATTCGCCCGCTGCGAATAGATGACTATGACGCGCTGGTAGAAATGGCGCTGCTCTGTTTTCCGGGTATGAAACCCTGGGGAAAGGACCAAATCCAGAGTCAGACCGAAATCTTTCCGGATGGACAGCTTGTCATCGAAATTGATGGGCGACTCGCGGCGTCGTCCTCCAGCCTGATTCTGGAATACGATCCGAACATGGCCTGGCATGACTGGAAGAAAGTCGCCGATGGTGGCTACATCCGCAACCACGCAAATAAAGGCGACACATTGTACGGAATTGAGATCATGGTCCACCCGGAATTCCGGGGCATGAAACTCTCGCGGAGACTGTACGAAGCCAGAAAGCAACTTTGTCGCGAACGCAATCTGGCCCGCATCATGATCGCTGGCCGTATTCCTGGCTATCAAAAGGAGGCCGAAAACATGAGTGCCCGCGAGTACGTCGAAAATGTCATGGACAAGACATGTTACGACCAGGTTTTGACAGCTCAACTTGCCAATGGTTTCGCGCTGAAGGGATTGATCCCGAACTACCTGCCGTCAGATTCTGCAAGTTGTGGATACGCTTCGTTCCTGGAATGGAACAATCTGGACTATCAAAAAGGGGCTCGCCGACGTTACTGGAATTCCGCCGAACTCGTCCGCCTTGCCGTCGTGCAATATCAGATGCGCACGATCAAGGATTTCAGTGAGTTCGCTCAGCAAAGTGAATTCTTTATCGATACGGCAAGTGAGTACAAATCAGACTTCGTGCTGTTTCCGGAATTGCATACCACTCAACTCCTGTCGTTCCTCCCAAAGGATCGTCCGGGGCAGGCTGCGCGACGATTGGCCCAGTTCACACCGCAGTACCTGGATCTCTACACCGAGATGGCCGTCAAATACAACGTAAATATCATTGGCGGTTCACTGTTCGTGATTGAAGATGACTACCTTTACAACGTGTCTTATCTGTTTCGCCGGGACGGAACACTTGAGCGGCAGGAAAAAATTCACATCACGCCCAGTGAACGAAAGTGGTGGGGCGTCACGCCTGGACGAAAAGTAAGCGTGTTCGACACGGACTGCGGTCCGATCGCCATCCTCATTTGTTATGACATCGAATTTCCGGAACTCGTTCGCATCGTGGCACGAAAGGGTGCCGGGATCATTTTTGTGCCGTTCAATACTGACACGCGACACGGCTATCTGCGAGTTCGCCATTGCGCCCTCGCTCGATGCGTCGAAAACCACATCTATGTTGCAGTGGCTGGATGCACGGGAAATCTTCCATTCGTGGAGAACTCAGACATTCACTACGCACAATCCGCGATTTTCACCCCCGCCGACGCAGAATTTGCCAGGGATGCAGTTGCCGCAGAATGCAGTGCAAATATCGAAACGATGATCATCCACGATGTGGACGTCGAACAGTTAAAACGACACAAACAAACAGGAAGCGTCCAGAACTGGAATGACCGCCGTCATGACCTGTACAAGGTTGTGTATCAGGAAGACGGCAAAGAACACACGGTGTGACCGGGGGCTCAATTCGTTTGACAGCGCCAGTTTCGGCGGTAACCGAGCGTTTTTGCAACCCGAAGCGTCAGCGAGGGATTGTACCTGACTCGTTCCCTCGCTTACGCTTCGGGTTACTATTTCGGAAAGAGTGGCGCTGTCCAATTAGGGGGCCATCCAAAGTATGCTTCTGGAGCTGCTGGGCTGGACCGGTTGTCACGTGATGTACTTCATGCAGAACGCACGACCGTTGTCTTGTGAACTGCTCACCCACTATTTGTTCTATACTTTGGATGACCCGGCGCTAAACTGTAATGGTTTTCTTGAGAAGGATTGAAAATGTCGCAGAATTCCCATGATCACTTAGTGATACCGGCACCGGCACCAGCGGATTTTAAAGTCATCCGGAATAATCGTCGAGAGACACTGTCGTACGCCAAACTTTTCGGTGTTGGACATCGCCTGTGGATGACACCCTCTTTGGGCGAGTAAAACCCAATGAGTACGATCGCTGCATTGGCTGATGTTTCACGAATTGTGCGGGACCAGTCAGAAGAAGCCAGCACGACCGTCTCTGCAGCGATTCTGGCGGACGAACACAATTCATCGAGATGACGCTTTACCTCCAAAACACCATCATCCTTTGGGATGACTCGCAGGAGACGAATGCGATTGTCTCGCCATTCTGTATTCCGATGCAGCAGATGGGCCAGCAATAACATCAGATCGCCGTTGCGTTTGCCGCGCCACCCCACGTCAATTGTGCCTGTCGGGACTGACCACGAGTCCTTTTCGGTGTCGGTTTCCGATGTTTCAACGTCGCGATATTCCAGAAACCGAACGGAGATAGCACTCCGACCAAGTCGAGCAATCAACCGCAGACTTGCCCCGAATGCTTCAACGCGATTTGCATCGTTTGGCCAACCCATCAAAACTGTATTCGGCCTCAGTCCGCCGATTCCGCGGCACTGAATTAACGACTCAATTCCGTCTGACAGATGCTGCGACACCGGTCACTGCGACAGCCCAAAGCGTCCCGCGCTCCAATGGACTTCGACGGATCCGCAAGATCACCCGACATATTCGCTCCTGCCATGATGCCAGTCACAGCGGGAAAGAACAGAGCGAACATCGAGAACAGCGAGTCACCCGACTGATAATGTGGAGCCAGATTGGCCTTCATCAGCACTGGATCAAAGCTTCCGATGGCACCGATGTAAAACGAACCGAGAGCCGCTGCGAGCACTGCGAGAATGAAATACTGAACCTTAATCGTCCAGCCAGGTCCGATGTATACGCAGACAAACGTAGCAATGTTAATCAGTGTTGCGATCATGACAAAATGGTCTGTGAATTGCGGATATGTCGCCACCAACGCTTCGAACGGTTATCCTGACTCATAGATATTGCTTGAATTCTTGTCCGGTGTGAGATCCCGATGGCTATGGACATTCTTGAATTGATTGGGCAACTGTCGGCAGAATACGTCGTACCATTATCGCGCCGGGTCATTACAATTCAGGTGCAGCGGCCGATCCTGAGTGTGCTGCGACTTGCGATAAAGATTCCACGTGTTGATTTATGTCGCAGCATTTCGCGTAGTCTACCGGTCTCCTGCAGAAAGCGGAATAACAACAAGCAGCCTCCTTACAATGGATCGCGCTGATTCACGTCTCAAAAACCGAGAACTTGTTTTGTCAACCACGTCGCGCCCACAAGCATTGACCATTCGGTCGTCAATGCAGTTGGAGCGTCGAGATTTTGAATTGAGGGCAGAGTAACTGCCTCCATTCCTCCCCGTCAGGCAGCGTGTCCGTCTCGGTCCGGAACGCGGAGCTTTGTTTCTAGAAGAAAGGCCCGCCGTTTTCGACAGCGCAAGCGCGGAGGTCACGAGCCCAGCCTGGGTTCATTGGCCGGAAAGACGAGGTTGGGACACTGCCGAACGATCTCCCGTGCTTCCCGACTCCATTCATCCGCATCTTCGTGAAATCAGTCCGACCACGAACACGTAACGAACAGTTCCTGTCGATCTGCTTTTGCCGCTTCCCGCTTCCATCGGGTTCACCCCGATGGTGCGGGCAACTGGGCGGCTACTCTAATCAGACAGTCCTGTCATCCGCTCTCCATCGGGCTCGCCCCGGTGGAAGCTGCGATTGAATCGGCTGAGTGGATGGTAGCCATGCAGTTGTGATTCCATCGGGGCAAGCCCGATGGAAATCGGGGCTCGCGTGTGCATTGTTTGTAGCTGTCCAGTTGTGATTCCATCGGGACGAGCCCGTTGGAAATCAGGGCGCGTGTGTATTGTTTGTAGCTGTTCAGTTGTGATTCCGCTGGGGCGAGCCCAGCGGAAATCTTTGCCTGGCTTCACTTGGATTCGATTTTGGGGGGGGGCTTTGCTCGAAACTCACAGCGGCTTGTGTCAGAATGCGGCGAATAATTCGCAAGCTTTGCAAACATCATAGTCGAAATTGATTCTTTGAATCTGGCACAACGATGAACACACTTCAAACACAAATCCTCGAGACACTCGCTGCGATTGATCGGCCCGGGAACTTTTGCGCGAGTGGGACTGAGTCACTCGTCCTGCCTGGACTTGAGGTCGAAGGCGCCGGACCTGTTGCGCTGCCGCTCACCGGGAACGCAGCGAAGGCGCTGATTGCCTGTTGTCATCAAGCCCCTTATGGCAAGGGGACGGAGACGGTTGTTGACGCTCTGGGAATGCGGCTCGGCCAGCAGCGACGACGACTATGATAGCTAAGCCCACAAAACGCACAAACAAGAAGTGAACAAGATCATGATCGCTCAAATCGCAAGTGAATATGCGAGTCTCACGCCTCTGAGGCACAAGATTCTGGAGGTGCTGGCGGTCTGCGAGACTGCGATCGGGATCAGTACGCTCCAGAGTATTCTCAAAACCTGTGGCTGGGATTCCGGTGCGACAAAAGGTGGGATCTTGACACAAGCCATGATCAAGGAGGATGTGAGTTTTCTTCGTGACAAAAAACTCGTGAGTTCCAGCACTCAAACATTTGTGCTCGTTGAGATCGACCGTGACTGTCTGGATTTTGTCGTACAGCAGTCGTTGCTGAGAGGAGATTTGGAAACGATCCGTGTGGCCATTGAGCCTCTCAGTGAGCGATTGGCAAGAGACTTGCGGGTTTCTTCACGCGAGGCCCCATTCTATACCGCGAGGCGGCGAGCGAGGATTGCTTTTTATCGCGGCGATGTTGCGGCATTCAACGCAGCCACTGCAGTGCTCGCAGAAGCTCCTGCGGCGATGAAAGATCTCGGCCTGCTGAATCCGTTCAATAAGGAAATCTACAACAGAACTCCCGTTGAACTTCAGTCAGCATTCCTTGTTCACGAAGCCTTCAAAGCCGTTGTCAAAGGGACAGGATCAGCTCAGGCGATCCAGGCTTATGGCGAATTTGCTCGGTTGCATTCACCGCTGTTGGGCGCTGTGGAAGAATGGTGGGTCAATCTGCTGGCCGCGTGTGGAGATCTTGACGGACTCAGGAAAGTGGCAAGCCCGGACAGTCTCCTCGCCACAGGTTGTCTGGCGTTTCTTACAGGAGAACATGACTCCGCAGAAGCAACGTTCACCGAACTGACCAGCCGTCTCAGAAAGACTGCTGGGAAGAAAAGCGTCGTGTTGTCGGGCTTGCCTGGCCTGATGCACATCCTGCTCATTCTGCGAAAAAACGACCCGAAATCACGCGCGACATTGAAGTCGTTGTGTGCGGCTGCAGCGAAAGAATGGCCGGAAGATTGGGACGACATTCCAGCCATGATCACGGCCGCGACAAAATACGGAGATTCGCCATCGGCAGCTACAAAGGCTGGATTCAACGACTTGCTTTCTGAAGGACTGGAATACTGTGTCTTACTTGTTCAAGTGATCGCCAGGCACCTCAATGAGTGGTTCATGCCTTCGGAACAATCCCCCAAACCGCGGTCGCTAAAGGCCGCAGCGGTCCACTTCGATAAACTCGGAATGAATTGGATGGCCGCACTCTGTGAAGACGGAGCTGCTGTCAGTCCCGGTACTGACGCAAAAAAAACACGCGGAGAACGCCACGCAAAACTCGGCACGTTTCCGATGCTCACGTGGATTCAACAAACTTCACTCTGGAAACGAAAACTGGAATCGCTGCGTCAGATCGTTGACGGCAATCCGGCGCGTTCGAATTCCGCTGCCACCGGTTCGATGTACGACGAACGGATGATCTGGGAACTGGAAGTTCATATTAGTAAAAACAGCAGCTACGCATCTCCGCGACCGTTCATCCAGAAGCTGTCTGGCGGATCATGGACCGGCGGAAGGCCGGTCGCTCTTCAGCGACTCCACGGGACTCTTTCGAAAGCGGAGTATGTATTTCTGACCGAACAGGACCGCGCGGTGTGTCGCGGTATCGTCGCGTCCGAAGTTTCCACAGGCTACCGCCGCTATACGGAAACCGTTTACAACTTTGACTACGACGAGGCCCTGACGGCGCTCATTGGGCATCCGCTGGTCTTTACGCCGGGCAATCGAACTCAGCCCCTGGAAATAACGTCCCGGCGACCGCAATTAGTGATTCGCCGCAAGGACTCCGGCCTGCGACTTGAACTCGATCCGCAACCACGCGGTGAAAACGATCTGATTCTCATTAAAGATGGATCTCATCGGTTGGTGGTCGTCTCCTTTACGAAGGAGCAGATGAAGCTTGCGGGGATTCTCGAAGGCGCACTGGATGTTCCAAAGAGCGGTGAAGCCGATGTGCTGGCGACCGCGAAGTCACTGTCGTCGCTGTTATCTGTGCAGTCCGACATCACGTTTGGCGAAGATGTAGCAGGTGCCAACGTCAAATCGGTGGATGGGGAAGCTCGTCCGCATCTGCATCTGTTGCCGTTTCACGCGGGTTTGCGAGCTGAATTTTTTGTTCAGCCGTTTGGAGATAGCGGGCCATTCTTTGCCCCCGGACAAGGCGGCGAAAACGTCTTCGCTGAGATAATGGGCGAATCCGTCTCCACGCGCCGCAATTTGAAACAAGAGTTCAAGCTCGCTCAGGAAATTGTCGCGGCCTGTCCGTCACTCGCCAATGTCGCCGATGGAGAATTGTCAGCAGCAGAATTCTCGTTCGCCGATGACGCGCTCGAAATGCTGCTGCAGATCGAACCACTCCGCGAGGCTGGCAAACTCGTGATCCACTGGCCTCAGGGGCAATCGATGCGAATCGCTGGCACGGTGACGGAAAAGCAACTGCGAGTCCGCATTGAGCGTGACAGGGACTGGTTCGCCGCCTCCGGTGAAGTTGTCGTCGATGAACTGCTGCAAATGGATTTCATGAAACTCATGGATCTGGTTTCCGTCAGCCCCGGCCGATTCGTGCAGCTGAATGATGGGCGGTTTCTCGCTCTGACGGAAC
>Ga0105047_10008990_pt1 | contig 16523 bp, 12 predicted proteins | sample MAT04_FD_78384 | JGI IMG/M metagenome (GOLD analysis project Ga0105047, IMG submission 78384) | Freshwater microbial communities from Lake Fryxell liftoff mats and glacier meltwater in Antarctica - MAT-04 (megahit assembly) | ecosystem: Environmental > Aquatic > Freshwater > Ice > Liftoff...
CGAGAGCCCGACGAGATCTGCACGAGGGCAGGCATTCCCCTGCTGCTCGCACCCAGCATCAAGGCCGGGCTCGACATCGACTGGAGCGATCCCAAGCAGAAGGCGACGGCCGTCGACACTGTGTGTTGTCTCGCGCGCTTTTCCACCGGCCGCCTCTCACGCTCCTTCGTGAGTCGCCCGCCCGGTTCTCTCGGTTTGGACGACCGTCTTCGCGCTACGGCGTTGGCGGCGTAAAGCGAGAGGCCGGCGCAGTCGCTGGGACTGGCCGGCCTCTTGGTGACGCGTGCGGGTTGGGTTACGCGACTTCGGCGAGCGCTGCGAATCTTCGCAAGCGAGGGTGGTACATCCGCTCTTGCATGTTGATGAGACCTATCTCGCTCGATCTGCGCCACCGGGCCAGTCGGCGTCATCACCATCGTGCGCTCGAAGAGCGTCAGGCCATCCTGCCACCGCTCGTACGCCCCGAAGTACACCGTCGAGCCGGTCGAACTGAGCTTGCGGGCCCGGCTGCCCGACGCGTCGTACTCGAAGGTGAGCGCCTGGTCCGAGTCCCGCGCGTTACGGGTTCAGCTGGTTGTAGGCAATCCGGAGCGAGCCCATCGACTCCACGTTACCCACGTCGTCGTAGTCGATCACCGAGTCTTCACCGTCGTCGCTCGACAGATGGGTCGCGCCGTGCGGTCGCGCCGCCCCGAGCCCTGGGTAGCTCAGCGTCGCGTCGTGGCTGGTGAGCAGGTTTCCCAGAGCATCGTAGTCGTACGTCTCGTTCGATGCGCCGAATCGATCGGTGAGCCGACCCACGGCGTCATGCGCGTAGGAATCGGAGCCTCCCGTGAGGAAGTCGAAGCGGACGCACCTCAGCGATGTACCCGTCTGACCGCTACATCAGGGACCCGACGCGAACACACTACGTCCTGCCTACGAGCTTGTGCTCGATGTAGTTGGCTAGAGTCGCAACCCAGGCGCGTTCATCCATCCCGTCGGGACCAGGGTCGAATTCACAGCCAAACGCAGCGGGCAACGGTTGGGCGTGTCCAGAATCAGACAACCACGAACGCAGGTCGTCCCGTGTTCTCAGAGCATCCTCTCTGTCGTTCTGGGCGAGGTACTCATCCATGACCTCGGACCAGCCCGCCGCGCCGTCGGCGTCCCATTCCTGGTTGAAGTATCCGGCAAGAAACTGGTGTAGTCGTTCATCTCGCGGGCTCATGGTGTTGGGAACCCTGTCAGCACGTAGTAGCCCCCGCTCCCGTTGAGCTCTCCATGCTGTCGCACGAACCGACGTTGGGAAATCGCCGTTCACCGTACGTGAACCGCACCGACCGTCGGCCCGGCTGCAGCTCGCCGCCTGCCGGGCGGAAACCGGCGCAATTCGATCAACACCCGGGTAGCGGAGACGGGCAGTCTGCAAGCACTCGAGCAGTCTGCAAGACCGAAGGCCGAGCGCCCTCAGCGAGGTGCAGCACACCAATCGGTAAACTGACTCCGCGCCGATCCAGCAGCCCCCACCCGGTTGATATCCCGGTAGAGCGCCTGCGCACCAGGGCAGTTGCCCGCCATGATCATCGAGCCTATCTCGCGGCTGCCACGGGCGCCGAGCTCGCGGCGCAACTCGGCCACCAAGGTCGAACGACGACCGACCAGGCGATTGGCTTCTTCGAGCGAGCCCGCCGCAGCACGGTAGTCGCGACGCCCGAGCGCAGCGACGCCGCTCGCATTCAACGAGCGCGCGCGCGCCTCGTCGGCGGCCGAGGTACGGGGACGCGTCGGACGGGCGTCATCGTCGTCATCATCCGTCGTCGCGGGGCGGCCAGCGTCGGTCGTCGTGGGAATGGTGCCGGTCGTTCCTGGCGTGGTGCCGGTGGTCCCGGGCGTCGTGCCGGTCGTCCCAGGAATCATCCCCGTGGTGGGCATCATGGGGACCATGGGTGTACTGGGAATCGTCGTCGCGATCCCCGTCGTGGGATTGGCGGGGCCCGTGGTCCCGACAGCCGGATCGGTGTTCCCTCGGAAGAAGAAGAACGCCGCGCCTCCGCCTGCGCCAGCCATCATGAAGAGCACCAGGACGCCCATCAGCACCCAGCGCCCCGCGCCACCGCCCGAAGGTGCGGGCGTCAGGGTGTTGGGCGCGAAGCCAGGCGACGAGGTCCCGTTGAAGCCGCCCATCTGCGGCATCTGCGCGGTGCCCGCGACCATCCCGCCGACGCCCATCCCGCCGACCATCCCGGGAGGTGCGCCCGGATGCGAAGGGCCACCACCGAAGTTGCCCCCATAGGTGCCTGGGGGTGCCCCGCCGTAGGTGGGTGGGGTGTTGCCGTACGCGGGTGAGCTCCCGCCGAAGGGCGCGGGCGTCGCGGTCTGGAAAGGCTGGCTCGGCTGGCCCTTGGGCATCATCTGCCCGCCGGCGCTGGTGGCCATCGTCCACGCAGCCTGGGTGTCCTGCTGGCCAGTGAACTCCTGGAGGAACTCGAGCACGGTGCTGTGTCGCTGCTCGGGAGACTTCGCCAGCGCGCGTGCCACTGCGTTCTTCTTGTTCTGCGAGACGTTCACCCCGGCGGGGAATGCCTCGAAAGGCGCGGGCTGCGCGGTGAGGTGCTTGGTGGCCCACTCCCACGGCGTCTTGGCGTCGAACGGCAAGCTGCCGGTCAGCATCTCGAACGCCATGATGCCGAGCGAGTAGATGTCGCTCCGCGCGTCCAGGGTCTTTCCGCTGAACTGCTCGGGGCTCATGTAGGGAGGGGTGCCCAGCACCATGCCCTGCTTGGTGAGCTTGGCCTTCTGGGGATCCTCCGCCTCGCCCTTCTTCGCGATGCCGAAATCGAGCACCTTCACGAAGTCCTCTTGGCCACCTCGGTCGGTGAGCAGGACGTTGTCCGGCTTCAGATCGCGATGAACGATCCCGCGGCCGTGCGCTTCGTGCAGCGAGCCGCACGCCTGGATGAGGATCTTGTCGACCCGGACATGCTCGACCAAGCCCTTCTCCATCTCGGCGGCGAGCGAGCGCCCCTCGATGTACTCCATCACGATGAAGAGGGTTCCGTCGTCGAGCGCGCCGAAGTCGAAGAACTGAATCGTGTTGGGATGCGAGAGCTCGATGACGGTCTCGCACTCCCGATTGAAGCGCGCGACCAGCTGCGGGTCTTGGCTCAGCTCGGGGTGCAGCGTCTTGATCGCCACCTTCCGGGTGGCCGCGCCCATCTTCTGCTCGGCCAAGTACACGCGGCCCATGCCGCCCTCGCCGATGAGCTTCGTGGGCCGATAGCGACCTTGGATGACCTTGCCGAGAAGCGGATCCGCGTTCTCCTCGGCCTCGATCTCGAGCATCGCCCCGCAGCTCAGGCAGAACTTCGCGTGCCCCTCGTTTTGGTGTTGGCAGCGTTGGCAGGGTCGAGACATGGCTCTCTCGGTCGGCGCACGGAGGAAGGCCTCGGTGCTGGGTCCGCGTCGGTGGTCCCGATCACGGTGCGCGGTGGGACGTACGGCCCCTCGGTTCGATTTCTTTCCTGGCTCGACGCGCCAGCGCCGATCGGACGCCGAGTCTAGCGGGCGCCTTGGGAAACTTCCATCCTTCGGCGCGGGGTCAGGGCGCAGCATTGCAGGGGAACTGGCCGCATGGGACCCTCCCCCACCTACTTTGCGCACTTCACTGACCCGATCCTTCCTCCTTTGCCTCGTCCCCTTTGGCCTTCTGTGCGCGGGTTGTCCCGAGCCGAGCACCTCGGACGATGCCGGCGCCGACGCGGGCCCGACCTCGAGCGCCCGCTTGGTGTTCCGGCCCAGCGCAGGACCCATCGACTTCGGTGAGGTGCCCTTCCCCGACGATCTCTACCTGAACGCGAGCGGGCGAGTGGAGCTGGGCGCGCTGCCCTCCGAGTCGATGGCGTTCGCCAGCTACGTCGACACCCTCAAGAGCGCGGCGAGCGACCTCGATGGCTTCGGCGCGGTCAGCCCGATCTACTTCCGGGTCGAAGGCGCGATCGATCCCAGCAGCCTGCCCGCGAGCCCCGCCGACAGCGTGGCCGAGACCGCCAGCGTCTACCTGATCGACGCCGACCCCGCAGGACCGTCCGCGTTCGATCGAATCCCCGTGGAGGTGCGTTGGGATGCTGACACCTCGCTCCTCGCGCTTCGCCCGTGGGAGGGCCATGCGCTTCGCGCTGGCAGGGCATACGCCGCCGTCGTCACCGATGCGGTGCGCGGCAGTGATGGTCTGTCCCTCTCCCCCTCCGTCGCTTTCCAGGGTGTGCGCGACGCCGCGAGCCGTCCTGCCGACGGGGCCCTCGCTGAGGCCTGGGAGCAGTACGGACCGGTCCTCGCGAACCTGCCGGCTTCGCACGTGGTCGGCCTCGCGGTCTTTCACGTCCAGACGGTCGAGCGGGCGCTGAGCGACGCGCGCGCCATCGTGCGCGCGGGCGATGCGCCGATACTCACCATCGAGCGCGCGATCACCGGCGCCGATCTCGACGCGCTGCTCGGCGTGCCCGAGTCCCCGCTGCTGGGGCTCGACGTCGCGGGCGGCGTCCTGCACGAGCACATCGGATGGGTGATCGACGGGCGCTTTCCTTCGCCCAACTTCTTGAGCCCCGAGCCCCAGACCCACGGCGCCTTCACCCGCGACGACGCGGGCGCGCTCGTGGTGCAACGCAGCGACGAGGTGTGGTTCACGTTGGTGCTCCCCGCGGGCGAGCTCAGCGAGCTCAGAACGGTGATCTTCCAGCACGGCCTGGGCAGCGATCGAAGCAACGTCTTCTCCGTCGCCGAAGCGCTCTGTGCCCAGGGCTGGGCGGTGCTCGCGATCGACATCCCGTTCCATGGGATGCGCGCAGCCCTGCCCGCTGCCGCGCTCGACAACGCGCACACGTTCGGCCCGAGCGACGGCGCCGACCTCTTCGGAGACAACGGCGGCGACAGCATCTACCTCGCGTACGTCGGCGCCGCGGATGACGATGGCGGGCTATCGCCGTTCCATCCGTTCTACGTGCGCGACGTGATCCGGCAGTCGGTCGTCGATCTGATGAGCGCGAGCCGGATCCTGGACGACGCCGACTGGAGCCCCGTGAGCACCGCAGGGGGTCCCAGCGATCTCTCGTTTGCAGACGCCGCCATCGGGTTCGTGGGCGTGTCGCTGGGCGGCATCGTCGGCACCACGTTCGTCACCACGGAGCCTCGGGTGGGCGCGGCGGTACTCAACGTGACCGGCGGTGCGCTGACCCACATCGTGGCGGGCAGCCCGGGCTTCCGGGACGCGTTCCTCCCGCTGCTCGCACCTCGGGTGGGCCTGGCGAGCGAAGTGCTCGAAGGCTCGGGGCACGAGATCATCTTCCGCCCGGAGCTCGCGCTCTATCAGACGTTCCTCGACGCGGGCGACTCGATGACCTTCGGGCCCATCCTGGGTGAGCGAGCGGTCGACGTGCTCTTCCAGATGGCGGTCGACGACGAGACCCTTCCCAACAGCGCCACCGAGGGGCTCGCGCGCGCTGCACGGGCGAGCATCATCGGCACCGCGCGCTACAGCGATCTGGTCCCGGGCAGCTACCCGCTCGCGGCGAACCTGATGGCGGGGGGACGGACGGTCACCCGAGGCCTGACCACCTTCGCCCCGGGCACCCACGGTCTGCTCTCCAGCCGTGCGGGCGAGCAGCGCGTGGAGCACCCGGTCGTCGCGCCGTTCGTCTCGCTCGCCACGCCCGTACCGGTTGCGAACAATGTGGACGGCGCCGTCGGACAGATGGTGCGCTTCTTCGAGAGCTGGCTCGGCGGCACCGCGACGATCGACGCGCCCTAGGCGCGGCCAAAAATTAGCGGTACGTGATCGACAGGAAGCGAGGCTCGAGGGGAAAGCTCGCGGGCTCGAGGTGCGCCGTCCCCAAGTCGCCGAGCGCGAACTGCACCAGCTCGACGATGGACGTCAGCGCCGTGTCGGTGGCGGACATCTCGTGCGGCTCGTCCTCGGGCGACGCGAGCAAGTCGAACGCGGGGGACTCGCCCGACTCCAAGAAAGGGGCCTGCAGCGCCGCGGCGTCAAAGAGGACGCCGAGCCGGACCACGCCACCGCTCGGACGCTGGCTCACGGACGCGGAGAACAGCCCCGCGCCGCGGCTCGCCACGCTGATCTCCCGGATCGCGACCAACAAGGGGACCAGCGCGAGGAGCTGCGGGGCGCGCACGGTGGCGGGCGCGCGCTCACCAGGAACGGCGTTCAGCGCCCGTCGCGCTTCACGCGAAGAGAAACGCAGCGCGAGCGCGAGCAGCTCGTCGAGGCGCGCCGCGTCGGCCGCGTGGGAGCCAGCGAGCTCACGCAGATCGCCCACGTGATCGCGCAGCCGATCGGTCGCGTCGCGCAGCGCGACCGCCACACCCGGGGACGTCGCGCGGGGCTCGATCGCCAGCTCCCCCACCTCCATCTCGAAGACCGCAGCGCAGTTGGCGAGATCGTGCGCCAACGCCCGCATGGCTTCCGCGATCGCGGCGGTCACTCGCCGCTGGAGCTGGTGGATGGGGCTCAATCGTTCTCGGGTGATGGGCTGGGTTCGCCCGTCGGGTCGTTGGGAGGCGGGGCCTCGGTGGGGAGCAGGCTCGGGAAGCGCAGGACGGGCCGCGCGCTACCGAGTCGGGGTGTGGGACGTTTCCGAGGGTCTTCGAACTCCCGATCGACGGGCGGGGACACGAACATGACCGGTGCATCGGATGCGAGCACGTGAAGCTTGAGCGCGCCAACGCTTCAGTCGTCGCGGTTTCGGGCCTCGAGCCCGCCCCAGCCCCGCTTGCGGAGCTTCTCCACCAGCGTGCTGCGGCTGAGGCGAAGCAGGCCCGCTGCTCGGTTCTTGTTCCCCTCCGTTCGCTGGAGCGCCTGCTCGATGAGCGCGTCCTCGAAGCGCTCGACGGCCTCACGCAGATCGACTCCGTCCTCGGGCAGCGTGGGAACGGCGAAGGCGCCCGTGGCGGCAGGCGCGCTCGCGGCGGCCTTGTCCAGGATGCGCGTCGGGAGATCACCGAGCTCCAGGTTGCCCTGGCTTCGCAGCAGCACCGCGCGCTCGAGCACGTTCAGGAGCTGACGCACGTTGCCTGGCCAGGCGTAGCCCTCGAGGGTCTCCATCACCGCGGGATCGATCCCCGTCACCTGTGTCTTGCGTCGGGCGTTGATCTCACCGAGCAGACGCTCGACCAACCGCTTCACGTCCTTGGGACGCTGTCGCAGCGGTGGCAGCTCGACCCTGATCACATCGAGTCGATACAGAAGATCCTCACGGAAGAGCCCCTCGGTCACCAGCTCGTCGAGATCGCGGTGGGTCGCGGCGACCACCCGCACATCGACGTCGATGGTCTTGTTCTCGCCGAGCGGGGTGATCTGCTTCTCCTGCAACGCGCGCAAGAGCTTGGACTGGAGCGCCAACGGCATCTCCCCGATCTCATCCAAGAAGAGCGTGCCGCCGTCCGCCGCCATGAAGCGACCCACCCGCTTGTCCGCCCCCGTATAGGCACCCTTGCTGTGCCCGAAGAGCTCGCTCTCCATCAGGTTCTCGGGCACGGCCGCGCAGTTCACGGCAACGAACGGCTTGGCCCCACGCCCGCTGCTCGCATGGATCGCGCGGGCGACCAGCTCTTTGCCTGTGCCCGTCTCGCCCTGCACCAGGATCGAGCAGTCGCTCGTGGTCACCCGAGAGAGCACGGAGAACACGGTGTGCAGCGCAGGCGACTCGCCCACCATCTCGGGCGCGTACTGGTCTCGCCACGCGGCGGTGCTCCCCACGACGGCGGGTGCTGGCGCCGCCTGGGTGACCGCGCCGATCCGAGCGATCGCGGTGTCCAGCGCCTCCATCGAGAACGGCTTGAGGAGGTAGTCGTGGACCCGCAGGCGGGCGGCCGCGACCGCGGTGTCCACGGTCGCTTCGCCGGTCATCACGATGGTGGGCGGACGCCGGGCCGGATCGGTCACCGATCGGAGTGCGTCCAGCCCGTTCCCGTCGGGCAGCCACAGATCGGTGAGCACCACATCGGGCAGCGACTTCTCGAGTGCTGCGATGGCCTCGTGCACGGCTCCGCACGCGACGACACTGTGCCCTCGACGGGTCAAATGTCGCTCCAGCCCGCTGCGCAACGCAGGCTCGTCCTCGAGAATCAGTACCGTGACCACCCTGCCTCATCCGGCGCCGGACCACCTCGCGCCGCGAACCGGGTTGTGGGCGCCCCTGGGCCGGTGCGCAACCTCGTTCCGCGGCGGGTAACATGTCGCCCTTGGGACCGGGGAGGTCACTCAGCGCAGCGGGTGATGAGGGAGTGCGGCAGGTGGTAGCCGCCGAGCTCGAGCGCGCCGCTCTCGAACGCCACCTCCGCGCGCAGCTCCAGCGCCCGATCGAAGTGCGCACGGGCAGCGACACAGTCCCCTCCGCGCGCCGCGATCTCCGCTCGGGCCTCCGAGAGCTCCGCCGCAGGTGCCCCCATTCGCCCAGCTTCATCCACGCGGCGGCCCGCAAGCACGAGATCGTTGTGATCGGCGCTGGCCCACGCGGTCGCCAGCATCGCCGCGCCGTCGCGAGGATCGATGCGGAGCCTGCGTCGGGCCGCGTCCGCCGAGGTCGACGCGATGGCGTCCGGTGCAATCCGGGTGATGCGTTCGGCGAGCACCGCCGCCATCGGCAGCGCGAGACCCACCACCAGGGCGGCCGCGAGCGCCGTCCTCGCTTCGAGGCCACGCGCGCCGATCGCCAGCTCGGCTCCCGCGGCGCGCTCGATCCGCCGGGCAGCGACCCTGCTGGCGGCCACGCTCGTGGCCCCCGCGAGCAGCCCCATCGCGCCCGCGGCCCAGAGGCTCGATGCGAGCGCGGGCGCCAACGCGGTGCAGCCGAGGACGGCGGCGAACGCCCCATCGAGCCAGCGGACCGCGCCCAGGGCCAGGAGGACGCCGCGGGCAGCGTCCGCATCCTCGAGGCCCCGCGGCGCGAGCAATCCCGCCATCACCCGCGCGGTCGCGAAGGGCAGCGCGAGCGCGAGGAGCAACGTCACGACGGGCCGAAACAGGAGCTCCTCGATGGGCCACGCCGACACGCGCGCGTTGTCGATCGCGCCGGGCCGCGCCGCAAGCCCCCCGGCGGCCAGCGCTCGCGCCGGGGTGGACCGTGATGCATCGCAGAGCCCCGGGCTTCCCTTCGAGGACCATTGCTGCGCAGCATTCCTCCCATGGCTGCTCGCTCTCTCGCCTTGCTCACGATCGTTCTCCTCGCCGCCTGCGACGAGCCCATAGATGTGCCGGTCGATGCGGGCACCGACACCCGCATGCCCGACGCGGGCACGGACGGAGGACCACAGCCGTTCTCGGTGGACCTCTTCTGCCCAGGCTCTCCGGGCTGCGAGACGGGCGGCGATCTCGGCCTCGAAGCGGGTGCGGCGCGGCTCCCCATCGCGCCCGACCTCGCCACCGCCGAGGTGCTCGTCATCGACATGAACGGCAACGGAGCGCTCGACGAGGGGGACGGCGACACCTTCCGCGACGTGAACGGCAACGGCAGCTTCGACGGCGAGTGGATCGCGGGCTTCGGGACCGGACGCGGCGCGACCGCGATCCACGACGAGAACCCGCCCTGGGCCCGCGCGCTGGTGCTGCGGAACGGCGATGTGACCCTCGCGTTCGTCGCGCTGGACTGCGTCGGGATCTTCGTCGACGAGGTCGAACTCATCCGCGAGCGGGTGGGCGTGCTCGTGCCCGACATCGATTTGGTGGTGGTCTCGGCGACCCACGATCACGAGGGCCGGGACACCATCGGGATCTGGGGCGCGTCGGTGGCCGACAGCGGCTACTCCGAGTCGTACATGGCGTTCCTCCGGGAGCAGGCGGCGCAGGCCATCGCGATGGCGCACGCCACGCTCGAGCCCGCGAATGTAGAGAACGCGAGCTTCTTCCTGCGCGACGTGGACGTGTCCTCCGAGGCCGGGATCCAGAACGACGTGCTGCGCTATGTGGGCGACAACCGTGATCCCTTCATCTTCGACGACCAGATCCGGGTCATGCGCTTCGTCGCAGAGGACGGGGCGTTCGGCGACGGCGGCGAGACCATCTCGACCTTGGTAAACTACGCGGCGCACCCGGAGTACGAGGGCTCGCGCAACACCATCATGTCGAGCGATTTTGCCGGTTGGATGCGCAACGGGATCGAGGACGGCGCGCTCGGCCCCGATGGTGCGATGCACCCCGGGGTGGGCGGCACGACGCTCTTCATCAACGGGGCGCTCGGCGTCCAGATTGGTCCGAACTTCATCCATCCAGCGGAGTGGGACGGAACGGCGGTGTCCGACGAGGGCGCCGAGGCGCACGTCGTGGGGGATCAGCTCGCGTACCACGTGCTCGCGTCGCTCGATGCACCGCGCGAAGAGCTCGACTCGTTCCCCATCGCGTTCCGCCGGACCCGCTTCCTCCTCGCGGTGGAGAACCGCTTCTATCACATCGCCTTCGCCACGGGCCTCTTCGGACTGCGCGAGCTCTTCAACTACGATCCCGCGCGGAGCGTGAGCGTGCGGAACCAGCCGTTCTTGCGCACCGAGGTCACGGTGATCGATCTGGGGCGCACCCAGATGATCACCATGCCCGGCGAGGTCGATCCGCTGCTCTTCGTCGGCGTCGAGGGCGAGCGCGCGTTCACCCCCGACGGTCGTCCCGTCGTCGATCCTGCGCAGACCAACCCCGCGGATCTGTCGATGGCACCTCGCACCGGCCACCTCTTGGACCGGGCACGCGACGATGCGGCCGCGTTCGACGACGTGTGGCTCCTCGGATGCACCAACGATTTCGTGGGCTATTTCATCCCGCCGTGGGACTACGAGCTGGGCTCCACGCCCTACCTCCTCGAGGCGCCTGGCGATCACTACGAAGAGACCAACTCACTCGGGCCGACCGCGTGGCCCGAAGTGGCCCGCATGACCGGCGAGCTCCTCGATGCCTCTCCCTGATGCCTCTCCCTGATGCCTCTCCCTGATGACGTTCGCGCGAGGATGGTAGAAGCGAGCATGCGTACCCCTTCGTTCGTCGTCGTCTGCCTCCTCGTTGGCTGCGATGTGAGCCCCCGGGTGATCGACAGCCGCTACGACGCCGGCGTCTCACCGAGCGATGCGCCTGGACTCGATGCGCCCTCCTTCGATGGTGGCGGCGATGATGGCGGCGCAGACACCGGGTGTGTGCTCCAAGATCCCTCGACACCGGCGGCGTGGGTGCCTGTCGATACGGCAGGACCTGCGGGCGAGTCAGTGAGCGCGTGTCTCTCGCGCGTCGGGAGCCTCACCGACGTGAGGCTCCCCGAGTCCCAGCGCTACGACGTGACCACGTTCGGCGGCCCCGGCGACGAGCAACCCGTCGCTTGCGGCGGCATGGATGCCGACGGGACCTGGTACTACGCGGCCAACCGCCAGCGCTTCGCGTGCGGACAGCGAGTGCGCTTGGTGACGCCCGACCGCGGCGAGTGTGTGGTGGTGCAGGTCGCCGACCTGGGACCGAATGCGTGCGTCGAAGAGGCATCAGGACTGCCGATCTGGGACGTCTCGCCGCTCGCCGCGCAGGAGCTCTTCGGGGTCACGTCGGTGGGCTACTCCGAGCACCGCGCCGTCCTGGGCGCGCCCGTCGGGAGCGCGAACGGGCTCGGTCCGTGCAGCGTGCCGGCCGCGCCCGACCTGGCTGGCTTCATCGGAGGCCCCTGCAGCTCGGACAGCGACTGCAGCTTCACGGGCGGCGCGTGCCTGCGCGCGAGCGCGGGGTTTCCTTCGGGCTACTGCACCGTCGCCTGCCCCACGGGTTCGTGTCCGGACCGCGCGGGCAGCTTCGCGTTCACGGGCTGCGCCGAGATGGGCGGCGCTCCCAACTGCGCGGCGCGCTGCGACTACACGCTGTTCGCGACGGGATGCCGCGCCGGCTACGGGTGCGAAGAAGTCCCCCACCCGACCAACCCTTCGCTGCCCGATCGCCGAGTCTGCCTGGCGCTCGAGTGCTCCTGACGCCGAGCTAGCGCCTGACGCCGAGCTAGCGCCTGACGCCGAGCTAGCGCCTGACGCCGAGCTAGCTCCTGACGCCGAGCTAGCTCCTGACGCCGAGCTAGCGCCTGACGCCGAGCTAGCTCCTGACGCCGAGCTAGAAGGCGCCGCCGAGGATGGCGAGCGGATCGCGAGGATCGGGGGTGCTGAAGTCGCCTGCGACTCCGTCCGTACCGCGCAATGTGCGATCGAAGATGATCTGTCCGCCCCCCTCGATCGGCCAGTAGGCCAAGAGGCCCCCGGTGGTCGTGGAGATCGTCCCGAAGCGTCGCGCCTCGAGGACGTCGGCCTCGAGCGGTGAGCCCCACATCCGGACCTCGTCGAGGTCGCCATCGAAGCTGCAGAGCAAGAGCGGAGTGTTGTTGAACGCCAAGAAGACCGGCCCGGGCAGCGTGACCGCACCGACCCGCTCGGCGTTGATCCAGAGCTCCAGATCGTAGCGCCCGTCGGGGCCCAATCGAACCATGATCGCGATGTGGGTGTAGACGCCGACGTGATCGCCGAAGGGCGCCGAGACGGATTCGAAGAGGGTCCCCGTGCCCCAGCTGGTGCGCAGCGTGCTCGAGGCGCCCGTCCCCTCGACGACGAGATCGAGGTGCCGCCGGTTGCCCACGTCTCCCTTGCGCGCGATCACGCCTGGGCCTCGTACCAAGGCCCAGAGCTCGAGCGTCATGATCTCGGTCGAGAGCACCGGGCGGTCTGGGAGGGTGATCACGGTCGAGGTGGTGCAGCGCCGGGCCATCGAGGTGGGCGGACGACCTGCATCGAACCCCGCGTCGCGACCCGCATCGAAAGGCAGCGGCGCATCGCGACCTGCATCGCGACCCGTGTCGAAAGGAGGCGCATCGCGCGGGGTGTCGAAGGCGGGGCCATCGACAGGGCCCGCGTCCACCGAGCCGACGTCCAGACCACCCGCATCTCGCCCCGCATCGAACGGCAACGGCGCGTCACGCCCCGCATCCAGGCCACCATCCGGGAGCAACCCGGAGTCGAACGTGCCGGCATCGAGCGAGCCCGTATCGAACGAGCCCGCATCGAACGAGCCCGCATCGAACGAGCCCGCATCGAACGAGCCCGCATCGAACGGCCCAGCCTCACCCGACGCGTCGACCGCGTGCACGTCCGGGCGCGCGCCATCGACCGAGGTGTCGGTGCTCGATCCATCGAGGTCGCCGACGCAGCCGCGGATGGGGTCGCAGACCATGCCCGGCGAGCACCCATCGGGGATGGGCACGAACGTGCAACGCTCCAAGACGCAGCGGGCATCGGCGCACTCGACCGAGGAGACCCCGCACTCGTCATCGGTCACGCACGGTGCCCCCTCGAGCAGGTGCGCCTGATAGCAGCCCGACGCCGCGAGGATCATCGCGGGTCCGAGCGCCCTGAAGGAAAGAAGCAAGCGGGACACGAACCCGGAGGGTAGCCCGTGCCGCTGGTTCGCGCTTATTTAGCGGCGGGCTCAGCTCCCGAGGGTGACGCGGGCGTAGTGGCGGCCGGCCCGCAGCACGTGGGAGCCGCCAGCGAGGCTCGCCTTGGGATCCCGGATGCGCTCGCCGTCGACCTCGACCGCGCCCTGCTCGATCTTGCGGCGCGCGTCGCTGTTGCTGCTCGCGAGCTGGCTCGTCACCAGCGCCGCGATGAGGCCCGATGCGTGCAGCACAAACGTCGGCATCTCGTCCGGCACCTCCTTGCGGCTGAACTGCTTTTCCCACGCTTCCTTCGCGGCCTGCCCGGCCTCGGCCCCATGGAAGCGCGCGGCGATCTCCACCGCGAGCGCCATCTTGGCGTCCTTGGGGCTGGCCTCGCCGCGCTCACACGCCTCACGGAGCGCTTTCTGATCCGCGCCCGACGTTGCCGAAAGCAGCTCGTAGTAACGCCACATGACGCCATCCGCGAGGCTCATGAGCTTGCCGACCTGCTCCGTCGCGGGCTCACTCACCCCCACGTAGTTGTCGAGCGACTTGCTCATCTTGTCGCCGACCACTTTACCGTCGAGCATCCGCGCGTTGATGCCCTCGAGGATGGGCACGGTCATCACGATCTGTGGAGGCAGGCCCGACTCCTTCATCAGGTCGCGGCCCACCATCAAGTTGAAAAGCTGATCGGTGCCCCCCATCTCGACGTCGCACTCGAGCACCACCGAGTCGTGGCCCTGGGCGAGCGGGTAGAGCAGCTCGTGCAGCGAGATGCTCGAGCCTTCGTCCCAGCGGTTCTTGAAGTCCTGGCGCTCCATCATGCGCGCCAGCGTGTACTTGCCCGCCAAGCGCACGACGTCGGCGAAGTTCATCCCGCCGAGCCAGCTCGAGTTGTGCTTCACCACGGTCTTGTCGGGATCGAGGATCTTGAAGGCTTGCTCGGCGTAGCTCTTGGCCCCTTCCAAGATCTCCTCGCGGGTCAGCGGCGGCCGCGTCTTGTTTTTGCCGCTGGGGTCGCCGATGGACGCGGTGAAGTCGCCCACCACGAAGATCACCTCGTGCCCCAGCTCCTGAAACTGGCGCATCTTGCTCATCACGACCGTGTGGCCGAGGTGCAGATCGGGCCGTGTCGGATCGAAGCCGACCTTCACCTTGAGGGGCCGTCCGAGCTTCAAGCGCTCGAGCAGATCTTTGGCGGACACGAAGTCCACCACGCCACGCGAGAGCTCGGCGACTTGTTCTTCCGGAGACATCGCGGCCACCTCAGTCGTCGTCGTCGTCGTCGTCATCGTCGTCGCTCTCGACGGCGGACTCGGGGACCTGGGCGACCAGCTCCTTGAGCTCTTTGCCCACCTTGAAGTGGGGCTTGCGCTTCTCGGTGACGGTGACCGGCTCACCGGTGCGAGGGTTGCGCCCCTCGTAGGGACGGCAGTCGCGCACGGTGAAGCTGCCGAAGCCCCGGATCTCGATGCCGTCACCGCGCTTCAGCGAGTCGACCATCGTATCGAAGACGCAGTTCACCACCTGCTCGGCGCGGCTCTTGGTGATCTTCAGCTCGGGTGCGACGGACTCGATGAGCTCGGACTTGGTCATGCTGGCTTCCCGCTGAACGAAGGTTCGATCAGGTGAGGCGGGCGAAGATAAAGGTCCTCACACGGCGGGTCAATCACGGGTTGAGAAACGAATCCGCGCACTTGGCTATGCTAGCTCGCGCCTATCCGCACGAGCTAGCAACGCAAGGCGCATTTGGATATGGTCCGCGCCTCAGCCCGCGACCCGGGTCACCAAGAGAGATTTCATCATGAGTGACGACCTCAACGACCTCCCGCCCGTCCCCGACCTTCCTGCCGAGGATGATGACCTCGCCGCTGCGAGCTCCGCTGTCGCTGGGCTCGATGATGACCAGGCGCTCAAGCAGATAGGTCGTCGCACCGGATGGTTCGGGCGGATCACCGCGCTGGCGATGGTGACGGGCGTGCTGGGCCTGGGCGCCATGTACTACCACCGCACCTCCGTGGGCGAAGCGCAGAGCGAAGCGTACGAGCGGCTTCAGGGCCCCCTCGCCGACGGCGGCGCGGAGAGCGAAGCGGACTTCCTCTCGGCCGTCCGCGCCATGCTCGCCGATGGCATCGCCGACAATGATCTCCGCAGCGAGATGATCACCGAGCTGGGCGAACACCGGGACGTGGACGCGGTGCCGCTCCTCATCCCGATGCTGGACACTGGGGGGCTCATGCGCGCGGATGCGGCGCGCGCCCTGGCACGTATCGGATCGCCTGCGGCCGACGTGGCCAAGCCCGATCTCTTGCGGGTGCTTCCCTCGTGCGACGAGCGCGACCGCACCCCGGTGGTGTGGGCGCTCGCCGTGCTGAACGAGCCGGCCGCCTCCGACGCCATCGTCGACGAGTTCGCCCTCGGTCATCTGTCGGGGCAGTTCGGCTTCGATCCCCGCATCATCTCGACCGTGCTCGGACCGGCGCGGCTCGCCACGCTCACCGAGCACGAGAATCCGGGCGTCCGGGTGCTCGTCGCGCAGGCGCTCAGCGAGATCGGGACCGTCGAGGTCATCGAGCCCCTGACCCAGCTACTCAACAACACCGAGAACGAGGACACCATCCGCCGTCAGGCCGCCGCAGGTCTCGGCCGCATCGGCGATCCCCGCGCGGCCGCGGCGCTCTTCGCGGCGATGGCGTCCGCCCCGAACATGCGCGTGGTCGTGGTCGACGCGCTCCGTCGCAGCACCGGCGCCCGCGGGCTCGGCATCCTCTTGACCTCGGCGACCGACGAGGAGACCCAGCTCCAGCTCGCGACGATGCTCCGCAACACCCACGACCCCGCCTCCGCGGATCCCCTTGCCTCGCTGCTCGGGCACTCGAACGAGCTCGTTCGCATCGAAGCCTCCCGAGGCCTGGCGGCGCTCGGCGACGTCCGCGCCGTCCCGGTGCTCCTCACCCTCGCGGGCGGCACCTCCCTCAACACAGCGCGTGACGCGCTCGACGATCTGAAGCTCGTGACCTCACCCGATGTGGCCCCTGCGCTCATCCCGATGCTGGAAGGCGACCCTTTCATGGGGCGTCGCTCGGGCGTGATGGCCGC